>ERZ1026850.1918-NODE-1918-length-10085-cov-5.293918_pt1 | contig 10085 bp, 8 predicted proteins | sample MGYA00380155_ERZ1026850 | MGnify/ENA primary metagenome ERZ1026850 (study PRJEB33269, sample SAMEA4719791) | human gut metagenome | biome: human-associated habitat; feature: organic feature; material: feces | place: Cameroon | collected 2013-10 ... | reverse complement strand
ATAATATATATATTGCAAAAATAAGTGATGATTAAAAAATAAAGTACAGTATACTTAAATTAAAGTTAATCATTACAAAACATTAACTCAATGTTCTCAAAAGAGAACAAATTAAAAGGAGGAAAATTTATTATGAAACTGAGAAAAGTATTAGCACTCAGCTTAGCAGCTACTATGGCATTCTCTTTAGTAGGATGTGGTTCTTCTGACAGCACAGCTACAGATACAACAGAAGATACAGCTGCTGAGGAAACAACAGAAGAAACTGCTGACGACACAGAAGCTGCAGAGGATACAGCTGCAGAGGATACAGCAGCAACAACAGATGGACTTAGCTACACAACATTGAATCTGGATGATTACACAGATTTAACAGCAACCATCAAATTCATTCACCACAAAACAGACCGTGAAGAAGATGGAACAATGGCAGCTATGATTGCTGAGTTCAACAAGAAATTCCCTAACATCACAGTTGAGACGGAAGGTGTTACAGATTACGCAGAAGATTCTTTGCTTCGTCTTTCTACAGGTGACTGGGGCGACATCATGTTCATCCCTGCAGTAGACAAGTCTGATTTGGCTAGCTACTTCGCACCAATCGATACATTAGACAACCTTTCTACAGCAATCAACTTCGCTGACCAGTGGGCATACGATGGCATCAGCTATGGTGTTCCTTACATGGCTAACGCACAGGGCGTTCTGTACAACAAGGCTGTATTCGAAGAAGCTGGTATCACAGACCTTCCTACCACTCCTACAGAGTTCCTTGAAGACTTACAGTTAATCAAAGACAACACAGATGCGATTCCTCTGTATACAAACTATGCAGCAGGATGGACAATGGGCGCATGGGATGCTTATGTTGGATGTGTATCTAATGGCGATGACACATACATGAACCAGAAATTAGTTCACACAGCTGACCCATTTGCAGATCCAGGTGATGATACAGGTGCTTACAACTTATATAGAATTCTCTATGATGCAGTTGCTAACGGCTTAAACGAAGACGACTATACAACAACTGACTGGGAAGGCTGTAAAGGTATGCTCAACAGAGGTGAAATCGGAACTATGGTTCTTGGCTCCTGGGCTTACTCTCAGATGCAGGAAGCTGGCGATACCCCTGAAAACGTTGGTTATATGCCATTCCCTATCTCTGTAGGCGGTACACAGTATGTACTGGCAGGCGGCGACTACAACTACGCAATCAACGTTAACTCTTCTGACGAGAACAAGACTGCTTCTATGGTATTCATCAAATGGATGACAGAAGAATCCGGATGGTGCTACAACGAAGGTGGTTACACAGTAGTTAAAGGTGGCGAGAACCCAGATATGTATGCTGCATTCGACGGATGTACAGTATTATCTGACCAGCCGGCTTTAGCAGGTGAAGAAACATTATTAAATGACATGAACGCTGAGTCCGAACTTTCCATCAACGCTGGTGGTAATGACAAGGTTCAGAGAATCGTTGAAGCAGCAGCTACAGGTTCTGAATCCTTCGATGATATCATGGCAGACTGGACTGCAAAATGGAACGCAGCTCAGGAAGAATTAGGAGTAGAAGTATTATACTAATTCCGGGATGGTTATAAAACCAATCAAACATAGGAAATAATTATTGGTGACATTTGAGCCGGGGGGAGCTCTCTCCCTGGCTCAAATTATCAGGAGGTTTGCATATGGCAGAACAGAAAAAGGGCTTTCTGCAGTGGGCGAGAAGCAGAAAAGGACAGCAGGTAATTATTATCTTTGCATTCATGCTTATTCCATTGTTACTGTTGTTTACGTTTACTTATCTTCCTTTTGGAGAGATGGTCAGCTACAGTTTCTATAACATGAAATATATCGGAGCCAGAAAATTTGTCGGCTGGAAAAACTACGCGAAAGTATTTACCAGAAAAGACTGTTTCGGTGCATTGAAGCTGAGTTTATATTATATGGGTGGTAGTGTGGTACAGTTAGCCATCGCCCTGTATTTAGCTACGGTATTAAGTTTTAAAGTAAAAGGCGGAAATATTTTCAAGGGATTCATGTTCTTCCCTTACCTGATTAATGGTATTGCTATTGGTTTCATTTTCAAATTCTTCTACACCAGAGGATTCGTATTCGATACCGTTCTCCAGTGGTGTGGATTTCAGTTGGATAATCTTCCGTACTGGTTAAAGGACCAGCGGATTAACAATATATCGCTTGTTGCGACTTCCGTATGGAGATACTTCGGACAGAACATGGTACTGTTCATTGGTGCGATTATGTCCGTAGACGCAGAGCTGTATGAAGCAGCCATGCTGGATGGTGCGAACCGTTTACAGCAGTTTAAGTACATTATCTTACCAAGTATCAAGACGATTATTACGTTAAATATCATTCTTTCGATTACCGGTTCCTTAAGTGCTTTCGAACCGCCATACGTTATCACAGATGGTGCGAATGGTACAGGTACTTACTTCGTTGTTATGAATGAAATTGCCCATACACAGCAGAAGGTTGGTCTGGCATCTGCCATGGCTGTCATTCTGTTAGTGATTATCTTTGCCGCAACTATTTTACAGAAGGTATTCTTCAAGTATGTATTCCGGAGCGGAGAAGATGAGGATATTAATGCAGCAAAGAAACGTGAAAAGAAGCTGGCAAAAATAGCAGCAAGAAAGGCGGGAAAATAAATGACAGTATTACAGAAAATTAGAAAATTTCTCGTTGTATTTTTGAAGTATTTTTCTTTGGTATTTTTCTCATTCGTAGCAGTTATTCCTTTGGTTTCCTGCGTAATTACAGCTTTTAAAACAGACGTGGAATATCAGAGCACCAATGTTATGACATTCCCGGAAAGCTGGCTTTACTTTGATAACTTTGTACAGGCAGCCCAGAAGGCAAACATGGGCAGAGCGTTTATGAACTCTGTGATTATCCTGGTCAGCGTATTGGTTGTATCCGTACTGATTGGAACACAGCTTGCTTATATTTTGAACCGGTTCAAATTCCCGGGAAACGGACTGATTAGAAATCTGTTCCTGTTTGCAACCTTACTTCCCGGTATTGCAATGCAGATTGCAGTATACAAGTTGATGTGGAACCTGGGCTTTATCAATTCCCTGGTGGGTTACATCATCATGATGTGTGGTACGGATGTTATCTCGATATATATTTACATCCAGTTCTTCGAAAACATCAGCGTATCCCTGGATGAATCCGCAATCATTGACGGAGCTTCCTATTTTAAGATTTACTACAAGATTCTGTTACCACTGTTAAGACCGGCGATTGTAACAGCCTGTATCTTAAAAGGTGTTGCTACTTATAATGAATACTACTGTGCAAACCTGTACCTGCAGGATAAGAAAAATCTGCCGACCATGGCAACTGCACTGTATACCTTCGTAGGACCTCTGGGCAGCAAATACAACCTGATTTGTGCCGGCGTTATTATTTCCTTATTACCAGCACTGATTGTATTTATTACTTGTCAGAAACAGATTTACAATGGTATTACATCCGGCTCTGTAAAGGGTTAAGGAAATCAAATAACAAGAGACAATATGAGGGAACAGAAAATGATGGTAGAAGAGATTAGAAATCACTTAACCGACTGCATCATTCCTTTCTGGAAAAAGCTAAGAGATGATGAGAATGGTGGTTATTACGGCTATATGGACCATGATTTAAAAGTGGATAAGAAAGCAGTAAAAGGCTGCATCTTAAACAGCAGAATCACATGGTTCTTTGCTAACGCTTATATGACTTTAAAGGATGAATCCTTATTAGAGGAAGCAAAACATGGTTATGAGTTCATGCAGAAATACTGTGTGGATAAGGAAAAAGGCGGTGTATACTGGTCAGTTGCCTATGATGGTACACCGGAAGATACCACAAAGCATACTTACAATCAGGCATTTTCCATTTATGCATTGTCCTCTTACTATGATGCATCAGGGGACGAAGAAGCGTTAAAGACAGCTATGGATTTATTCCATATCATCGAAGGACGTTGTATGGATGAAATCGGATACAAAGAGGCTTTCGACAGGGAGTTCAAGGAAATCGAGAATGACAAGCTTTCTGAGAATGGTGTCATTGCCGAGAAGACAATGAATACCCTGCTTCATGTATTCGAAGCCTATACCGAGCTTTACCGTGTCAGCAAGGATGCAGATGTGAAGAAGAGATTAGAGTGGATATTAGATACTATCGCTGATAAGATTTACAATCCAAAGCTTCACAGACAGGAAGTATTCTTCGACAGAGAGATGAATTCCATTCTGGATTTACACTCCTATGGACATGATATCGAAACGGCATGGCTTATCCGCAGAGGAACGGATATCCTGGGAGAGAAATCCTATGAAGATAAAATGCTTCCGATTATCCTTGACTTAACCAGTCAGGTATACAAGGTGGCTTTTGATGGAAGCTCCCTGGCAAATGAGTGTGAAAAGGGTGTCGTAGACCAGAACAGAATCTGGTGGGTACAGGCAGAGACGGTTATCGGATTCTTAAATGGTTATGCACTGGCACCGGAACACACAGAGTATCTGGAAGCTGCCAAGGCAGAATGGAATTTTATTAAGGAACATGTAGTTGACAAGCGTCCGGGTTCCGAGTGGTTCTGGGATGTAAACCGTAAAGGAGAATCGGTAGACGACAAACCTATCGTAGAGCCTTGGAAATGCCCATATCATAATGGAAGAATGTGTATGGAAGTGATTAGGAGGAGCAGCGATGTTGCATAGCAGATATTATGTAGAGTTAGAAAAGTACAACAAACTGATATCCAGAAAGAATATTAAATCTGAGATTTACAATGGTATCTATGACAGATACCAGTATCCGGTACTGACAAGAGAGCATATTCCGCTTCACTGGAAATATGATTTGAATCCTGAGACAAACCCATATTTTATGGAACGTCTCGGTGTGAATGCCGTTATGAACTCTGGAGCTATTGAACTGAATGGAAAATATTATCTGGTAGCACGTATCGAAGGAAATGACAGAAAATCCTTCTTTGGTGTAGCAGAGAGTGATAACGGAATTGACGGCTTTAAGTTCTGGGATTACCCAATCTTACTGCCGGATACCTGCCCGGAAGAGACTAACGTATACGATATGCGTCTTACCAAGCATGAAGATGGTTATATCTATGGTGTATTCTGCTCCGAGAGCAAGGATAAGACCGTAAATGACTTATCCGCAGCAGTGGCAGCAGCCGGTATTGTAAGAACCAAAGATTTAAAGACATGGGAAAGACTGGATAACCTGACAACTCTCCGTTCCCCGCAGCAGAGAAACGTAGTACTTCATCCGGAATTTGTAAACGGTAAATATGCGTTCTATACAAGACCAATGGATGACTTTATTGAGACTGGTTCCGGCGGTGGTATCGGATTTGGTTTATGTGATGATATCGAGCATGCAGTTATCGACGAAGAGAAGATGACTTCCCTGCGTAAATACCACACCATCACAGAAGCAAAGAATGGTGCAGGCGCAACCCCGATTAAGACGGACAGAGGCTGGATTCACATCGCACATGGTGTCAGAAATACGGCAGCAGGTCTTCGTTATGTTATCTATGCATTTGCAACAGATTTGAACGACCCGTCCAAGGTAATCGCAGAGCCGTCCGGTATGCTGATTGGACCAAGAGAAGGAGAACGTGTAGGTGACGTTTCTAACGTAGTATTTACCAATGGTGCCATTGCAAGAGAAAATGGAGATGTTTATATTTACTATGCATCCAGCGATACCAGAATGCATGTAGCAACGACTACCATTGACAAGTTAATAGATTACGTGTTCAATACACCATCTGACCCGTTACGCTCCGTAGAGTGCGTAGCACAAAGATGTGACCTGATTAAAAAGAACCTGGAATTTTTAAAAGAACAGTAAATCATAATCTATCATAAGGAGAAACTAGAATGAGCGAAGTAAAAATGATTAGCCCGGCAGTAAAGAATGTACCTTGGCAGGAAAAGCCGGAAGGCTTAAAAGGTGCACCAATCTGGAGATATAACGAGAATCCTATTATCGGAAGAAATCCGGTAGAAGGTGTTGCAAGAATCTTCAACAGTGCGGTTATGCCTTATGGCGATGAGTTCATCGGTGTATTCAGAGGAGAGCAGACAAATGGTATCCCTTACATCTACTTAGGACACAGCAAAGATGCTATCCACTGGGATTTCGAGCCAAACAAGATTCCTTTCAAGGATGAAGCTGGCAATGACTTTATGCCGGTATACGCATACGACCCTCGTCTTGTAAAAGTAGAAGATACCTACTATATCATCTGGTGCCAGGATTTCTATGGTGCTTCTATTGGTATGGCTAAGACAACAGATTTCAAGACTTTCACAAGAATTGAGAATCCCTTTATTCCATTTAACAGAAATGCGGTATTATTCCCTCGTAAAATCAACGGAAAATACATGCTGTTAAGCCGTCCATCCGATTCCGGACACACACCTTTTGGTGATATCTTCTTAAGCGAGAGCCCGGATATGGTATACTGGGGCAGACACAGACACGTTATGGGCAGAAGCTCTGAGTGGTGGGAGTCCGTTAAGATTGGTGGAGGTGCTGCACCTATCGAGACATCTGAAGGATGGTTACTGTTCTATCACGGTGTAAGCGGAACCTGTAACGGATTCGTATATTCCATCGGTGGAGCAATTCTTGACATCGACAATCCATCCAAGGTACTTTACAGATGCGAGAACTTCTTATTAACACCAGAAGAGTGGTATGAAGAAAGAGGATTCGTACCGAATGTATGCTTCCCTTGCGCTACCATTCACGACTCTGAGAGCGGAAAGATTGCATTATACTACGGCTGTGCAGACAGCTATGTAGGTCTTGCGTTCACAAAGCTGGATGAAATCGTTGATTACATCAAAACACACAGCCACGTAACAGAGTCCGATACAGAAATCGGTATCAGATAAGCAAGAAACGTGAAAGAATAAAACCTTACTGCCTGCGGGTGGTAAGGTTTTTTGCTGATATTGCATTTTTAACTGGATATGCTATACTGTGAGCGAAGCAGTTGTCACAGATGTTACGCACCAGGCGTGGACGAAGCTGCTTGCGTGAACGGAGGATTTGATTGTGAAGATTATAATAGCCGGGGACGGCAAAGTAGGTTCTACGCTGACGAAGCTTTTATCAGCGGAGGGACATGATATAACATTGATTGACTCCAAAGCAGAGGTGCTGGAGTTGAGTGAAGAACGATACGATGTTATGGTCGTGCAGGGAAACTGTGCTTCCATGGCAACTTTAGAGCAGGCAGGCGTCCAGGATACAGAATTGCTAATTGCCATGACTGGAGAAGATGAGGTAAATATGCTGTGCTGTACTACAGCCCGTGGCATGAATCCGGACATACACACCATTGCCCGTATTCGGAACCCGGAATATACCAATCAGGTATACCAGATGCGTAACCTTTTTGGATTATCCATGATGGTAAATCCGGAAAGACAGGCGGCTATTGAGATGGAACGGCTGATTAAATATCCTGGTTTCTTAAAGCGTGATACTTTTGCCAAGGGCAGGGTGGAAATCGTCGAGCTTCGTATCAAAGAAGAGTCTAAGCTTTGCAATGCCAGCCTGTATGACTTAGGTAATATCGTAAAATGTAAGATTTTAGTCTGCGCCGTATTACGGAATGGCAAGGCTGTTATACCAGATGGTAATTTTACCCTGTTAGCAGGGGATCGAATCTTTGTTACCGGATCTACCAGGGAACTGACGATTTTCTTAAAAAACCTGGGTATTATTACCCATAAGGCCAAACGAGTCCTTTTGTGCGGTGGCGGCAAACTAAGCTATTATCTGGCACAGCTTCTGATTAAAGATGGTATTATGGTAGAGATTATCGAACAGGATTATGACAGATGCCTGCAGCTTGCCAACCAGCTGCCGGAAGCTACTGTTGTCCATGGAGATGCCAGCAGTGAGATATTGCTGGAACGGGAAGGCATCGAAGAATGTGATGTAGTCGTAACCCTGACCGGTGTAGATGAAATGAATATTATTATTTCGCTGTTTGGAAATAATTGTAAAGTACCGCAGATTATTACTAAGCTGGGACGGCTGAGTAACAACAGTATTCTGGACTCTTTATCCTTAGGCAGTATTGTAAGCCCTAAAGAATTGTGCTGCAACAGCATTGTACGTTATGTCAGAGCGGTTAAGAACCAGACCGGTGCTGCACAGGCCATTCATGTAATTGCGGATGGACAGGCAGAGGCAATTGAGTTTATCGTGGATGAGAATACACAACACTGTGGTGTGCCTTTGAAGGAATTGAAGATTAAGAAGAATGTGCGTGTGGTAAGTATTACTAAGGGACCGAAATTTGAAGTGCCTAATGGAGATTCCTTCTTTTCCAAGGGAAATACGGTTATTATTGTAACCGGACGAGATGAAATTATTTATCAGTTGAATGATATATTTGAATAAACGACAGGGTGGAAGGCTATATGGATGATATAGCAGACTTTCACGCGGTTATTTGTATTGGAGCAAAACGTCATGAATTATCGGATGATAGGAAATTTTATCAGTAAAATTCTGGCAGTGGAGGCGGTTTTTATGCTGCCTGCACTGTTAATCAGTGTATGTGAAGGAGAGCACAGGACAGTCTATGGTTTTGTGGTCAGCATCGGGATTATCCTGCTGACCGCACTGGTACTGCACCTGATTTGCCATAAGGCAAAGCGGGGGTTCCAGGCAAGGGAGGGACTGGTCTGTGTAGGGACAAGCTGGATTGTCATGAGTCTGCTGGGCTGTCTGCCCTTTTGGATTTCGGGAGAAATTCCGCATTATATTGATGCACTGTTTGAGACAGTGTCTGGTTTTACCACCACAGGGGCATCCATTTTACCGGAAGTGGAGAGCATGTCCATGGGAAACCTGTACTGGCGAAGCTTTACCCACTGGCTGGGCGGCATGGGAGTTCTGGTTTTTGTGCTGGCAATCGGTATGGGAACGAAGAAAAGTGATGGTTATACCATGCATCTTCTGCGGGCGGAAAGCCCGGGACCGAAGGTTTCCAAGCTGGTGCCGAAGATGAAGGATACGACGAAAATCCTGTATTCCATCTATATTGCACTGACGGTATTGAACTTTATTTTCCTGTTGTTCGGCAGGATGCCGGTGTTTGATGCGGTCTGTACGGCACTGGGCACGGCGGGAACAGGTGGCTTTGGTATTAAAAATGACAGTATGGCAGGTTACAGCCCCTATATCCAGAATGTGTGTACCGTGTTCATGCTTTTATTCGGTGTGAATTTCAGCTGCTATTATCTGCTTTTGATTAAGCAGGTAAAAAATGTACTGAAAGACGAAGAACTGCGGTTCTATGTGGGAATCGTCGTGGGTAGTATTGCGGTAATTACGTGGAATTTAAGAGGCTTCTACGGAACCTTTGGCGAGACGGTAAGGCATGCGGCTTTCCAGGTGGCAACGGTTATTACGACCACTGGGTTTGCAACAACAGACTTTGATTTATGGCCCAGTCTTTCCAAGGCAATTCTGCTGTGCCTGATGCTGATAGGAGCCTGCGCGGGAAGTACCGGCGGCGGTTTCAAGTGTGGCAGGGCTTTGCTGGTGTTAAAGAGTCTGCGCCGGAATGTGCGGGAAATCCTGCATCCCCAGAAGGTACAGGTGGTGCGTGTGAACCGCCAGATGATTGCCGAGAGTGTCCTGGATAATACCAATGCTTATCTGGCAGCTTACGCGATTATCATTGTATTCAGTTTCGTAGTAGTTTCTATTGATGGATTTTCTCTGATGACCAATCTGTCTGCAGTGTTAGCCTGCTTTAATAATATCGGACCTGGCTTTGAGATGGTAGGACCTACCGGTAACTTTGGCGGATTTGGTATTTTATCCAAAATCATACTGATTATTGATATGCTGGCAGGCCGTCTGGAGATATTCCCGATTTTGATTTTATTCTCCAGAAGTACCTGGACAAGAAGATAAAAAAGAAAGTGATAACAAAACCCCTTTTATTACAAGTAGTAAGAGGGGTTTTTTGTCGCGTTTTTTATAATAGTTTATAG
>ERZ1026850.1912-NODE-1912-length-10118-cov-4.029812_pt1 | contig 10118 bp, 7 predicted proteins | sample MGYA00380155_ERZ1026850 | MGnify/ENA primary metagenome ERZ1026850 (study PRJEB33269, sample SAMEA4719791) | human gut metagenome | biome: human-associated habitat; feature: organic feature; material: feces | place: Cameroon | collected 2013-10 ... | reverse complement strand
ATCTATGGATAGTCTATAGTTTATTTCACTACTACCTTCTTGCCCTGGTATACGTAGATACCCTTTGACAAACCATCGAGTGAAGAAGCATTGCGACGAACTATACGACCGTCGAGGCTATAGATATTACTTGATACAGCAGGCTTAATAGTCTGTGGAGTGCTGATACCTGTTGTCTTGCCTTTTATATCATAATAAGCGCCATTCACAAATGTGAAGTCGTCTGTCTGTGCAGAACCATTGTTGTTAAAAATGATACTTGCAGGAGGGGTGGTAAGAGTACCATAGTAGCACCATTGATATATATACTGCTTACCATTTTTACCTATCTTATAGCACTTCACACCTGGCCATGTGCCACCAGTATAGTTAGCAGTCTTTGTCCATGCCCAACACTTCACCTCGTTCTTCCATGTAGCAGGAGCCACGAAATAAGCATTATAGGTATAGCCAGGAGCAGGAATCTCAAAAGCATCAGAACCTTCCTCTACATGCTGGATGGTATAATTGCGAGTGATGATACCCTTTACAGAGCCACCAACAAGGAGACCTACCTTGAGCACACAATCAGAAGATATTGTTATCTCATCGTCCGAAGCCACTTGCTTGCTCTTTGCTGTAGGCGCTGTACCATCAGTGGTATAAACGAGCTTAGCAGAAGCATCCTTAGAAACAGCAATAAGCTTTACTTTGAACGAATTATCGCGTATGCCGGAAGCTTTGTCAACGAAAGCTGTTTCCAAGCTCTTGTTAAGGAAGTAAGCATAATGATAACCACTCAACACCTTCTGCCAATCAGCGCCAGGGTTTTCCATCTTATCCAAGCGACCAACAGCTGCATAGAGAGTCTTGTTAACATTAACAGCATAGTATGCAGATGTTGCGACCTTAACCTCATAGTCGCTCATATTGGTGATGCCAGCAGCCTTACGAGCAGAAATCATAGCACCAATCTCATCTTTATATTCCAGCCAATGGGTAAAGAAAACACATGGTGTGCCAGGCATAGCAAGAAGATAAGCGTTGGCAGCAAGTGTATCGCGACGAATAGGATCCTGCTGTTCGCTTGAAGAGCGATATTCCATATCGTGGTTCTCTACGAAGGTAACAGCATACTGGCGCCAGTTCTTATCATTCATAAGATTATTAGTACTCTTCAGAGCAGCCCAGTTGTTGCTATTAATAGCATCGCGAACATTATAGCGGAATTGGAAGTCGAAAGCGGCACTATTCTTTAATGTCGCATTTATCCAACTTTGTATTCTTGCGTTGCTATCCCAATATTCGCCTACAGAGTATTCAACACCTACAGACTTATTATAGTCAGCAACATGTGAGCCAGAGAATCCTTTCACCATATCATATCTGAAACCTGTATATCCGAGATCGTCTTTTAGATATTTCAGATATGCCTTAATAATGGTCTGCACATTCTGGCTCTTATGGTCGAGGTCACGACAGCCGTCCCAGTCTTCTCCCTCATCATTGTTCTTACTAAGAGAAACGCCTTGTTTGGTAGCTTCTTTGGCTGTTTTTCCCTTATCATCGTTGGCTACGATATCGGTAGACTTAAACTGATAAGTCACTCCTTTATAAACTTCGGCAGGGAATGTGAACCATCCATCGGTGTCATGATGGTTGACAACAACATCAGCCACCATACCAATCCCCTTACCCTTAAAGGTTTTGATAAGGTCGCGAAGCTCAGCCTCTGTACCAAAAGAAGAATTCTGATTGAAATAATAGTAAGGCTTATAGCCCATAGTTTGCGAATTTCCTAAGCACTTGCCGCTCTGTGGTAGCCACACCAGCGAGAAGTTGTCCGCAAAATCATTAACCTGCGACTTCAAGTTTGTCCACTTGGTGTCGTCGTAAGAGTTCCAATAGAAACCTTGCAACATCACACCGCCATAATTAGCAGGCCATCCCTGTGCATATACATTATTATATATGCCAAGGAACAATAGTAGAGGTAATAGATGTTTAGTCATTTTGATTAGGAGCTTATGTTTAGGTTGCGAAGATAAACATATTTATAAAAGTAGCAACCTTATATTAACAAACATTCTCCTTTTTGTTTGTGCAATCGATTGCATTATCGTTGCACATATAGCACAAGCACCTTTATAACATCAATGGCGCACATAGGCAAGACTAAGCATACTTATCTTAACATTTCCTGCTTTTAGTAGTTCTTTGGCGCATGATATAGACGTAGCGCCTGTAGTTACTACGTCATCAACAATAAGCACATGCTTTCCGCTCACCTCTTCTGCATTAGAGAGTTTCCATATTCCATCCATGTTTTCCAGTCTTTCGAGTCGTCCAAGCTTAGTTTGGCTTCCTTCAAACTTAGTTCTCTTTACAGCCTTCGTGGTAATAGGCAGTCCTGTTACATCGCTCAACCCTTTAGCCATCTCATGGCTTTGGTTATATCCACGGTAACGTTGGCGCGATGCCGCGAGCGGTATAGGCATTATGATGTCGATATCATCAAAGAAGCCCACTGCTCCAAACTCTTTCGCCATTAGCTTACCCATAGCGAAACAGAAGTCTGGATGATCGTGGTATTTCATATCGTAGATGATGTTGCACGCATCATCGCCAGCATGATAAAACATAAAGGCAGCCGCCTTCTCAACAGGTATTCTGCCCCAATATAGCTTAGCCATCTGATTTTCATAAGGGTCGGCAGCATAGCCTGTGCGAGGCAATCGCATATCGCACGAGGCACATATCACCGATGGTCCTGTCTCTATTCGCAATCCGCAGATAGGACAAGGACGCGGACTAAGGAAAGACAACAGACGAGAGATAAAAGTGTTTTTAGTCATAATAAGATGGTATTAGGATTCCTCTTCGTCAAAATCATTGTCATAGTCGTCATCATCGCCATCACCTTCAAAGCCAATACCGATATCGTCGATGCAATGTTTGATGATACTCATATCGAAGCCACGACTCATAGCAAACTTAATAAGTTTCATAGACCATTCATAGTTGCTATTGGCTTTGATAGAAGGAGCCTTAGCTTTGAGCAAAGGTATCAGAATTTCGGTATAGTCTTCGTCTGTGATTTCAGCAAGAGCCTCTTCCTGGATATCTGTAGGTATGCGCTTCATCCATAAAGCTTCGGCAATCTTGCGACGTCCCCACTTATTAAACTTCAGCTTATCGCGCACAAACAACTTGGCAAATCGTGCATCATCAACATATTTATTAGTAATGAGATAATCCAATATTCGCTGGCGCGCATCAGGAGCTATTCCCCATCGCTCAAGCTTCTGATTTATTTCGCCTGTACAATGTTCTGCCTGTGAGCAAGCTGAAGCCAAACGCGAAAGAGCCTGTTGCTCTGACATCTGTTTCTTTGTTATCATTGTTGTTAAGGTAGTTTTTATAATTTGTGATGATTAGTGATGACTATCTATACGCCTTCACGAATCTCTGTTTGCCATATTGATCATCGACGATGGCTACATCTTTGAAGCCTGCTGCTGTAAGCATCTCTTCAACCATCTTTGCACACAAAGGATTGATTTCAAAATATAGTAATCCTCCATTTACGAGGGCTTTTATAGCATAGCGAGCTATGGCAGTATAGAAGCGCAGAGGGTCAGTATCTGGCACAAAGAGTGCCAATGATGGTTCATGGTTGAGCACATGTGGCGACATATCTTTGCGTTCACTATCCAAGACGTAAGGAGGATTAGAGACAATAGCTGTCCATCGCTCGCCATTATAAGGGATATTCAGAGCATCTTGGTATACTACATTAACCTTAGCGCCAAGCTTCGCTGCATTTTCCTTTGCCACCTGTAATGCCTCAGGACTGATATCCCAAGCCTCAACATCTGCCTTTGGACATTCCAAGGCTATGGTCGTAGCAATACATCCGCTACCTGTGCATATATCAAGGATTGTAGCCTGCTGTTTATCCTTCATCTCTTCGCTCACAGCAATAGCCAATTCTGCAGTCTCAGGACGTGGTATCAGCACACCTGGCTTAACCTTATACATGCGACCACAAAACTCTGCTTCGCCCAATACATATTGCACAGGCATGCCTTCTGCAAGCTGCTGCATGATGTCCATAAGCTTTTTGCCGTCGGCTTCGGATAGCTGCTGTAGTCCGTCGCAAAGAATATCGGTATACGACATATCAAACTTAGTTTCAAGCACAAGCCTTACTATAGCTCGCGCCTCCCCATTATCGTAGATGCCTGCCAACAGGCTGCATAAATCTCTATATGTGGTTTGCATAATGTATTTTTAAACAAAATCGGGTCGTCTGCACATAATGCAAACGACCCGAAGGTTATTTTATTATATGTCTCTCGAATAAATAATATAGAGAGGCAGTAATTACAACTTCTGTTCAACCTCGATTTCGGTGAAGGTCTCAATGATATCGCCTTCCTGAATATCGTTGTAGTTGACGAGGCTGATACCACATTCCATACCCATGGCAACCTCCTTAACGTCGTCCTTATAGCGCTTCAAAGCTGAGATGTCGGCAGTATGAACTACGATACCATCGCGAACCACACGTCCCTTGTCCTTGCTGTGAACCTTTCCTTCGGTAACAAGACAGCCGGCAACAGTACCAACCTTTGATATCTTGAATACCTGGCGAACTTCCACCTGACCAGTTGTAATCTCCTTCTTCACCTTATCAAGCATACCGATCATAGCCGACTTGATGTCGTCGATAGCATCATAGATGATAGAGTAGGTATTGATTTCAACACCCTCACGGTCGGCAGCCTTACGAGCATCAGAAGAAGGACGAACCTGGAAACCAACGATAATAGCATCAGAAGCAGAAGCCAACATAACATCGTTTTCTGAAATCTGACCTACAGCCTTGCTGATAACATTTACCTGTACCTTCTCTGTTGAAAGCTTGATGAACGAGTCAGAGAGAGCCTCGATAGAACCGTCGGTATCACCCTTAACGATGATGTTAAGCTCCTTGAATGAGCCGAGGGCAATACGATGAGAGATATCGTCGAGCGACAAACGCTTCTGAGTACGCAAACCCTGCTCACGCTGAAGCTGTTCACGCTTACCTGCAATCTCACGAGCTTCCTGCTCTGTCTCCATTACATGGAATGAATCACCTGCAGTAGGAGCACCATTCAAACCAAGGATGATACATGGTTCTGCTGGACCAGCTTCCTGTATGCGCTGGTTACGCTCATTGAACATAGCCTTGATACGTCCCCAGCTTGTACCTGCGATAACAACATCACCCTGACGGAGAGTACCGTTAGATACCAATACTGTAGAAACATAACCACGACCCTTGTCGAGTGACGACTCAATGATAGAACCTGTAGCCTTACGGTTAGGGTTAGCCTTGAGGTCGAGCATATCAGCTTCGAGAAGCACCTTCTCAAGAAGGTCGCTTACGCCGAGACCCTTCTTGGCGCTAATCTCTTGGCACTGGTACTTACCACCCCACTCCTCTACCAAGAGGTTCATGGCTGCGAGTTCCTCGCGCACACGGTCAGGGTTAGCACCTGGCTTATCAATCTTGTTGATGGCGAATACCATTGGTACGCCTGCTGCTTGAGCATGAGCGATAGCCTCCTTAGTAGTAGGCATCACAGCATCGTCGGCAGCGATGATGATAATAGCGATATCGGTAACCTGAGTACCACGGGCACGCATGGCGGTAAACGCCTCGTGACCAGGAGTATCAAGGAATGTGATGCGACGACCATTCTTCAAGCGCACGTTGTAAGCACCGATGTGCTGGGTGATACCACCAGCCTCACCAGCAATCACATTAGTGTTGCGGATATGGTCGAGCAATGAAGTCTTACCATGGTCAACATGTCCCATCACAGTTACGATAGGAGCACGTGGCACCAAGTCTGCCTCGTCGTCTTCCTCCTCGCTAACTGCTTCCTGAACTTCAGCACTTACATATTCTGTCTTGAAACCGAACTCATCGGCAACGAGGTTGATAGTCTCGGCATCCAAACGCTGGTTGATAGAAACCATGATACCTACACCCATAAGAGTTCCGATAACCTGGTTTACACCTACGTTCATCATGGTAGCCAACTCGCTAACGGTAACAAACTCGGTGAGCTTCAGTGTCTTGCTCTCCTTGCGCTCTGCCTTAGCCTCAGCATTAAGCTTCTCCTGTACAGCCTCGCGCTTCTCCTTACGATATTTAGCACCCTTCTTATTCTGGTTCTGCTTCTGTGTAAGGCGAGCAAGTGTTTCCTTAACCTGCTTTGCTACATCTACCTCGTTTACTTCAAGAGGCTTCTGAGGACGGTTGCGGTTTTTCTTCTTCTTGCCCTGGTTGTTATTATTGTTACCATTATTATTATTCTTGTTGCCACCATTGTTACCACCTTGGTTGGCAGCAGCAGAGATATCTACACGCTCCTTGTTAATACGAACGCGCTTCTTGCGCTCACCATTCTGTTGAGCCTTCTCCTCACGTTCGCGGCGCTTCTCCTCCTTAGACTTCTTCTTAGGACGAGTGCTTTGGTTAAGAGCATCGAGGTCTATCTTACCCAACACATTCACCTTAGGAGTATTGAGCATCTTTTTCTCGCTCTTGAGCTGGAACACCTTGCTACCAGCATCCTCAGAAGTCTTATCGGTAGAAGCAACTTCCTGAGCCTTTGGCTGCTGAGCGACAGGCTTTTCAGCCTTTGGCTGAGCAGGCTTATCATGCTTTGGCTTAGCCTCAGCAGCAGGCTTTGCAGACTTATGAGCCTCCTTAGTTCCTGTTGCAGGTTTTTCTGCCTTAGCTGTTTCCGCAGGTTTAACTTCTGTAGTCTTATGCTGAGCATGAGTCTTTGCTACAGGAGCCTTATCTTCGCTCTTGTTCTCCTTAGCCTGGCTTACGGCAGCAGCTTTAGGCTGAGGTGTATTATCTTGCTTTGTAGCACCAGACTGCTTGGCAGCAGGCTTACCAACAGAGTCAAGATCAATCTTGCCCAATGGTTTATATTCCTGCTTTCCTGCCGAAGCCAACAAGCTTTCGTTGTTGCTATCCTTGGTTTCTGAAGAATGCTTCTTCTCTTTTGGTTTTTTCTGGAATAGTTTCTCAGCCTCTGTTCTCACAGCGGCGTCTTGCTTGAATGCTTCTACGAGTGCAGAATACTGTGCGTCGGTGAGCTTTGAAGTAGGTCCAAACTTCTCACCATCGCCATCTTTTCTCTTTTCAAGGAATTCAACTGCCGTTTGAAGTCCTATATTCAATTCACTTAATGCTTTACTTAATCTGATGCTCATTAATAATATTCCTTAAAATCTGATTCTTTTCTAATTCTTAATTGTATGACTGATAGCGGCATGCAGACTTCATGAGTGCTGCATTTTATCCAGTCCTTATAGTTGAGTATACCTTTATTATAAAGGTGTGGCGGGCAACATGGTGCCCAGCCATTATTATTCAAACTCCTTGCGGAGTACTTCAAGCACCTGGTCAACAGTCTCCTCTTCGAGGTCGGCTTTCTCAACCAACATTTCGCGTGGAGCGTTCAATACTGCCTTAGCTGTATCGAGACCGATAGACTTGATAGCATCGATAACCCACTGGTCGATTTCGTCAGAGAACTCGTCGAGATAGATATCCTCGTTCTCCTCACCCTCAGCAACCTCGCGGAATACGTCGATAGTATATTCAGTAAGCATACTTGCCAACTTGATGTTCAAACCACCACGACCGATAGCCAAGCTTACCTCCTCAGGCTTGAGGAATACCTCAGCCTTCTTGTTTTCCTCATCGATATTGATGCTGCTAACCTGTGCTGGGCTAAGCGCACGCTGAATGAAGAGCTTGGTGTTGGCGGTGTAGTTGATAACGTCGATATTCTCGTTACAGAGCTCGCGTACGATACCATGCACACGGCTACCTCTTACACCTACACATGCTCCTACTGGGTCGATGCGCTCGTCGAAGCTTTCAACAGCAATCTTAGCACGCTCACCTGGCATACGAGCAATTCTGCGAATAGCGATAAGTCCGTCGGCAATCTCAGGAACCTCAGCTTCGAGAAGACGCTGAAGGAATTTAGGGCTGGTACGAGAAAGGATAATCTTTGGATTGTTGTTCTCGTTGTCTACACGCTCAATAACGGCGCGGATAGTCTCGCCCTTACGATATTGGTCAGCAGGAATCTGCTCAGCCTTAGGCAAGATAAGCTCGTTGTTCTCATCGTCAACAACGAGAACCTCGCGCTTCCATATCTGGTAAACCTCGGCTGCAATAACCTGACCTACGCGATCCTTATATTTATTGTAAAGAGAGTCGTGCTCAAGCTCAAGAATCTTTGAAGCCAAAGTCTGACGCAATGTAAGGATAGCTCTACGGCCAAACTTGGCAAAGTTTACGCTTTCACTAACATCCTCACCAACCTCATAGTCAGCTTCTATCTTACGAGCCTCAGTAAGGCTAATCTCTTTATTTTCGTCTGCCACCTCACCATCGGCTACCACCACACGGTTGCGGTAGATTTCAAAGTCTCCCTTGTCTGGATTGACAATGACATCGAAGTTTTCATCACTTCCAAAAATCTTGGCAAGAACGTTGCGAAAGCTTTCCTCCAACACACTTACCAATGTAGTACGGTCGATATTCTTTGTTTCCTTAAACTCGCGGAAGGTATCGATCATGCTCACTGTTACATCATCAGTCTTTTTTGCTACCATAGCTTATTTGAAACTTATTAAGTATTTAGTATATTTTACATTATCCATCTGATAGGTGTGGTCGACATCCATAAGTACAGGACGCTTCTTGCCTTCCACCTTTACCTTTTCACTAACGGTAACAACAAAATCGTTACCATCAACGCTCTTTAGCAAGCCCTTTACCTTCTTGCCATCAGCATCAAGTACTTCTACCATCTGACCTACAAAGTTATGATACTGCTGTGGCACCTTGAATGGTTGTCCAAGGCCTGCTGATCCAACTTCCAGTTCATAGTCTTCTTCATCACGGCTAAGATGGTCTTCGATAAATCTGCTCAATTCTACGCAGTCTTCTATCCACACACCATCGGCATGATCGATTTCGACTACAATTCTGTCATCAAGGCTAATCTCTACATCGACAAGAAAATAATCCTTGTCTTTGAGCCATTCTTCAACTAATTCTTTAACGACGTTTTTGTCTATCATAAATATATAATGTGTACACCAACACCTTCGAACCTTACTTTATAACGGCATCGAAAATGTCTTATTAAAATAAAATGAGGAACTCTCTCAGAGCCCCTCATTCCACTGAACGGTGCAAAGTTACGACATTTTTTTCACGCTACCAAGAGTTTATACATTTTTTATTGGTTTTGTAAAGACTTGCACCTTTCTTTACTCCGCCTTTGGCATCAACAACTCTGAATATCTTGCTTTATCTGCAAGTAGCTTCAAAGCCTCGCCTGTAATCTTGTCTGTTCGCAATGAATTCCTTACGGCACCCTCTTGATAGTAGTAAGCTGATACTATTTGACTTGCCAACAGTCGTTTTATCGACACCTTGGCTTTTTCCATTTCTTTACCAACATCATGGCGTAGTTTCTTCTCCAATGCCTCAAATTCTTCCTTGGCATCATCGTAATATCCCTCAAACTTAGCAACATCAACAAGCGACTTGAATGTATTTTCGCTAATAGGGTCATACTTAAAGTTGCTCTCCACCACTCGCTTCTTGAAGTCTTCAAACTCAGAGTCTGAAATTTCAAATTCTGCTGCAGGAGCAATGGTCTTATGCGAAGCTATATAGTCGAGAACATAGCCCAACAGCACCTCACTTGAATCGCGCATAGCAACAAGATAATACGAGATGTTAGGCATAGAGTCAGGCTTCACCTCTACATCAGGTTGCACACCGCCTGCATCTTTCACCTTTCTGCCATTCACGGTAAAGAAAGTCTTTGCCAAAGAGTCCTTTACGAGTTCCTCTCTATCTTCGCCATCAGTCTTGCGGAAGTTGCGTGCCTGAATACACCTACCACTTGGAATATAGTATTTGTTTGTGGTGAGTTTCATCTGAGCATTATAAGGCAATTCGAGCACAGTTTGCACGATACCCTTTCCATAAGTTCTGGTACCCATTATCACGGCACGGTCTAAATCTTGGA
>ERZ1026850.1911-NODE-1911-length-10118-cov-9.605287_pt1 | contig 10118 bp, 8 predicted proteins | sample MGYA00380155_ERZ1026850 | MGnify/ENA primary metagenome ERZ1026850 (study PRJEB33269, sample SAMEA4719791) | human gut metagenome | biome: human-associated habitat; feature: organic feature; material: feces | place: Cameroon | collected 2013-10 ... | reverse complement strand
CCTCGGCAAAGGCGATCCAGATCTCGGGGACGAGAACGCCCTCCATATCCAAACAAACAATATTCATCAAAGCGGCTCCTTTCTCACTTTTTCAGCACTTCCGCCAGCACATAGTCCAGCATGGCGTCCTTGTCGATCACATCCTTATGCAGCACGGGGCGGCCCTCCAGCCCGGACAGGTTGCCGGGGATGGGAACGCCGGACAGCCGGGACAGGCGGCTCATCATGGCGAACTCGTCGGTCTCGCCGTCATCCTCCCCCAGCGCGGCCAGCACCGCGGCGGGGAACTTGTAGGGCGAGGCGGTGGACAGCACCACCGTGGGCGCGCCGGTATCGCGCAGCGTGTCCTCCAGCTGCTCCGCCACCGACCACGCCACGGCGGTATGGGGATCGCAGAGATAGTGCTGCTCCCGCCACAGGCGGCCGATGACGTCGGCGGCGCCCTGATCGTCGCAGCAGCCGCAGGAGAAGTCCTGCTGCAGCTTGGCCAGCAGATCATCGGACAGCTGATACGCGCCGTCCGTATTGAGCTGCCCCATCAGTCCGGCCACATACTTCGGGTCGCGGGACAGCAGGAACAGCAGCCGCTCCAGATTGCTGGATACCAGAATATCCATAGAGGGAGAGGTGGTCTTGTAGAACGGGCGGCGGCGGTCATAGCGGCCGGTGGCGATGAACTCCGTCAGCACGTCGTTGGCGTTGCTGGCGCAGACCAGACGGCCCACGGGCAGTCCCAGCTCCTTGGCGAAGTAGCCCGCCAGAATGTCGCCGAAGTTGCCGGTGGGTACCACGAAATTCACCTTGTCGCCCAGCGCGATGCGCCCCGCCTTCACCAGATCGCCGTAGGCGCGGAAGTAGTACACCACCTGCGGCGCAAGGCGTCCGATGTTGATAGAGTTGGCGGAGGACAGCATGGCGCCGTGGAGGTCGCGGCCTTTACAGGCGGCGAACACCTGCTTGACACCGGTCTGGGCGTCGTCGAAGTTGCCCCGGACGGCGCAGACCTTTACATTGTCGCCGGTCTGGGTGGCCATCTGCGCCTGCTGGACGGCGGACACGCCGCCGTAGGGGTAGAACACGATGATGCGGGTACCCTTTACATCGTGGAAGCCCTCCAGCGCGGCCTTGCCGGTGTCGCCGGAGGTAGCGGTGAGAATGACCACATCGCCCTCCATGCCCTCAGCCTTGGCCGCCGCGCCGATGAGTCTGGGCAGCACCGACAGAGCCACATCCTTGAAGGCGGAGGTGGGGCCGTGGTACAGCTCCAGCACATATTTATCGCCCACCGGCACCAGCGGCGTCAGGTCGGCGGTGGGGAACTTGCCGTCGTAGCTGCGGCGGACGATGTCCTCCATGTGGGGGAAGTCCGGCAGCAGCGCCGAGAGAATTTTTGCGGCCATGGACAGGGTATCCAGCCGCAGCGCGCCCTGCCAGTCGAAGTCCAGCTTGGCCGGGTCGCAGATGTACAGGCCGCCGTCGGGGGCGATGCCCTCCAGCACCGCACGGGTAGAGGGCGCGGTGAGGCGGAGGTCGCGTGTGCTATGGTACAGCATAGGAAAGTCCTCCCAAAATTACTCTTGCATTTCTGATGACGCTATGATACACTGTCGCCAACAAAAAAGCAAGTGTTTTTATACGGAGGACAAATGAGATTTTTTTGTCGCCGTGATAAAAGTGCTGCTGCAAAAAACGAGGATAAAGAGGCAAAAATATGTTGAAAGTATTGAAATTCGGCGGCTCGTCCATGGCGGACGAAAAGCAGTTCGCCAAGGTGCGGGATATCGTGCGGGCGGACGACAGCCGCCGCGTGGTGGTGGTCAGCGCCGCCGGTAAGCGGAATAAAGACGACCACAAGATCACCGACCTGCTGTATCTGTGCCATGCGCATTTGCAGTACGGCGTCAGCTGCGACACCATTTATGAGATGATCCGCGCCCGTTATGTGGGCATCCGGGACGCGCTGGGGCTGGCAACGCCCATCGAGGCGGAGTTCGACGCCCTGCGGCGAAAGATGGACGAGGGCATCAGCGCCGATGAGCTGGTGTCCCGGGGCGAGTATTTCGCGGCGGAGCTGATGGCGGACTATCTGGGCTACGACTTTCTGGACAGCTCCCTGTGGCTGAAGTTCAGGCTGGACGGTACGGTGGATCAGGAGACCAGCTACGAGAACCTGCGCCGCGCCGCGTCGGGACGGCGGGTGGTGATCCCCGGCTTCTACGGGGCCATGCCCGACGGCAGCATCCATACGTTTACCCGGGGCGGCAGCGACATCACCGGCGCGCTGGCGGCGGCGGCGCTGGACGCCGACGTGTACGAGAACTGGACGGACGTGTCCGGCTTCCTCATGGCCGACCCCAAGATCGTGAAGGGCCCCAAGCCCATCGAGCGTATCACCTACGCGGAGCTGCGGGAGCTGAGCTACATCGGGGCACAGGTGCTCCACGAGGGGACGGTGTCGCCGGTGCGGGAGAAGAACATCCCGCTGAATATCCGCAACACCAACCAGCCGGAGCACCCCGGCACCATGATCCGGGAGAGCTTTGACGAGTCGGAGACGGAGCGCGCCTCCGGCAGCATGATCACCGGCATCGCCGGGAAGAAGGGCTTCACCGTCATCACCCTGACGAAAAACGGGATGTCCTCCGAGCCGGGGACGGTCCGCCGCGTGCTGGAGGTGCTGGAGCGGTACAACATCAACGTGGAGTATCTGCCCTCCGGCATCGACAGTGTGTCGCTGGTGGTGGAGACGGGCAAGGCCGCGCCTTATCTCTATCAGGCCGTGGGCGACGTGGAAAAGGAGATACGGCCCGACAGCCTGCATATCATCGACGGCATGGCCATCGTGGCGGCAGTAGGCCGGAAGATGGCGTTCCAGCCCGGCTCCTCCGGCAAGATCTTCGGCAAGCTGGGCGAAAACGGCATCAACATCCGCATGATCACCCAGGGGCCGGAGGAACTGAATATCATCGTGGGCGTGGACGGACAGGACTTTGAGAGAGCCATCCGCGTCCTGTACGACAGCTTTGTGAAATAAGGAGGATATATCCATGAAACAGTATAAAGTAGCGATCCTGGGGGCCACCGGCGCGGTGGGCCGCGAGATGATGAAGGTGCTGGCGGAGCGGGACTTCCCCGTGTCGGAGCTGCACCTGCTGGCATCGGCGCGCTCGGCGGGAGAGGTGCTGCCGTGGAAGGGACGGGATATCACCGTGGAGCTGGCCTGTGACGAGGCCTTTGCGGGGATGGACATCGTGCTGGGCGCGGCGGAGAACGATATCGCCAAGCGGTTCGCCCCGGCCATCGTCCGCGCAGGCGCCGTGTTCGTGGACAACTCCAGCGCCTTCCGCATGGATCCCGATGTGCCGCTGGTGGTGCCGGAGATCAACCCGGAGGACGTGAAAAAGCACAAGGGCATCATCGCCAACCCCAACTGCACCACCATCGTGTCGCTGGTGGCCATCAACGCCCTGAATCAGGACAGCCCCATCGAGAGCATCGTTGCCTCCAGTTATCAGGCGGTGTCCGGCGCAGGCGCCGGCGGCCCCATCGAGCTGATGAACGAGGTGGAGGCGCTGGGGCTGGGACAGCAGATCGAGCCCAAGGTGTTCCAGTACCAGATCGCCTACAACGTCATCCCGCAGATCGGCGGCGAGGCGTTTGACGGCTACACCTCCGAGGAGATGAAGCTGCAAAATGAGGGACGGAAGATCATGCACCTGCCGGAGCTGAAGGTGAGCTGCACCTGTGTCCGGGTACCGGTGGTGCGCAGCCACAGCGTATCTCTCGTGGTGCGGACGCGGGAGAAGATCTCCGTGGAGCGGGCGCGGCAGCTGATCGCGGCGGCGCCGGGGTGCCGTCTGGTGGACGATCTGGCCAACAAGCACTATCCCATGCCGCTGGATACCAGCGACCAGGATCTGGTGTTCGTGGGCCGCATCCGGGACGATCTGACCAGCGAAAACGGCCTGAATATCTGGTGCTGCGGCGATCAGGTGCGTAAGGGCGCCGCCACCAACGCCGTGCAGATCGCCCAGCTGCTGGTAAAATGAAGAAAGTGTAAAGCCGTCTGCGGGCGGCTTTACTTTTTGCGCAAAAACAGATATAATGGCACAAAATCTACCCCACGGAGGAGTGGCCTTATGAAGATCTGGAAGCGAATGGCGGCGCTGCTGCTGGCTCTGTGCATGACACTGCTGCTGGCAGCCTGCGGCGAGGACCCCAACGATGAAAAACGACTGTCTGTGGTCATGACCGGCGCGGTGCGTACCATCGACCCGGCCATGGCGACCACGGCGGCGGAGCGCACGGTGGTGCGGCATGTATTTGAAAACCTGATGAAGCTCGGGCCGGACGGCACGGCGGTACACGCCGTGGCGCGCAGCTACACGCAGGAGACGGCGGCGGACGGCTCCGTGACCTATACGTTCCAGCTGCGGACGGACGCCAAGTGGACGGACGGCAGCGCCATGACCGCCCACGACTTCGTGTATGCGTGGCGGCGGCTGGTGGATCCGGAGACGGACAGCCCCAACGCGGACGCCCTGTCCATGGTGGCGGGGTACGAGAAGGCGATACTGGGCGACACGTCGGCGCTGGCGGTGACGGCGCCGGACGACCACACGCTGGTGGTGACGCTCAACGGCTGCTGCTCCTACTTTATCGACAGCGTCTGCACGGCGACAGCCACCATGCCGGTGCAGGAGAAGGCGGTCACGGCCCACGATGATTGGGCCAGCAGCAGCCTGTGGTTTGCGGGCAACGGCCCCTATGAGCGCAGCGGCGCATGGAGCGATGCAACGCGCCTGACGCTACGGATACGATCGACCTACTACGACGCGAAGCGTCTGGGGCAGGATCGCATCGACCTGATGCTGCAAAGCCGCGAGGAGGCGGAGGCCAGCGCCGGTAAGGCGGATATCGTCATCGGCGCCGGCGGCGAGGATGCCCCGCGGGAGGGTGACCCCACCGTGGGTATCCTGCTGGTGAACCAGATGGCCACCAGTATGGGACATCCAGAGCTGCGGCGGGCGCTGAGTCTGGTCATCGACCGGGAGGCGGCGGCGCAGACCATGGGACAGGACTGCCACGGGGCGGAGGGCTTGGTACCCTACGGCGTCCGCACCGACGCGGGGGAGGACTTCCGCACGGTCAACGGCCCGCTGATCGACAACGACCCGGCGACGTATGAGGAGCGGTGTCAGGGCGCGCTGGCGCTGCTGCGGCAGGCGGGCTTTACCAACACCACGACACTGGGCGCACTGGACACAGTGTCGCTGCTGTACGACAACGATTCGGCGCTGGCACAAGTGGCGCAGCAGCTCCAGAAGACGTGGGAGAATAAGCTGGGCGTCAAGGTGCAGCTAAAGGGCGTGGAGCGCAATGAGATGAAGGCACGGCTGAGCAGCGGTGAATTTGTGCTGGCGCTGATGGAGATGACTGCCTCCTACAACGATGCGTCGGCCTATCTGGATCCGTGGCGCAGCAGCGATATGCGGAACTATGGGATGCAGTACCTCAACGCCTACGACATCCTGATGCAGATCGCGGCGGGCAGCACCTCGCCGGAGGTGCGGGACGCCTATCTGAAGGATGCGGAGCAGCTGCTGCTGGAGAACAGCAACATCATCCCGCTGTACAGCCGGACGAGACCCTATGTGATCCGGGATAAGGTGCTGGGCGCCGTGTCCGACGGACTGGGCGGCTGGTACTTCGGCGCGGTGAACCGGGCGTCGTAAAAACCATACGAAAAAGGGAGCCGCAGGCTGTGCAGCCTGTGGCTCCCTTTTGGTGTATAGGTCAGCTTATTTGCGGCGGGCGGTGTCCACGATGACGGCCTGCGCCTTTGCCAGCTTCAGGTCGTGGCGCAGACGCATGGGCGGCAGCTGCTGGCGCAGCAGATCGGCGGAGAGCTGATACTGGGCGGACAGCTCATTGTACTTCTGCTCCACCTCCGCGTCGGTCACGTCGATGCCCTCCAGACGGGCGATCTCCGTCATGGCCAGCTCAAAGCGGGCGGCGGAGACGGCCTGCTCCCGGGCGTGAGCGCGCAGCTCCTCCATGGACGCGCCGCTGGCCTCCAGATACTGCTCCAGCTCCACGTTCTGGCTTTGCAGGTGACCGCGCAGCTCCTGGATCAGACCGTCCAGCTGGTTTTCCACCATGGCGTCAGGCAGCTGCACCTCCATGCCGTCCAGCACCTGCGCGATCAGGTCGTTAGCGAACTGCTCGGCGGCCTCCATCTGCTTCTTCGCCACCGCCTGCTCCATCACGGCGCGGCGCAGCTGGGACAGCCCCTCAAAGCCCTGCGCCTTGGCAAATGCGTCGTCCAGCGTGGGCATGGAGCGGCGGGTGATCTCGTGTACCTTGATGCGGAAGGTGGCGTCCTTGCCGGCCAGCTCCGGCGTGTAGGCGGTGGGGAAGGTGACGTGTACATCCCGCTCCTCGTTCACACAGGCGCCTGCCACCTGCTCCTCAAAGCCGGGGATAAAGTAGCCGCTGCCCAGCAGCAGGGGATAGCGCTCCCCCTTGCCGCCCTCGAAGGCCACGCCGTCCACAAAGCCCTCGAAGTCCAGCACCACCTCGTCGCCCATGGCGGCGCGGTCGGGGTGCGCCACATTCAGGTGGGCGCGGGCGTACTCCTCCAGCGCGGCCTGGGTGTCCTCCTCGGACAGCTCGGCCTGAGGATACACGGCGCTGAGACCCTTGTACTGCCCCAGCTTCGCCTCGGGGTACAGGTCGATGAGGGCGGTAAAGACATACCCGTCGGGGCCGATCTCCTCCACCGTCAGGGTGGGGGTACCGGCGATGGCGATATCCTCCCGGCCGATGGCCTCCACCAGCGCCTGCGGGTAGGTCTCGTTTACGGCCTCCTGATAGAGGAAGTCGCTGCCGTAGACGGCCTCGATCTTCTCGCGGGTAGGCTCGCCCTCCACGGGACACAGGGCCTTGATGCCGTTGTAGCAGTGCATCAGCGCCTCCTGCCATGTGCCGCGGTCCACGGCCACCGTCAGACGCACCTGGCGGTTTTCCGGAATGTCTTCACGCTTTTTGATCTCCATGGGGGAGTTCCTCCTTATTTCGGCACAAACTGCCAGTATATTGCGATAAGTATACTATACCGCCGCGCGGATAGCAAGCCTGTCACACACTTCCGGTGAAATGACTGAGTTGTAAAAATATTGTGACAATTACAACAAAGTACTTGCTCACGGCGGAGGCATTTGTTACAATGCAGGATATTCTTTTCAGAGATCAACGGAGGTAGCTATGCAGCGTATCAAAGAATTCATCCACGACCGTCCGTATGTCTGGTGGGGGCTGTTCCTGCCGGTGTATCTGGCGCTGTTCTTTACCATCGAGCATTTCATCACCGATAACTACTGGGCCACCCAGCTGCCCATCGACTACAAGATCCCGTTTCTGGAGGGGTTTGCCCCGATCTACGCCAGCTGGAGTCCGCTGCTGTTCGTGCTGGGTCTCCACCTGATCCTCTGCGACGGCGAGGGCTTCCGCCGGTATATGTGGAGCATCATGGCGACGTTCCTCATCAGCACCCTGATCTGCGTGCTGATCCCCAACGGACAGGATCTGCGGCCCGCCGTGATGCCCCGGGACAACATCTTCTGCGATCTGGTGGCCTACACCTACTCGCTGGACACCAACACCAACGTGTTTCCCAGCGTCCATGTGGTGGGCGTCATCGACGCATGGTTCGCCATCTGGCATTCCAAGCGGCTGAAAAAGTGGACGTGGCGCTGGGGTACCGGGCTTTACGGTCTGGCGGTCATCGCCTCCACCGTGTTCATCAAGCAGCACGCCATCATCGACGTGCTGGCGGGGCTGGTGCTGGGCTTTGCCTGCAATTTCGTGGTGTACAACATCATCGGCAAGCGGCGTGACTGCCGGCTGTGCAGGGAGGCGTAAGGCATGGAGATCGGCGTATCCCCGTTGTTCCGGGATGTCAGTGAGGAATCCCAGCAGGCCATGCGCACCTGCTTTGCCATGCGGGAGTACAGCTTCCGCACCGGCGAGGTCATCTACGACTTTTCCGAGGGGCGCAACATGGTGGGCGTTCTGACGCAGGGCGCCGCCGTCATCGCGCGCATCGACTATCAGGGCAGCCGGACGATCCTGGAGCGTCTGGAGCGCGGCGGCGTTTTCGGCGAGATGCTGATGTTCGAGAACGTGGCCGGAGACAGCATCACCGTGGTGGCGGAGGAGCCATGCCGCGTATGGCTCATGGCGGCGGATCAGGTGACGAAGCGGTGCGAGAACGCCTGCGCCCACCACACACAGGTGGTGGAGAATATGTTCCAGCTGGTGGCGGAGAAGGCCACCTCCCTCTACGAGCGGGTGGAGGTGCTGAGCCGCCGGAGCATCCGGGACAAGCTGCTGTGCTATTTCTCTCTGTTGGCCGCCAAGAGCCGGGGCGGAGAGTTCTCCCTGCCCTTTTCCCTCAGCGCGCTGGCGGACTATATCTCCACAGACCGCAGCGCCATGATGCGGGAGCTGAAGAAAATGCGGGACGAGAAGCTGGTGGATATTCAGGGCCGCCGGGTGCTGCTGCGTCAGGTGATTTAAGCGGCTGCTTGACGCAAGTGAAGATTGACGGGTCTGCCCATTGGTGCTACAATAAAACGGAGAACGGGCGTACCGCGCCCATGACACAATGGCGGATGCCAGACTATAATGAGAAGGAGCCGTGATGTATGTACCGCATCGTTAGAAAAGAAGCGCTGAAGCCCACCGTGATCCTGTACGAGATCGAAGCGCCCATGGTCGCCAGAAAGGCGGAGCCGGGCCAGTTCATCATCCTGCGTGTGGACGAAAAGGGTGAGCGTATCCCCATTACGATCCATGACTACGACCGGGAAAAGGGTACGGTGACCATCATCGTCCAGACCGTCGGCGCCACCACCGAGAAGCTGAGTCACAAGCAGCAGGGCGAGTGCCTGCATGATTTTGTCGGCCCCCTGGGCCGCCCCACCGAGACGGAGGGCAAGAAAAAGGTCTGCGTCGTCGGCGGCGGCGTGGGCTGTGCCATCGCCTACCCCGTGCTGAAGAAATTCCACGACTGCGGCGCTGAGGTCCACGCAGTGGTGGGCTTCAAGAGCAAGGACGTGGTCATTCTGGAGGACAAGTTCAAGGCTGTCTCCTCCGTGCTGAAGGTCTGCACCGACGACGGCTCCTACGGCCAGAAGGGTCTGGTCACCGAGGCGCTGAAGCAGCTGCTGGACGACGGCAACCAGTATGACGAGATCTTCGCCATCGGCCCCATGGTCATGATGAAGTTCGTCTGCAAGACCACCGAGCCCTACGGCGTGCCTACCACCGTGTCCATGAGCCCCATCATGATCGACGGCACCGGTATGTGCGGCGGCTGCCGCCTGACCGTGGGCGGCGAGACCAAGTTCGCCTGCGTGGACGGCCCCGACTTCGATGGTCACAAGGTGGACTGGGATCTGGCCGTGAAGCGCAACCAGATGTACCACGACTTCGAGGTGCATAAGCACGAGGAAGTCTGCAATCTGTTCAAGCAGGAGGTAAAGTAAGATGGCTGCCAAGATCAATATGCGTTTGGATAAGAACGAGATGCCTTCTCAGGACCCGCAGGTCCGCAACAAGAACTTCCTGGAGGTAGCGCTGGGCTACACCGAGGAGCAGGCGCTGGACGAGGCCGCCCGCTGCCTGAACTGCAAGAACCATCCCTGCGTGGACGGCTGCCCCGTCAATGTGCGGATTCCCGAGTTTATTCAGAAGATCGTGGAGAAGGACTATGAGAGCGCCTATCAGGTGATCCACCAGACCAGCTCCCTGCCCGCCGTCTGCGGCCGCGTCTGCCCGCAGGAGAGCCAGTGCGAGATGCACTGCGTCCGCGGCAAGAAGGGCGACCCCGTGGGCATCGGCCGTCTGGAGCGCTTTGTGGCTGACTGGCACAACGCCCACAGCACCGAGGCGCCCGCCAAGCCCGCCTCCAACGGCCATAAGGTGGCCGTCATCGGCTCCGGCCCCGCAGGTCTGACCTGCGCCGGCGACCTCGCCAAGAAGGGCTATGAGGTCACGGTGTTCGAGGCGCTGCATCTGGCCGGCGGCGTGCTGGTGTACGGCATCCCCGAGTT
>ERZ1026850.1910-NODE-1910-length-10122-cov-4.199166_pt1 | contig 10122 bp, 8 predicted proteins | sample MGYA00380155_ERZ1026850 | MGnify/ENA primary metagenome ERZ1026850 (study PRJEB33269, sample SAMEA4719791) | human gut metagenome | biome: human-associated habitat; feature: organic feature; material: feces | place: Cameroon | collected 2013-10 ... | reverse complement strand
GTGTTTATGCATTGGTCATTCCTAATATTGTGGCTATGTATATTCGGTTTGTTTTGTACTACTACTACCAGCATTGGTTTCCTGGACTTGCATTTTCATGGAAATCGTTCAAGGAGTTGTTTGGCTATGGCTCTAAAATGATGGTCTCAAACTTAATAAACTGCATATTCAACAATATATACCCTATTGTAATAGGAAAAAAATTCTCGCCTGCTGACTTGGGATATTACACGCGTGGACAGGGCTATGCAGCTTTGCCGTCATCAACGGTTTCCGATGTGATAACCAATGTCACCTTACCAATTCTTAGTAAGGTGCAAGAAGATACGGCATCGTTGGCATCCATATATCGTCGCATGCTTCGAGTTTCAGCTTACGTGGTTTTCCCTGTCATGGTGTGGTTAGCGGTTATGGCCAAGCCAGCAGTTGTATTGATGATTTCGAGCAAGTGGATACCCTGTGTGGAGTATTTGCAGATATTGTGTTTCTCCATGATGTGGCTGCCTATTATCTCTCTAAATCAGAATTTGCTTCAAGCTAAGGGTTTTTCTAATCTCTATTTGCGAATTACAGTTTTTGAGAAAGCACTTCTTGTTCTTGTTTTGGTAGTTACCATACCTTTTGGTTTGAGGATTATGTGTTTCGGAAGTGTGGTGGTCACATACCTTACGTTAGGAATAAACACATACTACACAGGAAAAATAATAAATTTCGGCTTTCTCAAGCAATTAAAGGACTTTATGCCGTTTCTTTTGGCTTCAATAGTTATGGGAGGAAGTATGTTCTTGGTCTCTACGTTCTTTGTTAATTATCTTGTTATGCTATTGGTGGCAAGCATTGTAGGTTTCGGAGTTTATCTTGTGGAGACGAGATTGTTCAAATTTGAAGAGCTCGGGTATATAACAACCATTGTAAAGGAGAATATTTTAAAACGATAATTAATTTCCACTATGAATTCAGTGAGTATGCCTACGACTCGTATTTTCTATCTTGATGCTCTAAAGGCCTTCGCTATGTTGTTGGTGGTAATGGGGCATATTGATTACCTTTGGTCAAACCATGGCGTTGCAACCATTTATCTCCCAATTCTATTAGTGTTCCACATGCCATTGTTCATGGCGTTAAGTGGCTATGTTACCAATGTGGAGAAGTTTAAGTTGGCTAAAAGAGCGAAATTACTGATACCATTCTTTGTATTTGGATTTGTTTTTATGGCCATTAATCATGTTACGTTTTTAGAATTGATTAGGCCAGAAGCCAAATTCGGTTGGTTCCTATATGTCTTGTTTGCTTTTTGTTTCTTTTTAGCACTGATAAGGGCTAGCAAGCAAAACCTATATGGCGGGATGGTCGTAGTCGAAATAGTATTGATGGGTCTGCATTTTTGTTTGCATCGAACCACTCTTGGTACTACGTTGTCTACGGACCACATGTTCCAGTTATGGCCATTCTTCTGTTTGGGAATTATCCTAAGAAGAGGCCTGTTCTCGTATATATTGAAAAACAAATTGCAGATATCCCTTATCGGCGTTTCCGTGATATTGATTATTTGTGGAGCGAAATGCATTTTGGGGATTACGGGAACTTTAGATATTTATTGTAATGATCTAATGTCACTTTTTATTGTTCCCCTTTTCTTCCTTTTGTTCCACGAGTTGCAACACTGGATGAAAGACAGAAATAGCAAGGTGAAGAGTCTTGTTAAGCGTTCTGTGCAGTTGATTGGTGTGAATACTCTGCAGATTTATGTTTTGCAGTATTTCTCTTTTAGACTGTTTGATTATTTATCCAATAACACCTTGTCACAGTTTACCTTAAACAACGAATGGCTGATGAGTCCTGTGATAGCATTGGCACACTGTTATTTTTGCGTGCTTGTGACAATTGTAATAAATAAACTAAAACTTGGATTTGTCTTTGGAAGGTAAATATGGCCAACAACCAAATTGAGATATGGCTCAGCTTGTTCGGAAGCAAGAATGTAGTTAGTAAATTATAGTTGTATTAATATTATTAATAATCATATGGAAAAACTATTGTCAATAATCATTCCTATATATAAGGTTGAGGAATATATAGGTCAATGCTTGGAGTCTGTTCTCATCCCAGACGTTTCCCTTAGAGAAAGAATTGAGGTGGTTGCTGTAAACGATGGAACCCCTGACCATTCTGCGGATATGGCTAAAGAGTATGTTGAAAAATATCCTTCTATCTTCACAGTAATAGACAAGGAAAATGGTGGACATGGATCTGCTTTCAATGAGGGGCTAAGGCATGCGACTGGCAAATATTTGAAATTTATCGACAGCGATGATTGGTTTGACACTGCTGCCTTGGAAAGATTGATGAAATTCCTTGAGAATAGTGATGTGGATTTGGTTTTGAATCCTTTTAATTATTTCTTGGTTGAATCCAAAGAGTATAAACTGATTCCAATCAAAAACATGCCATATGGTGAGCTTATGTCAATGGATGAATACGACTTTATCAACTCAGGTAACCGTCAAAATCTTACAGTATTCCATTCTGCAACTTATAAGACATCATTACTCCAGAAGTATGCTCCTTTTTTTGCAGAAAAGGTTTTCTATGATGATATTGCACTGCGTTTCGTTCCGATAGCATTATGTGACAATTTTATTGCTTTTGATTATCCCATATATAATTATCGTGTGGGGCGTGTTGGTCAGACTATTACCTACGAAAACAAAAAGAAACATGCGGCTGATGTTAATAAAGTTGTTGCATGTACAATAGACTTTCTATGTAGATGCAAGTCTTACCAGGATAAGCCAAGAGCCAAGTATATTAGACATCTGTTGTCTAGAATGATATATTTTCAGATAGAATCGATATCGCGCATGCATTATGCAGAAAGCAGACAGATATTAGAAGATTATAGACATGTCTTGGTGCCTGCAAAAGGAATGTATGACAAATATCGCAGGCATAAAGTCTTTGACGTCTTGCCATTCCCATTGTTCTTTGGACTTTATAGACTCTATGATCTTATCCTCTATAAAGATAAAATTTAATATGTTGCATGATAAAATTGTGCCATAAACACGAATGTTGTGGCTGTTCAGCCTGTGCTTCTGTTTGTCCGCAGGGTTGTATAAGCATGGTGTTTGATGCCGAAGGATTTGTTTATCCTTCGGTTGACCCCACAAAATGTGTAAACTGCAACTTGTGTAACAAAGTATGTCCTGCATTAGCGTCTCGCCAAGGTGCTGTGCCTCAAGGAACGTTTGCTGCGCATTTTGTTGACGATACAATAGTGAGGAGTAGTTCTTCTGGCGGAATATTTACAGTGTTGGCTCAATATGTTATCTCTAAGCGGGGCGTAGTGTATGGAGCTCATTACGATGATAAGATGAATGTCGTATACTCTTGCGCATATACTAATGAAAATGTTGCGAAATTCCGAGGGTCCAAATATGTCCAAGCTCGTATAAATGATTGTTATCAAGATGTTGCGCAGAAGCTGAAGCAAGGTGTTATTGTGCTCTTCACTGGCACTCCATGCCAAATTGCTGGTTTGAAAACATTTTTAAGAAAGCCTTATGAAAATCTGTTTACGATGGAAGTGGTATGCCATGGCGTTCCTAGCGAAAAAGTATGGCATAAGCATTTACAGGTAATCAAGGAAAAATATTTCGCAGGCTTTGATATAAGCAATGTGATATTTCGATATAAGGAGAACGATTGGAGGAGCTATAAGTTGCGTTATGTCAGTTGCAATAACAATGTTTATGATACGCCTCGAGGCGAAGATGCATTTTTTCTTGGGTTTGTAAAATGCTTGTATTCAAGACCTTCATGCGAAAAATGCCAATTCAAGAATGGTGTCAGTGGTGCAGATCTAACGGTGGGCGACCTGTGGGGCGTTGAAATGATATTGGGTAATAGAGGTAATCTTTTGGGTGAAAGCCTTGTAATTGTAAATACTGATCGAGGAATGAAATGGCTTCGGCAAAATGCAGATTTGTTGTCGATGACTGAAATTAACCTTGCAGATGCTATGCCTTACAATGAAGGCTTGCACGAAATGGCCGTTCCTCACCGAAATCGAGCATCCTTTTTCCAAAATGTAGACGCTGGGGTTGACGTGGATGTTTTGATTAACGAGATGTTGGAACCCAATACAACGGAACGACTGAAAGAGTCGAAAAACAAAATCATTAATTTGTTATCGCGGATAAAAAACAAGGTGGTAAATACCATAAACTAACTTTGTTATGAGAATTGGAATATATACCCTTCCGTTAAATTATAATTATGGAGGCCTTTTGCAAGCTTTTGCTTTACAAACGGTGTTGCAAAATATGGGGCACGAGGTGGTTTTCATTGACAGACCACTTCATAGCTACGAGCCATTCTATAAGCGTCCTCGGGAAAAGGTCAAGCGTTTTGTGCGAAAATATGTTCTGCGCGACAAGAGTGTTCGGGTGTTTCAAGAAAACTATGAAGCCAAGGCCTATCCCGAGATTTCAAAACATACTCGGAAGTTTATAGAGCAATATCTCAATACAATTATTGTAACAGATACTCATCTGCTTGATGAAAACGATTATGATGCTATTATTGTGGGAAGCGACCAAATTTGGCGGTGTGCCTTCCACGACACAAGCCGCAAACTTTACGATGCTTATCTTGAGTTTGCAGAAAAATGGTCGCATCTTAAGCGTATCTCTTATGCAGCTTCTTTTGGTACCGACAGGTGGGAATATCCAAAAGATAAAGCCATTCGATGTAAATCGCTGTTGGCGAAATTCGATGCTATAAGCGTAAGGGAAGCCTCGGGAGTGACGCTGCTTAAGCAATATTTTGGTTTTACGGCCAAACATGTTCTTGACCCTACTATGCTACTTGATCGTGCAGATTATGCCAAAATCTTTGAGTTGACCCATACGCCTGTAAGCAAAGGAAATATGATGGTTTACGTCTTAGACGACAGCGATAGTAAAAACAATCTTATAAACGAATATGAAAAAAGGCTTCACTTGTCGTCCTTCCGAGTAAATTCTCAGGCCGACAACATAAACCTTCCTGTATCTCAGCGTGTTCAGCCTCCTGTGGAGCAATGGTTGCGCGGATTTCAAGACGCACGTTTTGTCGTAACCGATAGTTTTCATGCCTGCGTATTTAGTATTTTGTTTGGAAAGCCCTTTGTGGCTATTGGTAACAAAAATCGTGGCATGAGTCGCTTTGAATCTTTGCTCCAGACGTTTGGACTCAGTGACCGATTGATATCTGTAGAGAACAATGACTTCGTTATCCCCCAATCCGATATTCTTTTGGCTCAAACGAAACTAAACTCGCTTCGTGCCGAATCAATGCAATTTCTAACCTCAGCATTAAACGACCTTCTATGATAAATGTAGCTCTTTGCACCGATAACAATTATGCTAGCCATTGCGCTATATGTGTCACATCGATATTGGAAAACAACAAGAAGAGTGATTGTTGTGTCTATATTATTACTGATGGATTGAGTGAAGAAAATACTTCTCGCTTTAAGCAGTTAAGCAATGTCTATGCGAAGCCCATTCGCGTTATAAAAGCCGACATTAGTGGTTATGAAAAACTGCCCGTAACTAATCATCTCGGGCGTTCCATGTATTTTCGATTCTTACTGCCAGACATTGTTGATGGTGACAAAGTCTTATATCTCGATTGCGACATAATTGTGCGCCACAGTCTTGAGGAACTATTTGATGTCAATCTTGATGGTGTGGCCTGTGGAGTGGTAGAAGATCAAAACGGTGATGATTTGCGTCTACATAATCCTATCATGATGTTTTCTAGATATTTCAATTCGGGCGTTCTGCTGATGAATTTGGATTATTGGCGCCAATACTCCGTCGCGCAACAACTTATAGAGTGGATAAAAATTCGTAAAACGGTATTGATGTGCCCCGACCAGGATGCTTTGAATGTTGTGCTGGAGAACCGAGTGGTATTTCTTGATTATAAATACAATTTCCAACAAGGAATGTATAATGACAAGTTAGTGTGGCTTAGGGCTGACAAATGGCCATCAGTAATTAGGGATCGAAAAGATCCGATAATTGTTCATTTCACTGCTGGCGAGAAACCGTGGCATAAAGATTGTGCTCATCCCTTGCTATCAGATTATGACTATTACATGTCGCTTTACCCATTCCTAGCAGAAGAAAAAACTCTTGGTCACAAATGGTATTTCTATTTGGTGGAGAGCGTTATAAACAAATTAAAAGGCTGCTATCATTGGTATAGAAGAAAGAACGGAATGATTGTAAACGAAGTCTAATTTATGGCATCCCCCCAAATATCAATAATTGTTGCTGTATACAACGCAGAGAACACAATCTTAAAATGTCTTGACTCAATTTCCCAACAGACATTTGAAGATTTCGAGGTGATTATGGTTGACGATGGTTCGCTTGATCATAGTGGAAAAAAAATAGACGAGTACGCTTCACGTGATTCAAGGTTTAAAGCTTTTCATAAGTCGAACGGTGGTGTGTCGTCATCCCGTCAGTTTGGCATAGACCATGCTTCTGGCGAATATACTATTCATGTAGACCCTGATGATTGGATAGATCCAGACATGTTGGCTTCCCTATATGCTCAGGCTGGAAAAGCAGATATGGTGATCTGTGATTTCTACATCAATTCATACAAGGGACAAGAGTATGTAGAGCAACAACCTCAGAATGTAGAAGACAACATGGCGGTCATCAAAGACTTGTTTGGGCATTTACATGGTTCAACTTGCAATAAGCTAATAAGATTGTCGTGTTATAGCCAATTCAATGTGAGGTTCCCAGAACAGATATCTTACTGTGAAGATCAGTATGTGGTAATTTCTCTCTTGTTAAACCCTATAAGGGTGATCTACCTACCAAAAGCGTTTTACCATTATGTCAGAGGCAATGAAGGATCTTTGTCAAAAAGTTATTCCGGCAAGATGTTGGAACAGGATAAATGTGCATTGACATTATTTACATCGTTGGTTGCCCACACGCCAATGAGAGATTTTGTAGAGGCGCATAAGGCTTATTTCATGATGGAACATGCTTTTTGGTGGGGCGCCAATTATTTCTCAAGCAAAGCTTTCAAAAAGGAGTTCTATAGTTATTATCCATTGCTTAAAAGGGTAATAATGCCGAAAACAGAGAGGATTCTGTTGAATTTATCGTGTAGAGGTTTTTACTCCGTAACCCGGAAAGTCATAGGTATGCTAATGGCAGTAAAACACCATATTTACAATCTTACAAAAAAATGATACCCGTAATAGCCTTTTTGGTTTTCTACGTTTTTGCTTTGTATGTTATTACGAAGAAAGAAACAACTCAGAAAGCAATACTAATCGCAACATTGATAATACTTACCTGTCTCATTGGTTCTAGAGATGGGTGGCCAGATGAGAAGGTTTATCAAATAGCATTTAGCGAAGCCCCTCGTCCATGGGATTTTATTTTAAAGAATGTCGAATCTTATGGATATGTGGAAAAAGGATATCTATTTTTGGCTTCGTTAGTTAAGTTGGTTTTAAACAATAGCCGTTTTTATCTTTTTTGCATGGGTGGTCTTTCCATGTATTTGCTATATAAGGGATTGACGGCTTATTGTGCGATACCTTTGGTGGGTTTATGCGATTATATTGGGCGTTTTCTGTTAAACAGAGATTTTCAGCAGATGCGCTCTTCGTTAGCCATTCTGCTGCTTATTTTAGCTATCAAGCTTATCCACGATCGCAAGTTGGTGGCATACATGTTGGTCGTCTTGCTTGCTTATCAGTTCCACCATTTGTCATTGATTGGAATTCCGCTGTATTTCCTATATAAAGTGCGCATTGGGCCTATTTCCATCATCTTTAGTCTTGTGATGGCAATGTTGCTTTCTCAATTATTAGCAGGATCCATTTCAGGCGTAGTGGAAGACTATAGCCAAGACCTTAACTATGATACATACGTTCAAGATGAATTTGTAGAAGAGGCATTAGGATTGCGCAATCCTATGATCTATTTCCAAATAGCAATCTTGATGGTTTATACGTTTATGGAACCCATTCTTGCTTCTAAAGACAAGTTCTATCATCTGATGCGCTGGGCCTATTTCTATTCTACGTTGATTTTGATATTCTTCTGTAATTATACAGCACTTTCTGGTCGTACATCCACTGTTTTTGCTACGTGTGAGATGTTTATGTTGCCAAGTATTGCCATGGGGCTTGGAAAGGAAAAGAGATTCGGGTTTTATGTAGTTGTGGGAGTAATATTGGTTTATTTCTTCTGGAGTAAGTATCGTTCAGTAATGATGATGCTTGGCGAGATATAATTAATTGTCTGTACTCATTAAACGTATGAAAATAGTATTAGTGCAATCTCGCGTTTGTTTTGGCGGAGCCGAGCATGTGGGGGTGATGCTTGCCAACGCGCTCGCAGAATATCACGATGTGGTGCTGGCCACCAATACGCAATTGGAGGTGTCGTATGCGATCTCTGATAACGTAAAGGTGCGCAATATATTCCCCTCAATTCCTCATGGCGTGAAAAAGTGGACGGGAGCTATCCTGCAGTTGCGTAAACTTTTCGTTCAGGAAAAGCCTGATGTGGCCATTGGCATCTTGTCTACTTGCTCCTTTATCTGCAAAGTGGCTGGTGTGGGACTCGGCATTCCTGTGGTTGCTACAGAGCATGACGCGTTTGAACGACCGGATAGTGCCCCGATGAGTCGAGGCAACGCCTTTTCCAAGTTTTGGCTCAATCGTCTGTTTGATGTGGTTACGGTTCTTACGGAAGCTGACAAACAGGTGATTGGCAACCGTTTGCGTCGGGTGGTGGTCATGCCCAATCCCTTGTCTCTGCAACCGGTCACGATGGAGGGTCCCAATGAGTTAAAAAATGCGGAAGGTAACACTTTTGCAAAAAAGCCGATCGTGTTGGCGGCAGGCCGCCTCGATTCTTGGCATTGTAAAGGGTTCGACGTGTTGCTGGAGGCATGGGCGAAAGTGCTTGCACGGTGCAAGGAGAACATAGAAGCGGAAGGTTGGCGGCTTTGCATAGCAGGTAAAGACGAGGCGGATGGCCTAAGCCATTTGCAATCGTTGGTTCGGAAATTGGAACTTGGCGATAGCGTGTCGTTCTTAGGCTTCCGCAAGGATATGGTGCGCTTGTACCAAGAGGCGTCTGTGTTTGCTCTGAGTTCACGCTATGAAGGCTTCGGCTTGGTGTTGGTTGAGGCGATGAGCCAAGGGTGTGCTTGCGTGGCTACCGATTACAAGGGACGCCAGAAGGAAATATTTGGCGATGCCGAGTGTGGCTTGTTGTGTCCACCCGAAGATGCCGAGGCATTGGCCGAGGCGCTGCAAAGCGTGATGACAGATGTCGCGTTGCGCCACCGACTCCAGAAAAACGCCATAGAGCGTTCCCGATTCTTCATGCCATTACACATCGTCAAGCTGTGGGAACAACTCCTATCTGAGGTGGTTGCCGCAAGAAAGAAATAGATTTCGATAACAGTCAGTCTATGCGTATCGCACATATTATCAATCATTTAGGCGTGTCGGGAGTCAATCAGGTGGTTGCCGATTTGGTTTCTGTGTTCAGTGCCCATGGGCACGAGTGCGTCATCTACTACCTAAAAGCATGTGATAGCCCCGCAAGTTATCCTTGCCCAGTTGTGTCTTTGGGCGGTTCTGCCTCCCTTCCCGAGCACTTTGATGTGATACACGCCCATGGCGTAGGCCCCATGTTGTATGTGATGAGGCATCGCCGTGCATTGGCAAAACGTAACGGAAGTCAGGGCCGACCTCTGTTTGTTACGACGCTCCACTGCTATTGTTTCCAAGACCTGCCGAGCCTTTACGGATGGGCAAAGGGTGGCCTGATGGCCTTGGCGTATCTGGCAAGTACGTTGTGGCAGGATAGGGTGGTATGCTTGTCGCAAGACATGATGCGCTATTATTCGCGGTGGATCAGTCGCCGTAAGTTACGCTATGTTTACAACACCCGTCTCTTGCCAAGCAAGCAGAATGAGGTCTTTAACCCTGATGATGCTACGCTTGTCGATCAATTGAAGTCGTGGCATGCACAAGGACATACTGTTATTGGCATGAATGGCGTGCTTATATAT
>ERZ1026850.1909-NODE-1909-length-10127-cov-4.686259_pt1 | contig 10127 bp, 8 predicted proteins | sample MGYA00380155_ERZ1026850 | MGnify/ENA primary metagenome ERZ1026850 (study PRJEB33269, sample SAMEA4719791) | human gut metagenome | biome: human-associated habitat; feature: organic feature; material: feces | place: Cameroon | collected 2013-10 ... | reverse complement strand
TCGTGGCAGATGCATTCTCCAAGCTTTGCGAATAAGAAAACAGCCGTAAGTACGGCAACGAAGAAGGTTGTTAAAAACCTTTAACAGAAATCGCTTAGACCATGACGTTTAGGCGATTTTTGTTTGTATCTCGGCTCTATTACAATTATTATACTGGAAGACGGAACAGACAAATCACTGGACAGGACTGGCTATAAAGTATATATTTTAAGTAATCAGAAGATAGAATTGTGTTATCAGAAAGAGAGGGGCTAGATGAAGACGGATACTTTAGAGGGTAGGGCGATAACAAAGAATGGTGTAAAAAGATTATGTTTTTCTGTGCTTTGTATATTACTGGAAGCAGCTTTTATTGTAGTTCTGTTTACAAAGCTGAATCAGTATGCAGAAATTGTCAATCTGATTACAAGATTACTGGCAGGAGTTTTGGTTTTGTCATTGTATTCATCGGAAAAGACTTCGTCTATGAAGACACCATGGATTATTTTGATTCTTATATTCCCGATTATGGGTGTGGGATTGTATCTTCTCATTGGATTAAATGGTGGTACACGAAAAATGAGGAAGCGGTATGAAGACATTGACAGAGTACTGCTGCCATTACTTCCGGAAAATCATGAGTGTATGGAAAGCATCAGGGAGAAAATTCCTAAAGCGGGAAACATCAGTGAGTATATTCAGAAAAATGCGCATTATCCGGTGTATCAGAATACGGACATTACATATTATGATGAAGCCGTAAAAGGTCTGGAGGCGCAGCTTCATGAGCTGGCAAAAGCAGAGAGTTTCATTTTTATGGAATATCATGCAATAGAAGATGACAAAGCATGGCATAAGCTTCAGAATGTATTGGTTGATCGTGTAAAAGCAGGGGTGGAAGTTCGGGTGTTCTATGATGATATGGGTTCCATAGGATTTATCAATACGGATTTTGTGAAAAAGATGGAAAAGCTTGGAATCAAATGCAGAGTATTTAATCCGTTTATGCCTGGGTTAAATGTTTTCCTGAATAATCGTGACCATAGAAAGATTACAGTTATTGACGGAAAAGTTGGTTTTACAGGTGGATATAATCTGGCAAATGAGTATTTTAATTATACGCATCCTTATGGACAATGGAAGGATACCGGTATCCGGCTGGAAGGAGAGGCTGTTGCATCACTGACGGCAATCTTTTTGGAAATGTGGAATGCTGTCAGTGATAAAGATAAAAATGATACCGATTTTAATAAATTCCTTTTAAAAACGGATTATCAGGCAGAGCAGAAAGGATTCGTACAACCATATGCGGACAGTCCTATGGATAATGAACAGGTAGGCGAGGAAGTTTACATCAGCATGGCAAACAAAGCGGAAAGGTATTGCTGGTTTATGACTCCTTATCTGATTATTACCGATGAAATGACACATGCCTTGTGTCTGGCTGCAAAGCGGGGAGTGGATGTCAGAATCATTACACCGGGAATTCCGGATAAGAAATTTATCTATAAGATTACCCGTTCTTTTTATCATGGGCTGGTTAAACATGGGGTCAAAATCTATGAGTGGACTCCTGGCTTCTGTCATGCCAAGATGAGTGTGGCGGATGATTGTATGGCAACCTGTGGAACCATAAATCTGGATTACAGGAGTCTGTATCATCATTTTGAAAATGGATGTTTTATGGCAGATAGTCAGGCAGTTTTAGATATAAGAGCAGATTTGGAAGCAACCATGAATGAATGCCGGGAAGTTACAGAAAAATATCGTACAGGACAGAGCGCATATCTACGGCTGGGACAGCTATTTATGAGACTGTTTGCAGGGCTGTTATAAGGTGCCGGCAATCTATAGGCTTACAGATTTTTGTGGAAAATATCCAATCAAGGATGCCTGTTGTTGAAGATAAGGTATATTAGTATGAAAAAGCGGAGCTGAAATAACAGCTCCGCTTTTCTGTAAAACCTGAAACAAATTCTTTCAACAATACAAATTATGGAAACAGTATCAATTTACAGGATTTGCTGTGTTTATCCCAATCACTTAAACATTTATTACAATAATAAGCTATCTGATATCCGCGTCCGGCATCCCTGGTTACGGCAAAATAACCATCTTGCATTTGGACAGTTCGTCCATCCAGAAAATTGATTTCCGTTCGTTTAAAATAATTGAGGTCATTGACATTAGTCGGAACAGCTGGGTTATATTGACCAGTCGAAAGGAAATCCAGTTGAATTTCATCATAATATGTTCTGAGATTTGCCCAGTCAGTTGCAACTTTTGACTTATGGATATATTTAGTGTAAGCAGGAGTAATTACTACAATAAGGACTGCCATGATAGCAATTACGATAATCAGTTCAACTAAGGAAAAACCTTTATTGGCAGTTACTTTATGGATGGGTTTTTTAAATAAATGTTGCATGATAGCCATATCTGTTGTCTCCATTTCTGAAAAATAATACTCACTATGACTCCCTCCGAAACACATTCATCTGACGAATTATATACTAAATAGGATTTGCATGTCAAGGAAAATGCAGAAAAATACTTGACGCAGTGAAATTTTTCCATTATTGTTAACCGTATAAGAATGGAGGTTAACAATATGATGTCAAAAACAAAATCAATCGTGTATTGCGGGCTATTTACTACACTTATTGCGATAGGAGCATTTATTAAAATTCCGATTCCGGTAGTTCCCTTTACATTGCAGTATCTGTTTACTATGATGGCAGGTCTTCTGCTAGGTTCGAAACTGGGTGCCATATCCGTGGCACTTTATATGTTACTGGGACTGGTGGGATTACCTGTTTTTGCAGAAGGTGGCGGTATCTGGTATATTTTCAAACCAAGCTTTGGTTATATAATTGGCTTTATCGTTGGTACCTTTGTTACAGGATATATTGCAGAGAAGATGAAAAAGAAATCTTTCCTCAATTATCTGATGGCAAATCTGGCAGGTCTGTTTTTCGTCTATGCCATAGGAATGATATATTACTATATCATCTGTAATTATGTTATCAATTCCCCGATAGCGGTATGGCCGCTGTTTTTGTACTGCTTTATTCTGGCGGTGCCGGGAGATATTACGTTAAGTATCCTGGGAGCCGTACTGGTAAAACGGGTAAAACCATTGATTGGGCTGGAAGCGATTACAATGAAGTCGAGAGCGTAAGGGAAGTATAATAATTGCAAATAGCAGGTTTATACATTTTGAATAGTAAACAGATGAATTGTGCAATGATTTATAACAGGACAAGGAGAATAAGGATGGACGTATTAGCATTAGCGCAGGAAATTATGGATGGAAAAAGACTTACGAGGGATGATGACCTGTCTTTTTTTATAACATGTGATTTGGACGAGCTCTGCAAGGGAGCTGACAGGATAAGAGAGAAATTTGTCGGCGATAAGGTGGATTTGTGTTCCATTATAAACGGACGGAGTGGAAAATGTCCGGAAGACTGTAAGTATTGTGCACAGTCAGCACATCACCATACGAATTGTGAAGTGTACGATTTCCTTCCGGAGGAGAAAATATTAGAGGCATGCAGGATGAACGAGAGTGAGGGGGTAGACCGTTTCTCCATCGTAACAGCGGGAAAAGCCCTTACCGGGGAGGAGTTCGATAAGGCAATTCATGCGTATGAGGCGATGAAAAGAGAGTGTAACATAGATTTGTGTGCTTCCATGGGATTTTTAAGTGCGGAGCAGCTTCACAGACTGCACGAGGCAGGCGTGTCAAGCTATCATCATAATATTGAGACCTCCAGGAGGAATTTTCCGAATATATGTACAACACATACATACGATATGAAAATGGAAACCTTGAAAAAAGTAAAAGCAGAAGGTATGTACGTATGTTCCGGAGGAATCATCGGCATGGGTGAGACTTGGGAGGACAGACTGGATATGGCAATCAGCCTTGCGGAAGTCGGAGTAGATTCCATACCAATAAATACGTTGATGCCGATACCGGGTACTCCATTGGAAGGATTAGAAAGCCTTTCAGAATCTGAAATACTGCGTACCATTGCATTTTTCAGATATATCAATCCTCAGGCAGACATACGACTGGCAGCAGGACGGGCACTTTTAACAAACGATGGAGAGGTTGCTTTTCAGTCAGGTGCATCAGCCACCATTACAGGAAATATGTTGACAACGGCAGCCTGCGCTACCATCAGAAGTGACAGAAAAATGTTACAGGATATGGGTCGTGATGTGACCCCTGAGTATTGGAGAGAGAAAAATGAGTAAAGCATTATTTATCACAGGAACCGGCACTGACATAGGAAAAACCTATGTAGCGGGACTACTTGTAAAGAAACTGAAAGAAAGTGGAAGAAATGTAGCGTATTACAAGGCTGCCATGAGCGGAAATGAGAGACGGGAGGATGGTTCGCTGATACCAGGCGATGCCCTGTTTGTAAAACAGACATCGGGGATAGAGCAGCCATTGGAGGAAATGTGCCCTTATATTTATGAAAATGCATATTCCCCACATCTGGCATCCAGGATAGAGGGGCATCCGGTAGAAATGGCTGTCGTTAAGGACGGCTATGAGAAGGTTTGCAGGAAGTATGACTACGTTACCATGGAGGGCAGTGGAGGAATACTCTGTCCGATATGCTTTGATGAGGCAAAGATTCAGTTAGAGGACGTAGTAAAGGAACTGGGGCTTTCCAGTATCCTGATTGCCGATGCCGGACTGGGGACGATAAACAGCGTGGTGCTGACGGTAGAATATATGAAAGCTCATAATCTCCCGGTAAAAGGAATTATTTTTAATAACTATCATCCGGGAAATATCATGGAGGATGACAATATATTTATGTGCGAATATATGACAGGGCTTCCCACCCTTGCAAAAGTAAAACCGGGAGATACTGACCTGGATATAGATGTACAGTTACTGGCAGGACTTTATGAATAACGGACGGTTATTTGTTCCGGAGCAAAACAAATAGCTTTTGATGTCAGAAAAATACGTTGTAGTAGAAATGAGGATTAATATGATTTGGTATCCATACGAGCAAATGAAAACAATGAAAGCACCCTATAAGATAATCGATGCAGAGGGTGTGTATCTGTATACAGAAGACCAGAAGCTGATAGATTCTGTATCATCCTGGTGGTGTATGATTCATGGTTATAAGCATCCTGAGCTTACCGAGGCGATAAAAGAACAGGCAGACCATTTCTGCCATGTGATGCTGGGTGGACTTACCCACGATCCGGTACAGAAGCTGTCTAAGAAACTGGAAGAATTTTTACCGGGAGATTTGGACTATTGTTTCTTTTCTGATTCCGGGAGTGTTGCCGTGGAGGTATCACTTAAAATGGCTTTACAGTATAACACAAACCAGGGAAGAAAGCGTCCCCTCATATTGGCACTGGAGCATGCCTACCATGGAGATACTTTTAAGGCAATGGAAGTAGGCGATGACGAGGATTATCATTTTGCTTTCGATGAAAAGACAGGAGTCATTCATATACCGACTGAAATCCCGGCCTTGGAAGAAGCTTTTGCAAAACACCATGACGAATTAAATTGTTTTATTGTGGAACCTCTTTTACAGGGGGCAGGTGGAATGAGAATGTATGATATATCCTTCCTGCAAAGAGCCAGAGAGCTATGCGACAAATATGATGTTCTATTGATTTTTGATGAAGTAGCAACTGGTTTTGGACGTACTGGCAATCGTTTTGTGGCGGACTTGGTATTGCCGGATATTCTGGTACTGGGCAAGGCATTGACCGGTGGTTATATCGGACATGCCGTGACGGTGGCGAATCATAAGGTATTTGATGCCTTTTATAGTGATGATGGCAGACACGCACTTATGCATGGACCGACCTTTATGGGAAATGCCCTTGCCTGTGCGGTAGCCTTGAAAGGCATCGAAATATTTGAGCGCGAAGATTACATGAGTAAAATCAAAAGAATAGAGGAAATTTCCCAAAGAGAAATGGCAGATTTTACCGACTCCAGAATCAAAGAAGTGCGTATTATGGGTGGTTGTACCTGTATTGAAGTGTATGATTCCAAAACGCTGGATGGATTCCAGCAGTTTGCTTATGAGAGAGGTGTTTTCTCAAGACCATTCCTGTCCTACATGTATTCCATGGTGCCTTATGTGATAAAAGAAGAGGAACTGGTAAAAATATTTGATGTAATGAAAGAATGGTTTGATAAATGATATTTGTTCCATAAAATGTTGCCACAACAACGGATTTATTATGTGAAAGCACATAGAATGTGCTTGTAAGCGAGATAATAATATAAGAAATGGAGGCAAACATTATGGAGCATACAGATAAAGAAAGAGTGGACTTGTTAAAAGGCTATTTACACAGGCTTAACGAAGGGGAAGCACTGGATAGCGTAAGGGCAGACTTTGTAGATAAATTTAAAGAGGTAGATGCATTCGAGATTTTAAAAGCGGAGCAGGAAATGATGGAAAGCGGGTTACCTGTTGCAGAGGTAAAGAAGCTTTGTGATGTCCATTCTGCACTTTTTCACGGAAATACGAGAGAAGAGCGGGCAGCATTGACGAAGATGTACACACAGGAAGTGGGGCATCCGCTTTATACCTTTACAAAAGAAAATGAAGCACTGGAAGCATTGCTTGCAAGGGCGAAGGAAGCCATTGCAAATGGTATGGTAAATCATGAGCTGGTAAGCAATCTGCGTGAAATCGCAATCCATTATGCGAAGAAGGGTGATTTACTGTACCCGCATCTGGATGTGAAATATGGGATTTCCGGTCCTTCCGATGTCATGTGGACGGTAGATGATGAAATCCGTGACGAGCTGGCTGTGCTTGATAAAACAAAATCCTTTGGGGAGAAGGAGCTTGAAAAGTTTAAGAACGTGGTTGCCAGAGCCGAGGAAATGATTTATAAAGAGGAGAAGATTCTGTTTCCCAACTGCGCAGCTAATTTTACAAGAGAGGAATGGGTTGGAATCTACCATGATTCCAAGGATTATCCTGATTGCCTTGGTGTGAAACCAGAGACATGGATGCTTGCAGAGAAAGCAAAATTCGTAGTAGAGGGGGCAACCCCGGAGGAACAGGAAATCGTGATGGCAGGCGGGCATATAACCGTGGCTCAGCTTACTGCCATGTTAAACACAATTCCGCTGGAGATTACCTTCGTGGACGATAACAATATTAACCGGTTTTTTAATGAAGGGCCGAAGGATTTCAAACGTCCGGGTATGGCAATTGACCGTGAGGTATTTTCGTGCCATCCACCGAAAATCGAGGCGAAGGTCAGATGGATTCTGGATGAATTCAGGGCAGGAACATTGGACAAGGTGCCGGTATGGATGGAGAAGAATGGTAAGACGATGCTGGTAACGTATCTGGCAGTGCGGGACAAAGGTGGAAATTATATCGGTACACTGGAACTGGTTCAGAATATGGAGTTTGCAAAAGAACACTTTCAGGTATCGAAGTAAGTTTTATAGGCTTACGTAAATAATAAAGGAAAATAGCGGTATGGTATAGACACAACTGTCTATGCGATGCCGCTGTTTTGTGTTAAGATATATGAAAATAGCTGAAATTAGCTGAAACTATATACTGGAATGACAGGAAATTTTCATGAATTATATTGTACTTGATTTGGAGTGGAATCAGAGCAGTACTGGCAAAGAGGAAGTCAGCAAGGTTCTGCCTTTCGAAATCATTGAAATCGGAGCGATTAAATTAAATAGTGACAGAAAGATGACAGATGAATTTTCGGAACTCATTAAACCACAGGTTTATCATGAGATGCATCATATTACCAGGAAACTGATTCATTTGCAGATGGAAGAGCTGGAAAAAGGAAAATCTTTTGTGGAAATCATGGAAAAATTCCGCGTCTGGTGTGGACAAGATTATATTTTCTGCACCTGGGGACCATTGGACTTATTAGAGTTACAGAGGAATATCAGATATTATCAGTTAGAGCCTTTAGGGGAAGGGCCCCTGGCATTTCTGGACGTACAGAAGCTGTTCAGTATTGCTTATGAAGACCGGAAATCCAGAAGGACACTGGAGCATGCCATTGATTTTCTGGAGATAGAGAAGGACATTCCGTTTCACAGGGCGTTCAGTGATGCTTATTATACAGCCAAGGTATTGGCACAGCTGGACGAGGATGTATTGAAAAACTGTTCCTTTGATGTATTTCATCTGCCAAAGGACAGAAAATCAGAGGTGCATGTTATTTTTGATACTTATGCCAAATATATTTCCAGAACCTTTGCGGATAAAACGGAAGCTTTGGCGGATAAGACAGTAATCGAAACGAAGTGTTACCTGTGCCATAAGAACCTCCGTAAGAAAATCCGCTGGTTTTCTCCGAATGGAAAGCACTATTACAGTGTTTCTTACTGTGATAAGCATGGCTATATGAAAGCGAAAATCAGAATCCGCAAGTCGGAGGAGGATAGTGTATATGTCGTTAAGACAGAGAAATTTATCAATCAGGAAGAGGTAGAAGATATCCGGAACCGGCAGGAAAAGGCCAAAGAACAACGAAAAGAAAAAAGAGCATTGCGTAAGCATCCGAAATCGTAAAATCTCCATAGACCAGAGGAATTGGGGGAACTCCAAAACGCAGTCTATGGAGATTTTTTATTTCCGGGGAAATTCCTATACAGGGGCAAATCATCAGAAATCAAAATCGCCGAACTTGGAACGGATGCGGTCTTTTCTGTATTTCCTACGCTTCAACCGGTTATTTCGTCTGCGGGACTTCTGCTTATGAAACAGGAGTGCCTTTATGATAAAAATCAAGATAACAACTGTGGCAAAGATGAGAATACCAATAAGCACGGCCTTTACGTTAATGAAAATGGTCTCGTTATCACTTGTATCTGTCTGGCTGGTGGTGTCTGTATCAGCGGTCATGCTGCGGTCGAAGTCATAAACAGATTCTTCATTCGATGCCAGTTCAATATAAGCACTGCCGATATAGGTATCGTGGTAAGTATACTCAATCTGTGCAATGTGCTCGCCGTCATCGGAACCATAGATAATCGTAGAGTCCAGGTCATCAAAGGTAGTCGTATTGGGAACAATTACATAGCCATCCGGGTCAACGGATAATATTGGTTTCGAGCTGCCGAAGATATCATTGCCAGTCTGTAAGAAACCAGTAGACTCCATATTGTATTTATCTTCATTTTCCGAAATATTCATTACCTGAAAATTGTGAAAGGCATAATCAAATAATTCTTCCGTATCGGTAAACTGATATGGAGACTCTTCCTTAAATACTACACAGACAAGCTTCATACCATTTTGCTCTGCGCAGGTTACAAGGGTCTGTCGTGCTTTATCGGTATAGCCGGTCTTACCGCCCAGAATACCATCATAAGGAATCTCGCCGGTAATCAGCTGGTGCTTGTTATTCAGATAAAAATCGTCCGGCTGGGTAGCAGTAGGTTCAAAATGATAGCGGGCAGTATTTCCGATTTTGGCAAGCATTTCATTCTGGAAAAAGGCACAGGATATCTTTGCCAAATCATAGGCACTGGTATAGTGGTTATCGTCCTGAAGACCATTGGTATTCATGAAATGGGAGTCTGTGCAGCCAAGCTCTTTGGCCCGTTTGTTCATCAGGGAAACAAAGTTATCGATAGAGCCTGCAATGTGTTCGCCAACAGCATTGGCAACTTCGTTGGCAGAACCTACCAGGATACCATACAGGCACTGTTCCAGTGTGATAGATTGTCCCACATCCATACCCATGTTAGAACCGCCGGCAGGAACGCTGAATACAGCATCATTGGAGAATTCTACCATGTCATCCAGATTTCCCTGTTCCATGGCAATCAGACAGGTAAGAATCTTGGTAGTACTGGCAGGATACAGTTTTTCATGGATGTTTTTGGCGTAAAGAATAACACCGGTGTTCACATCCATGACAATAGCTGCCTGGGCACCGATTTCGGGACCTGCTGGCCAGTTATCTATTTCATTTGATTGAATGGGGAGAGATTTCCGGTCTTCTGCTTCTGCAGCCAGGTCATCCAGGGTAGCATAAACGGTCATAGGCTGACTGTAGAGAATGCTACCTGCCAGGGTAAGGGTCAGAAGAAGACAGGCCAATCTTTTACGCATTCGTCTGGTACATTTATG
>ERZ1026850.1908-NODE-1908-length-10127-cov-16.624603_pt1 | contig 10127 bp, 4 predicted proteins | sample MGYA00380155_ERZ1026850 | MGnify/ENA primary metagenome ERZ1026850 (study PRJEB33269, sample SAMEA4719791) | human gut metagenome | biome: human-associated habitat; feature: organic feature; material: feces | place: Cameroon | collected 2013-10 ... | reverse complement strand
AGAAATTTGATGCAGAAAAGAATGGTGGCTATGTTGATTATGAGGGTGAGACACTCGCAAAGGCTTCAGGCACAGCAAGACAGGCAGTTGGAGGCAAATATGCGACAAACCCTGACAAGCAGCTTGGAAAGAATAAGACTATCAAGAGTGCAGCGGATTTTGATGATTCGATGATTATTGCACAGGGTGTAGCAAATGATGACGCACGTAATTTCAGAGGACCACATGAGGGACCTGTATACGATAGCTATGCACTTTACGGAGCATGGGATGATGAGAATATTTATCTCGGATGGCAGTTTGTAAACGTGGCTGATATTACATCGCCAGAGCAGACATATCCTAATTCAGATAACGGCAAGCCAACCAATGGCGATATACCACAGGTTATTGCACTTAACCTGGGAACCGGAAAGACCGGAGACGGTACACTTGACAATGGTGGCAATATATGGGGCTTAAAGGTTAAATATGATACACCGATTGATGCAATGCTCTGCTTCTCAAGTAAGAGTGGCGTTGGAACTCCGGCTTTGTTCACTACAAATACATCAGGAGAGTTCAGTTATGATGCACCATACTGCACAGGCTTTAAAAAGGCAGGTATCTCATTCAAGGCAGAGGATGGATTCTTTGGAAAATCACTGATTGGTATCAATGCCAATGGATATACAGGACTGACAGTTGACCAGCTTACAAGCATATCGTCAAACTGGGTAGATTTCCTAAGCCTTGGTCACAAGACATCAATGGATACCTTCTACACAATGACAATTCCTATGTCAGCGCTCAACCTGACAAAGGCAAAGCTTGAGAAGAACGGTATTGGTGTAATGCATATCTCTACATTCGGAGAGAGTGGTATTGCTTCTACTCCTATGGATATGTCAATGGTTGATAATGCAACAGAGGAATACAGTACTGATGTATCTACATCTAAGGAAAAAGAGGATACTGATATAATCACTGCTCCTCTTGCAAGACTTGGAGCAGAGGGCGGCGATGATCCTGACCCACAGCCTGACAACCGTATGACAGTCAATTTTGGAGCAGACCGAAGTGCACCACAGGCTACAGGAACAGCACTGACACTTAAGGCTGTTGCTGACGGCGGAGTTGGAAGCTACAAGTATCAGTTTAAGATTGATAACACAGAGGTACAGAGTGGTTCAAGTGCTACATACTCATGGAAGGCAGCCAAAGGCGCCCACACACTGCAGGTGGTTGTAACCGATTCACAAGGACATCAGGTAACTGTCAGCAAGCAGTTCACAGGTGAGGGTGGTACAGGAGTTGATGATAATGTACTTACTGCAAAGAGCTATTCATTGACACTGGCAGAGAATATCAAGGCTAATATCTATGTATCACTGTCATCAGATATCATGTCAGATAAGGGTGCAAAGCTTAGAATTACATATCCGGACGGATCTTCTAAGGATAAGCTGGTAAGTGATTACAGCACTGTGAAATATAATAATGAAGATGTGAAGAAGATTACATATGAGACAGTTCCGGCAGAGCTGACATCACGAATAAACATCTGTGCAGTCAGAAGCAACGGAGCAACAAGCAATAGCTTCTCATTTGCACCGACAGATTATCTGTACAAGTGTATAGAGCAGAAGCTGCCGGAAGCTAACCTGGCCAAGGCATTACTCAACTATGGTGCATATGCACAGTTGTATTTTGGCATAAATACATCTGACCTGGCTAATAAGAAGCTCACAGACAATGCAGTTGCTGCACTTAGTGTAGATACAGTGCTTAAGAACGCACCTGCAGATGATGCAGCAGCATTAAATAATGAGGATATAGAGTACATCGGCTCAGCTTTGGTATGTAAGAGCGGAACAGACATGAAGCTTTATTTCAAGAATAAGAACAATCTTACACTTGAACAGCTCAAAATAAAATATGCACTTGATGCGTACGACATCACACTTGATGAGGGCATGCTGTGCATCAGAATAAATAATGTTTATCCTGGAAACCTGTCTGCTAAGTATACAATAGTAATCAATGGAGCCAATGGTACGATTTCCGGCGACATCTGCCCAATGGCATATGTCAGAAAGGGAGTTCAGAGCTCAGATACAAAGCAACAGAATTTATGCAAGGCAATGTACCTGTACAATAGAGCCGCATTGGAGTATTTGGGACGATAGTCAGTTGAATCAGTCAATTAAATAAATGCAGTTCAATAAGAATCCGTTAACTATGGCTGTGAAGCTGTGGTTAGCGGATTTTTTGTAGAAAAATAAGAGAACATGTTTATTTTTTTGTATTGCATAATTAAAAGAGAAATAGTAATATAGAACTATAAAAACGCTGTGATATTAATTAAACAAGGAAATATGGGATAGCAGTGCTTTGTATTTAAGGAGAAATGAAATGAAAAAACATATAATAAACACGGTAGTTATTTTAATATTTGGAGCAGTAATTACGGTAGCAGCGCTATCTACAAAAAATTTGGGAGCCGATGAAAAAAAGAAAATCGACTCGTTAACAGCCACAGAGGCAGTGTCAGCTACGGGTACAGAATCTGATACAGAGGCGGCAGATACTGATGATGCGTCTAAGAAGGCAGCAGATTCAAAAAAAGATAAATCTAGCGATAAAAAGAAATCTGACAGCAGCTCGACAGATTCAAAGAGCAAAGCAGATTCAAAGAACTCATCTGCTGTAAACAAAGATATATCTTCAAAAGATACATATGAGACAGATATCATGAAAAACGATGAATCGACGGCTACAGATGATGTAAATAAAACTGATACTAAATCCGATAATAAAAATAGTACTAAATCTGATAGTAACAAAGATAATAACTCTGTAACAGACAATACAGATACTAATGGTTCCGGAAACAGTGACTCAAACAGTGACAATTCAGGAACCGATAGCGATGATGATAATAAATCAGATAACGGAGTGATAGAGCTTCCGATTATACCGATAGATTAATTAATAGGTTACCATATGGTTTTACATTGTGGGATAGAGTATTTATTAACAATAGAACATGCCGGGAGGATTATGTATGCACAAAAGAATAATTAGTCTTATTTTAACTCTTATAATGTTGATTACAATGGTTCCATCAACTATTGTAGAAGCAAGTGAAGTAACGACAATGGAAAGCGTCAAAGCTTCAAGTAACCAATCTGAGAGCAACCAATCAGAGGTTACGAAACCGGAGGAAAATACTATCTATGCGGTAAATCCACTGTATGAGGATGTTATCAGCATTGATGATTTAAAGAAAAAACTTGACTCATCAAATGATGAGCAGCTCTTTGGGGCATCCACAGGACAGTATTTTTCGGATTATGACAGTGCCGTTTCATACCTCAGAAAGCAGATGGTTAGCAGAGAAACGGAAATAACCTTGAATTTCCCTGAATCCTGGTTTGATTCTCACAAAGATGGGCTGTATTGGGATTTATTATATGATGCAATTAAGTGCGACGATAGCTCTACCGGCCAGGAGGGGGATGCACTCATGTATGGATATAGTGGCTGTCGTCTTTCATACAGTACTGGAGGGTATATACAATATACCATGTCGTATCATTCTAATGCAGAGCAGGAAGCAAAGCTGACAGAGGCTGTGGCTGTGGCAATGACGAAACTGCAGCTTAATGGACTGAGCGAAGCCAAAAAGATTATAAAGATTCATGATTATATCTGTAATAATGTCGATTATGCCTACAATTCAACTGAGGAGCAGATATATACAGCCTATGGCGCTCTTTGCACCGGAAAAGCTGTCTGCCAGGGATATGCCGTGCTTTTCTACAGACTGTGCAAGGAAGCAGGGCTGTCGGTTAGAATTATCAGCGGTACCGGCAATGGAGGAGCGCATGGGTGGAATATAGTGCGAATCGGCAGTAAATACTATAACGTGGACTGTACCTGGGATGGACAGGATGCGGACACCTATAATGAGTACCTGTTGAAATCAGAAGCAGACTTTAGGGATCATACCCGCGAATCATGGAAGGTGGCAGACAGCCACTATCTGGACTATACGTCAGCTGAGTTTAACACACAGTATCCTATGACTGAAAAATCTTGGGATGAGTCGGATGATAGCAGCGACTCTGTAGAAACTACATATGCACATAGCGAAGAGGCTACATCGGGTGGTGTGACACTAAAAGCAGAATGGAATGATCCGGTACTTGGACAGCCGGCCACATTCCATGTTTCTGCAACAGGCGGCTCAGGAAACTATAAATTCAGAATGGATGCACCGAGCTATTCGAGCCCAAATCAATGGGCATTTGAAGCAGTAGCGGATCCAAGCCGCGGCGAGTGGATTGATTATACATCGGAGTGTGCTTCAAGCGATTATACATTTACCATGACTGCTACCGGTACCTATAATTTTAAGTTTTATGTGATGGATAAAGCAGCAAATTTATACTATCTGCGAGTGAATTTCAATATAAGTGTATCGGATGATAAATATCCGAGTGTTGACTCGATTGTCAAGTCTGCAGTAGCTGAGTGCAACAGCAGGACGGATGGCTCAGAGTATGCAAAAGCACTGTGGTTGCATGACTGGCTGCTTGACCAGCTTGAGTATGATAAAACCCTGAAATGGTCTTCGGCTGAGAGTGCGCTGACCAGAGGGCTTGGCACCTGTCAGTCGTATGAGAGTGCATATGCAAAGCTCCTTACTGCAGCAGGAATAGAAAACAGCGAGACAAGGGATACCTATGATGGACACACCTGGAATGCCATGAAGCTGGACGGACAGTGGTATCAGACGGACTGCACCTGGGATGACAGCAGCGATAACTGGTATAGCTTTGACCAGAGACATTTGTATTTTGGGCTGACGGATGAGCTGATGGCCATAGCACATCCGGGTCATAGCAAAATTTATACCAAAGACGACTATAATACACGTTCAACAAGCCTTGCCGACAACTATTTTGTCAGGACAGGAGATGCTGCAAAGTGGGCAAAAGCATACTCAGACAGGATTCAGAAAAATCTGGATGCAGAAAAGACCGAGTTTGAAATAACAGCTGACAATTCTTCTTATCCGCCGAGTATTTCAGGTATTCAAAATGGTATTATAGTGTATGCTATAAATCAGCTGGCATGGACGACAGACAAGGCAGCGGTAACCTTAAATGCAACAGGAAGTGCAAAGAGCTTTACATTTACAGCGGAATACGCTTCAAAGAGTCCTGAGGTCAGCTTGTATGGCAGAAGCATAACCCTTAAAGACAACATCGATGTAAACTATTACATGGAAATGTCTGATTCGGTGTTTGAGCATGATGCTTATCTGGAATTTAAAATCGGTGGTCAGACATATAAGCTTAATGCGAGTGACGCCGCTGAGGTAAATGAGAATGGTAAAACCTTATACAAGTTCTCATGTCCGGTGAATGCGGCACAGATGTCTGATACTATCGAGACAAGAATAGTGATTGATAACAATACTAAGGAAGAGTATTCCTACAGTGTAAAAGAATATGCCACCGAGCTCCTGTCAAAATCAAACGAGTATCCGGTGGAGACCATTAAGCTTGTGAAGGCACTTTTAAACTATGGAACCGCAGCGCAGAACTTCTTTAAATATAACACTGATAAGCCGGCAAATGCTATTTTAAGCGATACCGATAAAGCTGTAGGTGTGGCTGATTTTGACGCATATAAGGCTGTTATTAAAGCGGATAGTGCAAATGGTCAGAATGATGGACTGACATATTACGGAAGCTCTCTGATATGTAAGTCGGAGATGACGGTAAGGCATTATTTCGTTTTAGATAATGGCAGTGATATTAATAATTATAAGTTCAGCTATATAGATACAGATGGCTATGAGGTCAGTCTGATACCGAAAAAGGCTTCAGACGGCGGGGTGTACTGTGTAGATATAAGCGGAATAATGGCATGCAGCCTGAATAAGAACTATATATGCAGGGTCACAGGTATTGACAACTCACAGACCATAGAGCTTGATTATGGCCCGTTAAGCTATGGATACAGTGCTGCAAACAGTAAAGACTCATCAAAGGAATTAAAGAATCTGATGAATGCGCTGTATATGTATTCTGAGATGGCGAGTAAAGTAAATGGTATCTAAAAAACATTTGACAAGAATAGCAGGTTCAGCAATGGCGGCGGCACTGCTTATATCAACCACGCCGGTGGCAGCAACGGAAAATCTGTTGCCGTCATATCAGGGAGGGTATATAGAGAGTGAGCTGGACAGCAATACTCCTGTATATGACTCGGAAATTTCAACCTTTGCAGAGCTGCCTTCGGCTTTTCCGGATGATGCTTCAGTGTTTGATACCATGTATCCGCAGACTAGGGACCAGAATCCATATGGTACCTGCTGGTCATTTGCCAGTATGGGGCTTGCAGAGTATGACCTGATAAACGATGGAGCCGTGGATAAGAATGTAGACTTCAGTGAGCTTCAGCTTGCGTATTTTACATACAATTTTGTGACGGATCCGCTGGGCGGTACTGTAGGGGATGTGGCTAAATACCATAATGAGAATGGACTCTCATACCTGCAACGAGGTGGCAATTTTGTATACAGTTCAAGGCGTCTGGCACAGTGGATAGGTCCGGTTGATGAGTCTGTGGTGCCATATACTCGGGCTGCCGGTACACTGGATAGCGGACTGGATGATAAATATGCATACTCATACAGCAAGGCTCATCTGAAAAATGCCTATGAGATAAATATCCATGAAAATGCTGATGAGGTGAAGGCTAATATTATGGAGCATGGGGCTGCCGGTGTGATGTATTATCATAATGACAGTGCCATGAGGTTTTATTCATTTGAAAGCGCAGGGCATTATACATACTATGATACTGCAAAAAGAGGGTCAGGACATGCAGTGATGCTTGTGGGATGGGATGATAATTTTTCAAAAGAGAATTTCCCGGAGTCAATGAGACCGGAAAATAATGGAGCCTGGCTCGTGCGAAATAGCTGGGGAACATATTGTGATTATTTCTGGATGTCGTATGATAATGAATCACTGTTAGATACGGCATGGGTATTTGATTTCTCAGATGATGACGGATTAGACCACAATTATCAGCTGGATGGTGGGATTGAGGTATACAATACTAATCTGACCAACAGGCTGGCGAACGTATTTACAGTACCAAAGAAGGCTGATGGAGAGTATGAGAAGCTGAGAGAGGTGTCGCTGTCATTTACCAGAATAGCGGATGTTGGATATACAATAGATGTGTATACAAATCTTACGAAACCGTCTGATCCGTTAAGTGGAGAGAAACAGACTCAGGCTACAACGACAGGCAATACAGCATTTGCAGGTATATACAGTGTTGAGCTGGCAGAGCCGGTGTATCTGGAGCCGGGAAGCACCTTTGCTGTAGTAGTATCGGTTGATAAGAGCGCCCTGGATTATGAGCAGGCAACAAAGATAGCAACCGGAGACACTCTTATTTGGGACAGACAGGTGAGTCTGGGGAACGGAAAGAGTCTGTATTATAGCAGTGGCAGGTACAGAGTATATCCATATGGCAATTTCTGTATTAAAGCATTTACATCAGATGAAACCAGGCATGCAGAGTCTGAGAATGAGCTTACGCCAGAGGGCTATTCTGTAGATTTGACAGCGCTGGTACAAGCTAATCTATATGCTGTTTTTTCGGTAGATATTATGGAAGATGCAGGGGCAAAGGTTCAGTTTGTATACCCGGATGGCACCTGTACATATAGGCTTTTGTCGGCTTTTGAGACGACGGAGTATAATAATACTAAGGTAAAGAAAATCACATACGAGGCTATTCCTGCTAAGCTTGCTGAAAGGGTTGAAATCAGTGTCATAAAGAGTGATGGCACAAAAAGCAATGGTTTTGCCTTCGCGCCGGCAGATTACCTGAATGATTTAATCAAAACAGATTCTGATTCTGTGTCAAAAAATATAGCAATGGCTCTTTTAAATTATGGAGCATATGCGCAGCTGTATTTCAATGTGGATACATCTGATCTGGCGAATAGGGAGCTGACAGATGATGCTGTGGGGGCTTTAACGACTGATGAAATCCTTAAAATGACAGTGGATGAAAACATTGCGTCAATGAATAATGATGATTTGGAGTATATAGGCTCATCACTTGTATGTAGAAACGGAACTGATATGAAGCTGTATTTCATTAATAAAAACTCACTTACACTTGATGAAATACTGCAGAAATATAATATTGATGTGACTAATGAGAAAACAGGCAGACTTGTCAGTGACGATTTTTCAGCTGAGCTTGATGGAGAGCTGTTTTGTATTAGAATTAAGTCAATTTTGCCAAAACTTCTGTCAACTGATTATATAATTACATTTTCCAATGGTAACGGAAACAGTTATGGAGTTGTTAGCCCGTATTCCTATATCAGAAGCGCTGTACAGAGGGATGACATACAGCTTCTCAATCTATGCAAGGCACTTTATTTATATGGGTGTGCTGCTTCGTAATATGTTAAGCGGTGTGATATTGGAAAAATCATTAAAAACAATCGACATTACAGCCAATAAACGCTATAATAGATACATTAGGATAAATGTACTGGGACTTGTATGATCCACAGCCATCACGCGGTACGGCTGTCGCGGATAGCGTCAGGCCCGGGAAGGGGAAGCATATGCAGGATAAAAAGCAAAAAAAGGCAAAAATACAGGTTATATTTCTAATTCTTATTTCCACGCTGGTTCTTTTGGCAGATTTTTATGCGATAATTAATTATCCAAAGGAATACATGCTCATTGCAGCAATCACAGTTATCTTTATGATTTGCCTGTGGGGAGTAATAAGTGGATTTTTCTCACTGAGTGCTATAAAGGAGGACAGGAGAGAGGAACAGTATGACAGTATTTTCAAGTCTGAAAAGGCATCTTATCTCATGCTCAGGAAGTACTTTGATGAGATAGAGGAAAAGATTGAGATACTGCAGAAGGAGTCAAAGATTCCGACTGAGGATATCATCAATGCACAGAAGGGAATCGCAAAGGTTGTCATCAACAGGAATAAGGAAAATGCTGATGCGATTATGAACTCTAATGAACAGCTTATGGAGACGTTTGAGCAGCTTGAGAATAAGCTCAAGGAGAGCAATGATTTCATTATTGAGAGCCAGAAAAATGTGATTTATGATAACCTCAAGGATATTATGGAAAAGCATCAGGTTCTGTCTGACAGCATAAAGGATATGGAAATCCGTCTGAGTCAGGCAATCACAGCAAATCCTATTCAGTTTACAGCAAATGTTGAGGTGCCAAAGCAACCAACTGACGCACCACAAGCAGCACCGGCCATGGAGGCGATACCTGAACCGGAACCTGTACAAGCGAATGAGTCAGAACAGATACCTGAGCCTATTCCGGTAAATGAGCCGGAGCCTGTAGTTGAGACACCACATGTACCTGAACCTGTAAGTGAGATACCACATGTACCGGAACCGGTAGTAGAGCCAAGCCCTGCGGCAGAAGCTGTTGCAGATACGACAAACAGCGATCCGAACCGCCAGCTGAGTGCAGATGAAATAGCAGCACTTTTTGCAAGTGCAAACGCAGGTGCGACAGAACCTGAATCAAAACCGGCAGAGAAAGTGATTACGGAACCGGTCACAGAGACACCACATGTACCTGAACCGGAACCGGTAGTAGAGCCAGGCCCTGCTGCAGAAGAAGCTGTTGCAGATACGACAGACAGCGACCCGAACCGCCAGCTGAGTGCAGATGAAATAGCAGCACTTTTTGCAAGTGCAAACGCAGGTGCGACAGAACCTGAATCAGAGCCGGCAGAGGAAGTGATTACGGAACCGGTCACAGAGGCACCTCAGGCACCTGAGCCGGAGCCTGTAAGTGAACCGGAACCTGTAAAGTCTCCGGTTGTGGATTTGAATAACACAAATCGTAATCTGACACCGGATGAGATAGCAGCTTTATTTAGCAGTATGTAGTATTTTGTAAAAAACTGAAGAAATAATATTTTGTAATTATCTCACAAATATGTTAAAGTGTGCATGTTATAAAAATATGCACACTTTATTTTTTGATTAAAGGGTCAAAAGGTATCATCGATGCATGCTTGCATGCAATTCGATGTAT
>ERZ1026850.1903-NODE-1903-length-10146-cov-4.084630_pt1 | contig 10146 bp, 7 predicted proteins | sample MGYA00380155_ERZ1026850 | MGnify/ENA primary metagenome ERZ1026850 (study PRJEB33269, sample SAMEA4719791) | human gut metagenome | biome: human-associated habitat; feature: organic feature; material: feces | place: Cameroon | collected 2013-10 ... | reverse complement strand
GAGCAGGAGATTTACAGCGAGGCAGGATGTGAATTCAACATTAATTCACCGAAGCAGTTAGGGGAGATCCTGTTTGAAAAGATGGGGCTTCCAGGTGGGAAGAAAACGAAAACCGGCTATTCCACGGCAGCAGATGTTCTTGAAAAGTTATCCGGAGAATATCCGGTGGTAAAACATATTCTGGAATACCGTGGACTTACCAAATTAAAGTCCACCTATGCAGACGGTCTGGCTGCATATATTGAGGATGAAAACCGGATACATTCGACCTTTAACCAAACGATTACGGCAACCGGAAGAATCAGTTCCACAGAACCGAATTTACAGAATATCCCGATCCGGATGGAGCTTGGCAGACAGATCCGTAAGGTTTTTATTCCAAAGGATGGTTATTGCTTCATGGATGCGGACTATTCCCAGATTGAGTTAAGGGTGCTGGCATCCATGTCCGGGGACGAGCGTCTGATTGAGGCGTACCGGTCCCATGCGGATATCCACCGGACAACTGCTTCCCAGGTATTCCACATTCCGTTTGAGGAAGTGACGGACCTGCAGAGAAGAAATGCCAAGGCTGTAAACTTTGGTATTGTATACGGAATCAGTTCCTTTGGACTGAGTGAAGACTTGAGTATATCAAGAAAAGAGGCAGCAGCCTATATTGAGCAGTATTTTGAAACCTATCCGCAGGTAAAGCAGTTCATTGATTCTCTTGTTAAGGATGCAAAGAAGAACGGTTATGCGGTGACTTTATATGGAAGAAGAAGACCGGTTCCTGAGCTTTTCAGCAGTAATTTTATGCAGCGTTCCTTTGGCGAACGGGTTGCCATGAATTCACCGATTCAGGGGACGGCAGCGGATATTATTAAGATTGCCATGATCCGTGTCTTTGAACGGCTTAAGAAGGAAGGGTTGAAGTCAAAGCTGATTTTGCAGGTGCATGACGAACTTCTGATTGAGACAGCATTGGAGGAAGAAGAACAGGTAAAGATGATTCTCGAAGAAGAAATGGTACATGCTTCATCCCTTGCCGTAGAACTGGAAATTGATCTTCATGTGGGCATCAACTGGTATGAGGCAAAATAGCAGAACAGGAAGATAAAGGAGCAGCTTATGAAGGTGATTGGAATTACCGGAGGAGTAGGATCCGGAAAAACGGCACTTTTGGAATACATCCGCATTCATTATAACTGTGAGATCATTCTTGCAGATGAAGCGGCGCATCACGTCGAGGAACCAGGACAGGAATGCTATGCAGAGCTTGTGGAGCTATTGACACCGGCGATCTTAAATGAGGACGGAACGATTAATAAGAAGCGTATGGCAGAGGAAATTTTTGCAGATGCTTCGCTGCTTGAGACCGTGAACGGAATTATCCATCCGGCAGTACGACAGTATATTTTAAGTGAAATTGAGCTGCAAAGAAGCCTGCAGCAGATTGATTTCCTGTTTATCGAAGCGGCTCTCCTGATTGAGTGTGGATATCTGGATATTGTGGATGATATGTGGTATATTTATGCGGCAGAGGAAATAAGACGTAAACGGTTAAAGGAAGCCCGGAACTATTCGGATGAAAAAATTGATGCGATCATGCAGTCGCAGCTTTCAGAGGAAGAATACCGGAAGGCATGCCATTTTGTGATTGATAACAGTGGGGAGCTTAAAGACAGTTTTGAACAAATCGACAGGAAGGTTAGGGAGTATCTGTGATCGAAGAAAAAAGAAACGCAAGTACATATGTGTTTGGTCTGGATATTGGAACCAGAAGTATTGTGGGAACGGTAGGTTACCGGAATCAGAACCGGTTCATTGTTGCTGCACAGCGGGTGAAGGAGCACGATACCCGTGCTATGCTGGACGGACAGATACATGATATCCAGAAGGTAGGAGACACCATCCGTATAGTGAAACAGGAATTGGAGGAAGCGATCGGTGAAAAGCTGAAAGGGGTCTGTATTGCGGCAGCAGGACGTGTGCTTCGCACGGTGACAACTCATGAAGAAATCCAGTTTCAGAATGAGCAGGAGATTTCAAAGGATGATATATACCGTCTGGTATCCTCCGGTGTGGAGAAGGCTTATCAGGAGTTTTTAAATGAAGAAAAAGACAGTGATGTGAAATTCTACTGTGTCGGTCATTCTGTGGTACGCTACTATCTGAATGGGTATCCGATGGGAAATCTTGAGGAACATAAGGGAAGAAATATCGGCGTGGATCTGATTGCCACGTTCCTTCCGGATGATGTTGTAGATGGTCTGTATAAAGCAGTAGAGATTGCAGGACTGGAAGTGGCAAGCCTGACCCTTGAGCCGATTGCAGCCATCCAGCTTGCAATACCGGAACGGTTCCGGATGCTGAATATTGCACTGATTGATGTTGGAGCCGGAACAAGTGATATTTCCATTACGAACGATGGCTGTATCATTGCGTATGGAATGATTCCGGTTGCGGGAGATATCTTAACAGAAACGATTGCAAAGCATTGTCTGGTGGACTTTGCAGAGGCAGAACGGATCAAACGGGAGGCCGGAAAGAGCGATACCGTTTCTTATATGGACATCATGCTTCTTCCACAGACGATTCGCAGCGAAGAAGTAAATGAGCTTCTGGCACCGGTGATTGAAGAGATGTCCACACAGGTGGCAGACAAGATTATGGAATTAAACGGTGGAAAGCCGGTGAGCGCGGTCTTTATCGTCGGAGGCGGCGGCAAGATGGCAGGCTATGCCGAGGCGGTTGCCCAAAAGCTTGGCATTGCCAAGGAGCGTGTTGCCCTCCGGGGTGAAGAGGTTATGCAGAATGTAGTCTTTCAGGAGGATATTAAGAAGGACAGCCTTTTAGTTACGCCGGTTGGTATCTGCATGAATTACTATGAACAGAACAATAACTTTATCTTTGTAAGCTTCAACGGCAGCAGGATTAAGATGTACGATAATAACAATCTGACGGTTGCCGATGTGGCATTGCAGGCACAATTCCCGAAGGATGGACTGTTCCCGAAGCGTGGGAAAGCGCTGACCTTCCAGGTGAACGGCAAGCAGCGGATGGTGCGCGGGCTGCGCGGAGAGGCAGCCGTCATAGAAGTCAATGGAAAGATCGTAGACTTGAATACCACAGTACGCGAAAATGATATTATTGGGGTAACGGAATCTACCGCCGGGGATGCGGCAAAGGCCACGATCGGAGATCTGCCGGAAGCAACGGAAAGCATTTATGTGGTTGTGAATGGTAATAAGGTTGAGATCCCGAAATTTGCACAGGTGAATGGAGTATTGCAGTCCTCCTATTATGAAATTCGGGAGAACGATGAAATTGAAATGCTGAATTACTATACCGTACAGCAGATTGCAGAATTTATGGATCTTTCCCTGACACCTGGCCGTGAGATTTTCGTAAACCACCAGAGTGCAGAATGGGATACTCCGGTTTATGAGAATTTTACTGTGAACTTTGATCTGGAGAATGAGACCGGAAGCGGGGCTTACGGAGAAGCCAACGGGGAAGAAGCAGAAGAAGAGACAGAAGAAAGTATAGCAGGAAATGCAAAAGCGAATTCTATGAAGGAAGCGGCGTCAGAAACTTCCACAGAAGCTTCTGACGAAGAAAAGAAACCGGCCGGACCGACAACGATTATTGTTGTGGTGAACCGCTCACCGGTGACGTTAAGCGGAAAACCATCCTATGTATTTGTGGATGTATTTGATAAAATTGACTTCGATCTGACAAGACCGAAAGGGAAAAATATTGTGACAAGCTTAAATGGCAAACCGGCACAATATATGGAAACGCTTCATGATGGCGATGTGATCGACATCTACTGGAGTAACTAAGGAGGAACGGACGTGAGATTGTGCAGTGTTGCCAGTGGAAGCAGTGGAAACTGTATTTATGCAGGAACGGATACTACCCATCTGCTTGTGGATGTGGGAATCAGCGGAAAGAGGACAGAAGCAGGATTGAATGAACTGGGAGTTTCCATGAGAGACATTGATGGAATTCTTGTTACACATGAACATTCTGATCATATTGCGGGACTTGGTGTTTTAGCCAGAAAATACGGCACACCCATTTATGCAACGAACGGAACGATCCGGGCAATTCAGAATACGCCGTCTGTGGGGAAAATTCCTGATGAGCTGTTTCATCCTGTCTGCGCAGATGAAAAAATTATAATTAAAGATATGGTCTGTAATCCATTAAAGATTTCGCATGATGCGGCCGAACCGGTTGCATACCGGATCCAGCATGGAAAGAAACGGATCGCGATTGTGACCGATCTTGGAACGTATAATGACTATACGATTGAATCCTTAAGAGGGATGGATGCCCTGGTTTTAGAAGCCAACCATGATATTCATATGCTGCAGGCCGGACCGTATCCTTACCCGTTAAAGCAGAGAATCTTAGGAGATCGTGGACATTTATCGAATGAACGTGCAGGACAGCTGCTCTGCTCCCTGATCCATGATGATTTACAGGCAGTTGTGCTTGGCCATTTAAGCAAGGAAAATAATATGCCGGAGCTGGCTTATGAGGCAGTACGGATTGAGGTTACCCTGGAGCAGGGGAAGAACATGGATTTTCCAATGTATGTGGCCTCCCGGAACGAGGTGTCCCAGGTGATTCACATTGCCTGATCGCAGAAGAGCCTGGGCAGATCATGAAAGGCTGATGCGCAGGATCCATCAGTCTGATATATGCGTGAAATTATAAGATAAAAATAAATATAAATATAAATATAAATATATGATTTAAGGAGAACATTATGAAAAAAACAATTATTACCGTAGTAGGAAAAGACACCGTAGGGATTATTGCAAAGGTCTGCACGTATCTGGCCGGGAATCAGATTAACATCGAAGATATTTCACAGACAATTGTACAGGGGTTTTTCAATATGATGATGATCGTGGATACGAAGGAATGCCCGAAGCAGTTCGGAGATGTGGCAGATGAGTTAAAGGCTCTTGGTGACGAAATTGGTGTTGAAATCAAATGTCAGAAGGAAGAAATTTTTGATAAGATGCATCGTATCTAGTTTTCAAATAAATACACAAATTAAGGGAGCAGAAGCATGATTAACTTACGCGAAGTAGTAGAAACGAATGAAATGATCGACAAGGAGAATCTTGACGTCCGTACCATTACGCTGGGAATCAGTCTGTTAGACTGCATTGATTCAGATTTGCAGCGTTTAAATGACAGGATTTATCATAAGATTTATGATGCTGCCAGGGATCTGGTAAGAACCGGTGAAGAAATTTCCAAGGAATTTGGAATTCCTATTGTGAACAAACGTATTTCAGTGACACCGATTGGTCTGATCGGCGGGGCAGCATGCAAAACAAAAGAAGATTTTGTGGAGATTGCAAAGACCTTAGACCGTGTAGCCAAGGATGTCGGAGTGAACTTTATCGGAGGATATTCGGCATTGGTTGCAAAGGGAATGACACCGGCAGAGGAGCTTTTGATCCGCTCCATTCCGATGGCTCTGTCCCAGACAGAACGAATTATGTCATCCGTAAACCTGGGTTCTACCAAAACCGGTATCAATATGGATGCGGTGAAGCTGATGGGAGAAGTAATCAAGGAAACGGCTGTCTTAACAAAGGACAAGGATTCCTTAGGGTGTACGAAGCTTGTCGTTCTCTGCAATGCACCGGATGATAACCCGTTCATGGCAGGTGCATTCCACGGTGTAACCGAAGCAGACAAGATCATCAATGTCGGTGTCAGTGGTCCGGGTGTGGTAAAGACCGCCCTGACAAAGGTCCGTGGAAAGAACTTTGAGGTTCTGTGTGAAACAATTAAAAAGACGGCATTTAAGGTAACAAGAGTCGGGCAGCTTGTAGCACAGGAGGCCTCCAGACGTCTTAATGTTCCGTTCGGTATTGTCGATCTGTCTCTGGCACCGACTCCGGCGATCGGAGATTCCGTAGCAGATATTTTGTGTGAAATTGGATTAGAGCATGCCGGAGCACCGGGAACGACCGCTGCACTTGCGTTATTAAACGATCAGGTGAAAAAAGGCGGCGTTATGGCTTCCTCCTATGTTGGAGGATTGAGCGGTGCATTTATTCCGGTCAGCGAAGATCAGGGAATGATTGATGCGGTAGATGCCGGTGCTCTTACTATTGAAAAGCTGGAAGCCATGACCTGCGTATGCTCGGTTGGACTTGACATGATTGCCATTCCGGGAGATACTCCGGATACAACCATCTCCGGAATTATTGCGGATGAAATGGCAATCGGTATGATTAACCAGAAGACAACAGCTGTCCGTATCATTCCTGTGATTGGGAAGGGTGTTGGTGAGAATGTAGAATTCGGAGGCCTTCTTGGACATGCGCCCATCATGCCGGTCAACGGCTTTTCCTGCGAAGCTTTTGTGAACCGGGGAGGACGGATTCCTGCACCGATTCACAGTTTTAAGAATTAAAAATAACGTTCAGGTGGTTTAAGATAATCTTAAGAATTCCCACATTGTCCTGTGGGGATAAATATGCTATAGTCTGTATACAATATCGTTTGACTATACAAGATCATGAGGTGTGGAATGAAATTAAACAAAAAGCGGAAGACATTATTTGTTGCAGTACTTATGTTTTTATTCTTAAGTCTGCTGGCTGGCTGTGGCGGCAAGAAGACAGAGGAAGCAGATACCGAAAGACCGGAGTATATCTATGTGCCGGAATATTTTAATCTTGGAAACTCGGATTATATCGGTTCTGCCATTAACTATGAAAATGAAATTTTTTATTACACGGAAGCATGGGATGATGAAACGGGAAAAAGCAGGACCGGCATTTCGAAATATAATTTTGAGAGCAGGAAATCCGAAATGATTTCCCTTGACGTTGGAGAAGCTTCTGTTTCTGCCATGCAGATAACGCCGGACGGTAAGATTGCCCTGCTGCTTTATGAATGGACCAATACAGAGGATGAAAATGGTGAGTATCAGGACGGATCAGGCAGCTATGCCCTCTGGTATATGGATCCGGAGAGTGGGGAGATTACCGGTCAGAAAGAGCTTTCGGAAGAGAATGGTGTCGCAAAGGATGCTTACCTTGGAAGCCTCTATATTGACGCACAGGGAAATAACTATCTCTTTAACAGCAATGAACCTTGTATTTATGTGCTTTCCGGGGATCTGCAAATGGTTGCAGCTATATCCCTGTCCGATTATATCAATCAGATGTTTGCATCAAAGGATGGAGAAATTTATGTAACTCTTTATGGAAATACCGGTACGGAGATCCGTAAGATTGACCTTACGAAAAAGGCTTTGTCTGATCCATTGAAGTTTGATAAGGAGCTGCTGAACATCAATGGTTGTATGACAGGTATCAGCTGTGACTTTCTGGTAAATGATCAGAATACGGTTTATGCAGCCGATGTGACAGCAGGAACCTTTACGAAGCTTTTTGACTGGCTGGATGCTGATGTGAACGGCAATAATGTGAATTACTTCGGTGAACTGCCGGATGGAAGAATCTGGGTTATTACCTCTACCTATGACGGTAATAATAATGAAGCAGAGCTTTTGCTTCTGGAAAAGAAAAAATCCTCAGAGGTTGCACAGAAGGAAGAAGTAACACTCGGAACACTGTGGCTTGATGATAATGTGAAGAGCGCCATAATTGACTTTAATAAGAGCAGCGACAAGTACCATATTTCAGTGAAGACCTATGGACAGGATGACTGGGAGTCGGGGTTGACCCAGTTTAATGCCGATGTGGCATCGGGAAGCGGTCCTGACCTTGTAGATTTTTCCAATCTGAATTATACGCTCTATGCGGAAAAGGGCGTGTTTGAAGATCTGTACCCTTATATGGAAAAGAGCGGCTTAAAGAAGGAGAATTACGTTGAGAACGTGTTGGAAGCCTATGAGATGGATGGAAAGTTATATGGATTCACAACGGAATTTTCAATCTATACCATAGTTGGTAAGCAATCTGTTTTAGGAGAGCTTTCCGGATGGACACTTTCAGAAATGATGGACTTTATCGATCAGCATAAGGACAGCGAGGTATTTCCCTATGCTTCCCAGCAGTATATGCTGTATCTTCTGGTATATAATAATATGGATGAGTTCATTGACTGGGAGAGTGGAAAGTGTTCCTTTGACGGTCCGGAATTTGCGAGAATTCTGGAATATACGAAGACCCTTCCGGAACAGTATAACGATGATGCCGGGGAAGAGGGAGAAGCAACCAGGCTCCGGAATAATAAACTGCTTCTGTTGATGGAATCGGTAAGCTCCGTAGAGGAATGCCAGATGCTGGAAGGCATGATGGGTGAGAAGCCGGTTTACGTAGGATATCCGAATAAGGACCGTGAAGGAAATCTGATCAGTGCGGTTGGCGGCTGTCTTGCTATTTCTTCCAAATCAGTGAATAAGGAAGCAGCGTGGGCATTTTTACAGACACTGCTTACGGAAGACTATCAGAACAGTCTCGTGGACGGCTTTGGATGGAGTGGATTCCCGATTTTGAAATCCGCACTGGAGCTTCAGTTTGAGAAGGATATGACACCGGAGTATTATACGGATGAAAATGGCGAACAGGTGGAACAGCCAAAGACCACCTGGGGCTATGGTAACGATTTTGAAATGGATATTTATGCTGCAAAACAGGAAGACATTGATCAGGTGAAGGACTTGATTGCTTCCGCAAAGAAAAGGCAGAATAATGTAGATGAAGAACTGATTAACATTATTTCAGAGGAAACGGAACCGTTCTTTAAGGGACAGAAATCTGCTTCCGATGTTTCGAATGTCATTCAGAACAGAATTCAGGTTTATGTCAATGAAAATCGCTAAGCATACAGGAAAAAGAGGAGAGAAAAATCCCTCCGCAATCAGAGCAGGTAAAACCGGTAGTCATAAGAATCCGGGGAAGTGGATGGCCAATGGCTTTCTGCTTCCCAGTATTCTGGGAGTATTGCTGTTTTTTGTCCTGCCCTTTTTTATTGTAATTTATTATTCGGTGATTGATAATCCGATCAATGCAGAGTTTGTAGGCTTTGACAATTTTAAAATGGTATTTGAGAACGCAGCATTCCGTCAGGCAGCATTTAATACGATGACATTTTCGGCAATAGCAATGCCATTAGCGGTTGTTTTATCACTTCTTCTGGCAATTCTGATGGAGAGTAAGATCCCTTTTAAAAGCCAGTTCCGGACCTTTTTCTTAAGTCCGATGATGGTGCCGATTGCTTCCGTGGTACTGATCTGGCAGGTGCTGTTCCATTATAACGGAATGATGAATGAGGTCATCGGCTGGTTCGGAAAGGACAAGATTGACTGGCTGAATTCTGATTATGCGCAGGTGGTGATTATTGTATTGTTTCTGTGGAAAAACCTGGGATATAATATGATTTTGTTTATGTCTGCCCTGAGCAGTATACCGAAGGATATCTTAGAGGTAGCGGTATTGGAGAGTGCAACGCCGATGCAGATTTTCTGGCATATCAAGCTCCGGTATCTGTCCTCGACCATTTTGTTTGTGACAATTATGTCATTGATTAATTCTTTTAAGGTATTCCGGGAAATCTATCTGTTAAAGGGAGATTATCCTTATCCGACGATGTATATGCTCCAGCATTTTATGAACAACACGTTCAGCAAGCTGGATTATCAGAAAATGTCTGCAGCGGCCATCATGATGGCAGTTGTGATGGTTATCATTATCGGTATCCTTTTCCTTACCGAGAATTATTTTGGAAAGGATGTGGAAGGATGAGCTTGAAGAGAAGGGATCCTGCGGAGCTCTGGAGCCGCCGGCTGAAACGCAGGAAGAAAATTAAAAATACCCGTCGGATGATACGGATTCTGTTGGGAACGATGGTGGCAGGATGCTTTGCCGTACTGTTCCTGATGCCGATTATCTTAACGATTACCAATTCGTTTATGTCATCATCAGAGATTGCCGCCAACTATGGACAGGTTTTTGCCACAACGGATTCCGGAGGTAAGGTATTTATTTCATCTAAGGTAAATTTAAAATTTATTCCGGATATGGTATCCTTCAGCCAGTATGTAACGGTTCTGTTTAAGAGTCCGGATTATCTGCTGAAATTCTGGAATTCCGTAATCCTGGTTGTGCCGATTGTGGTTTTTCAGTTACTGGTAGCGGCAGGGGCCTCCTT
>ERZ1026850.1898-NODE-1898-length-10169-cov-4.168776_pt1 | contig 10169 bp, 10 predicted proteins | sample MGYA00380155_ERZ1026850 | MGnify/ENA primary metagenome ERZ1026850 (study PRJEB33269, sample SAMEA4719791) | human gut metagenome | biome: human-associated habitat; feature: organic feature; material: feces | place: Cameroon | collected 2013-10 ... | reverse complement strand
GGCAAACGGCTGACTTAGAAGAGCAGCACTCCAATGTGGTAAACGATGCAGGCTATCAACAGCGACGCAAGGGTGTAGAATACACCGATTTTGGCCGTCCAGCGAACGGAATGGGTCTCTCTTGCCGTGGCCGCCAGTGCGCTGACGCAGGGCATATTGAAGCTGATGGCGAAGATAAAGGCCAGACCTTCCGCCTTGGTGAAATTGGCGGCCAGAATTTCGGAGATGCCACCGGCCGCTGCGGCAGAAACCTTCGCACCGAAGGTGGAACTCACAAGGCTGCCGCCAGCGCCGTAAAGCGTATTCAAAACGCCCAGCAGGGACTCTTTGGAGATGGCAGACGCGCAGAAGGCGAGAAACGCCTGCCATTTCAGGCCGAAGAACCTGGTTACCGGATCGATCACAACGCCGACTTTGTAGAGAATGCTGCTTTCTACGCTTCCGCCAAAGCCGTAGGTCAGTACGAAGAACACGATAGACACCAGCGAGATGACCCGCAGAGCCCGGAGGAAAATGTCCAGTGTGCGCTGAAAGGTCACATAGAGGATATTGCGGAAGGCGGGCTTGTGGTAGGGCGGCAGCTCCATAATGAGGCCCACCCGTTCCTCCTTGGGGCAAGGGATTTGCCGAACACTCTGTAGACGATCCACATCATCAGGAACATAAACAGGAAGATGGACACCATTGCCAGAAAGCCGCCGGTACTGCCGAAAAGCGTAATGGCAATCGTGGGCACGACCGACAGTGTAGCTGAACAGGGGACGGCCCAGCTCATGGCGATGGCCAGCACTCGCTGGCCCCAGTTATCCACCACACGGGTGCCGGTGGTACCCGCGATGGTGCAGCCAAGCCCCATGAAAAACGGCATGATGGTCTTGCCCTGCAAGCCGACCTTAGACATCGTGTGATCAAACAGAAAAGAGATGCGGGCGAGATAACCGGTTTCCTCCATCAGGTTAAAGCCCAGCGTGATGCCCAGCACAAAGGAAGCCATCATCAGCGCAAAAAAGAGTACATTGATCAGAACATCGCAGACAAGAGAGATCAGAAGCGGGTGTACATGAATAGACGCCATCCCATCGCTCAGTACCATGCTGAGAGGCGTCAGAACCGCCGATGCCGCCTGGGATACCATGCCGGAGAAGAGCATCGACAGCAGGAAGATCAGAAGTATGATCCCGAATGCCATCAGCTTTCCCCGAACGGGCGAAAGAGCCAGACGATCAAATTTAGTAAAAGCCTGACCGGCACTCTTATCCGCAGTCAGCACACCATCCAGCAGACGGTCGATATACTCTGTTTTTTCTTTGGCGGAATGCATAGCTTGCCCTGTGATCTCCGGCTTCTGGACGAGGGCGGCCTCAACGGCCTCACAGAGGGAGCGGTAGTCCTTTTTGCAGATAGCGGACATGGGTACCACCGGGATTCCCAGCTTGTGTGACAGCGCTTCCGTATGGATCGTGATGCCCTGTCCCTTTGCCACATCCATCATATTCAGGATCAAAACCGCTGGAACTTTTGTCCCGACAAAGTCCGCAAGCATATAAAGACTGCGCTTGAGCTGAGATGCATCGGCCATAACAAGCACCAGATCCGCATTCCCGGAGGTGATGTAGTCGCGGGTGATTACCTCTTCATCTGAACCCGCGGAGAGCGAATAGCGAATAGCTGCCCGGCAGGTCGGCCACGATCATTTTCTGAGACGCGATTTGTCAAGGTGTGTTTCTGCAAAAGGTGCCGTCGGAGCCTGACTGAATTTCATTCCCGCTTATCATTTGGGTGATAGTCACACATGCCCAAATGTTCCGATATCAAAATAGTCCCGGATTCGATTGATTGTTCGCTCCGACCATGTGCCATATTCAATAATCTCCCCGTTCTCAAAAAACAGGTAATAATCGCAGCATTTTTCAACCAACTCCGGGTCATGGGTGATAACAAGCTGCGTTTTTCCGGCTTCGGCCAGCGCATTGATGTTCTGCGCAACACGCTCCATATTTCGATAGTCCAGACCGCTTGTCGGCTCGTCGTACAGTATCAGTTCCTTCTTTGCAGCCAGCGCACCGGCGATGGCCAGTCGCTGCTTTTGCCCACCGGATAGTGCCATAGGATGAGTATCTTTGCAATCTGCAAGGTTCATCCGGCGCAGTGCGTCCTCTGCAACAGCTGTTTTTTCTTCTTTGGATAAAGACAGCCCGAGCGTAACATCTTCTAAAGCGCTTTCTGAAAACAATTGATGATTCACATCCTGAAAAACCATAAAGGACAGTTTTCGCAACTCTCGCCCGCGGTATGTTCTATTTCCATCGTATATTTGTACCTTGCATTTTGTCAATCCACACAGGCACTTTGCAAAGGTACTCTTTCCGGCACCGTTGTTTCCGAGCACTGCTACGACTGCGCCTTTTGGAATTTCAAGTTTTGGGACATGGATTGAAAAATCCTTCCCATTTGCATATTGAAATTCGGAAATCGTATAGTGTGCATCGGTCAGTGTTACTCCTGCTTTTATGGGGGCAAAGCCGGAAAAACTGCGCAGCCCACGGCTTCGAAATTCCTCTGGTGATCTGCTCCAAAATTCGGCGGCATTAATATCTTCCGCAATTTCCCCCTCTCGAAAAATAAGCACACGGTCTATGAGATCCTTTGTCCACCAAAGCCGGTGTTCGGCAATCAAAATTGTTTTCCCGGAATCTTTCCACTTCCTGATAATTTTTTTCAGTTCGCGGATCGCACCGATATCCAGATTAGAGGTAGGCTCATCCAATATAAAGATTGGTGGCTCAAGCATACTGACGCAGGCGCAGGCAATCTTTTGTTTTTCGCCGCCGGACAACTGAGACACATTTTTCCCGAGCAGCTTTTCCATGTGAAAATCCTGCACCGTTTTTTCAAAACGACTGAATATCTCCGATTTTTCCATGCCGATATTTTCGCAGGCAAATACGATCTCTGTGTCGGTAAGAAGCGTATAAAATTGTGATTTTGGGTTCTGAAATACAGAACCTACCGTTTCCGCTAACTCGTGAAGCTGAATGCCTGCCGTACTTATTTTGTTAACGAACACTTGTCCGTCCATTTTTCCGTCGTAATAGCAGGGGATCAAGCCATTGATCAGCCTTCCAAAGGTCGTTTTCCCGCTCCCGGATTCTCCGCACAGCAAGACCACCTGTCCTTTTGGAACAGTAACGCTGACATTTTTTAAGGAACTTTCCGATTCTGCAGTCTCATAGAAAAAATCTACATTCTTTATCTCGATCATATTACAATCCCAGCACCTTTGAAATAATGAAAAGCATGATTACGACAGCGCAGAAAACAAACGCTATGATATCCTGCGCATGGAATCCGCTCCGGCACACATTTGTCCGCTTATTCGGCGCATCCAGGCCTCTTGTCATGGCTGAGGCGGACAATTCGTTTCCCACCTGAACCAGTTCTGTCAAAAGAGGCACCATCCGGTATTCCAGCATTTCAGAAGGATGCGCCAGAGTTCCAATTCCTCTCAGCCGCAAAGCATCCCGGATAAACTGATACTCCTCGCGTATAGTTGGGAAAAACCGGAACATCACAGATACCGGAACCGAGAACTTCTTTGAAATATGGAAACCATCCATCGCGGCGATGAACTCACTCACAGACGTAGACGACAGCAGTACATTGAACATGGAGAGACCGGGAAGCATTTGCGTGAATATCGAGGCAATTGCAGCAGACATAATATTCAGGAAAGGCGCGTCATACTGTCGGAGGACAACCGGAAGGAATAGGCAGATTCCGTAGGCAAGAATATACCCTGTTGCCGTTCTGTATTTCTTCAAGATCAGAAACGAGAAGAATGGGAGCGCTGAGAGGACAGGAAGGACAAAACGCATAACTCCTGTGTAATTGCAGGAAAACATGATAAAAGAAGTCAAAAGGCACAAAACAAGTTTTGTCCTCGCATCCAGATAGAGTTGCCGGGAGGTTGGTTTTTGCCCAAACAGTACGCTTTTCATCAAATCATACCGCTTTTGGCAAAGTGCTTTTTCAGCACGGCTTTTCCAATGTATCCGCCGATTATGCCGCCAATAAAAGCAGAAATGGCCACCAATGGTACCGTATAACCGTGAGAAAAGTAACCCGACATAATATCCATGTATTCCTGCCCATAGTATGCAGTCTTTTCTGCAAATTGCGCTTCCGTCATAAGGGCAAAACTGAGTACATTGGCGTTTGCCCCTACGCTGCAAATCGCATAGCTGAGAATCGCAGCAAAAACGCTTTTGTGCTGTTTCGCTTTCAGAATAAACTCCGCAGCCACTGCACAGAGCGTTCCGCCGATCAGACTGTAGAAACCGACGCCTGCGAGCGTGAGGATCACGCCATAGATAATATAGGTAATAAGCACCATGCCGAATTTCTTGATCTTCGAGAAGTAGAGCATCATGGGGATGCCCAGCACAAGCGAACTTACAAATGGGATCATCATGTTGACGATTGGAATGAATCCCATTACTGCCGCAATCAATAGATTCATTATAAAATAGACAGCGGTAAATATGCCGATATTGATCAGGTCTTTTCCGTTCAACCTGTTTGTTTTTTCCTTGTTCATCCGAAAAACCTCCATTTCATGTTCTGACCTTCCAGATCAGGCTTTCATTTTGCAGGGTATAAAGCCTATGATAGAGTCCGTTTTCTTTCATGAGCGCATCATGCGTTCCTTCTTCCGCGACATTGCCCTGCTCCAGCACGACGATTTTATCACAGCCTGCCACGGTGCGCAGTTTGTGGGCGATAATGAGCACCGTTTTATTTTCAATCAGTCGGCTGATTGCCTGCTGGATTCTTGTTTCATTTTCCGGGTCTATACTGGCCGTGCTTTCATCGAGCAGAATCACCGGCGCATTTTTCAGAAACGCCCTGGCAATGGAAAGTCGCTGCCGCTCGCCGCCGGAAAGCGTTTTCCCGTTTTCGCCGATCAAGGTTTGATAGCCATCGGGAAGACGCGCTATAAATTCATCGCAGGCTGCCAGTTTTGCTGCTGCATAAACTTCTTCTTCCGTTGCATCCTCTTTGCCGATTTTGATGTTATTGTAAATCGTATCGTTGAACAGTACGACATCCTGAAAAACAATGGAATAGTTTTTAAGAAGCTGTTCCGGTGCGATTTTTCGCAGATCTTCTCCTCCAATCGATACCGTTCCGCTTTTCACGTCCCAAAATCTTGCCGCAAGACGGGCAAGCGTACTTTTGCCGGAACCGGATGGACCGACCAATGCGGTTATTTCGCCCTGCTTTGCAGTGAAGGAAACATCGTGCAGGACTTCTTCGTTATTATAGGCGAAGCTGACATGGTCAAACCGAATATCAAAGCTGCTGACGCTCACACTCTCGCTGCCGCCCTGCTCGGGTTCTTCCAGCAGCTTTGTCACTCGTCCCGCGCCCACCAGAGACGCGATGAAATCGCCAAGATGCTCACAAGCACTTGTCAGTGGTTCATAGATACGCACCGCAGCATACAGAAAAATCAGAAACTTGAACAGGCTGATTTCCCCTGCGGCAAGCATTCCCGATCCGAAGATAATAACAAGCCCAAGCCCAATGCGCATAACATTGTAAGAAACGGAAATGGACAAACCGGCCAGCAGCTCATATAGCACAAGCCCAGGAATGATACGCTTGATTTTTTTATTGAGTCCCTGCTGATAATCCTCCATCGCTTCGGTGGTACGTAGCAGCTTTATGTTTTCAAGGTACTCCTGCAATCCTGCGCTGACGCTCAGCTTTTTATTTCGGTTCTTTTTATTTGTGCCCTCTGATATCTTCCTTGACAGCGACATGACGAGTATTACGACAGGCAGGCAGGCGGCAAGATAGAGGGCAAGCCGCCAATCGTACACGAACAGCACGAGCAGGGAAACAATTCCTGTGATCATGCCGCCAATCAACTCAGCTGCGGTCTGCGACAAGACATGAGACATCGTCTGAACATCGTCCATAATAACGCCCGTCACATCGCTCAAATCTCGCATCCCAAAAAAGGACAGCGGCAGTCTTCTCAGTTTGTCCGCGAGCTCCATTCGCAGTTTGTATTCTTCCTGCCCGGAGGTTAGATACTCCTTGTGATATGCAACCTTATAGGTTACAAACATTACAGCCAGAATTACCGCAAGTGCCAGCGCATAGGGAAGCAGCGAGATCTTTGCTTCGCTGTCAGCGTAATACAGCGTGATCATTTTCTCACTTGCCATGGCAAGCAGGATTACAGGCAGCAGTGCGGCAAGGTTGAACAGGGCAAGCCATATGCCAGCCTGAACGATCGCTTTTGAGCCTTCTTTGCTCAGATGAAATATCTTACCGAATATCATGACTGTCCTCCAATTCTCCACGATACGCTTCTCTCGTACTCATGATACATTCCGGCGTATACGCCTTGTTGCTGCATCAGGGCTTCATGTGTCCCCTGTTCGACGATCCGTCCCTTCTGAAGCACAATTATCTGGTCAGCATGGACAATGGTTTGCAGCCGGTGTGCGATCATCAGCACCGTTTTGCCTTTTAGAAGCACATCCAGTGCTTTCTGAATCAGGTATTCGTTTTCTGCATCCGCAAAAGCCGTAGCCTCATCCAGCAGCACGATAGGCGCATCCTTGAGGATTGCCCGTGCCAGCGCAATTCTCTGCATCTCTCCGCCGGAAAGATATGCGCCCTTGGCTCCAATCACAGAATCCATACCGTTCGGGAGTTTTTCCAGAATATCTTCGCACCTTGCCTGTTGCAATGCTTCGAGTATTTCCTTCCGCGAAGCACCCGGCTTGTACATCGCCACATTTTCCGCAACGGACATTTTGAACAGATTCGTATCCTGAAACACAACGCTGATATGTTTCATCAGATTAGAATAATCCAGATCACGGACATCAACGCCGCCCACCGTTACCGAACCATCCGATACGTCCCAGAAGCGTGCGATCAGATTGGCAACCGTGCTTTTCCCACCGCCGGATTCTCCGACCAATGCCGTTACGGTTCCCGGCTTGATCGTCATGGATATATGATCGATTGCCTTCACTCCCTCCTCGTACCAAAAGGACACGTCATTCAAGCTGATTTCGGTATTTTCAGGGACGTTAAGCTTCTGCCGCTCCGGCAGAGGCTTTTCGGTCAAGATGTTGTCGATGGCAACAAAGGATGCGTCTGCAAGCATAAGATTGGACGAGGAATGCATGAGCTTTGTCAGAATAGATGCTACCAAGGGAATCAAAACCGCAAAGAATGAAAAGGTCATGATGGTTTTTTCCGTCCCACCCCCAAAGTTATACAATAAGATGCCGCCCGGTATTAGGAACAGAAAAACTGCGTTGACAATGGTTGTGTACAGGCTGAACGAATTTTCCATAGAAAAGGAATACTTTGTCATGAAGTCAGCGTAATCCTTCACGGCTTTCTTATAGCGGCGGAAAGACGAGGCTGTTTGGCCGAAGGTCTTAACGACTGCAATTCCGCGGACATATTCCGTTGCGGCATTTCCGATATCATCACCCGATTTCTGCACTTGCCCGATAAAATCACTGCTTTCGCCTTTCAACATGGAAAAGAGAAGCCCGAAGCCGATCACAATGGGAGCAAGGCAGATCAGCGACAATCGCCAGTCATATTGAAACATGAATACCAGAAAAGCAACTGGCAACACCAATGACTGCACATAGTCAGGGATATTATGGGCGATTAGGATTTCGAGATTGTCCGTGTTTTTCTCGATGATTTTTCGCTGTTTACCGCTTGGATGCAAAGTGTGATAACCGATCGGCAATGTGCCGAGTCGGTGAATCAGCCGGATGCGTATCCTTGCGACGGTGTGATATGCGCTGATATGGGAACACAGCAGTGACATTCCGTACATTCCGAAACCCATGCACACATAATAAACCGCTCGAAAACCAAGCTCCTTCATGGCTGCAAGGTTGATTGCACCGAAATTGCCCGTGGTCTGAATCAGAAGCTTTGCAACTTCATACACACACAGGTACGATTTCAGATTTATGACTGCCGAAAAAGCGGCGAAGATGGCGGAAAGCAGAATCGTTATGCGAAACGGTCCTGCGTATTTTAAGAGCTTTCCAATTGTCTTTGATGTTTGATTCATATGTTTTACTCCTTATAGTTAGAGACAGCTAACCGCCGGTCATATTTATTACCATCCGCAGCACGGCAGATGGTAACAAAAAGCGCAAAGCTGTGAACATCGGTGATTTTTATTTTAACTTCAAGATGTCGGCCCAACCGACATCAAAGAAGTATTTCAGCTCATTCACATACTCGATTGCTTCGTCCTTTTTCATTTCGTGAGCGATTGGCTCAAACAGGCCATACAGATAGGAACTGATGAGAATGTGGACAGTCATTTTCCCGGCTTTTTTGCCGTTGATAATCGCTTCATGTCCGGTGTTCTCTATAAATCGACGGGTAGAGTGTTCCAGAATGTCAACGAGATCTTCCATATAATGCTCGTAGGAGGAACCTCCTGCACAGCACAGAAGCAGTCGGAACACATCAAAGTGCTCATAAATGTATTCGATAAATTGATTTCCGTCCGTATCCTCATGTAAGGCGTTGGCTTCCTGTTCTTCCTTTGTCAGGTTGTGAAACTCGTCGTTTGCACCGATGAGTGTTGCCTTGAATTCCTCCGCAACAGGGGATACCAGTGCGCAGAATAGCGCGTCTTTTCCCTCATACCTTTTTTGTAAAGCGCCCCAAGTTACGCCTGCATTCTTGCAGATGACGTTTGTGGATGCCTTTTCATATCCCTTTTCAAGAAATTCCTTTTTTGCGGCTTCCAAAATCTTTGGATCAATGCTCTTATCCGGCTTTGACATTCCGCACCTCCAATAACTGATAGCTATACTACTGATAGTGACACTATCATTATAGCGTATAATATTCCTTCTGTCAAGAGGGGCAACAAAATTGCGAGATAAGAAATTGTCTGCCGTGCAGACCATATCCTACATATGGAGAATGGCATACTGGAGCCTCCTTAGAAATAGGCCGCAGGTCGTAATGAACCTGCGGCCTTCTTTCGTCTAAATGTGTTATAGTGACAGCTCGGCTTTTGGTTCGCCAACCAACAGTTTATTCTTGTGAGGAAGACATTGGCATAAACTCATCGTTCTTGCTCGTGCCGTTTCGCTTTTCTTTGCCGCTGTGTCTGCGGCTTCTGCTGCTTTCGAAGGAGCTCCTGTATAGACTTCTTTTCCTCGTGTTCATCCAGCAAATCGGCAACATCCTGCTTGCTGTCCCTCATCATAAGCGAATCATAACGGTGATTAACAACGAACCGACTTTCGCGGCCTACTACGCCAAGAAACGTGCTGAGGGTAAGGAACACCGCGTTGCGCTTACCCATGTTGCCAAAAAGCTTTTTATACTCTCCAGACGAAAGAACTGTCTTATAATCCAGACTTCGTTCGCTGAACTATCACCAACTTCTTTTTGAAGTCCTCGTAAGAGGGCTTGGTTTTGTGCGCCCTTTTTGCCTGAATCAAAATATTTCAACTTCCTCTTGACTTCTTATAGTTGGTCACCTCCCTTGTAAAAGAGACATGGACCAGTAAGGAAGATCTGGAAATTGGTTCTTTGCGGTATCTCACTGTTCGTCTGCTGCACGAGCTGATGAATATGCCGGCCGAAAGTGAACCAGACACCTACTTTACCCGATCTCAGATCGCTATCGTAAAAGAGGCCGAGGCGCTGATTCTCAGCAACCTGACCAGGCGGATCACAGCCAAAGAGCTGGCGGAACGGTTCGGTGTCAGCGAGAGCAGCTTCAAATTTTATGTGAAGGGTATTCTTGGCGACAGCTATTTGAATTACTTCCGGAAAAAGCGCATGGAAAAGGCGGCCGAACTACTGGAATCTACCACAATGAAGATCATCGAGGTGGCCAATGCGGTGGGGTATGAGAATCAGGACAAATTCGCCAAGGTATTTGCAGAAACCTACGGCGTCTCCCCGCTGGAATTCCGACGATTGTCCAAATGATTCAGCGGGAGAATACACTTCCAAAAGCTTGACACCGGAATGGATTCCTGCTACTATATGACCGAAAGTTTGAAAACGGTCATAAATTCAAGGAGCGTGCGCAGTGGCTTTTACAGACGAACAGAATGAACAGATCCGCAATG
>ERZ1026850.1895-NODE-1895-length-10177-cov-3.977178_pt1 | contig 10177 bp, 8 predicted proteins | sample MGYA00380155_ERZ1026850 | MGnify/ENA primary metagenome ERZ1026850 (study PRJEB33269, sample SAMEA4719791) | human gut metagenome | biome: human-associated habitat; feature: organic feature; material: feces | place: Cameroon | collected 2013-10 ... | reverse complement strand
ACCCGGCTATTAAGGCTGTAAACGGTGTGTATTATTTGCGCCGCGCCAAAGGCAAAGCCGCCGGTACGGTAATTGTGCAAGGCGCGGGTGTAGGCCGTATTGTGGTAGAAAAGGTGTTGCCTGCCTTAAACACGGGCGGGCCTGACTTAAATGTGCTGTATGTAGCCAGCCGCGAACTGTTTGAAGCGTTGCCGAAAGAAGAACAGGATAAAATCTTGCCGCCCGAAATGTTGCGTACGGCGATAGGTATTACGGACTTTACACTCCCGACGCTTGATTGCTGGTTAAATAGCGTGGCCGGCCGCGCGCACTCGCTCTATCCGCATAAAAAAGGCGAATTTTTATCCAGCGGTTCGGCGGACAAAGTTTATGAAGAAGCCGGGTTGGACGGAGACTCTCTGTTGGCGGCATTAAAAAATTACGCGCACGATTTGGCGCAAGCCCAAGAGTGGCTTTAACATATTTATAGGAGATGAAAATGGCAGAAGAAAAACCTTATTTAACCGGACGGACGTATTTATTTAAACTCCCGAAGGGAAAAGATTTGTTGGAAACCTTGGCCGATTTTTGCCACGATAACCAAGTAAAATGCGGTATCGTAAGCGTAATGGGCTCGGTGTCTAACGCGACGGTCGGCGTATATGACCAATCCAAAAAGAAATACGATAAAAAAGTAATCAACGAAGAAATGGAACTGATGTCTCTTACGGGCAATATCAGCATCCAGGATAACCGCCCCCAGGTGCACGCGCACGTGGTGATGTGCGGCAAAGATTACAATGCTATCGGCGGGCATTTGTTCCCCGGCACCAAGATTTACGTTTGCGAAGCGTATATCCAGGAACTGGTGGGCGAACCCAAAGTAAGACGCTCCGATAAGGTTACCAAACTTTCGCTTTGGGCCTAATCCGGACAAGTAGAAAATTTATCCCGCGCTTGTGCAAATAACGCAAGTGCGGGATTTTTTGTGGTTTCAGCCTGTTGTTATCGCTGTTGCCGTCATCCCCGAAAGTCAGCCGGCGCGGAGCCTTCGGGAAACTGTCGTTTGTTATTACAACTTTCCGGGATGACGGCAACTGCTAACTACCCAATCGGTAGGTCCTGAAACCTATCAATAGACCCCGTACAGAAACACTACGGGGTGCCGCCTAGCGGTATGGGCGGCAGTTCAGGACGACGGGCCTTGTTTTATTGTTTTTTGTCGTCATCCCCGAAGGTTTCTGTCGGGGATCTGTTGTTATCAATAAGCCTTATCCTATTTGTTATAACGACGGCTCTCCGAACCCTGTGGGCCGCCAACCACTCCGGGAGGGTGAAAGAGCCTGGCTGCCCTCATGTCCGCTACCCTTTCCAAAAGGGGCAGCATAATACAAAGTATTTATTCTATAAGTCAAGCGGAAAATAAAAAAGGAGTTGCCAAAGCGTAAAGAAAAGAGTTTAATAAAAAGGTAGGGTAGTAAAAATTATACAGGAGGAGTATCTAATGAAGAAACTACTAGGCTTGCTCTTGGCTATGACTATGGCGTGGCCTGTTACGGCAAGTGCAGAAGTGCTCAAAAATGTGGACCTCAAAGGTGAAATCCAGACGATTGCCTCTGATGCCCGCCACGATAAAAACAAAGCGTATCAATCCGGCACGAATTTCCGCGTGTTGGCTGGTTTGTCCGCTGATTTAGTGGAAGACGTAAGAGCCAATGTGCTGTTTCAATATAACGACGCTTGGTTGAGCGGTACCGAAGGCAACACCGTACAGAACTATTGGGACGAAGTCCGCTTGGCCGAAGCCAATGTGGTGCTTTCCAACCTGTTCTGCTGCTTGGAAGCCACGGTCGGCCGCCAATTCTATGGCGATGAAGACAGCGCCGTTATGTATTTGGGCCCGAACCATTATTTTTTCGGTATGAACAAAGCCCCGTCTTTGGACGGCGCTAAACTGGTTTATAGCGACGATTTTAAAACCTTCACGATGCTCGCCGGTAAATTGGTTACCTATACAACGGTTACATCCCCTGCGGGACCTTCTACTGTCGTAGATGATAATTGGACCGTTTATGGCTTGGACTTGAAATTGAACCTGACCGATACCTTGACCGCCCAAGTTTACGGTTATGATTTTATGAACAGCAAATATGATGCTGTCCGTGACGAAAAGAGACACAACGGTTTCTATGGCGCCAAAGCCACCTTTGCGCCCGAAGCCGCTACGTTAAGCGCGGAATATGCCCGCGGTTACGAAGCCAACAGACTGTTTAGAGAAGGCAATGACTCTCCGTATATGGTGAAAGTGGATGCGGCCCTGAATATGGACGTAATCACTCCCAGAGCGGCCTTCTACTATGCCAAAGGTGTAGTTTCTCCGTTTGGTAACTACTACCCCGGTTTGGCTATCGGCCATGTGCTCGCGGGTGACGACGCCCCCTTCGCGGGATATTCTGGTGACGGCGTGAGAATGTTCAACGTGGGTGTGGACTATGTGTGGAACAAGTTTGTGTTCTCCTTGGACGGTTTCTCCTTCCAAGACCGCACCGCCAAAGACTCCTCCACTTGGGAAGCCGACTTGGTGGCCAAATACAACCACAACGATTATGTCCAACTCTTTGCCGGTATTGGTTATGCTAAATACGGCACCGTTCATAAATCTGCGGCTGTGATGGACACCAAAGACAATACCGTCGGCCAGTTGGGTATGTTGATTAAATTCTAACTTAACTGACTGCTGATAGTTTTGTTGTAAGCCCCGCCCTCGTGGCGGGGCTTTTTGCTGGGTATTTTGTTGTTTTGTCGTTATTTCGGTAGGGGTGGCGGCCCAAAGTGTCTGTGGGTGTTTTTATTGTTTTGTCGTCATCCTGGAAAGTTGTAGTCCAGGATCCGTTGTTATTAAAATAAGGAAAACGACAGATTCTGGACAGAAACCCTCGGGGATGACGGCAGAGACGACACCAATCGCCTGAAATAACCACAACAGACCCCGTATAACAACCCCTCGGGGATGACGAAAACCGCAGTTTCCCGAGCCTTGCAGTCCGCCACTTTAACAATAAACACCACCACAGAAATAAATATGGCCCAAGGGAAAAATCCAAAAATGAGCCTTATACACCATAAAAAATCCCGCCCTAAAACATCAGGGCGGGGGAAAATAAACCATTAGCAAGGCAGAACTAAAAGTATAAGTCCCGCTTGCCTGCCTTAATTTTGGCTAAGTTCTCGTCAATCATTTTGCGTACGGAAGTTCCCTCTTTAAAGGCTTCCCGGGTGGTGCTGTCAATCAGCGCGTACCCTTTGGCCTTTAACGGGGCGGGGGCAAAATCTTCCAAGTATTCGGCAAATGTAAACATAGCATTGGGCAGACAATGGGTTTTAATCAGCCCGGGTTTAGCCATATCCATAAAGTCCTTGCCCACGCGGCCCAAGCGGTAACAGCCGGTGCAGAAAGACGGCATATGTTTGGCATCTACCACGGCATCAATCACTTCGGCCAAGGAACGGCTGTCCGTCAGGGTGAATTGGCTGCCGTTTTGCTTGTCATACGAGTATCCGCCGGGGTTCACGCACGAGGCCGCAGAAATCTGCGATACGCCCAGTTCCAGGCAGGCGTTGCGCATGGCAGGAGATTCGCGGGTGCTTAAAATAATGCCCGTGTAAGGCACGGCCAAGCGCAGAACGGCTACGCATTTTTTAAATTCGTCATCGGTTAATACGTCGTTCGGGTGTTGGCTGAAATCAGAGCCTTCGGCGGGTTCAATGCGCGGAATAGAGATGGTGTGCGGACCCACGCCGTAGGTTTTATCCAGATACCAAGAGTGTTCCAAAGTGGCTAAGATTTCGTATTTATGGTCATAAAGCCCAAGGAGCGGCCCGATGCCCACGTCGTTAATCCCCGCCTGTAACGCGCGGTCCATAGCGTCTAGGCGGAACTGGTAGTCCTTTTTGGCTCCTGCCAGGTGGAGTTTTTCATAAGTTTCCTTATGATAGGTTTCCTGGAATAACTGGTAAGTGCCGATGTTGCACTTTTTTAACTCCTCAAATTCGGGTTCGGTCAGCGGGGCGATATTTACGTTTACGCGGCGGATATTTTGGCCGTTCCAGCGGGTGTCGTAAATGGTTTTAATGCTGTCGTACACATATTGCAGACCACCGCCGGGATAGGCCTCCCCGGCTACCATTAAAATACGTTTGTGCCCCTGCTGCAACAGCGCGGTAACTTCCTGGCGGATTTCGTCCTGCGTGCTGGCGTGGCGCTTTAAATGCGTATTGGAGCGGCGGAACGCGCAATAAATGCACTCGTTGGTGCAAATGTTGGAAATATACAGCGGTGCAAAAAGAACAATGCGGTTGCCGTAAATGGCTTCTTTGACATATTTGGCCGCGGCGAATAAATCATTTAACAGTTTTTTGTCCGTAATGTTTAACAGTACGGCGGCTTCTTCAAGCGAAATGCCTTTTAACAGGCGGGCCTTGTTCAAAATATCCGCTACCTCGGCGTCCGTATGGGACTTGGCTCTTTCCAAGGTGCGTTGCAATTTTTCGTTATCTATAATCATACATATATCATAGCACTTTTGGCGGGGGCGGTTTTCTGCGGGGCGCGGATTTGCTATGATATATCTATGCCGAAGAAGGAATCTGTGTTGGTCGTTTGCTCCAACCGCAAAGCGTACCACGATTATTTTATAGAAGACACTTACGAAGCCGGACTTGCACTTTTGGGGGCGGAAGTAAAATCTGTCCGCCAAAAGGAACTGAGTTTGGAGGGCAGTTTTGTGCGGGTGGAAAACGGTACGGCGCGTGTGTATAATATGCACGTTAAACCGTATAAGTTTAACTCCCTGGTGGAGTTGGACCCCACACGCCCGCGGCAACTGTTGCTAAATAAAAAAGAACTGCGTAAATTGGCTGCCAAGGCCGAAATTAAGGGGTATTCCTTGGTGCCGGTAGAAGTGTATTTTAAAAACGGCTGGGCTAAAATCAAATTGGCCGTGGCCAAAGGCAAGCACTTATTTGACAAGCGCGAAAGTTTAAAAAAGCGTGATTTAAACCGCGAAATGGAACAGCATTTTAAGAATAATATCCGCTTTTAATTCCGGCGGCGGCAATACAAAATAAAATGCTGGATTTTTTCGCTGTAATATTCTAAAATATATTTAATTGGGCGGGTGGCGGAATTGGCAGACGCGTACGGCTCAGGACCGTATGGACGAAAGTCCTTAAGGGTTCAACTCCCTTTCCGCCCATTTTATTTTTGGTTCCACCTACTATGAGAAAGAATGACTACCGGCCGAAAGCGGCGTCTTTAAGAAGCAGAAAACGCAGCCCTCGGCAAAAGAGAGGGTCATCCTTTTTTTTTAAACTTTTTTTGTGGCTTATCGTTCTTGGCCTCGTCGCAGGGGCCTGGTTTGCCGTTTCTAAAACCTATCAACTTTTAATCCACGCGCAGTGGACCAACTGGCACGCTAAGGAAATTGCCGTAGAGGGTGTTTCCGGGCAGTTAAATAAGGGCTTAGCAGGCCTGTCGGACAAGTACCGGGGGAAGGCTTTTTCGTTAAAGGATTCCGCTGCCCTGCGTGCGGATATCGTGCGCAAATACCCGATGTTAAAGGATGTATCTGTCAGCCGCGGTATTTTAAGCGGCAAACTGACCGTGTCGGCCAAGCACCGTGTGCCGGTGGCTAAATTTGTACTGCCGGACGAATCGGTCAAATATATTGACGGCGACAGTACCGTTTATTCGGACCCTGCACCCAACGTGTTAAACCCGGTGCCGTTTGTGGAATTGGAGGGGGCCGTTCCGGATAAGTTAAGCCCGGAATTTATTGATTTGGTGGAAAGCACTTTGAAATTAAAAAAAGAATTGGACTATGCTTTTTTGCGGATGAATTTAAAGGAAAATACCGTTAAAATGTATATGCCGGACGGTTCTTTAATTGATTTCGGCGAGGCGAAGAATCTTAAAAAGAAAGCCGCCCGGGCGGCGCAGATTATGTCCTTTTCGCGCGACAGATATGTGCATCCGCTCCAATTAGATTTTGAATTTTTTGAATACGGAAAAGTTTTTTTAAGACAGAAGTTTCATTAAGTTTTATAATAGAAGTAAGATAAATTTTTTTAGGTGGATTTTATGGCTAAAACAAATCTTATTACAGGGCTGGACGTCGGCAGCGGAAAGTTGACTTGTATCGCCGCCGCACACGATTTTGAAACAAATACCTTAAAGGTCCTCGCCGGGCGCAGTGTTCCGTGCCGGGGCATTAAAGGGGGGATGGTGTCGGATATCCGCGAAACTTCCGCCGCCGTTACCCATATTTTAAGCAGCATTGAACGCGAGTGCAACCAAAAAATTGGCAGTTTGTACGTCGGCGTGCGCGGGGCGCATTTGGAATCTTTTTCCAATCACGGGACGTATAATATTTCCCGTATGGATAAAGAAATTACCCAGGCCGATATGGAACTGGCGATTGAAAATGCCAAGGCAATGCCTATTAAAAACGATAACGAAATTATCAACGTCATTACCCAGGGCTATGCCATTGATAAACAAAAAGGCATTACGAATCCGGAAGGGATGGAAGGGTCCTTATTGGAAGTTGATGTGCACATTACTACGGGTTCCTCTACCCACATTAACAACTTGGCTAAGGCTATTCAGCGTCCGGGTTATAGTATTGACGATACGGTTTACGGATTAGTGCCGTTGGCGGATGCGGTGCTTACGCAAGAGGAAAAGGAAATCGGTGCGTTGCTGTTGGATTTCGGCGGGGAAACAATGTCTGTGGGTATTTACATTGACGGCATTTTAAAATTCTCCCGCGATATTCCCTACGGGTGCGATTTGATTACAAGCGATTTATCCCGCCTTTTGCACACCAGCCGCCAAAATGCCCGCGAAATTAAGGAAAAATACGGCGTGGCGTTCCCGACGTTTTTGGACGAAGAGGGCGAAATTGCCGTTCCGTCCTTAGACGGGCGCAGTACGCATAATATCAAAAAGAGTTATGTGCTTGATATTATCCAACCGCGCGTGGAAGAATTGATTGAGCAAGTCGGCCACGTGGTGGATACGTCCGGCTATAAAAACTTCCCCGTTGTGGGGGTGGTAACGGGCGGCGGTTCCGTGATGCCGGGTATTACGGAGCATTGTTTAAGCATTTTGGGCTTAAAAGAGGTGCGCCGCGGTGTAGTGCAGCGCGATTTGATTACGAGCGACGAACAATTTTTTGACCCGCTTTACAGTACCGCTATGGCTCTTGTTATTTACGCGGCGGGTAACCCGGGTTATGACGATTACGGTGCCGGTTCGTACGACAACGGCGGCTCGCTGTTTGGCAAATTTGGTAAATTTATCAAAGGGCTGGATATTTTTGGTAATTAAGGACGTTTTCTTATGAAAGATTTATTTATGCCGGCCGGCTCGTTTGAGAGCAAAAAGGCCAAAATTAAAGTAATTGGTGTCGGCGGCGGTGGCGGAAACGCCATCAACCATATGGTGAACGCCGGAATTAAAGACGTGGATTTTATTGCCGTCAATACCGATGCGCAGGATTTGCGCCGCAACCAGGCTCCGTATTTGGTTCAGGTGGGCGAAAAAATCACCAAGGGATTAGGCGTCGGCGGCGACCCGGAAAAGGGAAAAAAAGCAGCCGAGGAATCCAAGGAAAAATTAAAACTGATTATCGGACAATGTGATTTGTTGTTTATCACGGCCGGTATGGGCGGCGGTACGGGTACGGGTGTGGCTCCGTATTTAGCCAAACTTGCCAAGGAAATTTACGGCGACGATTTGCTGGTGGTGGGTGTTGTTACGCGCCCGTTTAATTTTGAGGGATACGTCCGCGAAAAGCAGGCCGACGAAGGCATTAAAGAAATGCAAAAGTATGTGGACTCTATGATTATTGTCCCGAACGAAAAACTTTTTGCCAATATTGACCCGGAAACTTCCTCCCGTGATGCGTTTAAAATGGTGGATGAAGTGCTGCTGCAAGCCGTAAAAGGTATTTCCGAAGTGATTACAAAACCGGGCGAAGTGAACATTGACTTTAACGATATCCGCAAGGTAATGTGCCACTCCCATAAATCCCTTATCGGCATTGGCGAAGGCAGCGGGCCGGGTCGGCATTTGTTGGCCGTCAAACAGGCTATATCTTCGCCGCTTTTGGAAAATGCGGATATCCGCGGCGCAAAAGGGTTTATTGTCCATTTTTCCGCCGAGGAAAACTTGACCCTTTTGGAACAGGGCGAAGTGATGAATTTAATCCGCCAGTACGCCAGCAACGATTCTATTATTATGTTCGGGCACTCGTACGATTCCACTTTAAACGGGATGTTTAAAGTAACCGTTATCGCTACGGGTTTCAGCGCCGAAAAGGCCAGCGTTTTCAGCGCGCGCCGGCCGCTTCCCAATGCCGGTATGCCGGCTTCTTTTTCTGTTAAAAAACCTGCGGCCGAGGATATGTTTACTTCGTATGAACCCAAAATATCCGAGCCGGAGGATGCTATGCTTATCCCGGCGTGTTTGCGCCGCAAAAAAAACCGGTAGTATAGGAGACTTATATGGCGGTAGGATTACAAAGTTTATTAAGAACAGTAGTGGACAACAAAGCCAGCGGTTTGCATATCCGCGGTAATTCCAACGCGTATGTGCGCTTGAACGGGCTGATGAAGCCTATTGATGACAGTTTTTTGCCAAACGACGAAGTCAAAAAAATGGCCTATGCCTGTATGGGCGAACGCGAACGCCGTATTTTTGAACAATATAGCGCGGTGGACTTTTCGTTGGATGCCAAATCTTTTGGACGTTTCCGCTTTAACGTATTCCGCCAAATGGGCAAAATTTGTATGGCTATCCGTCATATTCCGCTCAAAATTCCTACCTTTGAAGAACTCCGTTTGCCGGGAGATATTTTGCGCAAAATGTCCAACACGCGTCGCGGGCTCATCTTGGTAACGGGTATGACGGGCTCCGGTAAAACATCTACTTTGGCCGCTATGATTGACCATATCAATAAAAACCGCGCCGGACATATTTTGACGATTGAAGACCCTATTGAATTTATGCACACGGACAACCGTTGTATTGTCAGCCAGTTGGAACTGGGGGTGGATACCCCGTCTTATACGGCGGCTTTGCGCGCGGCTATGCGCCAAGACCCCGACGTGATTTTAATCGGCGAATTGCGCGACCCCGAAGTAATGCGCGCTGCTGTCGGCGCGGCGGAAACGGGCCAGTTGGTGTTGGGTACTATGCACACGGTAAACGTAACACAGACGCTTTCGCGCTTGGTGGATGCGTTCCCGGTGGAACAGCACGACCAGGTAAGACTCCAACTGTCCGAACTTATCCGCGGAATTGTCTGCCAACGCTTATTGCCGACGGTTAAACCCGGTATGCGCCCGGCTTTGGAAATATTAGTTTCTACCCCGCAGGTCCGCAAACTGATTTTGGAAAATAAACCCAGCGACTTGCAAAAAGCAATGCAACAGGGGGAATTTTACGGGATGAATACTTTTGACCAAGCATTAGCCCACTTGTACAAAGAAGGCGCTATTGACCTGGAAACGGCCCAGTCCGCCGCCACCAGCCCAGATGCTATTATGTTGGCTATCCGCGGTGTAAGCGGCAGTTTGGATGCGGTGAACGAATAGTATGCGCACAAACGGATATTTAATTGCTATTGACGGTACCGCCGGAACGGGTAAATCCTCGGTGGGGTGTGCGGTGGCCGCACATTTGGGATACGGCTTTTTAAGCACGGGGGAAATGTACCGTGCTCTGGCCTATAAGGTGTTTGCTAAAAAAATTAATCCCGAGGACCACGATGCGGTGTTGGAAGCCGCCCGCCAGTTGCGCTTTACATTTATGCGCCAGCCGGATGCCAAATTAAAAATGTTTGTGGACGGCGAATATTTGGGCGATAAACTCCATTTAGAAGAAGTCGGCGCGGTTGCCAGCCGCGTTTCCACCAACGGCGAAGCCCGCCGCGTGCTGACCGACAAAATGCGAGACGTAGGCGAGGACGGCGGTATCGTAATGGAAGGGCGGGACGTGGGGACGGTGGTGTTCCCGGATGCGGAAATTAAATTTTATTTAGATGCGTCCGCCGAGGAGCGCGCCAAACGCCGGGTCAAGCAGTTAAAGGAAGCCGGACAAAAGGCTGATTACAACCAAATTCTAAAAATGATT
>ERZ1026850.1892-NODE-1892-length-10181-cov-7.905985_pt1 | contig 10181 bp, 12 predicted proteins | sample MGYA00380155_ERZ1026850 | MGnify/ENA primary metagenome ERZ1026850 (study PRJEB33269, sample SAMEA4719791) | human gut metagenome | biome: human-associated habitat; feature: organic feature; material: feces | place: Cameroon | collected 2013-10 ... | reverse complement strand
AAAGGAACCAACTTATAAAATTTGAGCTTCTAACTCAATCAATAAGGCAACCAAAGTTACCAATTCGGCAGTGAACCCGGCTGTCCGTATGGCCTTAACTCCCGGTTGGAGTGGTTCAAAAACAATTGCTTTGAAAAGACTCGTAAACCATATTTTGCCTTTCAAAACTGTAGTTATGGTATCACAAGGTAGTATTTGTTGTCAAGAATTTTTTCAATCATTTTACAAACGCGGGTATCCGCCGCCGTATTTTGCATTCCTGCGCTGCCATGCGAATAAGAGGACATAGAGTGCAAGCTGTATCCCAATATGAATCACCCAATAGTCGAGCAAAAATCCATCTATCATGCGATTGGGACGAAACAGCAGCGGAACAACGCTCTCCGCCAAAGGCATCGAAACGCCGATATATGCCAGTCCAACGCCCATATTGACGATCGGAGAGCCAAATACATACAATGCAGCCGCAAAAAGCGTTCCCACACATGCAAGCTGAAAAATCAAAATTCCAACAATGTAATGGAAATGCGGCAATGCCAGATAGGTCCAGATATAGAGCGGAACATAGACAAGCTGCTGTATGCCCATCAACAGCAAGGACGCCGAAGAAATCGGATGCCGATATGCCTGCAAGACTTCTTTCGTACCGGATTGGTATGCCGGCAGGAAAAATTGAAACAGTGACCACAGCAGCAGCAACGGCAAAAACAGCTGGTCAGTTTTGAAAATTTCTCTGGATGCCGACATCTCTCCCCATGTTTGCAAACGATGCATCTGATACGGCAGCAAAAACAGATATACCAGTGCCGCAGAGATTCCCTGCCGTGCCAGTATCTGTCTTTTTGGATAGAAAATCAAAGAAAGCGTGCGTTTCATAGAACTCACTCCTTTGCAAGAAGATACAAATACCCATCTTCTAATTGCGGAATGATTGGCTGTGCCGTGACATCTTCCGGCAGAGTATCCGTCAGCGAAAGGACTTTCAACCAGCGTGTTCCATCTGCATCTTCTATGTGACCGATTTGCTTAAACGCCCGAAAATGTTTGCTGTAATCTTGTTCAGACAGCTTCCATACATGCTGCTGCGCAAACTGCGTCAATTGTTCCACTTCTCCGGAATAAATCACCTTTCCCTTGTCCAGAACAATAGTTTGCAGGCAGGTTGACGCAATATCTTCCGCGATATGGCTGGAAATCATCATGGGGCAGGTGCCGCGCAGCTGCAGCAGCACATCTTTTAATCGTGCCCGTTCTTCGATGTCCAAACCAACTGTCGGTTCGTCCAGCAAAATCAAATCCGGCTTGCCCAAAATTGCCTGCGCGATTCCCAAACGCCGTACCATGCCGCCGGACAATTTTCCGCACTTTTTATCCTTTTCATCGGTCAAGTTGGTAAGCTCCAACGCGCGGTCAACCTCTTCTTCCCAGTTGATGCTGTCATGCTTGCGCTGCTTGAGTTTTGCGAAGTACAAGAGCTGTTCGCGAGCAGTTAAGGAACGAAAAGCACCGAATTTCTGCGGCAGATACCCGATAGACAATTCTTTTTCTCTGCCATCCACGGTAATGGTACCGCTATTCGACGAAATCAGTCGCGTCATGATACGAAACAGCGTCGTTTTACCCGCTCCGTTCGGGCCTAAAAGGCCGTATGTCGAGCAGTCCAATGCAAAGGACACCTGATCCAATACTGTTGCTTTTCCGTATTTTTTGGTAATTCCATCAATTCGCACCATACTTCTGGTTCATCTCCTTTATAAATGCATCGTCGTTGCTCTCGTCGTGGTCAGAAAATGCGTATTTTGCCAAATCCTTTACCAACTCAGGCCCACGATCCACTTCATGCGCCGCAGAAATGAGGGAAATAATCTGTAGGTCTGTTTTGGAGTAATTTATCTGCTCTATATCCGAGGTGTCTCCATAAATCGCATACCAGTAATCCCAAGTATCTTGTGGAGATTCATCGAATCCAAATCCGGCTCCTAGACTGGTTGCTAAATTGCATGTGCCACATTTTTTCAATAAAATATTATCTGAAAGATCTCGAAACATGCAGTCGGGTGTATTGCCGTAAAGAATATAGTCTGAGAAGATGGCAATGTGATTATTTTGCGTTGTACGACTCATATCATACGATGTCGAAATAATCTTTTTGTTTTCAATCAACGATTTGTCAATTCCATACACATCAAATGCTGTATATACTCTTTGATAAAACTGTTTGTACTGAGCAATGTAGTCGTTATCAGTCGGATAGCCGTTATCAAATAGTACGATATTCACCAAAGGAAATTCATCTATTTTCTCAACATATCCACCAATCAATGTGATGCTATCGCTGGTTCCACGATACGTGTTTTCGTCAATCTGTTCCAGATTTGTCACATAAGTAAACGGTGCATCAACTTGCAGTTCAATATTTGCCTGTTCAATGCGATTATAAGTGTTATATCCATAGATTATCGCTGTTGTTTCCGGACTGTTTTTCAGCCAAATGGTATGTTCTCCTGCCATCGGATACCACGGCAGCCATCCGGGCAGCATCGCACCATTTCGATTGCTATAGTAAATATCGTGATAGCCTGCGTATTCCATAGAAATAGCAAGCTGCGTGACCGGCTGCGCGGTATGAATGGTAATATAATCTCCGTCTACAAACCACTCCAGCGGTGTGCCATCTGCACATTGCAAATTTTTGATTGTATATCCACGATATAAAGTCAAAACAAACGCATCCATCTGTTTCTGCGCTTGCAGCTGCATCGTGCCGGAAACCTGTAGTTGCCGATTGCAGGTCACTTGCAGTTGATAGTCCGTAATCGTATACGGAAGTTGACTAAAATCAGAAATCTGTTCTATATTTATATCTGAATTTTTTCTCCCATATGTATGTTCATCTAACAAAATTCTACCATTTATATGATAGACGCTTGCAGGCAAACAGGTATAAACCAAAAACAGAACACTGACTGCCAGAGATATGACAGATATTGCTCTCTTCTTTTTATGGGTATTCCAGAACATCAATCCGAGAAACAAAAAAATCCAGAAAAACTGCGAGGCAAATCGCGTCCATTCAGTCTGTAATCCAATTTGAGTATTCCATTCCCAGGAAGAACTTTCATAGAAAAAGCCAAATATGTGTCGAACGGCATAGATAATCCGCTCTACGATACTGTTGGGCTTGTCTCCATTGACAAGAATTTCTGACAGAGGGCTGACCAAAACCAAAAAGATAATCAGAGCGGTAACGCCTCGAATCTGGTTGTTCCAGCAAGCAAAAAAACTTGCCGCCAATAAGCACACAAGAAAAGGCAGAAAAATATTGCAGATATACATGGTGAACAGCGCCGGAAACAGGTCGGCAAAATGCTCCATCGTCCGAAATGCAAACCAGTATAAAGCCAGCATCAATAGCTGTAAAACAACTGCACCGGCAATAAAATATTTGACGCAAAACCGCTGATAATATTTTCCGCCCTTATATGCTGCGATCGTTTCATCAACGTCTCGTGTATGTGAATCCGCCAAACACAAATATGCAAAGATTGTCAGTGCAATGCAAATGTACACCCAATACTTACAAAATAAAAATATTGTATATATGGATGCATCTGAACTTATGCCTGAATGTAAGGCAATCAAAATGCATATCTGCGAGACAATCAATGACAAAAGAGAGCCTACAGCGAACAGAATAAAAAATGGATTGCGGAATACTTCTTTCATTTGAATCTGATGCATAGAATCCCCTCTTTCGAAATAATTACCAAATAATACCGGTTTATTACCTTCTTTTTTGTTAATTTTATGGTAACATGTCGTGCTATTATTTGTCAATAAATTTTTCATCTTTCGTCCTTGACATTTTTTATCTGATGCGATATGGTATACATACAGATTACGGACCGCAAAGGGATAACGACTGTACATGATTTTTCATGCTGTCGTTATCCCTTTTTTCGTTTTGGGAGGCATTCTATGTATTTGATGATTGATAACTATGATTCGTTTGTCTATAATCTCAAAGCCTATTTTGAAGAACTGGGCAGAGATATTCGTGTCAAACGCTGCGACGAGCTGACCCTTTCCGACATTGAGCACATGGAGCTGGAAGGAATTATTCTCTCCCCGGGGCCAAAGCGCCCGCAAGATGCCGCGCTGTGTATGCAAGTCGTTCAGAGATTTGGCGGGAAAATTCCGATTCTCGGTGTGTGTCTGGGACATCAGGTGCTTGGCATCTGCGCAGGCGCTCGTGTAGAGAAAGGTACTGTTCCCATGCACGGGCAAGTGACCAAATTATATCATCACGGTACCGGATTGTTCGTCGGGCTTCCCTCCTGTTTTGATGTCACGCGCTATCATTCCTTGGTCATTCGGAAACAGACGCTTCCAGCAGACTATCAAATAGATGCCTATTCCGATGACGGCGAAATCATGGCGATTTCCCATAAAACACAGCCGATTTACGGCGTACAGTTTCATCCGGAGGCGGTCATGACGCAACACGGGAGAGATATTTTGCGAACATTTTGTCAGATTGCAGAAAGGAGACCCGCCAGATGCGCGTCATAAAAGAACTAACACCATACATTCCAGTAGCACAGATTTTTCCGCTGTTTGCCCATGAAAAGGATTGTGCTTTTCTCGATTCTTCTCTCGTCAATCAATTGGGGCGATATTCTATTCTTGGACTGTACCCTTACTTACAGTTAAAGAAAACGACTGACGCATTTACGGTAAACGGCAAACCGGAAGTGCATCAGTCCTTTGAAGAATATTTGGATGCGTATTTGGCAGCACATCGGGAAGAAAATACGACGGATTTGCCGCTTGTTTCCGGTGCTGTTGGATATTTTTCTTATGATTACGGCAGAAAATTGCAAAAAATCCCCTCTCATCAGCGGAAAACCGTTGCTGTACCGGATGCCGTTCTCACATTTTATGATGTTTTTCTCATTGAGGACTGCTGGAACAAGCAAACATTTCTCGTTGCAAATGGCAAAACACAGCCGGCACAGCAGCTCATGGAAACAATTCTGGCTGCTATATATAAATCAAAAAACCAATGCTCCGATTTTTCTGTGGCAGAGAAGCATTGTTTGTCTGTTCATGCGGATTTTGAACAGACGGAGTATGAGCAAGCGGTTCGCCGCATGATGGATTACATGGTTGCCGGAGATATTTATGTGGCCAACATGACACAGCAATTTGAAATGCACAGTAAAAAATCACCCGTCGATGTGTTTTTATCCCTGCGAAAAAACAACCCTTCCCCGTTTGGCGCATATATGAATTGCGAAGATTTCCAAATCATCAGCGCATCACCGGAACGGTTTGTGCATATCCAAAACGGCATCATCGAAACCCGCCCGATTAAAGGGACTCGAAAACGCGGAACAAACGCATCAGAAGATCAATTGCTCCGGCAAGAGCTGCAGCAATCAAAGAAAGATCGCAGCGAATTGCTCATGATTGTTGATTTGGAACGCAATGACCTCAATCGCATTTGCTTGCCGGGCAGCGTGGTTGTTCCGGAGATGTTTGCGATTGAAGCGTATGCAACGGTATTTCATCTTGTCTCCACGGTTCGCGGGCAAGTAAATCCAAACGCGTCCTTTTCCGATATATTGCGCGCAGTGTTCCCCGGCGGTTCTATCACTGGCGCGCCCAAATACCGTGCAATGGAAATCATTGACGAATTGGAGCGCTGCAACCGGAATATTTACACGGGAACGCTTGGTTATCTTTCCCTTGACGGAAATTGTGACTGGAATATTATCATTCGCACCGCTTTGCATACAAAACACGCCTATTATCTCGGCGTTGGCGGCGGGATAACGGCGCAATCTGATCCGGCATTCGAATATGAGGAAACACTGCAAAAAGCACGTGCTATGTTCGATGCTTTGCAATAAGGAGAATTTTTTATGGGAATTTTATTAGATGACGGGTTTTCTTTTGGACTTGGCGCATTTGAAACCATCGCGGTGGAGCACGGAACGCCTATCTTTTTGGAGCAGCATCTGCAGCGCCTGCGCACGGCGGCCACATTTTTACAGATTGATTTTTCAGCTGCCGGCATCACGCAGCAGACGGTACACGACTACCTAGAAAATCAGCAGGAAGATTTGTCGCATTGTGCATTAAAAGTCGTTCTCACGCCGCGGAATACACTCTTTCAACTGCGCAAAAATCCATATACACAGCAATCCTATCAACGCGGTTTTTCTGTTGATATCAGCTCTGTTCGCAGAAACGACACCTCTCCGCTTATAAAATATAAAACTCTAAATTACGGAGATTGCATCATAGAAAAACGGGCTGCCGCTGCGGCAGGAAAACAGGAACGAATCTTTTTGAACACGAAAGGGCAAATCTGCGAGGGAACAGTCAGCAATATCTTTTTTGCACGAGAAGGAAAAATCGTTACCCCGCCGCTCTCCTGCGGAATGCTTCCCGGCATCCTGCGGGGATTTGTTTGTGAAACAACCGATGTGCAGGAACGGATTCTTTATCCGCATGATATTGCGACGTTTGACGAATGCTTTGTTACCAACTCTCTCATGGGCATCATGCCGGTGCATGATTTGGACGGCATCACATTTTCCAGCCGCGCTGTAAGCAAAACTCTGCAAGAGAAATATCATGCCGCTTGTGTGCATCATCAAACCACGCTATACTAAAAGAAAAAGGCGGATTGATTTGCATGATGTACACCACACAATATATGTCTCCTCTGGGAAACATGCTGTTGGCAGCTGATGCCAGAGGTTTAACCGGTGCTTGGTTTGAAGGGCAAACGTATTTTGCTCACTCTCTCGACACACAACACCAAGAACGAGAAACGTCTGTTTTGACCGATACAAAACGCTGGCTGGATCTCTATTTTCGCGGGATGCAACCGGATTTCGTGCCGCCATTGCACCCGATCGGATCAGCGTTTCAGCAGTCTGTCTGGGAGATTCTATTACAGATTCCTTACGGGCATACAACCACGTATGGAGAAATCGCACGGCAAATCGCCCAAAAACAAGGGATTTCCCGCATGTCTGCGCAGGCAGTCGGCGGTGCTGTCGGGCATAACCCGATTTCCATCCTCATCCCCTGTCATCGGGTTGTCGGCGCAAACGGAAGATTAACAGGCTATGCAGGTGGAATCGAGAAAAAAATCCAGCTGTTAACGCTGGAAAAATGCGATATGCATTCGTTTGCTGTTCCAAAATAATAAAAGCTCTGACTGTCTATCATGGCGGTCAGAGCTTTGTTTTATTGGATTCTGTTTAACAGTTTTTGTACCAATCCAGCACGGCTTGCAGATTTTCTATGCACACGCGATTGCCGCCATGCAGCATCATGTCCAGCATGTCATCCTCTTCCGGCGTGCGGTCTGTTTTTTCCGAAAGGCCTTTTCCGGCGAATTTGACCATCATTTGCATCATGAAGCGGTACATACCATGCAGTTTTTCTACATCAAAATTTCCCTGCAAGGTAAACAGCGGAATTTGCTGTGGAATCGCATTCTTTTTGCGCACGATATCGACTTGTGTTCCCGTCTGTCCCATGCCGACAGCACAAACCGCACAGATGCGATACCGTTTTGCGGCATCCGCATAGCCTTTTACCGTGCTCGCCATAATCCATCCCAGATATACAATCTCTGCGCCAGAGGAAAGCGTTCTTTTTGCTTCCGCCAACGAATATACCGGCAGTCCTGTTTTTTGCGCCAACAGTTTGGCGTATTGCTCTGTACTTCCCGCATTGGTCGTGTAAACAATCGCTTTCATGAATGTACCCTCCCTATGAATTGGTCAATATGCGTTTCCAGCATGGAAATGACGGATTCTTTGTGCTCTGCCGCATCATAGACACTGTACAATAAATACATAGGGCCGTAAAATTCCAACGCCATTTGCATCGCAGCTACATCCGAGTCCGTCAATTTTCTAAAAATTGCTGCCATGTACTCCAAAGGACCTGTGGCAAGATACATTTGATACAATTGCGCCATTTTGGGGTCGCGATACTGTTCCAGCGTCAGCATTTTTCGGAATTGAGAAGAAAATGTTTCCTCTGTCCAGTGGCGAAACTGTGCGATGCTGTACGTGCGAATTTTTTCTGTCGGTGTATTCACATACTCCTCTGCAAATCCGTCCGCTTCGTTTTCCGGCATTCCGTATGCCTGTGCGCGTTCCAAATCCAAATCGTTCATTTTTTGAATGATTTGGTCTAAAATTTCCTGCTTGCTGGCGTAGTGCTTATATAGCGCACCTTTTGTAATGCCCAGCTGCTGCGCAATGTCGCTCATGGATGTTCCCAAGTATCCGTTCTGTGCAAATAACGCGAGTGCCGCTTGTGCAATGCGCGCTTTGGTATCTCCTGCCATGGTATGCCTCCATCTCATAAAGTAACCGTTCGGTTACCTATAGTATACCGAACCACTCCATGCTTGTCAACAGGTTTTTCTCATTCGGTACACCGCATTGCCCGCGAATCGCTTTCCTCCAAACTTTTCAGTGTATTTCCGTCTGCATCTTTCCAGCTTGTCAATCCATTGGCACTCTTTCCGGTTACAAAATTTGCAGCATAAGAAGGACTTGTAAACAATAAATCTTCTGTTAACTTTCCGTTCGCATCCAAAACAGCCTTTTTTCTCTTTTCTTTAATAGGTTCTGAAATTGTATCGCCATCCACTGGTGAAATATAACTTCCTGCAAAAACGACAAAACCTTCTGTGGTTTGCATTCCAGTTGCTTCTATTGTACCAACACCTTTGATTTTTCGTCTCAAATACAGCCGATTAACCGTATGTGTTTGCTTTTCTTCTGTCGTCATCTTTGATTCTTCAGTCTTAGCAATCGGTTCAAATACTTTGTGCCCCAAGGTTCCCATTATTACTTTTGCATAATCAATAAATTCTTCTAATTCACATTCTTTTTCTTCCGTAATATTTCCGAGAGTCGGATCATTCCCATTCTTTACCTCATATCGGTTAGCGTTCAACGCAAGATTGCAGAAACGATTTTCAAGATAACTGATCTCTGTCGGTCCAAACGAATTATTTGATGTAGTAAATACAATAGCTTCTGTCCAGTAATCTTTTTCCGTGCTTCGTTTATGTTCCTGTAGGCGATTCAAAAGTCCCTCTCCGTTTTTTCTCGCGCCAGCCTGTCCAATATAAACGACTCCTTTTCCAGTATTGTCAGAAGTACCAAACAAAAAATAAACTCCACTTTGTTTTAAGTCTTTCCGTGTCTTGCAGTGGTCAAGTTCCGTTCGGGGAATCTTATATGCAATACCTGTCCAATTTGCTAGAGTGCATTTAATTCTTCCGCTTGCTTCACCGTCCATCAAAAACAAATTTATATTTTTACCTCGCATTACAACGCCTTCTTTCTACCAAGTTTTTCTGTTTTTATATTGATATCATCCATTATATTACATTCAGCAAAAGTTTGCAGTTAATAAGGCAACGCAAATCGCATTTGATTTGTGTTGCCTTGTGGTTAGTTACAAATGTAATGTAATCCAATCGAGCAAACCGGATTCTTTTGCACTCCTATCTGCAATTGCAATAAACATATCCGCCAGCTCATCTTTTTTTAAAGTTAAATGATAGCCATTCCATTGCAAAAGAAGCTGCGTCATCATAGCACCAATTCGTTTGTTTCCATCGACAAAGGCGTGATTGCTTGCCAGACCATAGCCCAGGCGGGCGATTTTTTCTAATGTGGTTGGAAATAAGTCGCATCCGCCGAAAGACTGTAATGGTGCTGCAATTGCAGCTTCTAATCCGGCACGATCGCGGATACCGTCTATTCCACCGACTATCTGAACAATTTTACTGTGGATAGCAATTACATCTTCTGCTGTGATCCATACCATTATTTTGCCATCCTCTGATAATCAGAAGCATATTTTTCTAAAATATCTTCCGTATCCGCCAACATTTGTGCCCGAGAAATTTTATCTGCCTCATGTGCACCTATTTCATTCACTTGCTGGTTTACATCGGAGTTTGTCCGAAACGTCATGTTTGAGTCCATACAACGTACCTCCTTTGTATTTCCATTGTACTGCAAAGTCGTTTCATATGCAATGCGGTTTAGTTTCCATCATTATTTTCTCTCAGCCATTTCTGCCGCACTGCAATACATTCTCTATAATACGCAATATCCTGTTGA
>ERZ1026850.1885-NODE-1885-length-10201-cov-6.509462_pt1 | contig 10201 bp, 7 predicted proteins | sample MGYA00380155_ERZ1026850 | MGnify/ENA primary metagenome ERZ1026850 (study PRJEB33269, sample SAMEA4719791) | human gut metagenome | biome: human-associated habitat; feature: organic feature; material: feces | place: Cameroon | collected 2013-10 ... | reverse complement strand
TCCCGTCAGGCTGTCGCCTGCTACCCATTCACAAGGTCATGGGCGACCATGCCTCCAGAGGTTCCACCCCCGCCGGGGCTTCTCTGCCACATGGTCTTTACTGATGACATTTCCATGTTATGAGACGCCCCGTGATCATTAAAACGTTTTCCACGCACGTCGTGGTGAGAAAATGTCATGTCGTGAGTGAACCTGGCCTTTTTACGCACGAGAAAATCCGCAGGCGGTACTTGGCTGAGGGATAAGGATGGGAATGTGGGTCTAGGTGCTGGGTGAAGGGCAGATGGGGTGCAGGGTTGGATGTGGAGTGAAGTGCAGGGCGAGATGTGGAGCGAAGCGCGAGGTGGGGTGGGATGGGAAGAGGCAAAAATGGCGTGCGAAATCACTTCGGACGCCATTTTACCAATATAGTATATATAATCAAAAAGATGTTTTGATTATCCGATTAAGAATTTATCATTTCACATCCATTACGCAGCGGACACTACCATTTGAATTACTAGGGCTAATAGTAAACTGATAAGATGGTAGCATGATCAAACCAAGTCCGCTAGCGTTTCCTACACTACCTGATTTATACATCGCGGTCAATTGAGAGTCACGATTGAAAAGTGTATAATTCTTCACCAAACCAGTAAAATAGGTATTCGACCACAAGAAACCGGTAATATTATCAAGCTTGAACGAATTAGTACCATTTGAAGCGACTACCGACATGACCAGCAATTCTTTCTGATTTGGCACACGCCATGGCTCATCTGCACTTCCATTCTTGTTGTTCCAACAAACATCCGCCTCCTTTTTGATTAACACATCAGGTGAAGTTGTGCTACTGGTAATTTGCGAACGTGTAAAAGTGCCTGACAAATTACCGGCATCAATCCTGAACTTACGTGACACCTCATTTTGAGACGCTTCGCCACGTTCCAATGTGCAAGGCACAGGTTGAGATTGAAAATCGCGACCGGCACCTTTATTCACACGCAGTGTAATATCATACGAACCATCAGCGTTCTTAACGGGAGCATCGTAAAATACACCAGGGTCTTTGCGGCCATCAGCATTCGACTCCAACGTCCTCACACAACGCACTTTAGAAGCTTGGCTCCATGAGAGTCCCCACGGTGAAGTCGATGCACCCTCTTCAGGCCAAAAAACGGCCTGAGTTGATGCTGTGAAAAAATGCCAAGGTTTAAGTGCAACATCTTTGTTACCACTTGTAGCATTATTCACTGCGTCATCAAGTTTGCTCCAGTTCTCATCCGTCGGCTCAAATAATTTAGCCTGCGTCGGAAGTACAGACTCTCCAATCCATAGCCCCTTGTACTGGTCCACCGTCGCGAGATACCATTTCACTTCATCGGTATCAATTTTTCCATTGCCATTCTCATCACGATTGCGGCTCATACATGCTCTGTAAGCATCCGTATACAAATCCTGCTTTGCCGGTTCTGAAGCACTTGCAGAACGAATTTTGAAGGCACCGCTAGGGGTATACTGGTTATTAACCTTATAATAATTAGACGCAACAGTATAACCGTTCCAGTCATCCTTGTAAGAATCAGAATAACCAGAATAACTCACACTAAAGCCCTCAATCTCTTCCTCCTCCGAAACCGTCTCCACACCATAAGGCTTCAAACTGCTGTCAAACTCATAGAATGTCCAGATGGAATTCTGATCTATGACATATTTAGCCTCGGCGTAGGAACTCTTTCCATCGTTGCTTAATCGGAAGTCATTGGCGATATAAAGCCTTCTGCTATCTGTCTGATTCGCATACTTGGTCCACTCACGGTCAGCATAATAATTCTCGTCAATGAAACAAGTCACATAGACATTTCCGTCACTATCGAAGAAACCATTGTCATTGTCCGTACTCGCAGCTACATACAATTCCTTCAAGAACTGGAAAACGCTCATTGTCTTATCCGTACCAGGATAGGCACAAACATCCTGCTTCGAATGATTTGACGTAATCAGACAACCCACAGAATTCGAGCCCGGAGCCGCTCCAGTATTCTTCACGAAATGTACCCAATTAAAGTCAGCCTCTCCTGCTTTCTCTATCAACAATTTAGAAGGCTCGAACAGCGTACCATCATCCTTGAACGTCGTCAAAGGCGTCAGCTTTTTGCCGCTAGACTTGTCCAAGTAATATTGGGTAGCCTCGTAAACGCCATCACCGGTAACTATCAGACATTCAGACTCTCCGAAAATCGTATGAATTTTCAGAATATAACCGAAATTGTTGTCAATGAGTCCCTTTACCTCAGCTTTATTGAATATCATGACACGGGCCTCGTAGTGGCAATCCGCATGCAACATGCCGGCCGCAGTCGTCTTAATGACAATGCCTTCGGAACCGGGATCGTCTTTAGCAATCGTCCCGTCGCCCTCTTTCTTGGCCTCGGCAATGAAATTGTTCACACCATTGATTTTCAATGTGTACTGATAGCTGAAATTACGGCACACATCGAAATTGTCCAGACTTCCATTATTTCCGAAATCACCGAGATGGATGGTATATGCAACATTGCCGACATAACTACCCGCACGGTAACGCCCGTGAACCACCAGATATGTAGCATTGTCAGGAGCATTGACGAAAGATTTGCCAGCATCGGAATAGGTATTCTTTTCCCTGTCATTCCAGATACTGATGGCGTTTTTCTTGTTCTTGTTCTGCAGATTCTCCGGCAGGTAGAAATTCAAATACTTTTCATCCAATACCACACGCTCGAATGTCTCGAAATCAGAAGCATCAGTAGTTCCGTCAGGAAGCAGCGCCACGGTTTTCGGAACATTGTGAATCTCCATATAGTCCGGATCGAAAGATATTGCATTTCCGGCGGCATCATTTCCAGTCTCAATGGTCAACTTATTCTTGGAGAACACCTTGAAGAGCTTCAGCCTTTTGTCCTTATCTTCTGTCGGTGATACAATCTCAGCGACACCAGTTCCGCCAGTCTTACGCCTGATCGTCACAGGATGCCCATTATTGACATATCCCGACATGAGGAAAGTATTGTCACGCGGGTCATACGAACCAGCCTGACGCGAATACGTAGCTGCGAGGAACTTCTCACGAGTAAGATCCGAACTTGACAAATCAGTCTCATCAATATTGGTTATCTCCTTCGCATCAGTTTCAGTCACTTGATACTGAGAAGTAATGGCATTCGCAATCGCATAAACATAAGCGCTTCCTGTAACAGTCTTGATACCTGTCAGAGTCGCACTTGAGTTGTATCCGTTTTCTGAATCCAAGTCCGCGCTGAAATTCAAGTCAGCCTTACCGAAATACTTGTATCCGACAAGAGCCCCACTCTCTGAAAAGATATACACACGAAGATCATTGACTTTCGCCTCATCTTCACCATTCGGGTCCCAACTCTTGACAATGACCTTGTCCAGCGCTCTGGAAGTGACGTCCAATGTCAATTCCACAGGCTCGCCTTCCCCACCTATAGCGGCAACGCTTTCTTTCACGCAGGAGTTGCCTGCCAATGCGGCAAGAATCAATGCTGATATAATATTTATATAGTGTCTCATCTTATTTCTCCTTTAGTTGAATTCTGCAGTACCGCCATGACCGCCGTCCCACTGCATCACTGTGACTTTCATTTCAAGTTCACTATTGGTATACACCAAATTATAAAGATATTTGTTACCTGCAATCCATTTTCCGCCTTTCGTTTTCTTGGCAAGGTCGATGGTCAGGGTCTTGTTTTCGGTTACAGTTTCGGAAGCCTCTACTTGCTTGTACTTTCCCCTAGTGGATGCCGTGGCAGACTTTACATTATAAGAACCTTTTCCTTCACCAACGTATTCATATGAGTACAAATTTCGTCGAGCATATGAGCCCATATTAGGTCCGACATGATCGAAATCGACATCCCATCCACCATAACCAGATGAAACATACACGTATTTCGTATACGGCCTAGTCACCGTCATATCATAATTGATCTCCAGCGTCTTCCCAGTCAGATCCTGGGGCCAGATGAGGGTGTATTTGTCGTAGTTGGACATGTCGGTCAGCTGGCCGCCTTGGAACATGTCGTAGCAGGTACCGGCCTGAATTTCTCCGGTTTTTCCTGAGATACCGGCTTCAGGTGACATTGCAAGGTCGGAATAGGTAACTGCCGGAGTCCAGTTGTCTGCATCAGCTGGAGCAAAATTCTTATCCCAGACATTGCTGTAATCAATCGTTGCAGCAGCCTTATTACCCACCTTCAAAGAAACGGACTTGATATTGAAGCTTGACGGGCTGTCGTTCTTGAAAGTGAAACCGAATGCCGAGAAGAGGTGGTTGAATTTTAGAGGAACGGCTGTGGTAGGAGCACCATTGTCGAGATTGCGTTCAATGACATTGGAATAAACGAAATCGAACTGAGTCGAAGCGACGTCCAGAGTCGTGGTCGGTACGGTGTAGACTTTGTGCGCCGCATCGAATCCCCAACCGGTCGTCGGAGTCAAAGGTGCGCTGCCGGAATTATCCTTCACCAGCACGCCGTAGAAACGGTGGGTGCCGGTCTTGGTCCAAAAATAATGCTTGTCCGGAGATGTAACGGCATTGCCATCCTTGAACGGCCAGACAGCGCCGGTGGTGCCGGCAGAAACGACATTTGCACCTTCAATGTAGGCCTGCGGTTCTACTACTGAATTGAAATAGACATCCCATATCTGCAGGACATTGCCTTTGGCGGAAAAAGAGGCCGCGTCGAACAATGCCTTCGTCTGCGCACCTTCTGACGAAACCGCCATACGGATAGGCGTCCCGGCCGGACGGACATCTTCCGTCTCCACGCGCATCTTGGCGCATGAGGACAGAGCTGCCGCCAGAAAGACTGCCGCTGCCAACGTATTTATATGTTTCATATCAGTTTTCATTTTCTTTCAATGTATCATCCCAGCTGCTCATGCCGGTGGTGTAGGTCAGTTCTTTCTCCTGATCCTTGAAAATGCTCAATGTGTAGGTATAGTGCCTGTCAGGCTCCCATGCCTCAAGTGTGACAGGTGCGGACACGGTCTGTCCGCCAATCCATCCGCTCTCACCTGTCTGGAAAGCGTAGGTAACTTCAATGGACGAGCCAATGTTCTTCTGCGGAATGATGAACATGCTGCTGCCCACATATTTCGGAACCAGATTGAAAATCTCAATCCCCTCCTCGCGACCGTTTGCTGCATAGACAGTTATGTCCGTCTGCTGTCCGGCCGGGTTCCAACGGAGGTCTGCGGAAGAATCGAATGCGCCCTGCACATACGCTCCCCTGATGACGATCTTTTCGACCCGCACGCGTGTAGCGCTGTTCAATGCATGCTTCGCGCGGAAGTCAATCTTCGCCAATGCATGATAGAACGGGAGGCCCGCGATGCTGTCGTTCTTGTTATAGGCCTTCGTGGGATCGGTAACCAGAAGGTCAATGTCTCCGGCAGTGTATGCCGGCATTTTCAATGTCCCGTCGCTGTTGCATGTCATCTGAAGGTCGGAAGGGTAATATCCGATGAATTTAAGTGATTCATCCACTGGCCATTTCGGAGTATTCTCCGGGAACCAGCCCCTCTTGCCACCGTAGGTCACGGCAACATCGTCGAGGAATTTACGCCCGGTGTCCTGGGAAATCGCGAAAACATTGAATTTCCTGTCTTCCGGGAATGGAATGAACTCCTTCCCGGACCTTGTGCCGATGCCGATCACAGGTCGCAGACGTATGTCGCCGGTCGATTTGTCGTACTTCGTGGAAGCAAGACAGCCGGTCAATGTGATTGCTGCAGTCAGCAGCACCAAGGTCCTGGAAATGAGTTTCATAATAGAGTTATTTAACGTATTGCTACGAGTAAATGTTTGCTAAATCTTAGTTGGCTGCAGAAATGTTTTCCATTGAGACACTAGTCCATTCAGTCACAGACGGCTCAATTTCAATTTCAGCAGCGGCACCGAAGAGGATGTTGTAAATGTAGTGACTACCGGCAACCCATTCTCCAACAGGGTTTGTACCAGATATAAGTTGATTGAGTTTTTTCGTGAATGGGCTCTGCTTCACAAATGTTCCATCACCTCTATCCATCTCGTAAGAAACCTTGATAATGGCAGCATCGGTAAGAGTTTGAGGGAATACAAGACCGCAATCCTTATTCGATTCGACATAAGTATCTGTTGAGGCGAGAACTTTTATATCAGCCTCAGATGGAGCATATACGCTGATAGTTTTAGTTCCCGATGTGGTCCATGCAGGAAGAGCAGTAGAAGAACCCTTCTCAGCCACACCCTGAATTTCGACATCTGTAATCTTCACCTTAATGGTTGCATCGGCTTTGGCCCGTACAGTAATCCACGAAAGAGCATGAGCGAACTTCATTGGAACATTTTTGCCCAGTATAGAAACATCATAGCCAGCATAAAGAAGATCAGTGGTAGCCGAAAAAGCAGGCTGTTCGAATTCTGCAACTGAGAATTTATTGGTAGCCAAATCATGGGTAACTCCTGCAAAACCAGCCGGGGCATAACCGGCAAAAAGCAGAGAACCTGTCTTTGGCCAATAATATGAGTGTTCCTTACCTGTCCAAGTACTGCCGCCAGTTTTTTTGGTAAACTCCACTCCATCAAGATAAGATTCCGTGAACTTACCAGGAGTATAGGCATTGCCTGTTCCCACGGAATTGTCATAGTAACCGAAAACCTTAATACTCCACGAAGGCTCGAAAAGGACACCTTGAACAGCAGCCTTGGTGCTGTTCTTCCTGACTACAGGAGCGAAACCAATCTCTCCTGTCTGCTCATAGCTGACAGAAGTCTTGGTACAAGAGACCAGCGCAATGGCGCCGAGCGCGATAATCAAACTTTTTTTCATTGTTTAAACAATTTAGTAATACTATAGTTGTTAATAAATTAGATCGTAATATTGGAAACGATATCCTTCCACTCATCCACAGATGGGGCAAGTCCGCCGCCTTCTTTCTTTTCAGGTTCAGGAATATCGATTTCATCGGTATTAACCTGGATATACTGCCTGACATTGCCCGGGAACTGGTCGGATACATCCACATTGAAAATATGGGACTTGCCGCCGGTATCGGTAATGACCAGTGAGAGAATCTGCTTATAGCCCGCTTCCGGATTCATACCGAAAGTATTGAACTTGGTCATGAGGATACCGCCCCTGTCGAGACGCTGGACATCGAAGAACACTGACGCAAACTCCTTGGAACGCAGGTCCTTGGAAATCTTGTGGTGCTGGGAAAGTCCGGTGATGACTGCTGAAATGGAGGCCACGTATTGTGCGCCCTTGATGTTGTTCACTTCCAGAAGCCAGGTCTGCACGACGGACTTGCAATCCACCCGCAAGGTGATTTCCGGAGAATCCACGGAGCGTGCCGGAATACTGACCTCATTGAGTCGTCCGACAAAAAGATGGTCAGGGTCATAGACGATTTCCTCATCTTTGTCCGCGTCCGCATCGGTCATCGGGCTCTTCGTACCACGACTCTTCAGCTTGCTCTTGAACGCATCAGAAATGGTGTTCGTCGTCGCCAGAATCTTAGTCCAGTCGTTCTCATCCTTGATCAATGTCACTTCCGTGTCGAAGTTGTAGACCAATATGTCGTAGGTACGTTCCGGAACGATGTTCACTTCGCCGCCTGTCGGAGGAAGGAACGCCTGTGTGAAAAGCTGCCCCGTATTGTGGTCGTAGAACGCAACTCGCATGATCTCAGGATCCCGAGGCATCTCATAGTTCACGATGTCACGGTCGATATTGATATCAAGCCTTACGGTGTAGTCCGCAGTAGTGAGCGGCCTTCTGTGACATGAGAACAGAGGCAGCAGCATTGCAGCTGCAATCAGAATTTGCATTGTCCTTTTCATCGCCCACCTCCTTTTGCCTTGTGTTTCACGATAATCGGCAGCACGAACGAGATGCCCGCGCGGGTAGGACCGAAGAAAGTATAGTACTTGTTCTTGATTCCAGGATCCTTGATAAGTTCCTCATAATCAGCAGTCGGAGTGTAGTGACGAGCCTTCGTCATGATACAGCCTACGCCGAGGTTGAACTCCATTCTCATCCATTTCTTGCGACCGATAGGAAGACCGAAGGTGTAGTCCACACCGAAATCCAGATATTCTCCCTGGTAGCCGCTTCTGCGTTTCTGGTAGTCGTAGTAACCGCCGCCGGCATAGAGTCCCAGTGCATGTCCTTTCAGCTTGTCTGCGCGTGTCCACTCATATTTGCCGCCAGGACGTGAGAACCAATATTTTCCGTCAATGAACCAGCCGAGCATTTCGCCGCAATACTTGTTGTTCTTGGCAAGCCACCAAGGATACCAGTAGTCGGCACCTATGGAAACGTGTCTTCCGATAGGAATCTCTACGCCGAAATTAAGTCCAGGTGCGAGGAGATTTGTCCGTCCGGCAAGAATCATCTGCCTGTCATACAGAGGTTTGGGAGTTTCAATCCTGACAACAGGTCCGGCAGGAGCGGATGGCCCGGCGAGCGCCAAAGGCCTTTCAGGTTCCGCTGCCTGCTGTCCCATCTCAGCCACGGCAGGGACTGCCGGATCCACCCATACGCAGATCCATGTGGCAAGTCTCAGCTTAGGCATGTGGTTAACGATTATGTAGTGCCAAGTATAGCCGTTGTCCAAGTGACGGATTCTCCATTTCTTGGTGTCGTTGCCGACATTGGCATCGAGAATCCTTATCACCTTGTCTTTATTCGGAAGGGTGTAGTTAGCTTCGAGTTCAGCCCTGAGTCCCTCCCAGTTCTCATTCATAGGCTGAAGCTTGATCTTGTCTCCGTTCAGAGACGAACCGTCAGGGATATTGTTGACGAGAAAACGGCGTGCAGCCTCTGCTCTCTTGCGGGCAAGCCACACGTTTCTCTCATAAACACCCTCCGGAGATGCATAAGAGCAAATCGTGATACTGTCAATCTTAGGTGAAATCAGAAGGTATTTCTTGATTTCAGCAAGCTGCCTTTCGTTATCCAGATAATGCTCGTCGATGTCGATACGGTCAAGCCAGTACCAAATCGCGAACCGTCGTGCGACGGAACGTGCTCCAGTCTCTTGAGGCGCATCAGTGACGGGTGGTGTCTGCGCATATAGCGCACTAACCGCCGACACACACAAGGATGCCGTGAGAGCTATTTTAACTAGCCAATTCATATTTTACAATCTTCCCTTTTTTACATCAGTTATGCTGCGGCTGAAAGCCGCCGGCAAAACATCCCTTTGATTTGTTGATTGCAAAAATAGAATTCAGATTCGAAAATTACAATATGGAACTTTTCTATTTGCAGTGCAAAAAAGTGCCTTATAGAGCGTCTATTCACCCCCCCCATGTAAAATCATGCATAGAAATTTACATGCGCCATATTTTAGCGCAAGAACAAGCACCCCGACAAACATAAAACCCACTTGCGCCATTTTCTAGCGCAAGTGGGCAATAAATGAATTAAAGGACCTCAGCCCGGCCAAAAAAGCATTTGAAAATTTATGGCATAAATTATCAAATGTCTATTTTGACAGTAATTGTTCCAAAATTTCAGGAAAATGTTGCATCTCCAGAACGTGTTCTTTGGCTGCGATATCGTCCGGCGTATCGTCCGGAGAAATCGGTGTCGAGTACTGGGCGATGATTTCACCACCGTCTACCTGATTACTTACGTAATGGACCGTCATACCGGTTTCGGTCTCCCCCGCTGCCTTGACTGCTTCGTGAACATGATGTCCGTACATTCCCATGCCGCCGAACTTGGGGAGCAATGCGGGATGAAGATTGACCATCTTGTGTTCATAAGCATTGATAAGAAAATCAGGGACGACGAGCAGGAAGCCGGCGAGTACGATGAAATCGATGCCGAACTGCTCCATGAGCGCCATCATGTAAGCCTCGTCATTGAACTGCTTTTTCGGAACCACGATGGTCGGGATTCCGAGGTTTTGGGCGCGGACCAGCGCATAGGCGTCAGCACGGTTGCTGAGCACGAGCGAGATTTTCACGTCCTGTGAGCCGGCGAAATGCCTGATGATGGCCTCACAGTTGGTTCCGCCGCCGGAAACGAAGATTGCAACGTTTGTCATATAAAATTCTAGTTGTTGGTCATTGACTTTTCACTCTTGATGAGCATTGCGCAGAGGAGGACACCGATGCCGGCGCCGACGGCGACAGTCAGGTTCGCGGCGTTCCAGCCGAGGT
>ERZ1026850.1881-NODE-1881-length-10219-cov-4.818969_pt1 | contig 10219 bp, 10 predicted proteins | sample MGYA00380155_ERZ1026850 | MGnify/ENA primary metagenome ERZ1026850 (study PRJEB33269, sample SAMEA4719791) | human gut metagenome | biome: human-associated habitat; feature: organic feature; material: feces | place: Cameroon | collected 2013-10 ... | reverse complement strand
ACATTTCATTTTATCCATTCTGACATCTATTATTATTGTGTTTTGAGTATTTTCTTATAACCAGTTTTATTATAATATGGTGCCTAACAAAACGCAAGGAGGTTCTATCAGAATGAATCAATCACAGTATGAATTAAATAAAGGTCTGGCACAGATGTTAAAAGGCGGCGTTATCATGGACGTTACCACTCCTGAGCAGGCTAAAATCGCAGAACAGGCTGGTGCCTGCGCCGTTATGGCACTGGAAAGAATCCCCGCTGATATCCGTGCAGCAGGCGGTGTCTCCCGTATGAGCGACCCGAAAATGATTAAGGGAATCCAGGAAGCCGTCAGCATCCCGGTTATGGCAAAATGCCGTATCGGACACTTTGTAGAAGCACAGATTCTGCAAGCGATTGAAATCGACTATATCGACGAGTCCGAGGTTCTCTCCCCGGCAGATGACATATACCATATTGATAAGACCGCTTTCCAAGTACCTTTCGTATGCGGTGCCAGAGATTTAGGCGAAGCGTTAAGAAGAATCAACGAAGGTGCTTCCATGATTCGTACCAAAGGGGAACCCGGTACTGGCGATATCGTTCAGGCAGTCCGCCACATGCGCAAGATGAACGCAGAAATCCGTAAAATCATTTCCATGCAGAAGGATGAGCTCTTTGAAGAAGCCAAACAGCTCCAGGTTCCTTATGATTTAGTACTGTATGTCCATGAAAACGGCAAACTCCCTGTTGTCAACTTCGCTGCCGGCGGTGTTGCTACTCCTGCCGATGCTGCCCTGATGATGCAGTTAGGTGCAGAAGGTGTCTTCGTAGGCTCCGGTATCTTTAAGTCCGGCGACCCTGCCAAACGTGCTTCTGCTATCGTACAGGCAGTTACCAATTATACCGATGCCGCCCTGATTGCCAAGCTTTCTGAAGACTTAGGCGAAGCCATGGTTGGTATCAATGCCAACGAAATCGAATTGATTATGGAAGAACGAGGTAAATAAGCATGAAAATAGGTGTACTTGCGGTACAAGGTGCTTTTATTGAACACGAGAATATCCTGACAAAAGCAGGCGCATCCTGTGTGGAAATACGACAGAAATCTGACCTTGCCGGTATTGACGGTATCGTGCTCCCCGGTGGGGAAAGTACTGTACAGGGGCAGCTTCTGCGGAAGCTTGATTTGTTAGATCCCATTAAAGAGCGAATCATCGACGGACTTCCCACTCTGGGCACCTGTGCCGGACTGATTCTTATGGCAAGCCGGATTGAAAATGACCCGCAGGTACACCTTGGCACTTTTCCTGTGACCGTAAAAAGGAACGCCTATGGCAGACAGCTTTCCAGCTTCGTCACAGATGCTCCCCTGCAGCACTTTGGAACCTTCCCTATGGTTTTCATCCGTGCACCTTATATCGCGCAGGCAGCTGAAAACGTAGAGATTCTGGCTACCGTGGAAGACCGGATTGTGGCTGCCAGATATGGCAGCCAGATAGGACTTGCCTTCCATCCGGAATTATCCACCGATGCCCGAATCCATGAGTTTTTCTTATCACTTTGTTAATCCGTGTCATAATCGAGTAGGATGCTAAGAAATCTATTTCGCTGTTTTGGCATAGATTTTAAGTAACTCCAGAAGTACCTGTGTGGCATGTTCCATTCCTTCTACGGTACAGTGTTCAAATACGCTGTGGAACAGGTAGCCGCCTGCGCCGATATTCGGGCATGGAAGTCCTTCAAAGGAAAGCCTTGCCCCGTCCGTACCGCCACGGATAGGCTCTATCACAGGCTCCATGCCGATATTCTGAATGGCTGCTTTGAGATTTTCTACAATAGCAGGGTCTTTCTCAATGACTTCTGCCATATTGTAATAATTATCCTTAATCTCCACCTCAACCATTGCTTTCTCTCTGCCGATTTCTGCATTCATCTTCTTGGCAAGGTCTTTCATGTATTTCTTTCTGTCTTTGAAATGTTTCTTGTCAAATTCCCGGATTAAATATTCTGCCTTGGCATGCTCCACATCTGCAAAGATATATAACAGGTGATAGAATCCTTCTCTTCCCTCGGTTTTCTCCGGTACTTCTCCTTTCGGTAACCGGTTCTGGAATTCACACAACAGGCTGCCGGCATTTATCATGACTCCCTTGGCAGAACCAGGATGGGCATCCTCTCCATAAGTATAGACTGTGGCATGGGCTGCATTAAAGTTCTCACATTCAATTACCCACTCTGCGCCACCATCTACCGTAACCGCATAGTCTGCACCGAATTTTTCCAAATCAAAATGGTCTACTCCGCAGCCTATCTCCTCATCCGGCGTAAAGGCAACACACAATTTGCCGTGCGGAATCTTCTCCGTCTGAATCCGTTCACACAAATTCATAATCGAAGCCACTCCTGCCTTATCATCGGCACCCAGAATCGTGGTTCCGTCTGATACGATTAATGTTCTGCCTTTTAACTTAGGTAAATCCGGGTTTAAAGCCACGGTCAGTTCTTTGCCGCTTGCCAGGCTTACCGTGCCGCCATCATAATCTTCAATTACGGTTGGCTTAATATTTTCACCACGCATGACGGTGTCCATGTGGGCAATACAACCAAAGGCTGGTGCACTTTCATAGCCTTGCGTTGCTGCAAAGTGCGCATAAACAACACAGGTATCGGATACCTCCACGTCCGTTGCACCTAACTGCTTTAATTCCTCCTCCAGCACATGTGCCAGATTCCATTGTTCTTCTGTGGAAGGGGATTTACCCCCTTCTCCATTATCCTCTGACTCCGTATTGATTGCGATATACTTTAAAAATCGTTCTTTTACGCTCATCCTGCTCTCTCTTTCTGCCTGTTACTTTTCTTATTTGCTAATCGGTCTGGTCGCCTGTATCAGCCATTCCTTCTCTTCACCCTCTAAATAAGGTGTGATTACCTCCCTTACCTTTTCATGGTAAGCATTGAGAAGTTCTACCTCCCGGTCTGTCATAAGGGACGGTTCTATCGCTTCTAAGTCAAATGGCACCATCGTCAATGGTTCCAGATACATAAACTGACCATACTCATTCTGTTCTCCCTTACGACATAATACCAGATTTTCATGGCGAATGCCAAACTTTCCAGTCAGATAAAGTCCCGGCTCGTTGGAAATAATCATTCCTTCCTCCAACGGAATATATGGAACGTTGCTGCCCATTCTCCAACGGAAATTCTGCGGTCCTTCATGTACGCTGAGAATATAACCGACTCCATGTCCCGTACCATGGTTGTAATCCAACCCATTTTCCCAGAGTGGTTCCCTGGCAAGGCAGTCCAGATTCTGTCCACAGACACCATGCAGGAATCTGGCAGCCCCCAGATTCAAGTGTCCCCGCAGGACAATCGTATACGCTCTCTTTTCTTCCTCTGTCAAAGTACCAAGGGCAATGGTTCTTGTAATATCTGTTGTTCCCTCTTTATAATGTCCACCGGTATCTGCCAGGCAAAAGCCGGATGGCTGCATCGGAATATCCGTCTCCGGTGTGGGGTCATAATGAACAATCGCTCCATGGGCTCCATAGGCAATAATCGGGTCAAAGCTGGCACCCAGATAGCCTTCCTGCATGGCTCGGAACTCTTCCAGCTTTGCAGCCGCCTCCAGTTCTGTTACGCCCTCTTTGGTTGTTACCTGCTTCTTTAACCAGTAGAGGAAACGAGTTACTGCCACACCATCTTTTCTGTGTGCTTCTTTCATGCAGCTCATCTCTTCTGGTGTCTTTATGGCTTTCATCAATTCAATCGGACTGGCACTGTCTATCTGCCCTACGCCTTCCGGAATACAGTCTATCAGTCTTTCACTGACTCTGCCTTTGTCTGCCCAGACAGTCTTTCCATCCGCCAGCTTTGTAAGCAGGCTGTCAACCTGTTCATAGTCTTCTATTTCCACGCCTGCCGCATGCAGCTTCTCTTTTATCGGTGCAGATAAAATCTCTTCGTGTACACACAGTACCGCCTTATCCGTTTCGATTATCATATAAGAAAGAAATACCGGTGTATTCTTCACATCATCTCCACGCAGATTTAACAGCCACGCAATTTCATCCAATGCCGTAAGTAACAGATAGTCAGCACCGGCTTCTTTCATTTTCTCTCTGACCGCAGTCATCTTCTCTTCTCTGCTTAACCCTGCATAAGTAACTTCCAGTTCCCATACCGGCTTTTGGGAAATAGCAGGACGCTCCTTCCAGATGAAATCTACCAAATCCTCCTTACCATAAAAGCCAGGTTTCTTTGCTTTCGCCTTTCTTTCCAGTTCCTCTACAAATCGTGCGGTCACAGTTCTGCCATCAAACCCGATAACTCCCTGTACCGGAAGGTTCTGTGCCAGATATTCCGCTATGGTTGGCACTCCCGGCTGTCCCATCTTCATCAGGGTAATGGTGCTGTCCTTTAACTGCTCCCCTGCCTGCAGGAAATATCTTCCATCCGTCCATAAGGCTGCTTCCTCTTCCATAACCACCAAAGTTCCTGCTGAACCGGTAAATCCTGACAGATAAACCCTTTCCTTAAAGTATTCCCCTACATACTCGGAGCTGTGGAAATCATCCGTTGGGATAATATAGGCATCTATTTTTCTTGCTTTCATCAGCTCCCGTAGCTGCTGTAATTTCTCCTCTGTTTTCATCGCTTGCTTCCTCTCCGTTCTATTTTTCTGTATCTGCATTAAAAGCATTTCCGCAGGCAAAAGGACTGCCAATATCGCATCTACCATGGTGATGCTGCTTTCTGGTCTCTCCCTCTGCCAGTTCTTCCGACATGTTGATTTTCAGTCTGCTCTCACCGGACTGTGCAAAACCGTCCAACATTCTGACCAAGTCATCAATCTCCTTTTCTTCCTTCGCATTCAAATCCATATCAAATTCTATATCATTCGCCATCTTCTCTTACCTCGCTTCTATTTTTCTTCCCCCGGATGAACGGATTCCTCCAGAAGGACAACACCAGTTCCACCACCATAAAGCACCAGATAACCGGCTCGCAGAACACCACCGCCAGATACTGGTACCTGGGGATAAATAAGATTACAAACAAAATCTTACCCACTAACTCAATCAAACTGGAAAGTACCGGCAAAATCTTGGCTCCAATTGCCTGCAGGGCACTTCTGGTACAGATAAGTACTTCCAGAATCATAAGACTGGGAGCCACCACCCGAAGATACAGGGCACCATTTTCCAATACCACTGCTTCTGAGGAACCTGACAATAACCTTACCATCGCCGGTGCCAGAAATAGCATCAGCACCGTGACTGCCACAGACATAACCACACCGCTCAAATACGCACACTTCATGCCGCTTCGGATACGCTCCCGCTTTCCTGCGCCGTAATTTTGCGACACATAAGTACTCATGGTCTGGCTCATTGCCAGGAATGGCATGGACAGGAACGAAAACAATTTTCTCGCCGCAGTATGTCCCGCAATAACCAGGTATCCCAGATTGTTGATACCGGACTGCAAAATTGCTGTTCCGGCATTGACAATACAGTTCATAAATCCCATCGATAAGCCCTGGGCTATCATTTCTTTATACAAATCGGCATCGGCTGCAAAGTGTTCCTTTGCTGGGATAAGCCACTTTGTTTTCCGGATAATATAAATCACACATAAGACAACCGACACCGCCTGGGAAATGACCGTAGCAACGGCTGCTCCACGGATTCCCATGTCAAACCCTACTATGAGTAAAATATCCAGTCCAATATTTAGTATGGAAGAAACCATCAAAAATATAAGGGGCATCACACTGTTTCCTACCGCCCGCAGGATACCCGATAATAAATTATAGGCAAACATTACGATAACAAACAACATAATCGTTGAAATATAAGCGTAAGCATCTTCGATAATCTCTTCCGGTGTATGTAGTACCTGTAAGAACGGATACAGGATAAACCGCGCCAGCACGGTAATCAATACAGACAGTACGATACCGATTACCAGTGACGAAGCCACAGACTTCTTTAACTGTTTCTCGTCCCGGCAGCCAAAGCTTCTCGCCGTGACAATCGTCAGTCCATTTCCTACTCCCAGGGCAAAGCCGATAATCAAATCATAGATTGCCGTGGCAGAACCCATTGCCGCCAGTGCCGTGTCCCCCAGCGTATGTCCTATGATAATCGTATCCATCGTATTGTATAACTGCTGAAACACATTGGATAGAAACAGTGGTATGGCAAAAGTTACAATGGTTTTAAAAACAGAACCCTCCGTTAAATCCAAATTCGCTCTTTTGCCCAATATTCCTTTCATCTCATGTTCCTCACTTACTTATCCATTCTTCTCTGTTTATGCACGAATCGCCCAGCGCATCTTCGTGGAACGCGCCCTGCCATTCTGAAAACACTCCTCCGCAGAGGGACGAATCACGTCTTTTGCAATCTCCTGAAAAACGCCCTCTTTGTAATAACGGTTAAAGGCTTTCTTAACCAGTCTGTCCTCTCCGGAATGGAAGGTCAGAATCGCAACTCTTCCTCCACTTGCCAGCACATCCGGCAAGGCTTCCAGAAAGGCTTCCAACACCTCAAACTCACTGTTCACATCAATCCGCAGTGCCTGAAAAGTTCTCTGACAGGTTTTCTTTACAATATCCTTCTTTTCCTTATCCTCCGGCAGGAAACGCAGCGCACTTTCTATCGTCTCCCGTAAATCGGTGGTTGTCTCTATCTTCTTACCACCACGAAGCCTCTTTACGATTTCTGCCGCTATCTTATCCGCATAAGGCTCGTCTGCATTCTCGATTAACATGCCTTCTATTTCTTCCCTGGAAAGTTCTTTTAACCGCTCTGCTGCCGAAACCCCCTTTTCCGGATTCAGGCGCAGGTCAAGCGGTCCGTGCAGTTTATAGGAAAAGCCCCTCTCCGGATTATCTATCTGCATGGAAGAAACACCCAAATCTGCCATCATAAAATCAAAAGGACCATAAGACTCCCCAATCTTACTCAGGTTTGCAAAATTTTCCTGAATAATAGTCAGGATTTCTTCTCCGTAGCCGGCTGCCTTCAGTCGTTCCTTCGTCTTTACAATTTCAATCGGGTCTACATCTAACGCATACATGTGTCCCTCACCCTGTAGACATTCTAACATCTTACGGGTATGCCCACCATAGCCAAGCGTGGCATCTAAGCCCTTCTGTCCCGGCTGAATCTGTAGAAAGTCCAGTATTTCCTTTACACAGATAGAAATATGCATCCCCGCCGGTGTACTGCCCTTCTTTATAACTTTCTCTATCGTTTCTGCATACTTTTCCGGCTGATGCTCCTTATATTTCTCCTCAAAGGTTCTGGGATGCGTTCCCTTGTATCTGACTCTTCTTTTATGTGGAATGTTTTTGCTTTCTTCTGTCATAATTGTCCTCTTCATTATATCAAACAGATGAGATAATTGTGATATTTATAAATTTCTTGTGATGATATGCTACTGAGCAGCTGAAATTCCTACAAAACCAGTTCCTGATAAGCATTTCTGACAAAAGAATAAAAGTGCAGCACAACCGCCTGCACTTTTTCTATTACTGCCTCTTAAGATAGCATAGGGAATCATTGTTCCGGAACCACTGCGTAAAACTCAATGACCTGGTCGCTTTCATTCCGCAGACTATGGCTATGTCCTTTCGGACAGAAATGGCAGTTACCGGCTGTCAGAACTTCTTTCCCATCGTCATACAATACCACTCCCTGTCCCTTTAACATAAAAATGATTTCACTATTGGTCTCATGGGTATGATAACCGATGGTTGCTCCTGGCTCCAGGGTAGCCCGCATAATCTTCATAGTATTATCTGAATACATCCGGTTCTTGATTTCTTTCTCACCACCCTTAAAATTAGGAATCACATTTTCTTTCATCTCATCAAACTGAAGTATCATTTCATACCCCTCTTTCTAAATGGTAATCAGCTCATACTGGTCTGTACCAAGTCCAATCTTTACTGCATGGGAAATACAGGACTTCCACTCTGTATCCGGATGAGTCATGTGGAAATGGTCATGTTCTTCTTTCCCACCATGCTTCTTAATATTCTCTCCTAATACACTGTCGTCTACCGGTGTCATCTGATTACACAGGTCTGCACATGCCTGATCCAAAGCTACCGGATCAAAAGATGCCAACATACCAACATTCGGAATAATCGGAATATCATTCTCTGCATGACAGTCACAGTTAGGTGATACATCACAGATTAAAGATACGTGGAAGCATGGTCTGTCCTTACATACGGCAAGACTGTACTCTGCCATCCGGTAGTTGAGCATTGCCAGGGAATCTGCAAAGTCTGCGGAAATGGCATCTTTCGGGCAGACGGCCAGACATCGTCCACAGCCTACACACTTATCATGGTCAATGGTTGCCTTTCCATTCTCAATAACCGGTGCTCCATGCGCACAAATTTTCCGGCAGGCACCACACCCTACGCAGGCTGACTTATTTACGCTTGGTTTTCCCTCGCAGTGCTGTTCCATCTTACCGGCTCTGGAACCGCATCCCATACCGATATTTTTTAAAGTTCCTCCAAAGCCTGCCATCTCATGTCCCTTAAAATGAGTCAGGGATATGAAAATATCTGCATCCATAATTGCATGTCCTATTTTAGCTTCTTTTACATATTCTCCGTCAATCGGAACGATGGTTTCATCGGTTCCTTTCAGACCATCTCCGATGATGACATGGCAGCCGGTCTGATATGGAGAAAATCCATTTACATAGGCGGTCTCCAGATGATCTAAGGCATTCTTTCTGCTTCCCACATACAGGGTATTACAGTCTGTTAAGAATGGCTTGCCACCCAGTTCTTTTACATAGTCGGCTACTACTCTGGCATAATTGGGTCGAAGGAATGCCAGATTGCCGTACTCGCCAAAGTGAATTTTAATTGCTGCGTATTTATCGGTAAAATCAATATTTTCAAATCCTGCCGTCTTCATCAGGCGATGCAGCTTCTGCAGCAGATTCTCATTTCCTGTGGCTTTAAAGGATGTAAAATATACCTTTGCTTTTTCCATTGTTGTTCCTCCCGATTTCTTATTCTCCAGTGAAATTATAGCATAAGTGTATCGGGAAAGTCTATTTCCAACTGTATAATATTTCCTAATCCTAATACTTTCCTATTATTTCCTGATATTTTCCAAAACTGCATTTGGGATGGTAAACTGTACACAACCCATATACATAGGTGCCACGTCCCCTTCATTAAAAGCAATGACAACCTCTCCTGCCTCGTTTAAATAAAAGCCGGTATCGTCTGTAATTTTGTCAAAATTCCACTCTTCTACCTCCGGGTCATCCAGCCAGTAGATAACCATATCATCAGCTGCCATCTGCTCCCGCATCTGTTCTTTGATGTTCTCGCTGATAGGGGTAATATAGTCTGCCCCTTCCTTGAATATATCGGCTAACTGAATCTGCTCGCCGGTTCTTAAATCAATGGTATAGTAGTAGTTCCACTCTGCACCACTTCCTGCTCCCTGGTAGCAGTTCAATTTCAGTGTAAAATAGGTATCTGTGGTAGCAATTACTTCCGAAGTAACCGACATACTCTGATAACCTTCCTCCGCTTTCAAACCTTCTTCAAACTCTGCTATCATCTGTTTCGTAATTTTATCAATCTGGGCATTGATTTCTTCTGTGGTAAGCTGCATCTGCTGCTCTGTCTGGACATCTTTTTCGCTATCGGTATTCTCCTTAACAGCCCCCATCTGATTTTCTGTATTGACAACCAACTGAGGAACCTGGACATCTGCGCTGTTACGTTCATCTTCATACTGATAATCCCGGAAAGTTACTACTTCCACCCACTTGGATAGAATCGGCACCTGTCCCATGGCATGCGCCACCTGGACGGAAGTATTGGGTAATAAAACCATTACTGCAAGCGCTGCCACGACTGCCATAGATACCTTTCTCCTGATATGTCCTGTCTGTTCCTGTCTGTTTTCTTTCTTTGCCTGCTCTATTCTTTTCTTCATCTGCGCCACCTGCACCTCGTTCATTTTTCCTTCCTTGTATTCCTTTTTCTGCTCCAACATTTCCTTTTCTCTATCTTTCATAAACAGTCAGCTCCTTTCTTCTTGTCTCTATTCCAGTTCCAGCTTTAATTTTTTAAGGCTTCTGTACAACCGGCTCTTTATGGTGCTTAAGTTCTCTCCCAGCACCTCTGCAATTTCCGACAGCTTCATTTCTTCAAAATACTTTAATTCTACCAC
>ERZ1026850.1878-NODE-1878-length-10221-cov-3.889730_pt1 | contig 10221 bp, 5 predicted proteins | sample MGYA00380155_ERZ1026850 | MGnify/ENA primary metagenome ERZ1026850 (study PRJEB33269, sample SAMEA4719791) | human gut metagenome | biome: human-associated habitat; feature: organic feature; material: feces | place: Cameroon | collected 2013-10 ... | reverse complement strand
GTTTATGTCATAGCGTGCGTTGTGGGGTGGCTTTCTGCCGTATCGTCCGCACCGCAAGCCTTGCGCCAAACAATGTTTTATGGAATGTTAAACTATGGCACCCTGTTGGTAATTGTGGCCTTGGGGGCGTATGTAATCAGCAAAAATGTAGTTTTTTCCGGCGTAATTGAAAGCAAAACCAATTATATTTTGATGTTCCTTGCGTGGGGCGGGCTGTGGTACTTTTTGCCTATGCTCAAAACGCATACGGCTTCCGACGGGCTTTTTGCGCAAATGTTTGATTGGTACGCGCTTGTTTTATGGGTTTTAGGCGTTTATTTAGGGGTGCGGGTGCTTAAAAAACTCACGCAGGAAAATATTTTAGTGCTGATATTTGTTGCCGTGTTTCTGGCTTGTTGTTACGGGGTGTTGCAGGCGCTCGGACTTGAATTTTTATGGCCGTTTGAAATCAACCAGTTTGCCACCAAGGCATTTTCCACCTTTGGCAACCCGAACTTTTTGTCCTCGGCGGTGGTGATGCTGTTGCCGTCGCTCCTCGTGTACTATATGCGGACGGACAGCAAAAAGGATTTTATCGTCTATGGCCTGCTTGTTTTAGTCTATATTTTGTTCTTGTCTTTTGGTGTGGCGCGCTCGTGCTGGCTGGGGGCCTTGTGCGGGCTTATTATGATGTGGATGTTTGGCACCTTGCGTTCTCTTATTTGGCAGCGCAAAGGCCGCGTGTTTTTGCTTGCGTTGCTTGCCGTAGGCGTAGGGTGGGGCTCCGTGTATATAGACGGCTCGTCCGCTACCCGCCCGGTGGCTACGCGCGCCAAGGAACTTGCCCTCGTTACGCCGTCTAACATTACTCTTAACGTGGATAAAGACCATATCTTCCAGTCGCTTCACCAACGCTTGTTTATGTGGGATGTTTCCAAGGAAATCTTTTTGGACCGTCCGGTAATGGGCAGCGGGCTTGGAAATTTCCAAATGGCCTTTGAGCAGAACCAACCCAAAACCTTGCTCCGTTATCCCAATCTGCGTGAACTCAAAACCATTACCAATGCACCGCATAATGAACTGTTCTTCCAACTGGCGCAGGGGGGGATTGTCGGCCTGGGGCTGTTCCTCTTTATGTTTATGGTGCTGTTTTTGGAGGTGCGCGATTTTGCCGCACACAAAAAAGAAGGCGACAAAAAGCAACTCTTGCAGGCACTTTTCTGTGGTATTTTGGGAATGCTTGCGGACAATATGTTTAACATTTCTCTGCACGCGGTGGTCCCGGCGTTTATCTTTTGGTGGATTGTTGGGGCCGAAGTAAGCGGTGTCGGTAAAGAAGAACGAAGTGTCGTAATTACCGTCAACCCGGTTACCAAAACCGTTGCCTTGGCCGTTTTAGGCTTTTCTGTGGCGGTGATTGTGTGGCAAGGTTTGTGGTTGGCTAGTGAGTACCGCGCGTTTGTAGGTCAAAAGGAAATTGCGGCGAAAAATTATCCCGCCGCAGTGGAAAATCTTTCCCGCGCGTTAAAACTGTACCCGGCTAATACCGAGGCAGGTTTCCGCTTGGGAAATGTGCTTTTGTCGCAGGGCAAGTACAAGGATTCTCTGGCCGCCTTTGAAAAAACCATTTCCGCCGCTTCGTATTACGAGGAAGTCTATTTCCACGCCGCGTTGGCGGCCTTGGGCACGCACGATAATAAAAAAGCCGTGCATTATTTGATAGATAATTTAAAACTTCACCCGTATAATTTGCAGGCGTACCAAATGCTCTCGCAACTCTTGGACGAGGACGTTATTTACGCCGACGAAACGGCACTTGCTTTGGTGGAGCGCGGTTTAAAACTTTTTCCGTACGAGCCGGCTTTGTGGCGCGTGGCGGGGGAAATCCACCAAAAACTGGGCGATACCGAATACGCTAAAAACGTCTATAAACGTGGGCTGACGGTGGATACGTTGGATAAGGAACTCCTTTCTCGTTTGGACGCGCTGTACGGAAAAAGCAAGGATAAGCCTGCTATTTTGGCACAGGCACGGCGGTTACAGCGGTATCAGGAAAAAGCGGACAAGTTTGAAAAAATGTCCGAATTTTACCAGCACCGCCTGCGTAGTGATGTGGAAAACTATATAAAAGAATTCCCCGAGGATACCAACGGGCCGATTTTGTTGGCGCGAATTTTGTCTCTTTCGGGCAATGATATTAAGTCCAAGGAGGTTTTGGACCGCTTGCTTCAAGAACATCCGGACGACTTGTGGGCCAACATTGCGCTTTCCACGCTCTACCGCAAGGCAGAGGATGTAAAAAATGCCAAACGCTGTTTGTTAGATGCGCTGTTTTATTATCCGCAAAATTCGGCTGCTACGGCACGCCTAAAAGCCCTTGGATAAGGACAATTTTTTGCGTTTATAAAAAAGTTGCTTTACAAACCGCGCTAAATTGCTATAATTCTAGTATCTGTGTGTTGCAGGGTAAACCCATTATTAACGCAAGGGACAGGAAAATCAATAATGAAAACAAATAGAATATTTAGTTATTTGACCGTTTCTTTCTTATGCTTTTTGTTGACGGGGGGAACGCTGGTTTATGCGGCCTCTCCCGCCAAGCAGTTGGCAAAGGGTATTTCGCTGTATGAAAAAAATAAAGACAGTGAAGCAATGGACTATTTTATTGACGTGATGGTTCACGGCGATAAAGACCAAGTGGCCGAAGCCAACAAATATGTGGAATTAATCCATAACCGCGTGGGCGGTATTCAAACCCCGGTGGAAGTGGATGTAAACTTTAAAGAAGGCGAAGTGAAAACGCTTGACGACGTAGCCACCGATGCCGTAGCCGAGGCCCAACAGCAGGCTCAACTTGCCGCCCAAGAAGCACAGTCCAAAGTGCAGGAACAGAAAGCCCAGGCCGCCGCTGCCAAGGAAGGTTTAGTAAACGACGTGAATGCCCAACAACAGGCGTTGACGGACCGCATTGAAGCGCAACGCTTGGCCGCTCAGGAAGCCGCCGCACAGGCACGCCAAGATGCGTTGCAAACCGCCGCAGACGTGAACGAAGCCGCCATTGAAACCACGGCTGTGGCCGGAGCCGCTTCCGCCGGAACGGCTGTACAAAATGCGGATGAACAAGCGATTGCCAATCAAACGCAGACTGTAACGGATGCTGCATTGGACGATACTCCGCGCCAAGAAGGCACGCTGACCTCGTCTGCTGATTCCACCTTTACCGATTTGACGTCCCCCGAAGCCGTGGAAGCGCGCGAATTATATACCAACCAAAAATTGGATTCTATGACCGCCGCCGCCATTGAAAAAATCAATGCCGCTAAGGGCGTACATCTCTATTTCCGCGACAATATGCCGGATGCCTTGGATATTGATGCCGATGTCCTTTTTGACGGCAACAAATTCCGCCCCGAAGCCTTGCCTCTTTTAAACAGCATTTATGAAATGCTGGCTTTGGTGCAGGGCGCGGGTTATGTTATTTTGCCGCCCGGCTCTTATACCGACGATGTAACATTGGCGGGTATCCGCCAGGCAATGGCACTTAACTCTTATTTTGTAAACCGCGGTATTTCCCAAGGGAAATTGCATTACAATCTGGGTCTTGCCGACCAGGAACCGCCGGCCCGCTTTGCGAATTTAAACGGGCTTTCTATCGTGTTTGATTATACCGCCAAATTGCCGACCCGTATGGAAAAGAACGAAGGCAACGAAAAGGCCCCGCTTTTAAGTATGGCGATTGTTCCCCAATGCCACGCCATTGACCGTTCGTTGGGCGAAGCATATGCGGTGGATTTCTCCGTATTGGAAACAGTAAACCCGATTGATAATTGGCTCTTGCAGGTCGTTCAGCACGGGCGCGACGGCAACTATTACGTTGTCCGCCAGTTGGAAGGCTTTACGCCCGTTTATCATCAGATTTTATGGAACGGACGCAAAGGCATTATCGGGCCGGAACTCCCCTGCGGCAAATATACCTTGGTATTGACCGCAACCGATTTAAAGGGACAAAAACAAACCTTGCGCCGCCGCGTAATTGTTAAATGCTCGGCGCAGAAGAAGACATCTTCCGCCTCTTGCACCACCTCTGCTTGCCAGACAAAGGTAACGGGCGACGAACTTTGCCCCTCTTGCAATTATAAAACGGACCGTTTGTGGACTAAACCGACCCGCACTATGGGTGCTGCCCACGAAACTGCGGAACAACCGGTAGAAACGCAAGCCCAAACGGCAACGGCTCCCACCACGGACGTAACGGCGCCTGCTCCGGTGGATACGCCCGATACGCTTGGCGGTACGGCTTATCCGTCTGCCCAACAGTCTTATTCTCCGTATGATACCCCGACGGATGCGCAAGCCTATGGCACGCAACCGTCCACCGCTCCGGTAAATAACCCGTACGATATGCCGTACGAAGATTACAATACCGGAAGCGCCAACTAATCCCGAGGTGAGTATGAGTAGCAGTCTTGCTAGTATTACGGAAGCGTTAATCGGCCAAAATATGAATGCCCACCCGGATTGCCTGGGTATCTATATTGGCATTGACGAAATGTATGTGGCGCAAACCACCAAAAAAGACAGCGGAACCGTGCTGGAATCTTTGGTGCGCGTGCCGATTAATTCCGTAGATAAAACTTTGTTAAAACCATTAGATTTGAACGAAGCGTTCTTTGCTATGGATAACTGGTTGGAATCCTTGAAAAAAGTAACGTCTAAAAAGAAATGGAAAACCAACCGCGTGGTTATCAGTTTGGCTTCTTCGTTTTGTTTATTGCGCCACTTTGTGATTCCGGCCGCTATTGAGCGCAAAATGTGGAAGAGTTCTATTCCTCTTCAAGCGCGCAAGTATATCCATTTTCCGTTTGAAAAAGCGGAATACGCATATCACGTTTACGAATTTGAAACGGCCGCTACCAAGCAAAAACGCTTGGGTGTGGTGTTTGCAATGACTACCCAGCAGATTATTGAACGGTTGCGCAAAGGATTGAAATCGGTGGGATTGGAACTTATATCAGTGGAACCGTCCAGCCTTTCTCTGGGGCGCGCGTTTAACGATAGCGACAAGGAAGCCGTTGGCAACGGCGGACGTATTTATTCCTTTTTCGGCAAGGACTTGGCGAGTTTTGTTTTCTTAAATGAAAACGCTCCTGTTCTCTTGCGCGAGGTGGAAATTTCGGGTTCTTTACCGGCGGAACGCCGCCGCTTTGAAATCACCAACTGCACGGAATTTGTGGCCAAACAGTTGGAAAAGGATCCCTTTGAAGAAGCCGTTATTGTGGGTACGGATGTGGACCCGTGGATTCCTGCGTTGGAAGCCGATTCTAAAAAACCGGTACGCAAATGGAATTTAAGCGAGGTTTACGGAATTGAAACGCGCTCGGCGGGAGAAATTGCCGCCATTGGCGCGAGTATTAAATTCCACGATCACAAAACGCCGGATTTGGACTTTACCAAAGGCAACCGTTTAAGCGATTATGAATTTAACGCCAGTTTGACTGCTTGGAAAGTGTCCGCAGTGCTGATTGTTATTTTGTTGCTTCTTATTGGCAAAGGCTACTTAGGTGTAAAGAGTGCTGAGAAAAATCTCCGCCAAACCAAGGCATCTGCCACGCAGACGATTGCCGATTTTGACGGCTTAACTGCCAGTCAAATTCAAAGCAATTTGAGCAAAATGAAGAGCCAAAACTCCAACTTACAGCAAATGTTGCAGTTTGACCATGTTATTACGCCTGTAATTATGGAAGTGGTGGATACGATTCCGCAGGAAATGTGGATTACCAAGTTTTCCTATACGGACCCGTTCCCGTCCAAAGGCGGCGAGGCCCGCAACATTGTATTGGAAGGGGCTATTAAAACCGGTAAAGACGGACGCGCCGACTTGGCTTTGGGTAACCAGTTTAGAGATAAACTTGTCCAACAGCCCAATTTCAAAAAAATCTGTGGCGAAAAAGCCAATATCCGCTATCCAAATGTAGCGGGCACGGCGGGCGGAAACTCATCTAGAGGTAATGATTCCTCTTCTGCGGCCGGCACGGAAACCAGTTTCGTATTCACCTGCGGAAGTCAGCAGCAGGAAGGAGGTCGCTAATTATGGCAGCAGATATGAAGGAAAAAGCGGCTAAAATGCAGGAAAACCTGAAAAAGGGCTTCCAAGACATCCAAACGGTGGCGCAGGAAGGGAACGTAAAACTCTTCGTCAAACAGTTTGTGGCGGTGTTGCTTGTATTCTTGCTGTTGCGCTATGCCAACGGCAAGTTTGATGACAAAGTCCGCAATTTTAATGGGCAGGTAGATGCTATCCGCGTTCAGCAAACCAGCGAGCAGGAATATCAGGCCAACAAGACGAAACTCTTGTCCTTGGAGCCGAAGTTCCCGAATATTGAATCCAAAAACGAATGGTTGCTCAGCCAAATTTTGGGTATTTTTAAGGCCGCTAATATTACGCCCCAAATTGAAGGGCAACAGACCGAGGATACAAGTAATTCCACCTTTGTTGCCGCTTCTCTGCGGGTAAATACGGAAATGGGTTTTACGCCGTTTGCCGAGTTCTTGGCGGGCATTGAACACTTGGATGAATACATCAAAGTTACCGAGTTTTCCATTGCCAAGCAGCAGGAAGCCAGCAAATTGGGTGTAAATAAAGTGTCTATGCGCTTTAACACCATTTTCCCGAAAGAAAAAATTGCCAAAGGTCTCTTTAAAGATTATGATAAAATAATCCAAGAGCAGCAGGCCCAAAAATCCTCCAAGAGAAAAGGAGGTAAAAAATAATGAAGAAACTCATTTGTTTATTTACACTTTTGGCTTTTGTCTGCGTGCCGTTTGCGCAAGCGCAAAAAACGGCCCGCAAAGGACGCCGTGCCTCTGCCAAAAAGGATATGACGGGTACGGTAGCCCCGCAGGCGCAAAAAGCCTTGGCCGCCCAGGCGGACGTGTCGGTGGAAGCCTTGCCGCAAGCGGGAGAGGTTGCTGTTGACGCAACACCCCAGGTTCCGCAAGAAGGCGCACAACCTGTGTTGCCCGTTGCGGGTGACGCTCCGGCTGTGCCGGCCGCAGAGGGGGAAGGTTTTGTTGCCCCGCGTGAAGAAGTAGCCGAAAAGCCCGAGGAGGCCGCGGCCCCGCGTGTGGTGTATAACCCCAAGTCCCGCCGGGATCCGACCTTATCGCCCGATGACTTTTTGCTCTTGCAATTCCGCGAGCAACAGCGTTTGGCCGCTATTGAAGCGGAACGCCAACGCAAACTCGCCGAAGAAAGACGTAAACGCGAAGAAGAAGAACGCTTGCGTCAGTTGGAACTCGCCCGCATTAAAGACCCGACCCGTGAGGTTAGAAACCGCATTAAAATCGGCGGTATTATCGGACAAGAGGTTTTTATCGGCAGTAAGATTTACACCGTAGGAAAAAGCATTTATGGCGCGCGGATTGTGGAAGTCCGTCCAGATTCCGTCGTGTTTTCTTACAAGGGTCATAAATTTGTTCGTAAAATGCAGTTGTAATCAAATCATTTAGGAAAAATTATAGGAGGATAGATGACAAATCGTTTAGCAGTTGCGCTGGCGTGTGTGGCGGCTGTGAGTTTGGGTGGCAATGCCTTTGCCCAAAAATCCCGGCAATCCTTACCTAGCGACAACACTATCGCTGTAACAGAAGATACAACGGTAAAGTTGAATGGCGAATCCGAACTGTACAAAGAAACCGAAGCGTCCTCGCCTTTGGACCGCAAAGTGTCCATCCGCGTTTCCAACGTACCGATATCGGCGTTCTTAAACAGTATCACGACGCAAGCCAAAATCAACTTTATTATGAGCGAGGAATTCGCCAATAAAAAAGTGACGGCTTCGCTGACACGTGTAACGGTACGCGAAGCGTTGGATACGCTTTTGCGCGTGCAAGGGTTGGCTTATCAGCGCATCGGCAAGAGCGACAGTTACGTAGTAACCAAACGCTCCAATGATGCCCCGGATACCATTACTAAGATTTATACCCTTAGTTATATTTCCCTGCAAGGCGTTGGTTCCGCGCAGAGCGAACTCAACAGCATTATGCCGCAGGATGTGTCTTCTAGCAGTTCTTCCAGTTCGTCCGGTGATTCTACCGGTTTGAACTTGGGTGGATCTTCCTCCGGTTCGGGTTCCGACTCTTACAGCGGCGGTGCAGAAATTACGACAATTGTCAAAAGTATGCTCTCCCCTGTCGGCAAGATTGCCGTGGATCCCCGCACGAACAAATTGATTATTACCGACGTGGCCGAAGTATTCCCGCAAGTGGAAAACATCTTGGCCGAGTTGGATATTAAACCCCCGCAGATTTTGATTGAAGCGCAAATCGTGGAAGTCAGCAAGACGAGCGGTTTGAGCCTCGGCTTTGAATACGGCGGAAGCGACGGCGCAATGGTTTCTATGACGGCTCCCAAACGCAAAGTGGACTTGGAATATATTAAAGGCCAAGGCGTGAAAGGTTGGAACTATATTTTCCCGAGCAAGGACCAGTTGAACAGCGGTTCCTCCGGCTCTGGTTCCGGTTCCGGTTCCGGTTCCGGTTCTTCCTCCTCTTCTAGCGACGAAGGCGAAGATAAGGGTGGTTTGTTGGACTTCTCGGCCTTTAACATTGTGCTGAAAAGTTTACTGACCCGCGGTGAAGCCAAATATTTGGGTAAACCGAAAGTGGTAACCTTGAACAACAAAACGGCCACCATCACCACCTCTACGGATGCCACCGTTGGTCAAACGGTGAGCCAGTCCGGTAGCGGTGGAGGTGAAGCCCTGACCACCCAATCGGCGGAAAGAAAACGCGTCGGTCTTACCTTGCAGGTTACCCCGCAGGTAAACCGCGAAGGCTATGTAACGCTGTATGTGCAGCCTTCTTACTCCGACTTGGTGAGTTCCGGTTTTGACTTCTCCAAAGATACTACCACCCGCGCGGCTTCCACCTTGGTCCGCGTGAAGAACGGCCAAACGGTCGTTATCGGCGGTCTGCTCACTTCGCGTGAAACGGACCAGACCCGCAAAGTACCGCTCTTGGGCGATATTCCGCTGTTGGGCTGGCTGTTTACGAGCAAGACCAAATCTAAAAGCACCACCGACTTGGTCATCTTCATTACCCCGACCATTTTGGCGGAATAGTTAATTCTTTAACCGCCCCCGGTGATAAACTGGGGGCGGGCAGTATCAAAAGCAAGCAATATAGAGGATTAGGAAATGGCAAAACAGTTAAGTGAGATTTTGGTAGAACAAGGCACCTTAAATGAAGATCAAGTCAAGCGTGCGATGTTGTTCTCCAAACAAAACAACGTAACGTTCGCGGAGGCCGTTATCAAGTTCGGCTTTGCGTCCGAAGAAAAGGTAACGGCGGCGCTCTCTAAACATTTTGCGGTTCCCTACGCTTCTAAGGAAAACGGTATTTTAGTGCCGGAAAAAGAGCAGAATTTGCAGGATATTATTCCTGAAAAATTCGCCCGTGAAAATATGGTTATTCCGTTGTTCGTGGAGGATGACTCCCTCGCGGTAGCGGTGTTGGACCCGACCAATGTGTTCCTGCTTGAAAATATCAAAATGATGTCCGGTAAGCAGGTGCAACCCTTTTTAGCCAGCAAAAGCCAACTTTTAAACGTAATTGATACTTTCTATTCTAACAAAAACCTGTTGGAAGAAGTAATGAACGAAGCCGCCAAACCCCAAGTGGAGGTGGCCGGCGAAGAAAGCGACGACGATGTGGATGTGTCGGGCTTTTTGGACTTGGATAAAGTTTCGCCTAGTGCTTCGCAGTATGTAAAACAGGTAAACGCTATTTTGCGCCAGGCCATTACAGAGCGCACGTCAGATATTCATTTGGAACTGTTTGATGCTCGCGTAAGTTTGCGCTTCCGTATTGACGGGTCTTTGTACGAACGCACGGCCCCGGCCAAAGAGTCTGTAAACGCCATTATTTCCCGTATTAAAATTTTGTCTAAATTGGATATCGCGGAAAAACGCTTGCCGCAGGACGGCAGTTTTACTATCCGCTACCAAAACCGCTCCATTGAAGTCCGTGTATCTGTCTGCCCGACGGTATATGGCGAAAAACTGGTGCTTCGTATTTTGGATAAAGGTACGAGCGAAATGAACGTGGATAAACTGGGGTTTGAACCAGACCAGAAAAAGGCCTTCTTGGATGCGGCCAACTTGCCCCACGGGCTGATTTTCTTGACGGGTCCTACCGGTTCCGGTAAATCTACCACGTTAAACGCGGTACTGACAACCATCC
>ERZ1026850.1871-NODE-1871-length-10247-cov-5.571625_pt1 | contig 10247 bp, 6 predicted proteins | sample MGYA00380155_ERZ1026850 | MGnify/ENA primary metagenome ERZ1026850 (study PRJEB33269, sample SAMEA4719791) | human gut metagenome | biome: human-associated habitat; feature: organic feature; material: feces | place: Cameroon | collected 2013-10 ... | reverse complement strand
TGTATGAACTGTCCGCAAAAAATGACCGACTGAGGCAGATCATAACGAAGGTTAATTTAACAGAGCTGACATTTCCCAATCAGGCTTCTGGGAAAAGCGGTATAAATTATATTTTTGATATTAAAAGTGATGGAGACTATGTCTATGTAAATGGACAAAATAATGATGGCCGGGGAATTGTTCTTGTGCTGGACATGGACTTACAGGGAAAGGCAGCCTTTTTGGCAGACAGCGGCTGGACACTTGTTCCGATGCGGGAAAATAAGGTAAAGCTGGTGGACAATAAGGACGGTTCCGTATATGGATATAAAGAGGAGCGGAATAAACTGGACAAAGAAGGAAAGCTTCCGAAAAATGTGATGGATTTTTCCGTAACCAGAGGATTTTGTCCGGGAAATGCCGAATATGATTATTTTTATTATACCAATGGTTATAAGAATGAGGACAGCGGTATCAGAGAAGATTACCTGATTGGGGTAAAGGGCGGCAGACAGGAAAAGATATTTGATTTTACTGCCATGGGAATTGCTGATTGTTATGTAATGAATATTACACCGGACACACAGGAAGGCTTTTATGTATGGGCTATAGCATCGGAGGAGAAAACGGTTCTGTATCATTTTACCCCCAGTGAGACTGTTGGAGATTATTCCGGAAAAGCCGGGAAAGTCTGCTGTAAAATAGGCAGTCTGTGGCCTGCGAGTGGTTTGTACATAGAGGAATTTAACAAGCAGTCGGAGGACTACTATTTTGAAATGGTTGTCTATGGGGATATGTATGAGGACAGAGATATCGCCATTACGCATCTGTTCTTAGACTGTCAGGATGGCAAGTTGGATGGTATTCTTCTGGATGATATAGAGGATGAACTTATAAAAAATGACGCCTTGTATGATTTGGAAAATTATTTTGCACAGAGTAAGGTGGTTTCCAAGGACCGTTTTATCACACACTATCTGGAAAGCGTGACGGATGAAAAGGGCAGAATATATGCCCTCTATCCCGATTTTACTGCATTTGGCTATGCCTATGACAAAGAAATTGATTTTTCCGACCTTATGCAGTATGAAAGCCTGTGCGGGGAGAGTAATTCCTTCTTGCCCACACAGGGAGCAGGCGAAGATTTGGCATTTCTGTTAGAGTATTCCGGCAACCGGATTGTCGATGAAGAAAATAAGGAAATCCATGTAAAAGAGGATGCGTTCCGTTCCATGCTGCAGTTCTTAAAAATACAGAGTACCGACAAACATAAAAACTTTGACCCGGTTATGCAGTATTGTGAAGGAGAGTCCTGCGCTACAAGGGCAAACTTACCAGAACCCAGCGATTATCTGTATTTTAATGAGCTGTTTCATAAAAATGCCGTATTCAGCAACGTGGGAGCGGACGGGCTGATAATCGGAAGCAGGGAAGGTCTTCTCGGGGTATGCAGCAAATCGGAGAACAAAGAGGCTCTCTTTGCCCTATATGATTTCCTGTATGAACCGGAAAATTATCACAACTTTTTCTTCTGGGGAATGATTATGCCGGTTGTCAGGGAGGAGTATGGACTTTGGAAAGACTATTTCCTTGCCACAGAAGCCTATGAGGACAAGTACGGAAAGTATAACAGAAAGCATGATTTCCAGATTGGCATGGGAGCGGCGGAAGTGATTATTCCGGTCGGCTCCATTTCCGAGGAGGAGGCGGAAGCAGCGGTAACGGCTTTGCAGGAAGTAAAATACGTGAAACCCATGAAAGCAGCCTATGAGAATATCATTCTGGAAGAAGCGGAAGCCTATTTTACCGGCAATCAGGACCTGGACAGGACGTGTGATAACATGGAAAACCGCCTGAGACTTGCGCTGGAAGAAAGTAAGGACTAAGGCAATAAGAAAACAAAATGTGCGGAATACAAAAGGTAGCAGGTAAACAAAATGCAAAAAAATAAAAGATACCCGGCAGAACTGGTCTGTCGGGTATCTTTCGTATAGTGCATAAAGATTTTGCTTAGATTTATACTGCAAACTGTGCCATATACAGGTCGTAGTAGGCGCCTTTTTTGGCAAGCAGTTCTTTGGCGGTTCCCTGTTCCATGATGCCGCCCTCGTCAATGACGAAGATGCGGTCAGCCTTCTGGATGGTGGAGAGGCGGTGGGCAATGACAAAGGAAGTTCTTCCCTTAAGCAGTGTCTCGATGCCTTTCTGTACTAAGAGCTCGGTTTTTGTATCAATGCTGGATGTTGCTTCATCCAGGATAAGAATACCGGGCATGGATACAAAGGTGCGGGCAAACGCCAGAAGCTGTTTCTGACCGACGGAAAGACCGCCGCCGCGTTCGCTTAGCCTGGTGTCGTAACCGTCCTTTAACTTCATGATGAAGTCATGCGCGCCGACGGCCTTGGCAGCCTGAATGATTTCTTCTTCTGTGGCATCCAATTTTCCGTAGCGGATATTTTCCTTTACCGTGCCGGAGAAGAGAAAATTGTCCTGGGTCATAATGCCCATGTGGCTCCTTAAGCTGTGAAGCGTCATGTCCTTGACATTCAAACCGTCGATTTTCACTTCCCCTTCCGTTGCATCATAGAAACGGCTGATTAAGTTGACAATCGTGGTCTTGCCGGCGCCGGTGGGACCTACAAGGGCAATGGTTTCACCGGGCTTAATCGAAAAGGAAACATCCTTTAACACCTTTATATCGGGCGCATCCGTATAGGCAAAGGAAACATGGTCGAAGGTTACGGCGCCGGTGATGCCGGAAATATCCACGGCATCCGGGCTGTTTTTGATTTCGGGTTCCGTGTCCAGCACCTCAAAAATACGTTCTGCTGCGGCAATATTGGTAATTAACTGGTTGTAGAAGCTGCTCAGGTTGGCAATGGGGCTCCAGAACATACCGATGTAGTAGCCGAAGGAGATTAAAAGTCCCACGCTGGCGCTGCCGGGCAGCAACACCAGTCCCACATAATAAAGAGCAATGGTTCCCACACTCCAGCAGATATCAATGATGGAGCCGAAGCTGTCGTTTAACCGGACAGCCCTCTTGAAGGCGGATAAATGCTCCTTCACCAGTATGGAGAAGGTCTTTTTCGTTTCTTCCTCCGCCGTAAAGTTCTGGATGATGCGGATACCCGAGATGTCCTCGTGAATGAATGCATTCAGGTTGGAGGCTTTTTTACGGAAAATACGCCAGCGTTTGTGGGAGAAAAGCTGTATAACCGTAAGCCCGACGATTAACACCGGAAGGGTGGAAAGGCTTGCAAGTGCAAGAAGGGGGCTTTTTACCAGCATAATCACGACAACGCTTGCCACCGTAATAAAGTCGGGTATAAGAGTGGTAACGCTGTTGTTCAGCACATCCTTTAAGGAATTGATATCGCCGATGATACGGGAGAGAATCTTTCCGGTGGGACGGCTGTCAAAAAAGTGAAAATCCAGTGTCTGGATATGGGTGTAAAGTTCCTGACGGATAGTTAAAAGCACCTGGTTGCACACCTTTGCCATGATATACATACGCAATTTTACCAGCAGTATCATAATGATATTTAAGGCGGCGGCAAACACAATCAGTCCAATCAGGCCCTTTAAGTCGCCTTTGCCGATGTAGTCGTCAATAGCAGCTTCCATGATGAGCGGGTTTAACAAAGATACCCCCACACAGAACGCCATAATGAGAAGTACGCCGACAATTTCTTTTTTATAGACAAGTAAGTAGGAGAACAGACGAAGCAGGGTGGCGCTTTTCTTTACATGGCTGGTCTGTTCGTCTTCTTTATAAGAATTAAATGCCATAAGCTGCATCCTCCGTTTCCGGTAATAAATCACCGTACTGAGACTGGTAAGCTTCGTAGTACAGCCCCTTCTTAGCCAAAAGCTCTTCGTGGGTGCCGCGCTCCCGGATCTTACCGTTTTCAAGGAAAAGTATCTCATCCGCATGCCGGACGGCGCTGATGCGGTGAGCAATAATGATTTTTGTGGTATCCGTCAACGTCTTTAACGTTTTCTGGATTTCGTGCTCCGTTTCCATGTCGAGAGCGGAAGTGGAGTCGTCCATAATTAAAATGGGGTTCTTTTTGGCAAGCGCACGGGCAATGCTGATACGCTGCTTCTGTCCGCCGGAAAGTCCCACGCCGCGTTCGCCGATAACGGTATCGTAACCGTCCTCCAATTTTTCGATAAACTCGCTGGCGGAAGCGGCGGAGGATGCGGCCCTTACCACATCGGGGGTAATGCTGTCTTTTTTACCCAGACGCACATTTTCGTCAATGGTATCGGAAAAGAGGAACACATCCTGCATAACGGCGGAAATACTGCTCCGCACCTGCTTTAACGTAAGCTCGCGGATGTCCACATCATCTAAGGAAATGCTGCCGTCGCTGCAGTCATACATACGCTGTATAAGCTGTACGATGGAAGATTTGCCGGAGCCGGTGGCGCCCATGATGCCAAGAGTGTGTCCGGCTTCCACGGTAAAGCTGATATCGGACAATACCGGCTTTTCCTCCCTTACAAAGCTGACATGGGAGAAGGAAAGCTTTCCTTTTACCCCGGGCAGTACAACCGGATTTTCCGGATTTTTAATGGTGGGCGTTTCCGCATAGAGCTTCCGTATCTTTTTATTGGAAGCAACGGCAGAAGATAAGCTGTTGGTCAGCCAGCCTAACATTTCCATGGGCCACACGATATTGGTGGAGTACTGGATAAAGGCACCCAGGTCACCTAAGGTAAAGCTGCCGTCCTTCTGGTTTAAGTACAGAATACCGCCGAAGAGTAACACAAACAGCGGAAGGATTTTGCTGACTAAGGAAAACAGTGGGTGGTACTTTACAAAGATTTTAGACTGCTGCATGTTCAGTTCATAATAGCGGGTGTTGTGGGAAAGGAATTTGTTTATTTCAAAATCCTCTCGGGCAAAAGCCCGCACGGTGCGCACACCTGTTAAATTTTCTTCCGCAACGGTATTTAATTCCGCATTTTCCTCACTGATGGCTTCATAGACGCTGTCCAGCTTCTTTTCTAAATAAATGGCGAGGCAGGCGCACAAAATCATGCAGACGATGGGAATTAACGCTAACTTCCAGTTGATGCGTATCATACAGAATAAAATCAGGGATGTATGTACGGCAACCTCAATCAGAAGCATTCCCACATAGGAAATACCGTCCCAGATATGGTCGATGTCATCCTTGATACGGCTCATCAGCTCGCCGGTGCCGGTCCGGTCAAAGAAATCGGCGGAAAGGCTCTGGATGTGGTCGAACAGCTCCTTACGCATATTGGATGCGATGGTGGCGCCGGTCACATCGAAGGTGTATTCCTTGATGTAGCCGAAGATAAAGCGGCCGATACCGATGGCAAAAAAGCCAAGGAGAATACCTTTCAGGGCGGCAAGGTTGCCGTTCCCGATAACATCGTCAATGATGCGTTTGGTAAGCTCCGGTGAAAGCATATCCAGTCCGACATGGATAACAAGGGCAAGGGTGGCTAAAAGATAAGCCGGCAGATGCTCTCTGATATGCGTTGACAGTTTCTTCATGTTTTCATTCTCCTCCTTTTTAATCCCCTCGGAAAGACGGCTGCGGCGATGTATCCGCAGACACAAAAAAAGCCTGCGGAAGAAACCGCAGGCAAATTTACAAACCGGAGTGCCGAAAGCTTAATTCAAAAATATAAGCTTGCAAAAGCACTTGCTGTCAGATATCAGCAATTCATAAGTCTTTCTGAGGTAACTGCAAAAATAGTCGTTGTTAAGATTTTGTTATCTGTCATGTTGTCTACGAAATTAATCATTTCGGTTACCTCCTTCTTTTTATATTTTGACATTAACTCACTTGACTATACGCCTTTTTTAAGAAGCTGTCAAGTATACTTTTCATCTATCTGAATAATCGGGTAAAAATTTTCGCCCATAGACTGTATTTTTTCAACTAAAAGCTGTTTTAACTCCTCGTCGGAGAGAGAAAAACGGTAGGGCTTTACCACATCGAAAATGATATTGGTGTGGGTGGGCCCTTTTACCGTGCGGAAATCGTGCAGGGTCAGAACCGGATCGATATTTCTTAAAATACCGCAGATCTTTTCTTTCAGGGCATTGACCTCCGGGTCATGAATACAGATGGGGTCCATATGGATGACCGCCTCACAGTGCAGTTCTTTTTTCAGTTTCCGTTCGATGTTGTCGATGGTGTCGTGCAGGGCAAGGATATCCCCATCGGCGGGTACTTCTGCGTGCAGGGAAATGATAACGCGGCCGGGACCGTAATTATGTACCATTAAATCATGGAAGCCTAAAATGTCCTCGGAGGAATAGACGATTTCGCCAATCCTTTTGACAAATTCCGGGTCGGGGGCTTCGCCAAGCAGCGGATTGATGGTATCCCTTGCGGCGGAAAGACCTGCCGTGAAAATAAAGATGCCTACTAAAATGCCGCACCAGCCGTCCAGATCGATGTGGGCGTAGCGGGAAAGCAGGGTGGTGAAAAGCACGGCGGAGGTTGCCACCATATCACTTAGGCTGTCTTTTGCAGTTGCCATCATGGCTTCACTGTGTATTTTTCTGCTGATGCTTCTATTATATAAGTACATATAGCCCTTCACCAGAATGGAAAGCAGCAGGCAGAAGATGACCAGAGGATGGAAAGCGGTTTCTGCCGGGTGGAGCAGTTTTTCCACAGAGCTTTTTAAGAGTTCAAATGCCATGATTAAAATGGCGGCGGCAACCGCAAGACCGGACAGGTATTCTATTCTGCCGTGTCCGTAAGGGTGGTCGGGGTCGGGCTTCTGACCGGCTAACTTGAATCCTATCAGTGTAATGACGGAGGAAGCCGCATCGGATAAGTTGTTGAAGGCATCCGCCGTAATGGCAATGGAGCGGCTTACGGAACCGGCAATGAACTTCCCGGCAAATAAAAGCAGGTTAAAGAAAATGCCGACCGCGCCGCTTAAAATACCATAGCACTGTCTGACATCGGGAGAGGAAGTGTCCTCCCGGTTTTTGATAAAAATTTTAGACAGCAGAGTTATCATGAGAAAATCCCCTTTATGTAAAAGTATATTTCATCTATTTTATGTCAATGGCTTAAAAAAAACAATTCTTTTCTTGCATGTTTTGCAAAGAAAAGGTATAATTTTTGCGATGTAAACAACAAATATATAACAATCAGAAAAGAGGAGTAAGCAATCATGAGTAAAAAACCGGTTGTATTAATGATTTTAGACGGCTATGGCCTGAATGATAATAAGAACGGCAATGCCATTGCCATGGCAGATACCCCTGTCATGGACAAGCTGATGGCGGAAAATCCTTTTGTAAAGGGACTGGCAAGCGGTATGGCGGTAGGACTTCCCGAAGGACAGATGGGCAACTCCGAAGTCGGTCATATGAATATGGGTGCGGGACGTATCGTATACCAGGAACTGACCCGTATTACCAAGGAAATCCAGGACGGCGATTTCTTTGAAAATCCGGCGCTCTTAAAGGCTATGGAAAACTGTAAGAAGAACCATTCCGCACTGCATTGCATGGGACTTCTTTCCGACGGTGGTGTACACAGCCACATCACCCATTTGTACGGACTTTTAGATATGGCAAAGAAGAACGGCATCGAAGAAGTATATGTACACTGCTTCTTAGACGGCAGAGATACCCCTCCCGCAAGCGGCAAGGAATTCTTAGAGGCGCTGCAGAAGGAAATGGACAACAAGGGTGTCGGCAAAATCGCTTCCATCATGGGACGCTACTATGCAATGGACAGAGACAACAACTACGACCGAGTAAAGCTTGCGTACGATGCCATGGTAAAGGGCGAAGGCGTACAGGCAGAGTGCCCGTTCTGCGCAATCAAGGCTTCTTACGATAAGGAAGTAACCGATGAATTCGTAGTACCCGCCGTTGTGGCAAAAGACGGCAAGGCAATCGGCACCGTTAAGGACCACGACTCCGTTGTATTCTTCAACTTCCGTCCCGACAGAGCAAGAGAAATCTCCAGAGCATTCTGTGAGGATACCTTTGATAAGTTTGAAAGAGGCGACAGAAAGGATATCGTATTCGTAGCATTTACCGATTACGACCCGACCATCCCCAACAAGGAAGTGGCATTCCACAAGGTAGCCATTACCAACACCTTCGGTGAATATCTTGCCGCTCACAAGATGACCCAGGCGCGTATTGCCGAAACCGAAAAATATGCACATGTAACCTTCTTCTTCAACGGCGGCGTAGAGCAGCCCAACGAAGGTGAGGACAGAATTTTAGTACATTCTCCCAAGGTTGCAACCTATGACTTAAAGCCGGAAATGAGCGCTTACGAAGTATGCGACAAGCTGACCGGCGCCATCAGAAGCGGCAGCTATGATGTTATTATCATCAACTTCGCAAACCCCGACATGGTAGGTCATACCGGTGTTATTCCCGCAGCCGTAAAGGCAATCGAAGTTGTGGACGAATGTGTTGGAAAGGCAGTAGCCGCAGTAGACGAAATGGATGGCGTACTCTTTATCTGTGCCGACCACGGCAATGCAGAGCAGATGATTGACTATGAAACCGGTGAACCTTACACCGCTCATACCACCAATCCGGTTCCTTTCATCCTGCACAACTATGACAAGTCCTATACCTTAAGAGAGGGCGGCTGTCTGGCAGACATCGTTCCCACCCTGATTGAGATTATGGGTATGGAGCAGCCGAAGGAAATGACCGGCAAATCCCTTCTTATTAAGAAATAAAATAAGAAACAAAAACGTTCCGGATAAATACAGAATAAAATGACAAATATTCTGTATGAAAGACGGGTAATAAAATACAGAAATCGTGGCATACTGACTAAAAAAGGAGGTATGCCATGATTTCGTTTAAAAAGATTATCGAAGTGCACGGAAGGGAAATCTTAGACTCCAGAGGAAATCCTACCGTGGAAACAGAAGTAGTGGTAGAAGATGTGGAAACCGGATGCCGTTATATGGGACACGCATCCGTACCGTCGGGAGCAAGCACCGGACGGTTTGAGGCAGTGGAACTGCGGGATGGCGAAGAGCGGTATTTCGGTCTCGGCGTGGAGCATGCGGTGCAGAATATCAATGAGAAAATAAAGCCGCTTTTAATCGGAAAGAACGTACTTGACCAGAGTGAAATAGACCGCCTTCTCATTGCGGCGGACGGCACGGACAACAAGGCAAACTTAGGCGCCAATGCGACTTTGGGCGTATCCATGGCATGCGCCAGGGCGGCAGCCGCTTCCTTAAAGCTACCTCTGTACCGGTATCTCGGCGGCAGCCGCACCATTTTGATGCCAACCCCCATGATGAATATCTTAAATGGCGGAAAGCATGCCGCCAATACGGTGGATTTTCAGGAATTTATGATTGCACCGGTGAGCGCACAAAGCTTTAAGGAGGCCCTGCGCATATGTGCGGAGATTTACCATAATTTAAAAGGCATCATTACCGGAAAAGGACTTTCCGCGGGTATCGGGGATGAAGGCGGCTTTGCGCCCGACCTGCCCGATGCGGAAGCGGCGCTGGATCTATTGGTGGAAGCCATCAAGGCCTCCGGCTATGAACCGGGTGCGGATGTGCAGATTGCCATAGACGTGGCAAGCAGCGAGCTGTATCAGGAAAAGACCGGCATGTACCATTTCCCCGGTGAGAGTAAGCAGAAAGGGGAGGAAATCATCCGGGATGCCGCAGAGATGATTGCATACTATGAAAGACTTCTGGATAAATATCCCATTTTTTCCATAGAGGACGGCCTGGCGGAGGACGACTGGGAAGGCTTCCGCACCATGACGGAGCGCATTGGCAGACGGGTGCAGCTTGTGGGTGACGATCTGTTTGTGACCAATGTCAAACGCCTGGATGCCGGCATCAAGCTGAACGCAGCCAATGCCATTTTAGTGAAGGTAAACCAGATTGGTACGCTTTCGGAAGCCTTTGATGCAGTGGATATGGCAATGCGCAACGGTTACCGTGCCGTGATTTCCCACCGTTCCGGCGAAACGGAGGATACCATCATTGCGGATATTGCCGTAGCCTTAAATGCCGGACAGATTAAAACGGGTGCCCCGTGCCGCTCCGACCGTGTGGCAAAGTACAACCGGCTTTTACAGATAGAAGAGGAAGTTGGAGAATCGGCGGTTTACGGTGTGCTGGCAAAATAATTTTATAAACAGCCGGAGAGCATATGGATGCAGCAGACTGTGAGCAGGCAGCCTGCTGCTTTTACAAATATACAAAAAGAATATTTATGCTTAAATACATGATAAATATAAATT
>ERZ1026850.1870-NODE-1870-length-10248-cov-7.534583_pt1 | contig 10248 bp, 15 predicted proteins | sample MGYA00380155_ERZ1026850 | MGnify/ENA primary metagenome ERZ1026850 (study PRJEB33269, sample SAMEA4719791) | human gut metagenome | biome: human-associated habitat; feature: organic feature; material: feces | place: Cameroon | collected 2013-10 ... | reverse complement strand
GAAACGGAGAAAACTCGTCTTTTACGGATCAGGACGAGCTCACTGAAAATTCAATACTTCGAGGACGGCTCCGACCCGAACGTCTATTGCATCGGACGCGAGTGCTGCCAGCTGGTCTACCACAGGTTCAGCCGCAGGGACTATCTCGCATTCGGTTTCGGGAATCTGCGAAGGGGAAATCATCCTGTTTATAACGGTCCCCTCCATTCACCCACGCATGAGGCTCATCATCTACACAGGAAAGGGCGGAGTCGGCAAGACCTCGACCTCTGCCGCCACCGCATACAGGCTGTCGGAGCTGGGATACCGCACCATCCTGATGAGCACGGATTCCGCGCATTCCCTCGGGGATTCCCTCGAAGTCAAGCTGGGAACATCCATCACTCATGTCAGAGAGAACCTGGATGCTCTGGAGATCGATATCATCCATGAGATGACCACCCGCTGGAAGGAGATCCAGAACTACATCTCCGCGTTCATGTTCTCGCAGGGTATGGGGGAGATCTCCGCCGAGGAGATGGCCATCCTGCCCGGAATGGAGATGATCTCCGCCCTCTTCTATGTCAATCAGTTCATGGAGACCGACGCATACGACGTGGTCGTCATGGACACGGCGCCCACGGGGGAGACGCTCAGGCTCCTGAGCTTCCCCGATGTGACCAATTGGTATCTGGACAAGGGCTTCGCCACCATCAGGAGGCTCATGAAGATCGCAAAGGCCACCGTGGGCAAGTTCATGGACATGCCTCTGCCCTCCGACGAGGTCCTGGAGAGCGTCGAGGACATCAAGGACAACATGTCCAAGGTCAAGGTCATCCTGGAGGATTCGAAGAGCACCACCGTCAGGCTGGTCGTCAATCCCGAGAAGATGGTCATCCGCGAGACCATGCGTGCGTACACCTATCTGAGTCTCTACAACAAGAACGTGGAGGCCATCGTGGTCAACAGGGTGCTTCCGCCAGAGGCCGGCGAGAGCGCGTTCTTCGCTGACAAGATGAAGGAGCAGAAGGAGAATCTGGAGATGATCCACAACGCCTTCGATCCCATGGAGATCAGATACTGCGAGATGATGAAGACCGAGCTCCGCGGAGAGGAGAAGCTCCGCGCCATGGCCCGCATGATCTTCGAGGACGAGGATCCGGCCAAGGTGTACTTCGATGCCAGCCCCATGAGGTTCGAGACGGTGGACGGCGAGGATAGGCTCATCATGCGCATGCCGTTCGTCAACCGCAAAGACGTCGAGCTGTTCAGGATCGATCCCGTCACCCTGATGGTGCACGTGGACAGTCAGAAGCGCAACGTCCAGCTCCCGGACGTCCTGACCCATGCGGATATCGTCGGGGCAGAATTCAAGGACGATGAGCTCATTATCAGATTCAAGAGGTAATCTCATGACCGGCGAAGAGGAGTTCGAAGCCTTCGTTAGGCAGAACAGGGACCTGATCGAGAGGATGATCCAGCTGCAGAAAGGAGCAGCCGGCGAATTCATCGGTGCCGAGAGGGCCATGGCATCCGAGATGTACGGGCATGCCAGGGATTTCGCCGACTACGGCAGGGCAAGGTCCGAGGATCTCGTCAGGTCCGCTTACTCGGCGTTCACCGACCCCGAGGTCCAGAGGCATTTCATGAACATGGGGATGGAGTTCTTCATGGGCATGTCCGCACTGATGCAGAAGGCGCCCATGCCCGGATTCGTCAGGGAGGGCATAAGCACCACCGGGTCCGCGTTCAGGGCATCCGCCTGCAGGTCCAACGAGGACTGCGGAGCCAGGAACGGCCCCAAGAAGGTGGATATCTCCATAGAGGACGACAGTCCTCGCAGAGACATCCCCGACGACGTCTTCAAGGGCTGCGACGAATGACCGACGGCTTCGGCAGGGACGCCGTGTCTCTGGCTCGTTCGGCCGTGATGTTCGAGGCAGCGGGGGCTCCGGCCCCCGTCATCCCCTCCGATCCCCGTTTCACCGAGAGGTCGGGCGCATTCGTGACCTTATCCACTTTTCCCGACGGATCCCTGCGCGGCTGCATCGGGTTCCCCATGCTCGTCCTCCCCTTGGGAGAGGCCATAGTCGAAGCAGGAAGGTCCGCATGCCATGATCCGAGGTTCCCCGATCTGAGGAGGGAGGAGGTCGATGGCGTGACCGTGGAGGTCACGATCCTGTCCGTTCCCGAGAGGATCCGCGCGGACGGACTGCAGGGGATCATGGATTCCATAATCATAGGACGCGACGGACTCATGCTGGAACTCCACGGGATGAGGGGGCTCTTCCTCCCTCAGGTCCCGGTGGAGCAGGGATGGGACGTCCGCAGGTATCTCTCGCATCTCGGCCTGAAGGCCGGGCTCACATCCGATGCATGGATGAGCCCCGATGCGGTCATATCGAGATTCACGGGAGAGATCTGGACCGAGGAGGTTCCGGGCGGTCCCGCAAGGAGGGTTTCAGATGAGCGATATCGATGTCGTGCTGGAAGGCAGGGCCTTCGTCGACGGCGAGATCAGGTACACCGAGGTAGGGATCTCCGAGGAGGGGAGGATTGTCGCCGCCGGCAATTACGTGTCCGGAGGAGAGCGCAGGGTGGAGCTGGGGACCAGCCAGATCATGGTGCCCGCGTTCATAGATCCGCACGTGCACTTCCGCGATCCCGGGATGACGGCCAAGGAGGACTTCGGGACAGGGACGATGGCAGCGGTCCATGCAGGGGTGTCCTGCGTGTTCGACATGCCAAATACCAAGCCCCCCGTGGTCGATGTGCGCTCGTTCCAGGAGAAGAAGGCCATAGTCGGCAGGAAGGCTGTGACCGATTACGGACTGTTCGCGGCCGTGACCGCAGGGATAAACGCCAGGATGCTCGCTCCGCTCGCTGTCGGATTCAAGCTGTTCATGGGATCCACGACAGGAAACATCCTCCTGGATGACGACGAGGAGATGATCCCGGCGGTGAGGGATGCGCTCGCCACAGGCCTCCGCATGTCCGTCCACGCCGAGGACGACCATCTCATAGCGAAGGGGGAGGAGAATTGTTGCGGGGACCATCTCCGCAACCGTCCCGCAGCAGCCGAGACGACCGCCATATCCCGTCTCGCCGAGCATTTCAGAGGTTCGAACATCAACATATGCCATCTCACCACGCCCGAGGGCCTGGATCTCGCCAAGGCCGCGGGATTCACCACGGAGGTCACGCTCCATCATCTCCTGTTCGAGGTGGATCGCTGCCCCGGCGCCGAGTACAAGGTCAATCCGCCCATCCGCGACATCGGAACTCGGGACGCCCTCTTCAAGAGGTTCGTATCCGGAGGTTTCGACATGATCGGAACCGATCATGCGCCACACACCGCCGAGGAGAAGGCCAGGGATTTCCAGGATGCCCCGTCCGGCATCCCCGGCGTGGAGACCACGATGCCGATGATCATGGAGATGGTCCGCAGAGGGACGATCCCGTTGTCCGAAGCGGTCCGGATGGGCTCGTACAATCCGGGCAGGCTGTTCGGGATCCCGAAGGGAGCCATAGCCGAAGGGTACGACGCAGACATCGCGGTGTTCGATATGAGGGAGACCTCGAAGATAGATGTCCGCCGTCTCCACAGCAGATGCGGGCATTCCCCGTACGCGGGATCCGATGCCGTGTTCCCCCAGGACGTTATGATCAGGGGAAGCCTTCAAGTACGCGAGGGCGAGTTCTGCGGTGAACCAATCGGAAGGGACGTATGTGGACTTCGAGATCGATTATTCAGAAGTGGCAGGGAGACTGGTGGAATGTCCGCCCGAGTGCGGGATGTGCTGTCTATGTCAGCCCGAGGTGCTGCCCGACGAACGTCCGTTCTTCAGGAAGAACCATCCTTCCGCCCTCGTGAGGTCCCGCGGTCCCGAACCGTACACCGCCCTGGCTCTGAAGAAGGGGAGGGGGTCCTGCGTGTTCCTCAACGGCCGCAGGTGCTCCGTGTACCAGCACCGCCCCACGTACTGCCGCCAGTTCCCATATCACCTATATGCGAGCGACAGGCTCCAGGTCGAGCTGGACCTCTCGTGCAGAGGGGCGTGGACCGGGAAGGGCGCCAGCGCCCTCGACGAAGCCCGCATGCTCGTGTCCAGCGCCGAAGGCAGGATCGCCGAGGCGTTGGAGCAGTCCAAGGCGGTCTATTCCGAGTTCTACGCCAATTGCAGGGAGGCCGGCGTCATGGCCGACCTCTCCGGACTGAGGATGTCCGTCTCCGAGAATCTGGGCATGTTCTCCGACCTCTCCTACCTGGGGAAGATCATGGACATGTCGCAGATCGAGCCCATCATGTCCGTCCGCGGGATCCAGCCCGACAGGCAGCCGGATATGAAGGGATTGACGGAGGTCGGAATGGAGGCCGCGATGGAATCCATGTCCTCCGAGGATCCGCTCAGTGTTCCGGTTTACTGCGATCCCCAGTGGAATTGGAACATGTTCATGGCCGTCGACGGGACCATCGAGTGGATGGTGATGGACGACGAGGGCGAGCTGCACCACAAGGCGTTCGTCGATGCGGATGCCGTGGAGCTCAGGGTGCCCGACCAGTCCGGCGAGGCCGTGCTCCGCGACTACATCTCCGTTCTGAATGGAAGGGACAGCTTCATGGGAAGCGTCTTCTGCACCATGGACGAGAACGGCTACGAGGACGACATGACCAATTCGTACTACGGATGCCTCTCGGTGACGGTCATGGATCTGATGTGGAGGATGTCGCTGCTCGACCATTTCATGGGGACCGGGTGCGGAGCCGACGGCATGAGGGAGGCCATCATGTTCTTCGACATGGACCGTCTGGATGCCCCTGCGATAGGTGCGTTCGTCTGAGCGGTCCGGCTCGATACCTTCAAATAACCCTTGCTTATTGGTGTGCCAAGTAGCCGTAAAATAGGGTCGTCTACGCGTGCGTAAGACCCGTTCGGCATTCACGATTCATTGGAGTGATGATCATGGGAAAGGGAACACCGGCACAGGGAAAACACAACAAGTTCAAGACTCACATCCCCTGCCGCAGGTGCGGCAAGCGCGCCTACCACGTCAGGAAGGGCGTATGCGCATCCTGCGGGTACGGCAAGACCGCAACGATGAGATCCTACAGCTGGGCGAAACTCCGCGACTGATCCAAGGGCGATCAGATGACAGGGCCTAAGCATAGCTGCGGCGTAGTCGGAATCAGTGCAGACTACGACATAGCGCCGTCGCTGTACACGGCCCTTATGATCATCCAGCATCGCGGTCAGGAGAGCGCTGGCATATCGGTTTTCGACGGCGACTCCGTAGAGACCCTGAAGGGCAACGGCCTCGTGAACGTGGCCTTGCCCAAGGAGGCGGTCCGCAACATAGCGGGCCATGTAGGCGTAGGTCACGTCAGGTACTCCACCACGGGATCGAAGGGAGCCATCAACGCTCAGCCCTTCACCGTGATGACCAACTTCGGTACCGTGGCCGTCGCTCACAACGGTGACATAACCAATTATTCCGAGCTCAAGGAGAAGTACATGAAGGAGGGCTGGACCTTCCTCACGGACTCCGACAGCGAGCTCGTCACCAAGCTTCTGGGCAAGTACATGACCCAGTACAACGACCCCGTCAAGTCCATCAGGGCTACGATGGGCGAGTTGGACGGAGCGTACGCCCTCACCATCCTGATCGACGGCAGGCTCTTCGCCATCCGCGACCCGTACGGCTTCAGGCCCCTGTGCCTCGGAAAGCTCGACGGCGGATACATCGCGGTCTCCGAGAGCGCGGCGATAGACGCCCTCCACGGGGATTTCGTCCGCGATATCGAGCCTGGAGAGATCTGCGAGATCACGAAGGACACGTTCAAGATCTATCCTGCCGTCGCGCAGCACCCCAAGGCATACTGCATGTTCGAGTGGGTGTACTTCGCAAGGCCCGACTCCGTCATGGACGGGCGCGAGGTCTACGACGTCAGGAGGAGGATCGGCATGATCCTCGCAAGGGAATGCCCTGCGGATGTCGATCTGGTCATGCCCGTGCCGGATTCCGGCCGTGCGCACGCGATCGGATACTCCGCCGCCACAGGCATACCCTACGAGGAGGGATTCATGAAGAACCGCTTCGTCGAGAGGACATTCATCCTGCCCGATCAGAAGCAGAGGGAGGCCGCGGTCTCCATGAAGATGAATCCCATCAAGAGCACGGTCAACGGGAAGCGCATCATGATCGTGGACGACAGCATCGTCAGGGGTACCACTCTGAAGAAGCTCGTCGCGATGCTCCGCAAGGCCGGAGCCAAGGAGGTCCACGTCAGGGTCGGAAGCCCGCCCATCGTCGCGCCGTGCTATTACGGGGTCGACATGAAGTCCCGTGATCAATTCATCGCGACACGTCACAGCATCGAAGAGATACGCGAGATCATCGGTGCGGACTCCCTCGGATACATAAGCATCGAGGGTCTGGTGGAGGCGCTCGGCTTCAAGGAGAGCGATCTCTGCCTAGCTTGCGTCAATGGGAAGTATCCCACCCTTATCCCCGGAGAGGTCCACAGGTTCCAGACGAACCTGAGCGAGAACTTCGGGGACGAAACGGATAGAAAGGTTTAAGTATAGGACTACTATCCACATTTTGAACTGGGCAGGTAGATCAGTTGGAAGATCGTTACATTGGCATTGTAGAGGCCGCGAGTTCGAATCTCGCCCTGTCCACCTCTCTTCTTTCCTCTTCATTTTGAAGATTTGCCACCTTCGTTTCCGCGACTCCATCATGGGTCGTTTCTCATTCCATCGAGCTCCGCATTAAACGCGATCAGCACGCTTCTCTTCCGTTCTCCGGATCCCTCGGAATGTCAGGCGTGGAGATCCGCGTGTATCACCGGGTCGGCCATCATTATGGCGGCCCAGTGGTTGCGATCCGTGAGGAATGACGTCCTGCTGCCATCGACGCACATCGTGAGGATCGTCCCTTCATCCTCCATGCGACGCAAGGTCTCATGTACCTTCGAAATGGGTGCCCTGAGGGTCTTGGATATGACATCCTCCGTCGTCCTGCCAGCATTGACGATGATCCCTATGATCCCGCAGCGGAGGCCCGCATAGATGGATCCCATGTCTACGACCATCGGCATGATGACCATGACCGAATCCCTGTATACCCGTACCATGGGCCTATACTAGCAGCTCCTGTAGGTCTTGATCACACCGTCCATTCCTTGGATAGAAGGATTCTTGAAACCCATCTGATCGAACGCATCCGCCAGCACGGGGTTGCGGGTCCTGTCTCTGAAGCTCATGCCGGTGCGCACGGGGACGCCTGGAGACATCACCTCCAACCAGTCCTGATCCACGTTGATAACCGTCGGGAAATCGCAATCATAGCGACGGTGGGAGGCGGCGTTCAGGATTATCTCGGAGAGGGCCATGGGGACCTTGTTGTTCTTCCCGTTCTCGGAGGATGCATCCCTATGGATCGCCAGAACGGTTTTGAACGACATGTCCAGCTGCTTGAGCAGAGAACCCTTCACGATGGAGTGGGTGGAGCCCTCATAGCGTATCTCGCATGTCCAGGGACACTGGTCGGACAGCATGAGGGCCAGATTGTTGTACTTCCCTTCCGCAGTGTAGAGCGGACACGAACGGCTGTCCAGTTTGCAGTTCTTGCGTTCTTCCAGACTCTTCAGATATCCGAAGGTCAGAACCTGCACCGCCGATTCCCGGCTCTCGAAGGAATCCTCCTCGTGGTCCGACATACTTATGTGTATAATCAATGAAGTTAAAATATATGCTCTCTAAAACATGGGATATAACAGATGCAGCAATCTGTTCGCGAGGAGATATAATACCTCTTGGAGATTAGGCATCATGGATAGTGCTGAGCTCACGACATGGGCGAGCGATAATCTGCCTCAGCTGATCCTTCTCATCGGAGGATTGCTGGCGGTCTGTATCGCCATCACCTACGTCAAGAACAAGGACTCTATGAAGTACAAGGCGCTGATGCTCCTGGGCCTTCTGTTCGGTGTTTTCATGGCCGTGGAAGCCGTCACCTCATACGGCGATTGGATGCAGGTCACGTCGATCTTCGTGGCCATAGCGGCCTTCACTCTGATCATCCGTCCGTTTCGCGACGTTCATATCGCGGCGATCATAGGACTTCTCGTGATGGTCATCGCCTACATCTGGCTCGGAGGCCTCACCGAGGTCTCCGGATACGACATCAGCTTCCTGGCGGAGAATCCCGTCCGTGTGATAGTCGCATTCCTCATCGGGGCTGTCGTCTACGGTCTTCTGAACTTCGCCGAGTCGATCGTCAAGATCTTCGGCAAGCTGTTCAACTGGTGGCCGTTCCTCTTCATCATAGGCTGTATATGCATCGCTGAGGCGGTTTTCATGTTCATGGGCTACGGTTCGATCACCGACTATTTCGATCTGGGAGGAGGAGTCTGAGAGCCAGACCCAGTAATCTTAGAGCTAGGTGACATCCGAGTTGGTGTCACCTAGCTCCAGAACTCACGATTGAGTTTGAGCCAAGGCTCCAGTTCGGAGATGTCTATGCCTCCACTCCCGGAGCTCCGCAGTTTCCGACGACCCGTTTCAGTGCCTTATCTAGTTAATAACTGATTTTATTTTACTGACTATATAAACTATAACAGCATTATTCATTCATGGTCCGGCCGATTACCAAGACTGTGTCGAATGACGTGACGAACGATGAGATCGATGTCGCGATGAAGAAACTGAGAAGCGAGGTCGGTGAGAAAGCAGCGCTGCGGGCGATCGAGCGTCTTCTCTTCATCAAGATGAGGCTTCAAGGGGTGGAGATGTCCAAAGCCATGGCGATCATGGACATCACCAAACCCACGGCATACCAATGGCAGAACGAGTGGAACGCGACAGGCATCGATTCCATCATCCCCGATTACGCAGGCGGAGCGCCTCGCCGGTTGACCGAGGAGCAATTACAGGAAGTGAAGGATGCCATCGCAGAGCGGTGCATGACGACAGAAGAGGTCCAGATACTCATCGAAGAGAGATACGGCGTGAGATACTCCAAGAAGCAGATAGCCGTCAGAATGCGTGACCTAGGCCTTCGCTTCGCTAAACCGTACGATAAGGATTACCGTTCGCCGGACGACGCCGAGGATGTTTTAAAAAAACCTCGGCGGGACAATGGCACGTCTGACCTCGGAAGAACAGGATACGGCGGTCATAGGATTCCTGGATGAATCCACGAAGGCGGTTCATGCCAACACGGCACGCATGTGGAGTGTCGGGAAGCCGTATCGTATAACCAACTATACCGTGGATGGCGTGAAGGTCAGCGGATTCTATGCACTGAATGGCAATTCGGTTCTGACAAGGCTCGCAGACATCAAATCCACGAGCATCTGCGACATGCTGATCGCCGTTCGCGATGCGAACGGCGACCGCCCGATCGTGATGATCCTGGACAATGCTTCGAACCACCATTCCAAGATCGTTGTCGGCAAGGCGGAGGAGCTGGGGATCGAACTCGTATTCCTGCCGCCCTATTCACCGAAGTACAATCCGATAGAACAGATCTGGAAGACGGTGAAGCGTGAAATATCCAAGGCCCATCTCATTCTGGACCTCGATGAGTTGTACTGGCTGATCAGAGATGTATTCCTCGGCGAATGCCTCTCAGGGAATTACGCTGACGCGTGGAAATCGGATTTCCTCAGCGAGAACCTGAGGAATCGCATCTCTTTATCGATGGTTAGTTAAATCATTTAGGTAAATGACTATCGATATTGTTGTCATCGATTACGGTCTCATCGGGCAGACTGTCGTATATCCGGAACTCGACTGATCCCCAGATGAACCAACTTTTAGCATTAGATGGAACGACCTTGGATCCACCTCTCGGAATGACTTCATTCCACTCGGTTTCGAGTCCTTTTCTCACCAAAATGCACGTTCCGGTTCGAGATCGCTCTTCATCACGGTATTCTCCAACGTTCTTGTGAATGCCGTATCCGTTCTCGTCTGATGCTAGGGCAGCATTAGAAATGACGAGATGAACCGAGAGTCCGAATCGCGTCATCCGACTGCATGATTGCAATCATTATGCGTATTACAAGCATTACAGTCAAGAGTTATTATACTTCTTTCGCAATCATACATTCATGAAGCAGGAGGTGAACACAGAGGTCTGCGACGAGGTCTTGTATCTCACGTACAAGGCACGGATCTATCCGAACTCGACGCAGGAGAAGGCTATAAGGGCCTGATACGAAATAAATGTTGAAATAGTCCTTATGTATTTTTCATACCA
>ERZ1026850.1869-NODE-1869-length-10254-cov-2.960584_pt1 | contig 10254 bp, 9 predicted proteins | sample MGYA00380155_ERZ1026850 | MGnify/ENA primary metagenome ERZ1026850 (study PRJEB33269, sample SAMEA4719791) | human gut metagenome | biome: human-associated habitat; feature: organic feature; material: feces | place: Cameroon | collected 2013-10 ... | reverse complement strand
CACCATGCGTGTCGAAGTTGGCCACAGCGACGGGTACATGCAGGAAGGTCAGGCCCGAGAGGAACATCTGCTTGGCCTGCTTGAAGTCTGCCGAATAGCGGTGGGTGATGTCAAAGGGAAAGCGGCGCAGGCTGCTGGTGCGGGTGAAGACGCTCTGGTGGCAGTAGAACATCTTGTGGCAGTTGCGGGGTGAGAGCGATATCTTCAGCCTTCCATTCTTCAGGATATCGCCGTAGATGACATCGGCTGCGGGATGCAGTTCGCTGAACACGCGGCTCACAACGTGCTCGTCTGTAAAGGTGTCGCCTGCGTTCATGAAAATGCAGTATTCGCCCTGTGCACAGGCAATGCCCTTGTTCATCGCATCATAAATTCCGCGGTCGGGTTCGCTTGTCCAATGGGCCAACTGCGGACTGTACTGTTTGATGAGTTCAAGCGAACCGTCCTGCGAACCGCCGTCTATGATGATGTATTCCAGGGCGCTGTAGTCCTGGCGGATGACGCTCTGGATGGTTCGCTCCAGCGCCTCACGCGCGTTGAAAGTCACGGTGATGACCGTTATCTTGATATCTTGGCTCATGGGTGTGTGCTTGTGTGTCGGGTGGAGAATGGCGGTGCCTCTTTACTGGTCAGCCTTCAGCGCCTTGCGGTAGGTTTCCTCCGTCTTGCGTGCCGTCTCTTCCCATGTGAATAGTTTGAGTCTCTCACAGCCCCGCTCAACCAGCTGATTGCGGTAGGCTGCATCAGAGAGCGTGTGCAGGATGGCCTCTGCCAACTCCTGGGCAGACTGAGGTGAGAAGTAGGCGGCTGCGTCTCCTGCCACCTCGGGAAAGCAGCTTGCGCGGCTGGCTACCACGGGGCATTTCTGGGCAAAAGCCTCCAGGATGGGAATACCAAATCCCTCGTAGAGAGAGGGATATACGAAGAGCCGTGCGTGGCGGTAGAGTTGTGCCAGCACCAGGTCACTTATGTCGTTCATCACCAGGATGCTCTCCTGCAAGCCCTTCTGCACGAAGAGTTCGTGCTCATGCTTGGAGACCGGGCGGCCTGTGAGCACCAGATGCATGTTGGGGTAGCGCTCGTGCACTTGGCAGAATGCTTCCAGGAGCAGTTCGAAGTTCTTGTATCCTCTGCGCTCGCCCACATAGAGGATGTACTCATCGGGCAGCCCTTCGGGTTTTCCTTCGGCCAATGGCTTTGGGCTGAGCCCATGATAAATCACGTCGATCTTCTCCTCGGGTACATGCAGGTAGAGCATGATGTCACGCTTGGTGCATTCGCTGATAGCTATGATGCGGGTGGCACGCTCTGCCAGCTGTCGCTTGTAGGCTGGCGTGGGGTCGTTGGGCGAGAAGTACTGTGGGTACCTCTCGTGGGTCATGTCGTGTATGGTGAGCACGAACTTCTTCTTGCCCAGTAGGTTGAGGAAGTATGGGTTGTAATAGGTGGGGTGAAAGAGGTCGAAGTGACCCTGTTTGATTTTGTGCGCCGCCCATCTCCTGTTGATCTGCCGGAATACCCCCTCCAGTATCTTGAAGAGGCGCTTGGGGATGTTCACATGATTTGCCATTCTGCTGTGGCGGATGTACTGGTTCATGGTGAAGGAAATGGCAAAGGTGGGCTGCACTCCCTTCATGCGGCATCCTATCTCGTAGAAGTAGCGGGAGATGCCTCCGAAGCGTTGGGTGTGAAATGTCTGGTAGTCGAACAGAATCTTCATGCCTGGGATAATAAATAGGTTACACGCGCGTGAGTGACGGGTAGGCCGGGCGCTCACTGCCGGGCGAGCGAGCGGTAGGTGTCCATCAGTTGTCCTGCCAGCACCTGTGGGTGCAGATGGGCGAGAGCATCCTCGCGCCCCTTGACGGAGAGTTGGCGATGCAAATCATCGTCGGTGATGAGGCGGTCCAATGCCTGGCTCAGCGCCTGGGTGTCGTGTGGGTCGGTAAGCAGAGAGTACGGGCCAGCCGCCTCGGGCAGCGACGAGAGGTTGCTGCTGATGACCGGACAACCGCTCAGACGGGCCTCTACCAACGGCAGACCGAAGCCTTCGCAGAACGAGGGATAGATGAAGGCGCGTGCCGTAGCGTAGAGCTCGTGCAGCTGGGCATCCTCCACCTTGGTGCGGAATTCCACCCATTCGTGCAGGCGGTGTGCTTCGATGTACCTCTGCACCTCCTGCATATATTCCCGTCCGTTGCCTACTACCACCAGCGGAAGGCGCACCGATGCGGGCAGCATCTCCAGCGCACGTACAGCCCCAAGCAGATTCTTGCGCGAGTTGATGGAGCCCACGTAGAGCAGGAAGGGTCTGTGGGCAACCTTCTCTTCCCTTGCGCGGATGCAGTCGGCGGTGTAATAATAGGGTGCTGCGGGTTGGTATATTACCCGTATCTTGCTCTTTTCTACGTCGTAATACCTGAGGATGTCGCGCTTGGTGCTCTCGCTGATGGCGATGATGCTGTCGGCATGTGAGAGTGCATACTTCCACTTGCGGTCATAAATCTGCCTGTCTATCCACTGGTACATGTCGGGGAAGGTGTGGAAGGCCACATCGTGGATGGTGACCACCGATGGGATGCCCTTTCGCGAGAGGCCACAGGGAAGTTCGTTGCTCAATCCGTGAAACACGTCGGCCTTTTCCTGGCTTGCCTCATGTGCCAGCCAGTAGGTGCGCCACAGACTTCCCTTCAGCCATCCTGTGGGCTGTACGGTATGCAAGGCGCTATTTCTCAGATAACTGTCAGTGAGCTGGGTGTGTTTCACCTTGGGTGTGTAGAGCACGTAGTCATTGTCTGGGAAATAGCGCGTGAGGATGTCCAGAGTGGTGCGGCTGTGGTTTCCCAGTCCTGTGAAGTTGCAGTACGCTCGCTTGGCATCAAAGGCAATTTTCATCTTCTGATGGACTTTCTTTTGTGTTCGTGTTGGTTTGTATCAATGTCCGTTGCTGCTTCTGTGGGTGCGTACCACCTCATTGAGGCGGTTCACAATCTCGTCGGGAGTGATGTCATGCAGGCAGCGGAAGTCGCCCAGGCGGCAAGGCTTGTTGCCGAAGATGCTGCATGGACGGCAGGGATAATCCTTCTGGATGCAGCGGTCAATCGTCTGTCCCCAGCCCAGGAATCCGCCCAGCGGGTGAGTGGCACCCCATATGCTGAGCACCGGAGTGCATGTGAGCGAAGCCAGATGCATGTTGCCGCTGTCCATGGTGAGCATTGCATCGAGACCGGCTATCCAGTCCAGTTCGCCTGCCATGTTGCCCAGTCGGCCCACCATGGAGTGTGCATGCTCGTACTTCTTATCCCATTGTTCCATAATGGATTGCTCCTTCTCTCCTGCACCAAAGAGATAAACCTCGGTACCCTGTGCCGAGAGCAGGCTCACCACGCGCTCCATCTGCTGCAGGGGATAAATCTTCCCCTGGTGGGCAGCAAAGGGTGCTATGCCGATACCGCCACGGTGCGTGGCTTGGGAAGCCAGTTGGCAGGGTGGTGTGGGCTGCTTGAATGGCAGCAGACGAGCGATGGCCTTGGCATAGCGTTCGAAGCTCGTTTCCTGCTGCACCTTATGTGCTGCGTGCAGGAATGCCTTGCGTGCGCGTCGGTCCTTCACGATATGGCTTACGGGAATGCCTGCCATCCTGAAGCGCAGGCGCAGATATTTGGTGCGGAGCACATCATGCAGGTCGCACACAGCGTCTGGCTCCAGCGCCCGCAGTTCCCTGTAGAGCCGCTCCAGACCGCCCAGCCCCTTGTATTGTGTCAGGTTGATGCCTACGAACTGCACGTTCTGGGGGAGCCTCTTGAATATGGAACCCACAAAGGGACGGCTCACCATGGTGATGCGCAGGTTGGGGTACTGGCGCGCCAAGGTTTCCACGATGGGGACAGTCATCAAGATGTCGCCCAAGGCGGAGAAGCGTATGAGTAACAGATGTTTGTGATTCAATGCTCGAGGGATGGTTTACTTCTTGCCGTAGAGCACGGGATTGGTGCTGGGGTCGTTGTACATCTTCATCTGCTTATAGACCTTCATGTACTTGCGTCCAGCCTCGAAATCCTCAAGCAGCTGGTCGATGGCTGTAGAGAGGTCGGTGCGCTGCTGGAGCAGAATATCGAGCTTCTGCTGGCAACGGGCCTTGTGTTCAGCCGAAGCGTCGGTGCGATCCACCTGCTCCTGCATGTGGTAAATCTTCAGAGCCAGGATGCTGAGACGGTCGATGGCCCAGGCTGGGCTTTCGGTGTTGATGGTGGCGTTGTCCTGACACTTCACGTTGTGGAACTTGGTGTAGAAGTAACTGTCAATCTGCTCAACCAGGTCGGTACGATCCTGATTGCTCTTGTCGATGCGACGCTTGAGCGCCAGTGCATCCACGGGATTGATGTCCTCATCGCGGATGATGTCCTCCAGATGCCACTGCACGGTGTCAATCCAGCATTTCTGGTACAGATCGTGTTCGATGGAACCGCTCTCATAGGGGTTCTGGATGGGTGTATCTACGTTGTCCGACTTGTGATAATCATCGATTACCGCGCGGAAGATAGGGTTGGCAAGTTCTGTAAATTTCATAATTCATTCATATTTTCAGCAAATTTAGGCATTCTTTCTGAATTGCCCAACCATTTTCGCCACCAAAATCCATGCCGCCCCGCTTTCCTTCTCTTCCGAATGCAACTCTTGGCTCAGAAGACCGAAACTTTCAGTTGGGAAAGTTGAACCTGTTTACTAAGGGAAATGCTCCTTCCTTCTTGTCTGAATGTGGATTTGCAGATGCCGCTCCCGAATTCCATAATCATAGAAGAGAAAGGAGTTGCCAAGGAAGTCTGCCTTTCTCCGTCAAAAATTTGCCCGGAAAAAGTATCCAAGGATACTTCGCAATTTATCCAAGGATAAACGGGCAAGTATCCAAGGATATGTCTTTTCTTGATTTCACTGGTATCTTTTCCAGATTTCACTAGACACTTTTCCTATTCACAAACTGAATCAATGGACAGTGTTGTGGAAGCCATACTGAATCAGTTGGCGGATTGGTCCTCAGGATATATCGGGTGAGCCTTTATGCTCTAGGGAGTTTTACCAGAAGCAATAACTCCTAAACAAAAGGAAGGCTGCCCGAGCTTGTCGGACAGCCTTCTGTTTCTGGTTGAGGCATTTGCCTCTGTGGATTTTATCCTTCAGAGATTAGCCGTTCACCTTCTTCATGTGGGCGATGAGCTCCAGCACCTTGTTAGAGTAGCCGATCTCATTGTCGTACCAGCTCACTACCTTCACGAATGTGTCGGTCAGAGCGATACCAGCCTTAGCGTCGAAGATAGAAGTGAGAGTGCAGCCCAGGAAGTCAGAAGAAACCACAGCGTCCTCTGTGTAGCCCAGTACACCCTTCAGCTCGCCCTCAGAAGCCTCCTTCATGGCAGCGCAGATCTCCTCGTACTTAGCAGGCTTAGCCAGGTTAACAGTCAGGTCAACCACAGATACGTCCAGAGTGGGAACACGCATAGACATACCAGTCAGCTTGCCGTTCAGCTCGGGGATAACCTTACCCACAGCCTTGGCAGCACCTGTAGAAGAGGGGATGATGTTGCCGGAAGCAGCACGGCCACCACGCCAGTCCTTCATAGAGGGACCATCAACGGTCTTCTGTGTAGCAGTTGTAGAGTGAACGGTTGTCATCAGACCATCGGTGATACCGAACTTGTCGTTCAGAACCTTGGCGATAGGAGCCAGACAGTTGGTGGTGCAAGAAGCGTTAGACACGAACTGAGTGCCCTTCACGTACTTGTCGAAGTTAACACCGCAAACGAACATGGGAGTAGCGTCCTTTGAGGGAGCAGACATCACCACGTACTTGGCACCGGCCTCGATGTGAGCCTGAGCCTTCTCCTGAGTCAGGAACAGGCCTGTTGACTCAACCACGTACTCAGCCTCAACCTCGTTCCACTTCAGGTCAGCGGGGTTGCGCTCTGCAGTTACGCGAATCTTCTTGCCGTTAACAATCAACTGGCTGTTCTCAACGTCAGCCTCGATGGTGCCGTTGAATGCGCCGTGCATAGTGTCATACTTCAGCATGTAAGCCAAGTAATCCACGGGGCACAGGTCATTGATACCTACGATCTCGATGTCCTCACGAGTCTGAGCGGCACGGAATACGAAACGACCGATACGGCCGAAACCATTAATACCTACTTTTGTTGCCATTTCTTTAATTATTTAAAGGGTTAGAAATAATAGCCTGTTTTATCCACAATTGCAGTAATGAGAGGACTTACACGCCGCCAGCAGCAACGTGATTAAAAGCCAAAAGTGCATATATTTCAGTCTTCTCATCAACTTTTTTCCTTTTGTGGACGCAAAATTACGATATTCTTTTTAATTTAGCGCTCGATTTAATGCAAAAAATAGATAATTATGTCATTTATTCAAGACTTCAAGGCTTTTGCCCTCAAGGGTAACGTAGTTGATATGGCTGTCGGTGTGATTATCGGCGGTGCGTTTGGCAAGATAGTGACCAGTATCGTGAACAACATCATCATGCCTCCTATAGGCGTGCTCACAGGCGGAGTGGATTTCACCGACCTCAAGCTTGTGCTCAAGGATGCAGTGAAGGAGGGTGACCAGGTGGTGAGCGAGGCTGTTACGATCAACTATGGTCAGTTTATCCAGGATGTGGTGGATTTCCTCATCATCGCCTTCTGTATTTTCCTCATGGTGAAGGGTATTGCCGCTCTCTCACGCAAGAAGGAAGAGAAGCCAGCTGAGCCTGCTCCTGCTCCCGAACCGTCGGCTGAGGAGAAGTTGCTCACTGAAATCCGTGATCTTTTGAAGAATAAGTAATCTGCTCTCCGTATTCCCAGGAGAGTTGCAGGAACAGGCCCTCTCGGGCAAATGTGTGTAGGGTAGTGTCCCGAAGCCGTTTTGTCTGACAGGGCTTTTTGATAAACCCCATAGCGGAGAGGCTTTGCTCAAATCTGCCTATGGGGATATTCAGGGGATAGAGGCTTAACCCCCGCATGGGGGAAAGGCTTTTTGTTCAGATGGTAAAAGAATAAAGGTAAAGAGTAGAAGGAGGAGCTTATGAAGCGATTATACATTATTATATATGTAGGACTGGTATTGGCCAGTCTGCCCTTGGTGGCATATGGCCAGCTGAAACGTGTATCGCCCCGCAAGGTGCATCTCTCTGAAGAGAAACTGGCGCGAGCTGACTCGGCCATCATGGATGCCATAGGACGGGGAGAGATTCCCGGTGCCGTGCTGGGTATCGTGAAGGGAGGCTGCATGGCTTATGTGAAGGCTTATGGCAACAGGCAGGTTTATCCTTCGGTGGAGAAGATGACCATCGAGACGATGTTTGACCTGGCATCGTGCAGCAAACCGGTGGCTACAGCTATCAGCGTGATGCAGTTGTGCGAGAATGGCACTCTGCGCCTTACCGATGCCGTCTCTGCTTACATTCCCGGCTTTGCCAGCTGGACTGACTCACAGGGGAATTCTGAGACCATACGCATCCAGCATCTGCTCACCCACACTTCGGGTTTGCCTGCCTATGCTTCTGTAGATGAACTTGTACGCCGCTATGGTTCGCCTTCTCCGCAAGGACTTCTCGAGCACATCTGCCAGGTGAAGCGAAGCTTTGAGCCTGGCACCGACTTTCAGTATAGCTGTCTCAACTACATCACTCTGCAGCATATAGTGGAACGTTGCACAGGTCTTTCGCTGCGTGATTATGCCCGCACCCATATCTTTGCTCCCTTGGGTATGGAGCATACCGACTATCTGCCCTTGGGTGAAGACTTGAGCCGTTGGGGTAGTCTCATAGCTCCCACCACCCGCCAGCCAGACGGAAGTGTGTTGCGCGGACAGGTTCATGACCCATTGGCGCGAGTGATGAATGGCGGTGTGAGCGGTAATGCGGGTGTGTTCAGTACGGTTGATGACTTGGCAGTCCTGTGTGCAGCCTTGCAGAATGGTGGTCAGTGGCAGGGTGCTCGCATCCTTTCGCCTGCCACCGTGCTGGCCATGCGCAGTGTGCCACAATGGGCCAGCCAGATAGGCCGTACCTATGGATGGGATGTACATAGTCCCTATGCTTCGTGCAATGGTTCTTTGCTTTCGCCCCAAACCTACGGGCACACGGGCTATACAGGTACCAGCATCGTCATCGACCCTGTTAACGACGTGAGTATCATCCTGCTTGTCAATGCCGTTCATCCCATCGATGGCCGCAGCCGCATGGTACGCCTGCGCTCGCTCATCAGTAATATCGTGGCAGGGGCAATGTATTGATGAGGCATTGGGTAACAACGTTATATGTCTTTTTGGAGAAAAGTCATAGAGAGTTTCGGGGATAGGAGACCATTGAACGCAGAAGTATCAAGAGATGCTTCTCGCTGGGCTTTTGTGGATGTTGAAGTAGGCCTGAAGGACAAGCGTATTCATGATATAGGAATCTTGCGTTGGGATGATGCCAAGTTTCATTCGGGCAGGAAGAAGGAGGCGAAAGAGTTTCTTGACGGCGTAGATTTTATCTGTGGCCATAATGTTGTCCATCATGATGTGAAGTATTTGTTCGGAGACGAACATATCCGTTGGGGGCTTGTGGACACATTGTACATGTCACCTCTTTTGTTTCCGGAACGCCCCTATCATCATTTGTTGAAAGATGACAAACTGATGAGTGACCAAGTGAACAATCCTCTGAATGACTGTGAAAAGGCTTACGATTTGTTGCTTGACGAAATGGAGGCATGGAAACGCTTGCCTCGTGAACTGACGCTTATATATGCAACCTTGCTTCATGGTGTGCCGGAGTTTTCTGGCTTCTTGGATATGGCAGATGCAGAGTGCTGTGAGAAGGAAGAGCTTCCAGGGCATATTTATACGTTTTTCCATGGGCGCATTTGTCAAAATGTGGATTTGCGTTCACTTGTTGAAAAGCAACCAGTAGAGTTGGCTTTTTCTCTTGCGCTCATTACTACAACAGAGCGAAACTCCATCACTCCGCCTTGGGTGCTTTATACTTACCCTAATGTGGAGAATGTGGTACGTCTTCTCAGGCATACCTGTTGTGCTGACGGATGTGATTATTGCAGGAGTTTGTTGGATGTACACACCAATCTGAAGCATTTCTTCGGCTATAATCAGTTCAGAACCTATGAAGGCGAACCATTGCAAGAGAATGCTGTTAGGGCAGCAGTAACGGGAAAGTCTCTGCTGGCGATTTTCCCCACAGGCGGAGGCAAGTCGCTTACATTCCAGTTGCCTGCCCTCATGGAGTCGCAAACGGTGCATGGACTCACGGTTGTCATTTCGCCATTGTTATCTTTGATGAAGGATCAAGTGGACAATTTGGCAGAACGAGGTATAACGGAAGCAGTGACCATAAATGGTCTGCTTGACCCCGTCAGACGCTCGCTTGCTATAGATCGCGTACAGAGTGGTGACGCTTCGTTGCTCTATATTGCTCCTGAAATGCTAAGGTCGAAGACTATAGAAAGAATTCTGCAGGCTCGCCATGTAGTACGGTTTGTTATCGATGAGGCTCATTGCTTCTCGTCTTGGGGGCAGGATTTTAGGGTGGATTATCTTTATATTGGCAAGTTTATACGGGAGTATCAGAATCGCAAGCGTCTCCAGCAGCCAATTCCTATTTCATGCTTTACAGCTACAGCCAAGCAAAAGGTGATACAGGATATATGCGACTATTTCAAACAGACGCTCGGTCTTGATCTGCAGTTGTTTGCCTCGTCAGCTTCACGTACCAACCTGCGCTATTCTGTGATTCATGCTGATACAGATGAGGTCAAGTATTCCAGGCTTCGCTCCCTCATTGCCGAGTCAGACTGTCCTGTTATAGTATATGTATCGCGCACGAAGAGAACAAGGCTGTTGGCAGAGAAGCTGACCCGTGATGGTTACAAAGCTTTGGCGTTCAACGGGCAGATGGATGCAGATGAGAAGATTGCCAATCAGGAAGCGTTCATGAATGACCGTGTGCGCATCATTGTTGCAACTTCTGCTTTCGGAATGGGAGTTGATAAGAGCGATGTGGGGTTGGTCATCCATTATGATATTTCCGACTCGCTTGAGAATTATGTACAAGAGGCTGGACGTGCTGGACGAGATCCGCATCTTGAGGCAAGGTGTTATGTGCTCTATAGCGATGGCGACCTTGACAAGCATTTCATGTTGCTTAACCAGACCAAACTTAGCATCAGTGAGATACAACAAGTGTGGAGGGCTGTGAAAGATATGACC
>ERZ1026850.1861-NODE-1861-length-10308-cov-4.332976_pt1 | contig 10308 bp, 11 predicted proteins | sample MGYA00380155_ERZ1026850 | MGnify/ENA primary metagenome ERZ1026850 (study PRJEB33269, sample SAMEA4719791) | human gut metagenome | biome: human-associated habitat; feature: organic feature; material: feces | place: Cameroon | collected 2013-10 ... | reverse complement strand
TTCGTCAGCATCGATTCCATCGCCGGTCCCAGTGAAATCCTTGTGATTGCTGATGAGACTGCCAACCCAAGATATGTGGCAGCCGACCTGTTGTCCCAGGCAGAACATGACGAACTTGCCAGCGCGATTTTAATTACCACCAGTGAAGAACTGGCAAATAAAGTTTCCGAAGAAATTGACGGCTTTTTACAGGAGCTTTCCAGAAAAGAGATTATTGAGAAGTCCTTACAGAATTATGGGTATCAGCTGATTGCAGAATCCATGGAGGATGCCATCGATGCCGCCAATGCCATTGCTTCGGAACACCTTGAGATTCTTACGAAAGACCCTTATCAAGTCATGACCAAGATTGAAAATGCAGGTGCCATCTTCTTAGGAGAATATTCTTCCGAGCCTTTGGGCGACTACTATGCAGGACCGAACCACATCCTGCCCACCAACGGAACTGCAAGATTCTTCTCCCCATTAAATGTAGATGACTTTATGAAGAAAACCAGCATTATTTCCTATTCCAGGGAAGCACTGGAACAGGCGCATGAAGACATTGAGCTGTTCGCCCAAAAAGAAGGCTTAACAGCCCATGCCAATTCCATTCATGTACGTTTTGAATCCTGACAGAAATCCAGAAAGTGAGGCATACCATGGCAAGAACAGCAACCATCAGCCGTAAGACAAAAGAGACAGACATTCAGGTAACCCTGGAAATTGACGGAGACGGAGTCGGTAACATTTCTACCGGCATCGGATTCTTTGACCACATGCTGGAAGGCTTTACCAAACACGGCTTCTTCCATACTGATATTCAGGTAACCGGCGATTTACACGTAGACGGACACCATACCGTTGAAGATACCGGGATTGTTATCGGACAGGCCATTAAGGAAGCCATTGGCGATAAAGAGGGCATCAAGAGATATGGTTCCTTTCTTCTTCCAATGGATGATTCCCTGTGTCTATGTGCCATCGACTTATGTGGCAGACCTTATTTCTGTTTCGACTGTAACTTTCCGGTGGAAAGAGTTGGTGGACTGGATACCGAACTTGTCCGGGAATTTTTCTATGCCATTTCCTACACTGCCGGCATGAATCTTCATATTAAAATGCTCCATGGGGAAAATGCCCACCACATGATAGAGGCAATGTTCAAAGCCTTTGCCAAGGCACTGGATGAAGCTACCTCTTATGATAAAAGAATTACAGGGGTATTAAGTACCAAGGGTGCCCTCTAAGAAAATACAGCAGATATTTTTCTGCAGGAAGTGAGATACCAAACAGATGTCATACAAGAAATTTATTCCCTGCATTTATTTATACAAAGGAAATGCCGTAAAGAGCTTTTCCGACAGCACCATTATTGACACCAATCCGGTTGCACTTGGCAGATTCTACAGCGATAACAATGCCGATGAGTTAATCCTTTATGATTTATCCGATGGCGATGCAGAGCACGAAGAAGCACTGGATATCATCAAGGCTATCTGTAATGAAGCTGAGATTCCTGTTATCGGTGCAGGTAATGTGAAGCGTATGGAAGACATTAAGAAACTTCTTTATGCCGGCTGTAAGAAAGCAGCCCTGAATTATTCCAAACCGGGCAATATCGAGATTACCGAAGAAGTCTCCAAGAAATTCGGGAAGGAAAAAATCGTAGCCTGTGTAACGGAAACAGAGAGTATTACTCAAAACGAAGCCTTGCTGGAAGACTATGTGGAAGAAATCATTCTGGTAAAGGAAAATGGACTCAAAGAAGCCATTTCTGTATCCAGATTCCCCATGATTGCCTCCGTACCGGATGTTTCCTTAGATAAGCTTTTGGAATTACTTGCCCATGACAATATTTCTGGTATTTCCGGTTATGCCATCAACGAAAATGCAAAAGAACTGTTGGCAATAAAATCCTTATGTCAGAACAATGGGATTCCGGTCAATACCTTTGAACCGGCTATCAAATGGGAAGAGTTCAAGTTAAATTCCGATGGTCATGTAACCGTTGTTGTACAGGACTATAAAACAGATGAAGTCCTGATGGTGGCTTACATGAATGAAGAAGCCTATAATATGACGTTAAAGACCGGTAAAATGACTTACTACAGCAGAAGCCGCCAGGAACTTTGGCTAAAAGGAGAGACCAGTGGACATTACCAGTATGTGAAATCTTTAACTGCTGATTGCGATAAAGACACCATTCTGGCTAAAGTATCTCAGATTGGTGCTGCCTGCCACACCGGTTCCCATTCCTGCTTCTTTAACGAAATTATGGCTAAGGAATATGAAGAGTCGAATCCACTCAAAGTATTTGAACAGGTTTTTGATGTGATTAAGGACCGTAAGGTACACCCTAAGGAAGGTTCTTATACCAACTACCTGTTTGATAAGGGACTTGATAAGATTTTAAAGAAACTGGGTGAGGAGGCAACCGAGATTGTCATTGCTGCCAAGAACCCCAATGCCAATGAAGTGAAATATGAAATCTCTGATTTCCTGTATCACATGATGGTTCTCATGGCAGAGAAAAATGTGACCTGGGAAGAGATTACAACCGAACTGGCACAGCGTTAAAGAAAAACAGGAACGTGCTTTCTTTGGAAGGTACGTTCTTTTTTTGTCCATTCTTTCATACATTAAAACAAGCAATTCTGATAGAAAGGATAAGGTATGGACACCAGAACAACTCCTTCTAATCATATTTCTCCCGAAAAGAAAATAGAGCTTGCCCAATATATCCGGGCTGAAAATGCTGATAATCGTATGCGTATCCGTCAACGGGAACAGATTCTCTATGGCACTCCCGCCACACAGACACAGCCTCTTTTATATGACAGCTGTGCCCTGGCAAGACCCGATACCGCTTCTGAAGAAGCACCAGCACAGATAGCCATGGTCAAAGGTTCCTTTAAATTTAGAATGGTTCTTGCTTTCATATTGTTCGTCGGCTTTCTCATCTGTGATACCAACAACTTACATCTCTTCCAATATAGTATGGCAGATATTGATGACATGATTGTAGCGGATACCTTTCATCTGCAAGATGGCGGAAACAGTGCTCTGGCAGACGGATTTGCCGGTTTACTTGATTTTAAATGATAAATCCGCTATACTGAATGAGCATTTTGATTACTCATTCTCGAAAAGAAAGGTTTCATTACATGAGAAAACTGGCGTTAAGTGACGACATTTTAATGCAGGTGGAAAAGCCTGCCCGATATATCGGCAACGAAGTGAATTCCGTTGTAAAGGACAAAAACGAAGTTTCTGTCCGTTTTGCTATGTGCTTCCCGGATGTTTACGAAATCGGCATGTCCCATCTGGGCATCCAGATTTTATACAGTATGTTTAACTCCTGGAAGGATGTCTGGTGTGAGAGAGTCTATTCTCCCTGGACTGATTTGGATAAGATTATGAGACAACAGCACATTCCTCTGTTTGCTCTGGAATCCCAGGAACCGGTAAAGGATATGGACTTTCTCGGCATTACCATTCAGTATGAAATGTGTTATACCAATATTTTACAGGTACTGGATTTGGCACAGATTCCGCTGCTTTCCAAAGACCGTGGAGAAGATATGCCCATTGTCATCGGCGGGGGACCCTGCAGCTATAACCCGGAACCGATTGCCGATTTCTTCGATTTATTCTATATCGGAGAAGGAGAGACACAGTACCGTCCTCTGTTAGACTGGTATTTGGAAAATAAGAAAAATGGCGGTTCCCGTTCCGATTTTCTGAAAGGGGCTTCCCAGATTCCGGGTATCTACGTTCCCGGCTTTTATGAAGAAGTCTACAACGAAGATGGCACCATAAAAGAACGGAAAAAGCTTTACGAAAAGGCACCAGACACGATTTTAAAGGAAATTGTCATGGACGTGACCGATACCCATTATCCTATGAAGCCGGTGGTTCCTTTTATCAAGGTAACCCAGGACCGAGTCGTACTGGAAATCCAGCGCGGCTGTATCCGTGGCTGCCGTTTCTGCCAGGCAGGACAGCTTTACCGTCCGGTCAGGGAACGGGACGTGGATAAATTAAAAGAATATGCCGTAGAAATGCTGCACAATACCGGACATGAAGAGATTTCCCTAAGTTCCCTAAGTTCCAGTGATTATTCCAAGTTAGATGAACTGCTGGATTTTCTGATTGAAGACTGTGACCAAAAACATATCAATATTTCCCTGCCATCTTTGCGAATTGATGCCTTTTCCCTGGATGTCATGAGTAAGGTACAGGATGTAAAAAAGAGCAGTCTTACCTTTGCCCCAGAAGCAGGAAGTCAGAGACTGCGTGATGTTATCAACAAAGGATTGACCGAAGAAGTCATTTTAAAAGGTGCAGCTCTTGCCTTTGAAGGTGGCTGGACCAGGGTAAAATTATACTTTATGCTGGGATTACCTACCGAGACGGAAGACGATATTAAGGGCATCGGCGATTTATCCAATAAAATTGCCGCTACCTTCTTTGATACCGTACCAAAGGACAAGCGTGTCAATGGTAAGGTACAGATTGTTACCAGTACCTCCTTCTTTATTCCCAAGCCTTTTACCCCCTTCCAGTGGGCACCGATGTGTACCAAGGAACAGTTTATCGACAAGGCTTATCAGACCAAGAAGGGCATCATGGAGCAGCTTAACCAGAAGAGTATTAAATATAACTGGCACGAGGCAGATGTCAGCGTGCTGGAAGGTGTTTTTGCCAGAGGTGACCGCCGGGTAGCCAAAGCCATTCTGACTGCTTATGAACAGGGCTGCCTGTTTGATTCCTGGAGTGAATACTTCCACAATGATATATGGTTACAGTCTTTTGCTGACTGTGGTCTGGATATCAATTTTTATACAACCAGAGAACGTGCAGATGATGAAATCTTCCCATGGGATTTCTTAGACTGTGGTGTTACCCGTGACTTCTTGCTGCGGGAATGGAAAAAAGCACAGGCAGAAACCGTTTCCCCAAACTGTAGAAGTCAGTGTCAGGGATGCGGTGCCAGACGCTTCGGCGGCGGTGTCTGCTTTGAATCCTAATGAACAGGGGAATGGAGCAAACAACTATGAAAATCAGAATTAAATTTGCCAAATACGGAACTATGAAATTTATCGGTCATCTGGATATGATGCGCTTTTTCCAGAAAGCCATCCGCCGTGCCAACATTGATATCCGTTATTCCGAAGGCTTCAGCCCTCATCAGATTATGTCCTTTGCCGCCCCGCTGGGCGTAGGCATTGAAAGTCAGGGCGAATATCTGGATATTGAAGTCAATTCCCTTACCACCACAGAGGATATGAAGAACCGGTTAAACCACGCCATGGTGGAAGGCGTAGAAGTACTGGCAGTCTGTATCTTACCGGACACGGTCAAAAATGCCATGGCAAGTGTAGCCGCAGCTTCCTATCAGCTTCATAAAAAGGAAGGCTCCTTTGCGATTGCTGATTTAGATAAGAAACTTTCTGCTTTCTATGCCCAGGAACACATTCCTTACACCAAGGAAACCAAGAAAAGTGTCCTGGAACTGGACTTAAAACAGGGTATTTATTCCCTGGAAGCCTGTGAAGTAACCGTTCCGTTCTATGAAGGGGCAGAAAAACGTACCACCCAGGCTATCCGCATGATGGTAGATGCGAGCAGCAGCGGCAACATTAAACCGACCATGGTATTTGAGAAATTCTGTGAGTTTGCAGGATTGGAGATTCCAGCCTCTGCGTACCAGGTAACCCGTCTGGATACCTATACCGATATTGCAACAGGCGACGAGCCGCATCACTTCGTACCATTGGAGGCAGTGGGAACTGCAAAATAAACTTTACACTGGAATCGTTCACATAGAAGGGGTGAAACTATGGCAGCAACCGGTAAAATTCTTATTCTGAAACTGTATCATAAAATATTGTCCATATTGCTTGCAGACAATCAGATATTATCCATTCATGCCCAGAAAGAAGTGCCCCATGCTATCGGTAACATTTATGTGGGACGGGTGCAGAATATTTCCCTGAATATCGGAGCCGCATTTGTAGATTTGGGAGAGGGGTATCTTACTTTTCTTCCCTTATCGGAAGCCCGCTATGCCCACATTACCAACCGGAAATCGGACGGCACCATCAAGTGTGGGGATGAGCTGCTCGTACAGATTGTAAAAGAACCCATGAAAACCAAGGTTGCCGGTGTAACCACCAAGATTTCCCTATCCGGAAACTACGCCGTAGTCGGCATCCAGGATAAAAAGACCCCGGCTATCCAGGTTTCTTCCAAAATCGGCAAAGCAAAACAAAATCACTTCCGTGATATTGAAGTATTACAGCCTCTGGCGCAGAAATATAGCTTAATTGTAAGAACCAATGCCAGTCAGTTAGAAACAGATGACGCCCTGATTGCAGAAGCGACAGACCTGGCAGACCAGTTACATCACATTCTTGACATTGCGGACAAACGCACCTGTTACAGTTGTCTGCATCATGCCTGTCCGGATTTCCTTCATTTTATCCAGAATATTTACCTCACCGAATACGATGAAGTCATTACCGACTTACCGGAAGTGTATATGGTTCTGGAAAAAGAAATGAGACAGATGGATATTCCCCTACGGCTTTATCAGGACAAACTGTTACCTTTATATAAACTCTATGCAATCGAAAACCGGATTCAGGAACTGCTTGGCAAAAAAGTCTGGTTAAAGTCCGGCGGCTATCTGATTATTGAACCCACAGAAGCCTTAATTTCCATTGATGTAAATTCCGGGAAATGCGAGACCGGTAAGAATAAAGAAGAGACGTTTCTCAAAATCAATAAAGAAGCCGCACAGATGATTGCCATTCATTTACGGGCAAGAAACCTGTCCGGTATGATTCTGGTGGATTTCATCAACCTGAACAGTAAGGCTCACGAAACAGAACTGATGGAATATATGCGCAGTCTGCTAAAACGGGATAATGTAACCTCCAATGTGGTAGACATGACCGGTCTTGGTCTGATGGAACTGACCCGTAAGAAAATCAGTCCCTGCTTTGCAGAACAGTTAAAATCATAGGAAAGGATTTCTATATATGAAATTTTTGGAAATGAAAAAAGTAAAAGACGGCCGTTATCTGAAAAACTACGAACTGACCTACTTAAACAAAGCCGGCAGGGAGAAGAAATATGAAATCGTCAGCCGTCATGAAATTCCTTCTGCAGATTCCCTGGGAAAACGAGTTAGTGGTGTTTCCATTGTCGCCTACTGCAACGATAAAATGCTTTTATTGCGGGAATTCCGGATGGGAGTCAACCGGATCATCTATAATCTCTGTGCCGGTATGCTCAACGAAGAGGAATCCATCGAAGAGTGCATCAGCAGGGAACTGTATGAAGAAACCGGTCTTGCGGTAAGTAAAATCCATCATATTTTACCACCCTCCTTTGCCGCCGTGGCTTTTTCCGATGTAAAGACACAGATTGCCTTCGTGGAAGCTGCGGGCGCGTTTGAGGATAACACGTCAGACAATGAACAGATTGAAGCCCGTTTCTATTCCCGGGAAGAAGTAAGGGAGCTTCTCGAAACAGAAGAGTTCAGTTCCAGGGCACAGATGGCTGCTTACTTTTTTGTCCAGAAATCTTAAAATATATATTGACAAACAGTGGGAAACCCCTTATGATATATGAGTATGCCGCTTAGCGAGGTAAAAGTATGTCTTCAGACATCACCGAAGCTAGCGAGTAAATGAATTTCGATTCATGAATAGGAGGTGCCATATGTACGCAATTATTGCAACAGGTGGAAAGCAGTACAAAGTATCTGAAGGAGATGTCATTAAAGTTGAGAAACTTGACGTTGAAGTAGGTGCTTCTGTAACATTTGACCAGGTTATAGCTGTTAGCGATAAAGAGCTTAAGGTTGCTGCTGATGTTCAGAACGCAACTGTAACAGGAACTGTTATGGACCAGGGTAAAGCTCGTAAAGTTATCGTTTACAAATACAAGAGAAAATCCGGCTATCACAAGAAAAATGGTCATAGACAAGCATACACACAGATTAAAATCGACAAAATCAATGCTTAATATTTTATTACTAAGCATTTGTGTTATGCAAAGAGGTGTGAGATGACAAAAATCACATTTCATAAAACAAAGGCAGGAGAATACAGAGGATTTATCTGTAAAGGGCATGCCGGTTATGCAGATTATGGACAGGATATTGTATGTGCTTCCATTTCCGTACTGGTTATCAACACCATTAACGCTCTGGATGAAATTACGAAAGAGCCGATGGATGTTACAGCCGAGGAAGATACCGGCACGATAACATGTTCCTTTTCCAGTAATTCCTTGAAGGAGACTTCCAAAGTACTTCTTGATTCCCTTGTACTTGGACTTAGCCATATTGAGAAACAGTATGGAAAAAAACATTGTAAATTGACATTTGAGGAGGTGTAATACCATGTTAAATATGAACCTTCAATTTTTTGCACATAAGAAAGGTGTTGGTTCTACTAAGAACGGTAGAGATTCCGAATCCAAGAGATTAGGTGCAAAGAGAGCTGACGGACAATTCGTTAAAGCAGGAAACATTTTATACAGACAGCGTGGAACAAAGATTCATCCAGGTATCAATGTAGGTATTGGTGGAGATGATACATTGTTCGCATTAGTTGATGGTGTACTTCGCTTTGAAAGAAAAGGCAGAGACAAGAAGCAGGCTTCTGTATACCCTGTAGAAGAGAAATAATGAATGAATCGGGCTTCGAACATGTAGATGTTTGAAGCCCTTTTTGAAGTTGAAAAGCAATGATACTGTAACCTGAAAACAAGGCATTGATATAGAAGAAGTAGGTGATACCCATGTTTGCAGATCGCGCAAAAATCTATGTAAAAAGTGGTAAAGGCGGAGACGGACACGTTTCTTTCCGTCGTGAAAAATATGTACCAAACGGCGGTCCTGATGGCGGCGATGGCGGTAATGGCGGCAGCGTTTATTTTGTTGTCGATGAAGGGCTGAATACTCTGACAGATTTCCGTCATATCCGTAAATACTGTGCCAAAAACGGCGAAGAAGGCGGGAAACGCAACTGTGCCGGCAAGAATGGCGAAGACATCATCATCAAAGTACCGGAAGGCACCGTTATCAAAGAAGCGGAAAGTGGTAAAGTAATCGCAGATATGTCCGGTGAAAACCGCAAATTCATGATTTTAAAAGGCGGCAAAGGTGGTAATGGTAACCAGCACTATGCAACCAGCACCATGCAGGCACCCAAATATGCCCAGCCCGGTCAGCCGGCGCAGGAGCTGGAGCTGTTACTGGAGCTTAAAGTAATTGCAGATGTAGGCCTTGTGGGCTTTCCAAACGTCGGCAAATCCACTTTCTTATCAAAGGTAACCAATGCCAGACCGAAAATTGCCAATTATCATTTTACAACCTTAAATCCTAACCTGGGTGTTGTGGATCTTGATGACGCCAAAGGCTTTGTTATTGCAGATATTCCAGGACTGATTGAAGGGGCTTCAGAGGGGATTGGACTCGGACATGAATTCTTACGTCACATTGAACGTACCAAACTGATTGTTCACATCGTAGATGCCGCTTCCACAGAAGGACGCGACCCCGTCGAAGATATTTATGCCATCAATAAAGAACTGGAAGCATACAATCCGGAAATTGCCGGACGTCCACAGATTATTGTTGCCAATAAAATCGATATGATTTATGCAGGTGCCGAAGAAGACCCGGTTGCCCGCATTAAGGCAGAATTTGAACCAAAAGGAATCCCGGTCTATGCGATTTCCGCTATCAGTGGTCAGGGACTGCGGGAACTACTCTACGATATCAGTAATCGTCTTTCCCAGTTGGATTCCAAGCCCATTATCTTCGAGCAGGAATTCTTCCCGGAATATCACTTTGATACCGAAAATGAGCCATTTACCGTGGAATATGATGCTGAAGAAGATGAATATGTGGTAGAAGGACCAAGAATTGAAAAGATGCTGTCCTACACAAATCTGGAGTCTGAAAAAGGCTTCAAATTCTTCCAGGACTTTCTGCGGGAAAATGGTATCCTGAAACAGTTGGAAGAACTGGGTATCGAAGAGGGCAGCACCGTCAGAATGTATGGTCTTTCCTTCGATTATTATAAATAACTGTAACTTTTATTTTAAACACAAATAACAGAGGTATGTTATGACAAGCAAACAAAGAGCATATTTAAAAAGTTTAGCAAGCAATCTGAACCCGATTTTTCAGGTAGGCAAATCCAGCCTTACCCCTGAATTTACCAAGGCAATCGAAGAGGCTTTCAACACAAAAGAGCTGATTAAAATTGCTGTACTGAAAAACTGCTTCGATGACCCTAACGA
>ERZ1026850.1860-NODE-1860-length-10312-cov-5.974066_pt1 | contig 10312 bp, 10 predicted proteins | sample MGYA00380155_ERZ1026850 | MGnify/ENA primary metagenome ERZ1026850 (study PRJEB33269, sample SAMEA4719791) | human gut metagenome | biome: human-associated habitat; feature: organic feature; material: feces | place: Cameroon | collected 2013-10 ... | reverse complement strand
GCGGCGATCTTGTTGGCCTCGTCGTCCTGATCGGCCTTGGCCAACTTGGCCTCGAGATCGGAGTTCTCCTCGGCGAGGGCGTTCCAATCGATGTCCCCGCCGGACATCATGATGTCCTCGATCTCCCTGAGCCTGCGGCGGATGGCCTCGATATGCCCGTAGGGTCTTCCGAGGACCTCGCGCACGGTGACGTCCCCGGACTCCGCGAACTGCTCCAGGTACCCGATGCGCTCGGTCTGCTGTATCAGCTCGCCGGTGTCGGGCTTCTGCTCGCCCAGGAGGATGCTCAGGAAGGTGGTCTTCCCTGCTCCGTTGACCCCTATCAATCCTATGCTGTCCCCTTCGTTGATCTGGAGACTTACATCCTTCAGGACCTTGACGGGACCGAAGGACTTGGCGATGGACTGGGCCTTCAAGAGCATATCCGGGTGGAAAGGGTCGCCGTATAAGTGGGATGCGCCCGAGCATCCGGATTGAAATACAGCTTCGTCAATCGGCGGATATGGTCTCGGGTCCGAAGACGTTCAACCGCGGGGTGTTCCTGCTGTTCGTCATGCTGACCGGGATGCTGGCTGGAGCCGCAATCTGGGCTGTTCTGTTCGTTATGGACGTCGGCATCTCCGCGCTGTGGTCCGGATTCAAGGACCACATCGGAGGATTCTATCCCTTGGTTGTCTGCCTGATCGGCGGGGTCGTCATAGGGTTGTTCACGAGGAGGTTCGGCCGCTATCCGGAGAACCTACCCGAGGTCATGGCCAAGGTCAAGGAGAACGGCCGGTACGAGTACGACAAGCTCGGAGTCATGTCGGTCGGTGCCGTGCTGCCTCTGGTGTTCGGAGGTTCCGTGGGTCCGGAGGCAGGACTCACCGGGGTGATCGCAGGGCTGTGCACCTGGGTCGGGGACCGGATGAGGAGCTTCGGAAGGGAGCTGAAGGGACTCACGGACATCGGGATGTACGCTGCTCTGTCGGCGGTGTTCACGGCTCCGCTGTTCGGATTGGCCGGGGTGTCCGGGAAGACGGATGCACCGGAGATGTCCAGGCCGATGAAGCTCGTCACGTACGCGTTCGCCATCGTCGGAGCCATGCTGGCGATGCATCTCCTCGGGAAATACGTCGGAGGAGGGATGTCCATGCCGAGATACGACGGCATGGGATTCGGCGACGGGGAGGCGCTGTATCTCCTCCCGGTATGCCTGGTCGGTGCTCTGGCGGGATGGCTGTTCCGCGTATCGGACAACGTATTCCATCTGGTATCCGAGAGATTCGGGGACAGGGATGTGGTCAGGTCGGTCATCGGAGGACTGGTTCTGGGGATCTGCGGGATGGTCCTGCCGTTCACCCTGTTCTCCGGAGAGGCGCAGACGGGGGAGCTGGATTCCGTATGGACGTCGATGACCGCGATGGTGCTGATAGCGACGGGATTCGTGAAGATCGCTGCGACCGCGTTCTGCGTGAACATGGGATGGAGAGGCGGTCATTTCTTCCCCGTGATATTCTCGGGAATCGCGATAGGATACGGGCTTTCGGCGGCTCTCGGAGTGGATCCGATGTTCGCCGTATGCGCGACCACAGCCGCGGTGGTCGGCGGGGTGATGAGGAAGCCGCTGATGACCGTGCTCCTGCTGTTCCTGTGCTTCCCGCTGCACAGCGTTGTGATCCTGGCGATATCAGCGGTCATCGGAGCGTATCTGCCCCTGCCGGTGCCCTTCGGGAAGAAGACGGAATCGCGATCGCACGTACTCGTCCGGAAGCTGCGACGGGACCGCGCGACGCTCGGTGAGATCCGAGAGACGTCTCAGGAACTCGTCCCTGCGCCCATAGGGTATCCAAGCCTTCACATCCACACGGGTGGAGTACTCGCATTCCGGACGCTTCGCCATGAGATCGGACATCTTGGACTCGAAAGCGTTGTAGTCCGAATAGTCCACATGGGAGGAGTAGACGCAGCACGCTCTCTTATCGATGCCTTTCGCATCCTTCAGAGCCAGCTTGGCCCCTTCGGTGTAGGCGTGCACCAGCCCCCCGGTTCCTAGAAGCGTTCCTCCGAAGTAGCGGATCACCACGACCATGGTGTCGCACAGTCCGGAACCGCGGAGGACGGAGAGAATGGGTTTGCCGGCGGTACCCGAAGGCTCGCCGTTGTCACTGGACCGCTCATGACGGTCGGCGCCGTCGAAGACGGCGGCCCAGCAGTAGTGGGTGGCATCCCGCCACCTGGCCGACAGATCGGCCAGGTTGGCCTGGATGTCCCCCTCGTGGGGACAGGGGAGGGCGATCCCGATGAAACGGGAGCCCTTGAGCGTCAGTTCCCCGACGCTCTCCCCTGCGATCACCTTGTGATCTTCCATCATGGGAGATCTTGGACGGGCTCCAGATCGTCCCCGGCGCCTCCGGGGGGCTCGACGTAGGTCTGAGCCAGATCGAACTCCTCCTGGACCTTCTCGGAGGGCGGGGGCGTCAGCAGAGCGACGACGAGGGCCACGATCATGGACAGGCAGAATCCCGGAAGGAGGGAGTACAGCCCGGTGAAGCCCATGAAGGTCTCCCAGAAGATGACGACCGCGAATCCGGTGATCATGGAGGCGATGGCACCCTGGAGGTTCATGCGCTTCCAGAACAGGGACAGGATCATCACGGGTCCGAAGGCGGAACCGAATCCGGACCATGCGTAGGACACGAGGTCCATGATGTTCTTCCCGCCGTAGAGGGCGAGGACCAGGGCGACGACGGAGATCAGGACCACGACGGCCCTGGACATCCAGGACATGGTCTTGTCGCTGAACTGGCGCTTCTTGGACTTCGCCATGATGTCGTTGGTGATGCTCGAGGTGGCGACGAGGAGCTGCGAGTCCACGGTGGACATGATGGCAGCGAGGATCGCAGCGAACATGATACCGCAGGCGAACGAGAGTCCCGGAACGAACAGGGACTTGGACAGCTCGAGGAAGATGTACTCCTTGTCGAAGTCCTCTCCGGGGACGATTCCCTGCTGGAGGAAGTAGGCCCTTCCGACGAGTGCCACGAGAGCGACCGCGGACAGAGCGATGACGATCCACAGGAGGGAGATCCTCCTGGCGACCTTGACCTCCTCGGGGTCCCTGATGGACATGTAGCGCACCACGATGTGGGGCATTCCGAAGTATCCGAGTCCCCATGCGAGGGACGATATCACTGCGACGAAGGCGATGGGCTCCCCTCCGCTGTAGAACAGGCTGGTGAATCCCTCGATGTCGATGTTGTCCCAGGCGGTGGCGACGGCGCCGAATCCGCCCATGTCGAAGATCGCGACCAGGGGGACGACGACCACGCAGACGACCATCAGGATGGCCTGGAAGAAGTCGGCCCAGCAGACGGCCGTGTATCCGCCCATGAGGGTGTAGAGGATCGTGATGACCGCTCCGACGATGATCGCCAGCTCCAATCCCATGTCGATCGACAATGAAAGAACCACGCCGCTGCTCTTGAAGCCGGATGCGACGTAGATCGTGAAGAAGAAGAGGATGATGACAGCACTGATGATCCTCAGGTATCCCTTGTCGTCGTGGTACCTGTTGGAGAAGAACTCGGACATGGTGATGGAGTTACCGGATACCACGGAGTGCTTCCTCAAACGCTTGGCGACGAAGAGCCAGCACAGATACGAACCGATGGCGAGACCGATACCGATCCACACCTCGCCCATACCGGCCACGACTATCGCGCCCGGCAGCCCCATGAGTAGCCAGCCGCTCATATCGGACGCCTGTGCGGACATCGCCGTCACATACGGATTGTTCTTTCTACCGCCGAGGAAATACTCCCTCATACCTTGGTTCCTCGTCCTTTTGAGGAACCACATTCCCAGAAGCAGCATCGCCACGAAATAGACGACGATTGCTGCAAGAATACCTGCATCCAGATTAGCACCTGGCTCTCGCATGCGCAGGTCCATTTAAAATGGATTCCACGAAACGGGGGGTCCGGAAGGCATCCGCCCGTCAGGGATGACGTGTTCCCGGTCATCCCACCGTTCCCAGCAGCCAATCCATTACGTTGTAGTGTCTTATCCCGTCGGAGACCTGGAGCGGGAAGCCGTCCAACGACAGGACCGTCTTGCTGTAGCTGTCCCTGATCAGACGGAACGGCCTGACCTCCCTGTCGTACGTGGTTTCGGACATCATCGACAGGGTGACCTGGTAGTATTCGGTGTCATCCCCCTTGCGGGCGGTGAAATCCACCTCCGTGTCCCCGTACTTCCCGACTGCTACCTCGTACCCTCTGCGGATGAGTTCCAGATACACCACGTTCTCCACGAGGCGGCTTATGTCCTCTCTGGAGGATATGCCCAGGACGGCATTCCTCATGCCAGTGTCTGAGACGTAGTATTTCTCCAGCGTGTCCAGCGGCTTCTTGCCGCGTATGTCGTATCTCTCCGCTTTGTAGATCAGGAACGCGTTCCTGAGCCCGTCCAGATACCTGCGGACCTGCCTGTTGTCCGTCCCGATAGCCTCGGCTATGGAATTGCAGCTGGTGATGTTCCCGACATTGGAATACAGGAAGCGGGAGACATCGCCCAGAACGGACGCGTTCGTGCTGCCGTCGTGTCCGAGGACGTCCTTCATCAGGACCGTGTTGAACACGCCCATGAGCAGATCCTGCTCGAACTGCTCGTCACCGTCCGGATCGACGATCGGGAGGGAGCCTGTGCGGAGATACTGCCTGAACCTCGTCTCCCTGTCCCCGGGATGCAGCTCGAGGAACTCGGAGAACGAGAGAGGCAGCACCTTCAGCTCCGCATATCTGCCGGATACGTATGTGGATAGCTCGGATGAGAGAAGGAACGCATTGGATCCCGTGATGTATATGTCCGCATCCGCATCGACCTAGAGGGAGTTGACGGCCTTCTCCCAGGAATCCACCCTCTGGACCTCGTCCAGGAAGACGTACATCCTGCCTTGGATGCCCCTCGATGATATCTCGTCGAGGAGGAGATCGTGATCGGTGATATCCTGCCAATCGCGGGACTCGAAGTTCATGTAGACGATGTTCCCCTCGGGGACGCCCGAATCGATGAGCCTCTGCATGAACTGGCGCATCAGGACCGTCTTGCCGGATCTCCTCATGCCAGTGATGATCTTCACCACATCGGTGCGGTCCCTCCCGGACCACAACCAGTCCAGATAGATCGTACGTTGGATTTCGCGCATGGATGTCAGAAACCCTCATGGAAATACAGATTCTTTGCAAAATATGCAGAAACTTCGATCCGTTCCGAGATGGGAACGGTGACCGACGGGGTCGGACGCTCGGATCCGCCCCGTCGCGGACGATCAGATGCTGGCATCCCTCGACAGGATCGCCTGCTTGACGCCGGGGAGGGCGATGATCCTTCCGTAGACCTTCGCCTTGGATACGGTGGCCTCGATGAGATCGGGCGTCACATCCTCGTCCGCGTACAGCAGACCCACCATCTCGATCTCCGTCTTCCTGCCTTCCTCTTGCAGCTTCTCCAGGTCCCGGCGTCTGAGCCTCAGCGTGCGGAACCCCGTGTTGTAGGACATGTTGCTTCCTCCGTCGGTTCTTCCCGATGCTACTGCATTATCTCACGGATATAAATGTTTAATGTTTCACGATAAATCATTATCTTATCCGAATGAATCTTGCAGAACCCATTAATATGAGGGAGGCCGTGCTCGTGATGAGTTCATGGAGAAAGGGGAGAATCTTCCGAAGCTCAGAAGGATGTGCAGGATCGGGTCCTGGGCGGTGATTCCGATAATCGTCGTAGCGGCGCTGATCCTCATAGGATGCTGCATCGAGACGGCGATATCGCTCGCGGACTACCGGTTCACCATAGAGCCGATGGACAACCGCGGGACGGTGATCTACGGGCTGTGCAGCACCATCGCCATGGCCGCCTGCTTCTGGTGCCTCGTGACGGGGTACCATCTGCTGAGGTCGATATCGGAGAACGAGAGCCCGTTCATCCCCGAGAACGTGATAAGGATAAAGGAGATCGCGGTCGCGCTGCTGACATCGTTCGCGGTGATCATCCTGGCGCAGGTCCTGCTTGCGCTGACGCTCGATCCGAAGCTCTACCTGTTCGACGTCCCGCTGCACATGCTGGTGAGCGGGATAGTCTGCTACCTGTTCTATCTGATCTTCGACTACGGCACCGCCCTGCAGACGGAATCGGACGACTTCCTGTGATAGCATGGCGATAATCCTGCGTCTCGACCGCATCATGGCGGACAGGAAGATGAGCCTGAAGGAGCTGGCCGAGAACGTGGGGATATCCTACGTCAACCTGTCGAAGATAAAGACCGGAAAGGTCCAGGGGATAAGGTTCTCGACCCTGGAGGCGATCTGCGAGACGCTGGGATGCCAGCCCGGCGACATCCTGGAGTTCGCTCCGGGGGATGGGGACGGGAAGGGGCACAGGGATCATAACGACGAAGTCTGAGTCGAGGATGTCAGATCGACGATCGCTTCGACATCCGCCCTCTGATGTCTTCAACAAGGGTATGAACCATCGTGCTTGGATTGCACCTATAGCACCCATCAGAAGTGCACGCCTCATCAGACAACAGCTTCCTGGCGTTCCCCACGGCTTTATCGACCATCTTGTCGCTTATGTCGAATCCCTTCGACTTGCTATATGCTCCATCCAGCTCCCTATCCAGATCCTCCACGAGTTCGGCGGGTGTGTATGGATGTGTCGGCAGACGGAAATGACACAGCAACCATGATTCGAAGGAAGGGTTCGAAATGAACAGACGATACCCCAACTCCTTACATCTCTCGTCCATATCACATATCTGCTCCTTGGTGAACCTACCATCGAGATCCATGACTATGGCCACGATATCCCCATTCAACGGATCGAGATTGTGCTTCTTTGCATACTCCCTCGTCTTCCTGATGAGGACATCGGGGCCGGTCTTCGCTGTAGCACACGCCTTTATGCCGACGGAAACGCACAGATCGGAGAGACGCTCGAAATAGACCCTCTCCGACTCCCCGTCGCCCATGATCAGAACCATCCTGGATTGGCGACGGGGCGTGTTGTTCTTGAAACGGGGCCTATGACGCCTGTTGTTATTGCTCATCTGATAACTCCGCGATGTCTGATAGCAGGAACCGCGTCGAATCTGCCATCCAGATATCTCCTGAGCACATCGCTATCCTTCCTGACACCATCGAAATCCGATAGACAGTACAGTTCCGAAGCCCCATCCTCGCGACTCTTGTTGACGAACCATATCTGATCGCGGCGGAGAAGCTCATCTATGTCCATCAGGCCGATATCATGCGTATTTGCGATGAGTTGCGCCCCGTTGGGATTGTTTTCACGTGAAAACTGCTTGACAATCCAGCGAGTAAGCATCGGATGGAGGTGTGCCCCGAGCTCGTCCATTATCAACACCTTGCCGTTCTCCAGAACATCGATCAACGGAGCCATCAAACCGAACATGCAGGATGTACCCGCGGATTCGAGCTCGATAGGGAATACCCTGCCTTCCTCGTCCACATCAGGGGCTGTGAAGTCATGTCTGAGGAATATATCCCGGGTAGACAGAGTATCGGTTTCACGACGTGCGGACTCGTAGAGATCCGGAGGCAGTTTATTCTTGAGGTCGACCAGCTTGATCTGCCTCTCACTGTAAGTGAAATCGCTGATACCTAGATCAGCGGTGCCAAGCGCTCTGACCGTCATCGCCTTTCTCTCAGGATTGTCATCACTGAATCTGCATGATTCCTGCACCAGAGCACCCAGATCGGATTGAAGCATGACGAAATCCGACAAAATGGCATTACGCACCTTGGAGCACAACGGATCCGCACCTACCGAAGCCATCGCCAGGTACGTCTTGCCTGAGGTAGTCATCGCTATGATTCTCTTCTTGGCACCTGTATAGTCATCACCAGACCTTACGAAGACCCTCTTGGGACGATTTTTGGGATAGTAGAAGAGCGATTCGCTGGTGATCTCGCCCGCCTTGTATTCCACCTTGTAATCGTAGAGGAGACCTTCTATTATGAGACGCACTCTGATACGAACGGGAGACTCCCTGCATGATCTGGATAATCTGTATGGGACATACAAGGATGCGGATATGTTCTCATCTACTGTCTGGACTATCCTTTTCAGGATGTACATAGCATCTGTTATGTACGATTTGCCTGCCGCATTCGGACCGAAGACTATGACTGAGGACAATACATCCTCATTAGATAGATTCGAATCGAGCAGATTATCTGGATGTTCTGTGATCTTTGTAGCATTCATACTGAGGGTTGAATCGTCTCTGAACGGACCGAAATTACCCACGGTAAAATCCAATAACATACTCTGATCTCCTCGTTTCTGAAGCTCTTATGAGAACCTTTCGAGATGATGTAAGATGTCATTTGAGATAAAGATTTGTGAAATAATCACAAAAAGCAGGATTATCGAGTACTTTAATTAGGCCGAATGCTACATCACAATTATACCAAGAATCACGACGGATTGCGATCTCCATCACCGCAAACCGTTAGATAACAGCCGGGTTATGCGCGTCCATGGTCGAAATCCTCTCCACCGAATCGCTGAACATGACGATATCGGCCGTCATCGAGAACGCCCGCAAGCATCTCGTCATCATCTCACCCTTCCTGAAGATAAACCAGAAGATGCGCGCATCCATCCAGATCGCCCTCAAACGCGACGTAAAGCTCACCGTGATCTACGGCAAATCCGATCTGGATAGGGACACCATGAATTGGCTGAAGTCCCTCCCCTACTGCAACATCGGATATGTCGAGAACCTCCACGCGAAGCTCATACTCAACGAAGAGGCAGCGGTCATGTCCTCCATGAACCTCTACGAGTTCTCCCAGGTGAACAACGAAGAGTTGGGGATGATCGCCTGGATGAAGGATGGGAGGACTGAGTTCAAGGACCTGCTGTATGAAGCCGTCCGTCTGATCAATCTGTCCGTCAAGCAGTACGGGAAATGGGATATCGAGGACATAGACAAGCCCATCCGCAGGATCATCAGGAAGGAGCCGCTGTTCATCCCGGTGGACCATCTGGCCGAAGAAGATGTTCAGGAGAGGATCATCTGCCACTGCATCCGCTGCGGACGCTCCATACCTTCGGACCATCCTTATCCGTACTGCGGAAGGTGCTTGGAATCCTGGAAGCAGTACATGAACCTCGGCTACACCGAACCCGATGGACATTGCTACATCTGCGGGAACGCATGCCGTGCAAGCGCGGAGAGGCCCGCGTGCTCCGAATGCTACGGAAGGAATGCGAAGCTCGTAGAGGAGAAATGCGAGTCGATGAGGAGACTCGTATCCAACAGGAAACGATCGAACGAAGAGCGACATTCATATCGTGAACCGTTTAACTCAAGGATGCCTTCATATGATGATGTGGTTCAGGAAAGACGAGAATACGGTGCATACCGAGATGATTCATACAGTCAGTGGCATGGATATCGAGATCGCGGTCCGTTTCGGATCGTCGAGGATCCAACCCGGAAGCCAGTTCTACAATGGGAAGCAGGGCTGGTTCTGCGCGTACGTGGTCATGAGGGATGCAGACTTCGACAGGATCTCGGATAGACTGTCTTTCTGCGACGGATACCCCGAACTGGACGTACCGGGCGGAGTATCCTACTTCAGCAGGATCCCGCCGTTCGATGACGGTAGCAATGCCGGGTTCACAGTGATAGGACGGGATTACAATCACGGCGAACCTTACGAGAAGGATGTGACGTTCGATTCGGTGATGGATGATGCGAAAAGAGCGACAGAGTATCTGTCAGGACTGTTCGATGCCTGATCGATCCTTCAGATGATCGTCGTCATACTCCTTCGGTATGACAGGATGTTCGCCCTTGTCGCGGCATCCGACGATCCGGGATCCCTGAGCCGGACGCGGGATCCCAACCGCACCCGTGCAAGATTCTTCATCAAGATGCTAGCCCCGATCATGAGGATACACATCCAGAACACGATCAGAGACCATGAGAAAAACATCCTGTCCAACAAGATGAAGAAGGACAGCGTATACGGTCTGACGGTGAACGGGATGATGAGGACCTTCGGAACACTCATGGTCATCCTGAGTCCGGGCTATGTCCGTCTCACTCCCCTATCCAAGAACGTCAGGGGGATCTTCTCTCTGTTCGGGCTCGAAGAGCCCATAGCAGGGAAGATCGCCCTGTCATGATGTAGCCATACAAACCCGAAGATTCAGGATTAAACAATACAAAATGTCTGTAGTGACTATTCAGAACCCCTTCTTGACAGAGGATGAGATCGGCCACAGCAGAATG
>ERZ1026850.1859-NODE-1859-length-10314-cov-20.726387_pt1 | contig 10314 bp, 8 predicted proteins | sample MGYA00380155_ERZ1026850 | MGnify/ENA primary metagenome ERZ1026850 (study PRJEB33269, sample SAMEA4719791) | human gut metagenome | biome: human-associated habitat; feature: organic feature; material: feces | place: Cameroon | collected 2013-10 ... | reverse complement strand
TCTGATTCGTATTATCAACAGAAGATCGCTGGTACTTTTTTACAGGTTCCACAAATTATTTTTTCAGCACTTGACAAAGTTTTCACCTTTCGTTCTTGCAATCTTCATCGTTCGGGCGTATAATTTCTCAATGCTATCAGACCTTGCTCTTCTGCAAAAGGAGGCTATTCTATGAAACGCAGCTGGCTTGCGCGCCACCCTGTCGGGTTTATGGCGCTGTATACTATATTTTATCTGTCCGTTTTTCACCATCTGGAGGCAAACGTCCCCCTGCGCAGCATTCTGGTGCACTGCCGTCTGGACGATCTGATCCCCTTCTGCAAATATGCGGTGATCCCCTACTTTGCATGGTTTTTGTGGATCCCCTTCACCCTGTTCTATCTGCTGTGGAAGGCCCCGCGTGAGGACTTCTGGCGGCTGTGCCTGCCGCTGTTCTCCGGCATGACCATTGCACTGGCCTGCTACACGGTGCTGCCCACGGCGCTGGACCTGCGCCCCTACTGGGTGCCGGGCAGCGACATCTTTGCGCAGACCGTGCGCTTTTTGTACCGCACCGACACCGCCACCAACGTCTGCCCCTCCATCCATGTGTTCAACTCAGTAACGCTGCTGCTGGCGTACTACCGCAGCCGTATCTTTGATGCGCCCCGCCGCCGCTGGATGCGTCCCGCAGCCGCTGTGCTGTGCGTTTCCATCGTCTGCTCCACCGTGCTGCTCAAGCAGCACAGCTGCATTGATGTGGCGCTGGGTGCACTGCTGGCACTGGCGCTGGACAGCGCCTTTACCGCCCTCGAGCGCAGCCAGCTGCCGCAGGTGCGGAGAGCCTAAGGAAGAAAGAAAAAGCGACTCCTGTCAGCGCCTTCGGCGCTGGCAGGGGCCGTTTTTTCATTTCCTTTTTTAGAACAGCCCCTCGGGCAGGCAGATATCCTGCTTGGGGACTTTTGTCCACGCAAAGTCCGGCACAAGGCTTTCCGGGGTGCGAGGGGCAGGCTCCGGCTGCAAGCCGTAGGCATAGGCAAGCTTGCCGATGATCTCCGGTGCGGTGTATTTTGCCCGCAGATTTTCAAGGCTCTGGTCGCCGTCCCGCTTGGACAGCCGCCGCCCGTCCGCTGCCAGCAGCAGCGGGCAGTGGGCAAAGCGGGGCGGCTGCAAGCCCAGCAGCCGGTACAGGTACAGCTGCCGCGCCGTGGAGGAAAGCAGGTCTGCCCCGCGCACCACCTCGGTGACGCCCATGCGAGCATCGTCCACCACCACCGCCAGCTGATAGGCAAACACGCCGTCTGCCCGGCGCAGATAGAAATCACCGCAGTCCCGCAGCAGGTTTTCCGTGTGGGTGCCCATGCAGCCGTCCTCAAAGGTAACATTCTCGTCCGGCACCATCAGGCGGTAGGCCGGGGCTTTCTTTTTGCGCTTTTCCGCAATTTCGTCCGGCGTCAGTCCCCGGCAGGTGCCCGGGTAGATGACGTTGCCGTCCGAGGTGTGGGGTGCGCTGGCGGCGTGCAGCTGGGAGCGGGAGCAAAAGCAGGGGTACACCAGCCCCCTCTGCTCCAGCTTGCGGTAGCTTTGGGTATAGATGTCCCCGCACTCGCTCTGGTAATAGGGTGCGTGTGCGCCGCCGGTGCTGCCGCCCTCGTCCCATGTAAGCCCCAGCCACGCAAGGTCCTGCTCCAGCAGGTCGGCGTAGACGCGGGGACAACGCTCGGCGTCCAGATCCTCGATGCGCAGCACGATACGCCCGCCCTGACTTTTTGCGCTGAGCCATGCCAGCAGGCTGCAGGCCAGATTACCCAGATGCAGCCGTCCGCTGGGGCTGGGGGCAAAGCGCCCGGTGACCGGGCGCTTTTGGGATTCTGGGATCTGGTTTTGCATGGGTGTACTTCCTTTCGCTTTTCCTGATTTTTATTCATTATAAGCCCTTGCTCTGCAAAGGTCAATGCGCATAAAAAAGCCGCCGCAGGCGGCAATGCCTGCGGCGGCGGGAAAACCGGCTGCTTAGTGCAGCTCCGGCCAGTAGCCCTTGTTGGCTTCGATCATATCGTCCAGAATGGCCTTTGCAACGTTCATGCTGGGCACAGTCTTGTTCAGGGTGAAGGCCTGCAATACCTTCTCGTAGCTGCCTTCCACGCAGCCCTCTACCAGCAGCTTTTCGCTGTTGAGCTGCTGCATCATCAGGCCCTGCTGGAACAGCGGGATGTTGTCCCGGGCAATGACCTCCGGGCCGTTTTTGCCGATGTAGGCGGGCAGCTCCACCATTGCGTCATAGGGCATATTGGGGATCGCGCCGCGGTTCTCGGTGATGATGAGGAAGCGTGCCTTGGTGTCGTTCTTCAGCGCAGCGGAAAGATCTGCGATCCAGTCGCCGTGGCTGCCGGCATAGAAGGTGTTGGCGTCCACCTCGCCAGTCTTGAGGTAGTGGTCAATGCCGTCGAACAGGTTCTTTTCGCGGGTCTCCTCCACCTCGTTGGCGCGGGTGTGGTTCGGGTCCGAGTGCTCCACGAACTCCTTGGCCTGCAGATAGTAGTTCAGGTAGGTGTTGGGCAGGTACTCCGGGAAGTTTTCCATGATCTCGTACTCGCCCTTCCACACATAGTACCAGCTGCCCTTGGTGTGGCGGTTCTGGCTGCTGGAGGAGGTCAGGGCGCCCATGCCCTTGAGGTAGCTTTCCGGCAGAAGGATCTTGTTCTCCTTGATGTAGGCGCGCAGCTTGGGCATCAGGTCCTCGCCGTGGTACTGGATGGAGGTGAACCAGCCGAAGTGGTTCAGACCAAAGTAATCGTAAACGATCTCCTTCTTGTTCTGGATACCCATGGCAGCTGCCACCACGTCAATGATGGCGATGGGCATATCGCAGATGTTGATGATCCGTGCCTTCGGGCGCAGCTTGCGGCAGGCTTCGGATACGATGGCGGCGGGGTTGGAGTAGTTCAGGATCCAGTAGTCCTTCTTGGCATACTTTTCCACGTCGTCGATCAGCTGGATCATGGGGAAGATGGTGCGCATTCCGTAGGCCATGCCGCCGCAGCCGCAGGTTTCCTGTCCCACGCAGCCGTGGCGCAGGGGGATCTTTTCGTCCTGCTCCCGCATGGCGTAGCCGCCCACGCGCATCTGGGCAAACACAAAGGAAGTATCGGTGTAAGCCTGCTGCACATCGGTGGTGACCACCAGCTTGATGTTGGTATTCAGCTCCTTGTGCAGGACCCAGTCCACCACGACGGCTACCTTGTCCTGCCGCTCCTTGTTGATGTCGTACAGACGGATCTCGTCCACTTCCAGTTCTTCCCGGCGCAGGGCGATGGATTTGACGATACCGGCGGTAAACGTGCTACCGCCGCCAGCAATGGTAATGACCATAATATAAACACTCCTTTTTTATTTTTCAGGTTTGCCCGGCGCAGTCCGCCGGGGCACGGTAAAGCGGTTTACTGGTTTTCCAGCTGTGCCTCCACGGCACGCTTGATATCGGCTACCTGCAGACCGTAAACGATCTGGATATCGGTACCCTTTTTCACGATGCCGCTGTTCGGCAGCTTGTTGATGGCAGCTTCGTCCAGCTTTGCGGGATCCTTGATGTTTACCCGCAGGCGGGTGAAGCAGTTGTCCACCGACAGGATGTTCTCCTTGCCGCCCAGACCGTCGATGACGCACTGGACCTCGGCAGCGTCCTTCACGCTTGCCTTCTTGGCGGGTGCATCGCTCTTAGCGGTCTCGGTGCTCACCTCTTCCCGGCCGGGGGTGTGGATGTTGAAGGCCTTGATCAGCAGGGTGAACACCACAAAGTACACTGCGATCTGGCACAGCGCCAGCAGGTACAGGGTGGGATAGTTGGTCTTATCTGCACCGGCAGAAAGGTTCATCAGCACCGAGCCAAGGAGGTTGGTGGTAAAGCCGGTGACATGGAAGGTGTGCAGCAGCACGATGAACAGGCCGGAGATGCAGGCGTGTGCCACCCACAGGATGGGGGCAGTGAAGCAGAACATGAAGTCCAGCGGCTCGGTGATGGAAGCCAGCGAGGCGGTAAAGGCCAGCGGCACCAGAACGGCAGCGGTCTTTTTGCGGTTCTCCTTGCGGGCACAGAAGATGAAGGCCGCCACAATGCCAAAGTAGCCGAAGGTCTTGGTGAAGCCGGTGTACATCCACACAATGCCGTCCGAGAAGGGCAGACCCATGCTGTACTCCATCATCATGACGATGTAGGAGCCGGTGTAGGTGGCATCGCCCACGGTCAGGCTGTTGCCCAGTGCAGAGAACTGGAAGGGGGTGTAGATGAGGTGGTGCAGGCCGGTGGGGATGAGGAAGCGCTCCAAAAAGCCGTACAGGAACAGGCCGAAGTTGCCGGAGGTGGCGATCAGATTGGTCAATGCGCTGATGACGCTCTGCACCGGCGGCCAGAAGAAGCAGGAACCAAAGCCGAACAGGATGGAAAAGACCACCATGCAGGTAAAGGACCAGCGGTTGCCGGAGTAGATCTGGGTGATGATGCCCTTGAACTGCTTTTCACAGGTGCGGTTGTAGATCCAGCCGCAGACCAGACCCAGAATGATGCCGCCGAACACGCCCATATCCACCGTCTGGATGCCGAACACGGTGGACTGACCGGTGCCGTACAGACCCACCATCGGGTCAGCCTCGGCCAGCATGCCCAGCTGGGTCAGGGTGACATTGCCGGCGGTCAGGTACATAAAATAGCTCATCAGGCCGATGATGGCAGCCTGCTGCTTGTTCTTTTTGGCAAGCGCTGCTGCGATGCCCACGCAGAACATCAGGCTGAGGTTGTTGATGATGACCATGATGCAGTTGTAGATCAGCTGACCCAGCAGCTTGATGGGGGTCCACTGCAGAACGGGGATCATCGCGCTAAGGCTGGTGCTGGTAAGCAATGCGCCCAGCACAAGGATCAGGCCTGCTGCCGAGATATACGACAGCGGTGAGAGCATGGCTTTGGAGAACTTTTCCAAGCCATTCATGACTTTCTCTTTCATCGTGTAATACTCCTCACTTTTTGACTTGACTGTTTTTGGGGGATGATTTCTATTCCGCAGGGCTTCCGGACGCCCTGTTGAAACATTTTAACCGACGATCTTGGTCAGGTGGATGAGCAGATAGACCTGCTCCTGATGATCCAGCTCGTAATCAAATTCCTGCCGCAGATAGGCATTGATGCGCTGCAAGCACACCTCGTTGCGGCTGTCGCGCTGCAAAAGCACCGTGTACATGGATTCCAGCCCGGCGTCCTGCCACGGAGTGTGCCGCAGGATGCGCGCCGCCAGAAACTTGAGGTGCACGGTCAGGCGGGTAGTCTCAAGGCTTTCTTCCTCAAAGGTGCAGTGATAGGTATCGCAGATGATCTCCTTGACCGCCTTGACGAACTTTACGGTATCGTAAGCCAGCGCTCCGTCCGCCGCACCGGCTACCAGATGCAGGGCAATGTAGCCCGCTTCGTCCTCCGGCAGCTCTACGCCGCAGAACTGCCGGACAAGCTCCAGTGCCCTTTGCCCCACTGCGTACTCCTTCGGGTACAGCATCCGGGTCTCCGAGAGCATGAGGTTGGGCAGAAAAGTACCCTTTTCCACGCGCTCCAGCGCAAAACTGATGTGGTCCACCAGCGAGATGGTGCTTTTGCTGCTGAGCAGGATACCCTGCTCCTCTGCCGCCAGCGAGATGCGCTCGGCGGCCTGCATCACCTGCGGGGTGACGTTATCCAGCATCTTGAGGAACTTGGTCTGCAGCTCGTTCTGCACATAGTACACCTTGGAAACGCGGCTTTTGTCGATCACGTCCCCCGGGCGGCGGCCAAACCCAAGCCCGTTGCCCACGAGAATGGCTTCCCTGCCGTCCGGCATGACCACCGACACCGCATTGTTATTGAATACCTTTACAGCCTGCATCGCCGCACTCCTCCGCTTCCATGCCGCAGCTCTTGTGAAAAAGAAAAGGGCACAAGAACCAAAGGGATGCCGTTGCCGCCTTCCCTCTGATGCTCATGCCTGATCGAACAGTTACACGCACTGATAAATTCACTTGTCTGTCTTTGATTATACGAGCCAGCGCAGGAAATGTCAATGTGTTGAACTACCCGAAATTCAAGCTGCATTTTTGTATATCCTGCACAGGTCTGCTTGAAATTCGTCCTGCGCAGAACGATTGACAACGCCGTGCGCAGAACGTATACTTAGGGTGTAGAACCCGCTTCGTTCCGGCGGCTTGCCGGAGCACCGTTTACGGAGGTTTTTCTTATGAGATCGAAATATATCCGTCCCCTTGCGCTGCTGCTGTGCGCCGCTTTGCTGGGCTGCCTGCTGGCAGCCTGCGGCGGCTCTGCCAGCAGCCCCGCATCCAGCGCTGCGCCCGCTTCGGACAGCGCATCCGCTTCCGGCAGCAGCGAGCTGCCCTCCTCCACCACAGAGGCCAACACCGGCGAGCTGAACCCCGGCAACTTTGACGAGAACTCAGTGTTCTCCATCACCGGCACGGAAAACGCCTTTGCGCCTTGTCTGGGCTGGGGGCCCGGGGTATCCGGCTGCTCTTTGAAATCGGTCATCGCGGCGGCATCGCTGCTGCACTGGGCCGAGGACGCACGGATGTCCAGCCGCTCCCCGGAGGCCATTCAGGAGGCCTTTTACAGCTGGTATGACGGCCTGACCGACAACGAACAGGAAGGCTTTGCCGAGGCATGGCCGCTGATCAAGGACGCCGCGCTGGACCTGCTCAGCGACAAGGACAGCATGACCGGCCGCATCGCGGACGCAGGGCTGGACGCTGACACCCTGCCCGGCTGCACCCTGAAAAACTGGCAGGCGCTGCAAAGCGTGCTGGACGGCATTGTGCCGGAGACAAACGGCGAAGCTTAAACTCAACCTTAAACTTGAAAGCGCAATGGGGCGCTGACCGTGTGGTCAGCGCCCCATTTTGTCTTTATACCTTTTTCAGCACATACTGGCGGGTGCCCATGCCCACCTTCTCGGCCTGCTCAAGGGTGGCCTTCCACTCGATGTTGGGGTTGGAGTCCTTGAAGTTGTCGTGGTAGCAGTTCCAGCCCGGCTTTGCAAGGTTCGTGCTCAGCTGGCTGTTGGGCAGCGGGGCAGCGCTCAGGCAGGCATCCACGCAAGCCTGATCCAGCGCCACAGGGTCGAAGGATGCAAAGATACCGATATCCGGCAGGATGGGCGCATCGTTCTCGCCGTGGCAGTCGCAGTTGGGGCTGATGTCCTGCACCAGAGAAATGTGGAAGCAGGGACGGTCGTGGCAGACTGCGGCGGCGTACTCTGCCATCTTGCGGTCCAGCAGCTCGTTGGCGCAGTCGTTGGGAGAATAGATGGCGTCAAAGCTGCATGCGCCGATGCAGCGGCCGCAGCCCTTGCACTTGTCGTAGTCGATGACAGCCTTGTTTTCGGCATTGTAAGTAATGGCGTCCGAGCCGCACTCCTTGGCGCAGCGGTGGCAGCCGCGGCACAAGCCCTCCTGCACGGCGGGCTTGCCGGCAGCGTGCTGCTCCATCTTGCCCGCGCGGGAGCCGCAGCCCATGCCGATGTTCTTGATGGCACCGCCGAAGCCGGTGGCTTCGTGTCCCTTGAAGTGGTTCAGGCTGATGAACACGTCCGCATCCATGATGGCGCGGCCGATTTTTGCAGTCTTGCAGTATTCGCCGTTCGGCACCGGCACTTCCACCTCATCCGTGCCGCGCAGGCCGTCACCGATAATCACCTGACAGCCGGTGGTCATGGGCCAGAAGCCGTTCAGCTGGGCGCAGTTCAAATGCTCCAGCGCGTTCTTGCGGCTGCCCGGGTACAGGGTGTTGCAGTCGGTCAGAAACGGCATACCGCCCTGCTCCTTGCACAGGTCTGCCACCACCTTGGCGTAGTTGGGACGCAGAAAAGCCAGATTGCCCAGTTCGCCGAAGTGCATCTTGATGGCCACGAACCGGCCGTCCATGTCGATGTCCTTGATGCCGGCGGCAATGCACACCCGGCGCAGCTTTTCCAGCAGGCTGGTGCCCACCGGACAGCGGAAATCCGTATAGTAAACTTTGGATGCTTCCATGGTGTTTTTCCTCCCATATCCTTCCGGCGGCGTCTGCCGCGCGGTCTCTCTTTTGTTCAGTATAGCACACCCGGGCAAGCGGTGTAAACAGAAAATGGAGCAGCGCCGTTTTTCTCTGCCCATTTTGGGGTTGACAGCCCTGCCCTGCGGTGTTATCTTATATCGGTTCCAAAAAACGGAACGGATGTCAATCTACAGGAGTTATGTCTATGAACGATTTTGATACATTCCGGCACGAAGCCGAAGCCGCCCTGCGGGTGGCGCTGCAATGGTTCTTTCTGGCAGTCCCCATGGGTCTGCTCTGCGGGCTTCTGGGCACCTTGTTCCACCTTGCCGTCGAGCACGCCACCGAGCTGCGCGCCGCGCAGCCATGGCTGCTGTTTTTGCTGCCCGTGGCAGGTCTGCTCATCAATGCCCTTTATAAGGTAACCAAGTGCGAGGGTGTGGGCACCAACAACGTTCTCCGCGCCGTGCAGAGCGGCGAGCCGGTCAGCATTCTGCTGGTGCCCGCCATCTATCTGGGTACGGTGCTCACCCACCTGTGCGGCGGCTCTGCCGGCCGCGAGGGCGCTGCCTTGCAGATGGGCGGCAGCATCGGCTGGAACCTTGGCACCCTGCTGCGGCTGAAAGACCACGACCGCCGCACCGCCACCATCAGCGGCATGGCTGCGTTCTTCTCTGCCCTGTTCGGCACCCCGCTGGCGGCGGCCTGCTTTGCCATGATGGTGGAGGATGTTGGCCTGACCTTTACCGCTGCCTTTGTCCCCGCCTTTACCTCCGCCCTCATCGCCTACGGCTGCTCACTGGCCTTTGGCATCGCGCCCACTCACTTTGCCCTCACCGCACCGGAGCTGAACGTCCGCACCGCCCTGCTGGTCATCGTGCTGGGCGTGGCCTGCGCCGCCGTTTCCCGCCTGTTCTGCTACACCCTCCACTTCATGGAGCACTTCGTGCCAAAGCTTCTCCCGAACCCGTGGGTGCGGGTCTTTGCGGGCGGCGTGCTGGTCATCGGCTTTTCCTATCTCCTCGGCGTGGGGCGGTACAACGGCGCGGGCATGAGCGTCATCGTTGCTGCCGTGGAGCAGGGACAGGCGCTGCCGTGGGATTTTCTGTGCAAGATCTTCCTTACCGCGCTGACCCTTGCCTGCGGGTTCAAGGGCGGCGAGGTGGTGCCCAGCTTTTTTGTGGGCGCTACCTTTGGCTGCGTGGTCGGCCCGCTGCTGGGTCTGCCCGCCGGGTTTGCGGCGGCAGTGGGGCTGGTGTCCATCTTCTGCGGCGCCACCAACGTCCTGATCCCCTCCATCCTGCTGGGCTTTGAGCTGTTCAGCGGCGCCGGGCTGGAGCTCATCGCGCTGGGCTGCGGTATCTGCTTTATGCTCTCCGGCCACCACGGCCTGTATAGCAGCCAGACCTTTGTCACCAACAAGCTGCGCTCGGAGTATATGTCCCACAAGTGGCGCGTAAAGGTGAAAAAAGCGGAAGAGTAAGCATTTGCAAACCCTCTCAGTCACGCCTGACGGCGTGCCAGCTCCCCCGAAAGGGGGAGCTTTTTTGCAACTTCCGGTCAGTACAAATAAACCTCCCCCCTTCGGGGGAGGTGGCATCGCGCAGCGATGACGGAGAGGGTTCAACCCGCCAAAAAAGAAGCACACCATACAATAAGGGGCTGCTGCACCGAATGCCGTGCAGCAGCCCCTGTTTTATCCTTATAAAATTTCTCTTATGCCAGCGCGGTGATAGCTGCCACAGCCAGCACGATGGCACCCAGCACGATGCGGTAGATGCCGAAGAACTTGAAGTCGTGGCGCTTGACGTAGTCCATCAGGAAGCGGATAGCTGCAAGGCTGACCACAAAGGCCACAACGCAGCCCACCAGCAGCACAGCGATCTCGGTGCCGGTGATGGATACCCCGGAGATGGCGAACTTGACCACCTTGAGCAGGGATGCACCCGCCATGACCGGGATTGCCAGATAGAAGGTAAACTCTGCCACACAGGCGCGGGAGAGCCCCAGCAGCAGGCCGCCCACGATGGTAGCACCGGAGCGGGAGGTGCCGGGAATGATGGCAAGGCACTGCCACACACCGATGAGCAACGCGTCCCGGTAGCTGATCTGTTCCAGCTTTGTGACCCGGGGCGTAGTGCGGCGGTTCTCCACCACAAGGAAGAGCACGCCGTACAAGATCAGCATGGCGGCTACGGTGATGTAGTTATAGAAGTGTGCCTCCATCCAGTCGTCCAGCGGGCTGATGACCAGCACCGGCAGGGTGGCGGCTA
>ERZ1026850.1855-NODE-1855-length-10328-cov-9.841526_pt1 | contig 10328 bp, 7 predicted proteins | sample MGYA00380155_ERZ1026850 | MGnify/ENA primary metagenome ERZ1026850 (study PRJEB33269, sample SAMEA4719791) | human gut metagenome | biome: human-associated habitat; feature: organic feature; material: feces | place: Cameroon | collected 2013-10 ... | reverse complement strand
AAAACTCTTAAAACCTGAAAAGCCACATTTTAATCAGCTTTTTTACTATTGAAATTAAAAAACTCACTTATTTTTAAAATTTTTCTTGTTTTTATATAATTCTCATACAGCTTGGCACGTTTTATGCTATTTATTAAGTAAATAAAAGCATAATGGAGGCAAGAAAATGACTAGTGTTTCAGCAAAAGATTTGGACGTTGTGAGGATTCATCTGAATGAAATAAAGAAAATTCCTCTTCTTACAAATGACGAAGAAATTCAGCTTGCAACAAGAGCTGCTGCTGGAGACAAAGCCGCAAGAGATAAACTTTTGACTTCCAATATGCGCTTTGTTATAAAAATTGCTTCACAGTATTTGAACAAAGGTCTTGAATACGAAGATTTGATAAGTGAAGGCTATCTTGGACTTATGAAGGCTCTCGACCATTTTGATGTAAGCAAAGGCTACCATTTTATATCTTATGCTGTCTGGTGGATTCGCCAGAGCATAATGAAAGCGATTGTTGATTTTGGCCGCCCGATCCGTCTGCCTGTAAATAAAGATGCTGAGCTTACTGAAATAAAAAGAGCGTGTCACAGCGTAAATCCGCATGGAAAAAAATCAGAGGAAGAAGAACTTGAAGAAGTTGCGCTCAAACTTGGAATGACAAAGCACCATATAAGAGAAATGCTTAATATTTCGCAGGAAATGATAAGCTTGGATTCTCCTATCAGCGGCGATTCTGATACTGCGCTTGTTGACACAGTTTCTGCCGGAACTTTTACGCCGGAAGATGCGGCTATCGATGCTTCTTTGAAAACTGAAATTGACAAGGCTTTTGTCGGCTTGGATAAAAAATCAGTTGAAGTTCTTAATATGCGCTATGGTCTTAATGGTCAAGGCGAAAGAACATTGAAAGAAGTCGGCGAGAAAATGAATCTTTCAAGAGAACGTGTTCGCCAGATTGAAAAACATGCGATTGCAAAAATCCGTGCAAACAAAATCTGCGATATTTCTCTTAAGGATTACGTTGCTTAAGCTGGCATAAAGCGTCGTAACGTGCGGTCTTGAGAATTTCTTTATCACGGCTTAAGTCGGCTATATTCAATGCGAAATATCCTGACTGGGCTGTTCCAAAGACTTCTCCAGGACCACGCAGCTTTAAATCTTCTTCCGCAATGAAAAATCCATCGTTACTTTGGTGCAGTGCCTTTAACCGCGAAATTCCAGTTTCGGTGATATTTTTGCTGTAAGTTAAGAAGCAGTATGACTGGAATTTTCCTCGCCCGACTCTTCCGCGAAGCTGATGAAGTTCCGCAAGACCAAACCGTTCTGCGTGTTCAATTGCAATACAGGTTGCGTTTGGAACATCGACTCCGACTTCTACAACTGTTGTTGCAACAAGAACTTGAATATTTCCGCTTGAAAATTTTTTTAGTATTTCAGCCTGCTGTTCATCGTCAGTTTTTCCGTGGATAAGCGCACATTTGAAATTCGGATAAACTTCTTTTGAAAGAAAATCGAACATTTCTTCCGCAGATTTTAGCGAAGTTTTTTCAGTTTGTTCTGCCTGCGGATTTTCTGCGATTCTTGGGTAAACAAAATATGCCTGATGACCTGCATTCAGCTCTTTTCTTATGGCTTCGTAGACGTTGCGTTCATTTCCGAAAACTGTAAGATAAGTTTTTACAGGAAGCCTTCCTTTTGGCATGGTTTTTATTACGCTTATGTCAAGATCACCGAATGCAGTCAGTGCCAATGTCTGCGGAATTGGTGTCGCGCTCATCATTAAAAGATCCGGAGAATGCGCCATGTGCTTGAATGAGATTCTTCCTTTTGAAATAATCGATTCTCTTTGCGTTACTCCGAATCTATGTTGCTCGTCTATTACCGCAAGCTGAAGATTTTTGTACTGCGTGTTTCTGCTGAAAAGCGCATGGGTTCCAATTACAATGTCAATATTTCCGTCTCTAAGAGCATTTAAAAGAGACTGCCTGCCAGAGGCTTTTAAATTTCCTGTGAGAAATGCAGTTTTGATTCCGGCTGGCTCTAAAAGTTTCGCGGCGTTTTCTGCGTGCTGGCGGGCAAGAAGTTCTGTTGGAGCGAGAATTGCGCATTGTCCGCCGTAGTCAATTGTACGTGCGCAGACAAAAAAGGATACAAGCGTTTTTCCGGAGCCGACATCTCCTTGCAAAAGCCGCTGCATGGAAAACGGAGGCTTTGAAAGTTTTTGCGGAGCGTTCAGCATTGTGTTGCATTCCGTCTGGCTTTTGTCAATATCGCGGTTCATTTCTAAAATTGAATTCATCTGATCCAATGTAAGTTCAAAATTCAAGCTGCTGAAAATCTGTTTCTGACGAGGCGAAAGGCTTTTCTGGAATTCATTTTTTATCTGCTCAAGACCTGTTTCTGAATCTGGCGTGGAAAAGTATTGATATGCTTCTGGAATAAAATCCTGCGAAGGCAAGGTTCCGCGGTGCATAAGAGCGCGTTCCAGCATTTTGTATTCAAAAAGGTAAAGCTCTTCGTAAATTAAAGTTTTTCTAGCTTCCTGCGCCTGATTCAAAGTTTGCGGCTGGTGAACAAAAAGAATCGCTTCGCTTTTATTTAAAAGATTCCGTTCTTTTATGATTTTGTCTGGAATTTCGTTGCTTATGTTTTTTGCGTATTGCTTTAATGCTTGTGCAACAGTTTTTCTGTAGACTTTTTGAGTGAGTCCTTCTGTAAGCGGATAGATTGGAATTACCGCACTGTCTGGAACTGGAATATTTTCAAAGTCCGCTAAATTTCCGTCGAATGAAATTCTTGACGCTTCAAAAGATGAAGACTGAAGCTCGTTGTATTTTGTTTCAAATTTTCCAGTTACGGCGATGATGCTTCCTTCTGGCAGAGATTTTTCAAGAAAGTCCCGGTTGAATGCGACAAGCCAAGCGTTTGCGCTTCCGTCGGTTATTGCGATTTTTAAGGTTTTCATTTTGCCGTAGCCAAACCACTGGTGAGCCGTTACTTTGCAGATTGTGTGGACTTTTGGAAAATTTACGTAATCTCCTAGCGGAATCCGTTTTGTTCTGTCTTCGTAGTCGCGCGGAAAAACAGAAAGCAAATCGGCCACTGTGAAAATATTCAGGCTGGCGAATTTTTTTGCCGCTGCCGGACCTACACCGGAAAGTGTTTCTACAGCGGCTCCAAGTTCAGAAAGAATCATTTACAAAATTATTGACAAAATAAAAGCTAAAAGAATTCTTAAGGCAAATTGCAAAAATAAAAGCGCGATTATTGAAATTATCAAAGCGGCTTTGTAAGTTATGCGTCTGCCCATTGCGAATGTTCTTGCGATTCTGTAGACAATCGATGAAATTGAACTGTCAATCTGATTTGCCATGAATCCGCTTGTGTTGTACGAATCTCTGTTTATCATTATCAAAATGAGCCGTATTGCAAAAAGGATTATTAAAAAGAAAATGAGCGATGACGGAATTAAAAAGAAAATTTCAAGAATCATTGACAGAATCATCTGGAGATTTATGTAGCCTCCGTTTGCAAGGCTAGAAAAAAGCTGCGAGCCTGCGCCCAAAATGCATAACGCAAGCGCGGGACTAAAGTCAAAGCTTCCGAATCTAAGCCATTTTATTCCGCGGAAAAGATTCATGTATGGATCGCATATTTGAGCTAGAATATCCGCCGGTTTGCTGTATGAATAATTTGGAATCCAAGTGATTATTATTCGCAAAAGACATAAAAGAGAATATAGCGATAAAAATGCTGAAATTATTCTTAAGATAAACATGGCGTAAAACCTCCTGTGCCATTATTCAGTCCAGACTTCATTAACTCCGGAAATATCTTTTAGGCTGTCTATGTATTCCTTTGTGTTTGGAACGGTCAGCTGAGTGTTTGCCTTTACAACATAAGTTTTTCCGTCTATTTCTATATGAAAATATACTAACAAAGTTCCTGTTCCGCCAAACAAAATATCTCTAAGCGGCGCGATTTCTTTTACAGAAGAAAAACCTTGCTCAAGCTGAATATGGATGCTTGAAATTGCCTTTTGCTGCAAAGTTGCAATATCTTCAATTGATTCTACAAGAAAACTTGGAACTTCCCTTTTGCCGTCAACTTTGCCCTTGAATGCGTAAACTTTTTCGGCTTCAATCTGGCTTGAATATTTTTCCCAAACAGGAGGAAAGAACGTTACGTCAATAAATCCCTTGTAGTCGGCGAGTTTTGCAAACGCCATCTGCTTGCCTTTTTTTGTCATTATGATTTTTAAATCTTGAAGCATTCCGATTGCAATGTACGTTTTGCCGGAATTTCTTGATTGCCAAGATGATCTTCCGCTTGCTTCCAAAGACGCTTTTTCTGCCTTGTCTATTTTTGCCCAGCGTTCGATATTTTCGCTGTTGCAGGTTGCGCAGGTTTCTATTGCGGTTTTGTAGTCGTCCAAAGGATGCCCGGAAACAAAGCAGCCTATGAGTTCTTTTTCCATGTTAAGGCGCTCCATTTTTGGAAGGTCTTCGCATTCTTCAAATTTGAAGTCTTCGAATTCTTTTATTCCGGCATCTTCAAAAAGGCTTGCCTGCCCGTATTCCTTGGAAGCGTTCTTTTTATCTTCGTATTCAATTACGCGCTCAAAGTTCATGGTGAGAGTTGCGCGGTTTTGTCCCAAGTTATCGAATGCGCCGGTTTTTATAAGGACTTCTATAGCTTTTTTGTTTACGTCTTTGCTGCTCAGCCGTTCAATAAAATCCACAAACGATTTATAAGGTCCGTTTTCCTCGCGCTCTTCAACAATAGCTCTTGCGGCGCCTTCGCCCATTCCTTTTATTCCCTTAAGACCGAACACAATATGTCCGTCGATAACATCAAAAATTGAGTCGGAACGGTTTACGTCCGGCGGATCAACTGGAATTCCCATTTTCCGCGCTTCTTCAATGTATTCAGGAAGAGTGTCTGTGGAAGTGATTTCGTTGGTCAGGTTTGCCGCCATGAATTCAGCTTTCTTGTGGGTTTTAAGCCAGCCAGTTCTGTATGCAAGAACTGTGTAAGCCGCCGCATGGGACTTGTTAAATCCGTAGCCAGCAAACGGCACCATTATGTCAAAAATTTCATCAGCGTGTTCTTTTGTGTAGCCTTGCTTTATTGCGCCTTCTTCAAATTCAACTTTTTTGCCCATGAGGACTTCAAGCTTCTTTTTTCCCATGGCACGTCTAAGCATATCCGCGCCGCCGAGAGAAAAGCCTGCAATCTTCTGCGCAACCTGCATAACCTGTTCCTGATAAACCATAACGCCGTAGGTTTCCTTTAGGATTCCTTCAAGACACGGATCTGGATAGTGAACGGTTTCTGGCTTCCATTTGCCTTCTATGTACTGCGGAATGTAGTCAAGCGGACCCGGACGGTAAAGCGCGTTCAAGGCGACAAGCTCTTCCACGCATCTTGGCTGGCACTGGCGCAATATTTTCTGCATTCCCGGGGATTCAAACTGGAAGATTGCAACAGAGTCTCCTCGGCAGAACAAGTCGAATGTCTCGGAATCAGTTTCGCTTACGTTTTCTGTCTTGAATTCCGGCTCGTCTGGCTTTTTATGTTTGTTGATTATGTTTTCGGCGTAGCGGATTAAAGAAAGTGTCTTAAGTCCAAGGTAGTCGAATTTTACAAGTCCGCACGGCTCGATTATGTCCATTGTGTACTGAACCGCGACTTCGCCTGTCTTTGGATCTTTAAAAACCGGCGCCCAGTCAGGAAGAGCAGTGAGTCCGATTACCATTCCCGAAGCGTGAAGTCCAGTGTTTCTGATTAAGCCTTCAAGTTTTTTGCAAAGAGCAATCCAGCGGTCAAAAGTTTTTTTGTCAAGTCCGATTGTCGCCTCTGGATTTTCGCTGACAGGAATAAGCTGTCCGCCGTCTGGAAATTTATCTGTAGGCGGTTCAAGCGCGTTTTTCAGTTTTGCCTTTGGATTGTCTGGAATACAGGCTTTTACTTTTGTAACAATTGAAAGCGGAATGTTCAGAATTCGCCCAACATCGGCAAGGCAGTTTTTAGGCTTTAATGTTCCAAACGTTACAATGTGACCGACTTGAGGCTCTCCGTAAGTTTCTCTTGTGTGCTGAATGATGTTCTGCCTAAAATCGAAGTCCATGTCTATATCAAAATCCGGCATGGAAACGCGCTCTGGATTTAAGAAACGCTCAAAAATCAGCTTGAACCTGAACGGGTCAATGTCTGTTATAGTCATGCAGTATGCGACAAGGGAACCTGCTCCTGAACCGCGTCCCGGACCAATCGGAATGCCGTGTTCTTTTGCCCAGTTTATGAATTCCCAGACAATCAGGAAGTAGCCAGAAAATCCCATCTTAAAGATAATTCCAAGCTCATATTCGCATCGCCGCCTTATTGCCTGCGTGATTTCCGGGTAGCGCACTCTGAGACCTTTTTCTACAAGGCAGCGCACGTAGTCGTCCTGATTTTCCGTGTAGTCTTCGTGTTTTTGAAATTCGATTGGCAGGGAAAACCGCGGAAGGCAGCCTTTTAGTTCCGGCGTTGTGTACTGATGAATTGTAAGGTTGCACATATTGGCGATTTTTATAGTGTTCGCAATTGCCTCAGGGTAGTTCGGAAAAAGAATTGACATTTCCTGCTCTGTCTTTAAGTACCATTCTTTTCTTCCGCCGCCCATTGTCTGATGAGGCTCGTCCAAAAGTTTCTTGAATCCAATGCACCTTAAAGCGTCCTGGGCTTCTGCATCGTCCTTGTTGCAGTAATGAACATCGTTTGTAAGAACAAGCGGAATATCCAGGTCTTTGGAAAGCTTTATGAGCTTGACTGCGACTTCTTTTTGCTCGTCAAGTCCGTGGTCTTGGATTTCTATGTAGTAGCGGTCCGGTCCGAAAAGCTCCTTGTATTCCTTTGCAATCCGGTATGCGTCTTCTTCCCTTCCATTTAAAAGCAATTGCGGAAGCTCGCCCTGAATACATGCGCTAAGGCAGATAAGTCCTTCGTGGTACTTTTTTAGAAGCTCAAAGTCTATTCTTGGTTTTCCGTAGTAAAGTCCTTCTGTATATGCGATTGAAGAAAGCCATGACATGTTTTTGTAGCCAGTCTGATTTTCGCACAAAAGAATAAGGTGAAAGTAGTGGCTGTTTTTTCCATTTCGCCCGAACGGAACATCGTTGTGCTCTGTGTGGCTTCCCCAGGCAACATAAAATTCTTCGCCTACAATCGGATTTATTCCGTTTACGTGGCAGAGCTTTTCAAAGTTGAGCGAGCCGAACATATTGCCGTGGTCAGTAAGAGCCAGCGCCGGCATGTTAAGCTCTTTTGCCCTTGCAACAAGCGTGTCAATCTTGCTTGCGCCGTCCAGAATTGAATAGTCTGAATGGACGTGAAGATGAACAAAATTGCTAACCGGAGTTCCTTCCGGGGCATCAGGAAATTTATGATAGTCAGCCAAGCCAAGCTCCTTGCAGTTTTTTAGATGTCCTTATTCTAATAGAAAAAGCCTCTTTTTGCTAGGCGAAGTTTTGCGATGCAAGAATAGGACTGTTTGACGGAAATGTTTTTCTGTAGTATATTGAAATAAAGGAAATGCCCGATTTCTGTCGGTCGTCTCCACTGTTTAACTTAAAAGCCGTCCAGTGTGATCAAACGAATGGGCGGCTTTACTTTTTAACTCTTCTTATTTTTTAGGTAAGAAAGGGCTTCAAGAATCAGAATGGCTAAATTAATAGCCAGCGAAACAACTTCGTAAATCGTCATCCTTGCAAGTCCTCCCGGTTTTCAAGATTCCAGCAAGCTGGTTTGAGTTCGGGAGACGCCGCCTTAGAAATCAGGCACTTCCAATAGAATTACTATAGCATACTTTAATACTACTGTATATATGTAAAGTTTTAAAAGTTAATGTCATTATCCAGCTTGATTGGAGAATCTCCTGCACAGACTGTATGTAAAATATGGTAATACTTCTGCCTTTTGATGGTCGAAAGTTATGCTTATTAACTGCTAATAAGTCTGCTTATCGGATTCCGAAAGAAAAGCATATCTGGTGTCAAGAAAGGAAATGGGGGCTGTCCAAAAAGAAATGGACAGCCCTGATTATTTTAAATTTACAGCAACTGTGCAGCCGACCATCGGGTTGTTGCCCATTCCCATGAATCCCATCATCTCGACGTGTGCCGGAACAGAGGAGGATCCTGCGAACTGAGCGTCTGAGTGCATACGGCCCAATGTGTCTGTGAATCCGTAGGAAGCAGAACCTGCGGCCATGTTGTCAGGATGCAGTGTGCGTCCTGTTCCGCCGCCTGAAGCTACAGAGAAGTAGTTCTTTCCGGCAAGCAGGCGTTCCTTCTTGTAAGTTCCCGCGACAGGGTGCTGGAATCTTGTCGGGTTTGTTGAGTTACCAGTGATAGATACATCAACATCCTCGTGCCACATGATTGCAAGGCCTTCGCGAACATTGTTATAAGACCTTATTTCCACTCAATATATTTTTCTTCCAGAAGAACTAAATCACAGCATCTTTGTTTTATGACTTTATCATGCGCTGAAAGATTAGTTTCTGCATCAAAAATAAGCTTCCGCAAATTTTCGGCAGTTTTCAATATTCCTTTTTCATCAGCTTTTATTGAATTGTACTGATTCTGAAGCAGACGGCGGTATTTTACGTCCGCAATATTTGCAATATCAATTTCAATCAATGCAGAATCCGAAACAGGAATCATATTGTTAAAATTTATTGCACCATACAAACCATTATTTATCTTTCTGAAATCCTTACCGTTCTTCATTTTTTTATGCTTAGGTTTTGGAGAAGAAAACGGAGCATAATATTTTACAGAATTGACTTCAAGCACAATACCAACATATGGACGAGTCTGATTTTTATTTTCGGCGACCTTTGTATCAAACTGTCGCAAATAAGTTATAAAATCTTCTTTTATGTGATAAAACTTCATGTTTCCTCTGTAAAAAAATAAAAGGAGCCATTTCCGACTCCTTTATAAAAACTTGCGTTTTTTGGTTTTCACTTAATGGCAGAAACTCGCCGCTTTTTTAGTATCCCACTTACTTGGTAGGGATTCACCGCTTTTTTAGGGCTTCTCTAATATGGTGGAAGCTCACCTACATTTTCAATATAACAAGGATATTGAATGTCATCAAGCAAAAAGTTTACACTTCATAATTAATTCTCTAATCTGACTAAATGCAATTTACCCCATTCTGTAAAAAAATCCAATTTTTTTTGTTCAGTGTACACTGAACATAGGACTTGAAATAGTCCTATGTTGCGAAAACTCGCTTACGCTCGTTTTCGCAACATAATTATATCGGCGGATGATAAGCGCGGAGGAATATTTTCAGATGAGAAAAAACGGAAAAATTGTTGCGGCAATCGCAGTTGCAACGCTTGTATTTGGTAATTTTGCTTCTTGTAGTAAAAAAGGTGAAAGTGCAGAAAAACCTGCAAAAGAAAAAAAGACTTCAAAAGATGTTGCTCTTAAAGAAAATCCTGCATCGGATTTTAGCTATACAATGACTGATGACGGTCAAGGTGTATTGATAAAAAAATACATAGGCTCAAGTCCTAAAATCATTATTCCTGCAACAATTGAAGGTTTGCCTGTTTTGGAAGTTGCGTATTTAGCAGATTTGGATCATGAATACGGCGATTTATATTGGGACGATTTGTGGAATGATTATCGTTATCCTAAAAATAATGTAACAATCACTCATATTTCTTTTCCAGATTCTGTTCGCTATACAGGAAGTCGTAGTAGTTTTATGGTTGGTATGTCTTTAAGAGACTATGACGCTCTTGAATATATAAAGTTTCCTGCAGGTATAGAAACGCATCCAGCTATCTATTTTGGCAAACCATTATTAGATGCTGTTACAGGGAAACAAACTTTAGCCTCATCTATACCTAGTGTGAAAGGTTGTGATAAACTAAATAAAATTATCATTCCAGAAGGCATTAAGGTTTTGCCGAATTTTCAAGCTTGTAAAGCATTAAAAAGCATAACTCTTCCTTCTACAGTTGAAGTCATTCCGACATCATGTTTTGAAGGCTGCACAAGTTTGGAAGAAATCATTATTCCAGAAACAATTACAAAAATTACTTTTGACACAAAAACATTTGATGAATATTGGGGGGGGGAAGAAACTATATACGAAAATCACGCTTTTAAAGGCACACATTTAAATCTTGCTACACAAGCAAAGTTAAAGCAGTTAGGTTATAACGGCAAATTCTAAAATACAGAGAAATACAAGTTTTTAAAGAACTTAGTAGGACAGAAAACGGGGCTGTCCAAAAAGAACGGGCAGCCCTAATTATTTTAAATTTACAAGA
>ERZ1026850.1854-NODE-1854-length-10332-cov-4.396614_pt1 | contig 10332 bp, 8 predicted proteins | sample MGYA00380155_ERZ1026850 | MGnify/ENA primary metagenome ERZ1026850 (study PRJEB33269, sample SAMEA4719791) | human gut metagenome | biome: human-associated habitat; feature: organic feature; material: feces | place: Cameroon | collected 2013-10 ... | reverse complement strand
GAAGACCGGAATAAGCTGTTGAAATACTGTTACAGCCGGTCTGTTCGTGTTTATATGATGCCGAAGATTCCGGATGTGCTGATTGCAGGAGCCGATCAGCTCCATCTGTTTGATACACCGATTTTCCTGACGAGAGAATATGCACTTACCGTTGAGCAGCGCATGGCAAAAAGGATGATCGACCTTGTTCTTTCGCTGGTACTGACGATTCTTACGTCACCGATTATGCTGATTACGGCCATCTGTATCAAGTGTTACGATGGGGGTCCCATTCTGTATAAGCAGACCAGATGTACCTGTGGCGGCAGGGAATTCAGGATCATGAAGTTCCGCAGCATGAAGGTGGATGCAGAAAAGGATGGCGTGGCAAGACTTGCTTCGAGGAATGACAGCCGGATTACGCCGATCGGTAAGTTTATCCGTATGGTGCGGATCGACGAGCTTCCGCAGCTGTTTAATATTCTGATTGGGGACATGTCCTTTATCGGACCGCGTCCCGAACGTCCGGAGATCATTGCACAGTATGTGGAACAGATGCCGGAATTTGTATTCCGTATGAAGGTGAAAGCCGGACTTGCCGGATATGCGCAGGTCTATGGCAAATATAATACAACGCCGTATGACAAGCTGAAGCTGGATCTGTCTTATATTGAGAATTATTCCCTATGGCTGGACTTAAAGCTCATGCTGTTAACACTGAAGATTCTGATTAAACCGGAAAGTACCGAAGGGGTTGACAGCAATCAGACAACAGCCATGAAGAATGGGGAAGACCGCAAATAAAGGAAAGTGAACGCACATGAATGAAGATTATAAGAACCGGGGAATGGATCTGAAACGCTTCACCCTGTATTTTCAGAAAAAAATATGGATTATTTTACTGCTGATCCTTGTGGGAGGAATGATCGGTGCGATCTCGTACCGGATGATCCGGACCATGAAGATGCCGGTGGAATATGAAAGTGTTTCCAAGCTGTACATCACCTTTAACCAGGATGAAAACGGGGATGTATATCAGTATTATAATGGCTACACCTGGAATGAACTGTTGGATACGGATCCTATTCTGATTGCGATTATGAACCACCTTACAGGATATGAGGAGGAAGAAGTCAAGGATGCGACCTCAGCAGAGATTTTGTCTGATATCCGTCTGCTTACCATAACCGTAAAGGGTGACAGTGAGAAGATGGTGCGCGAGATCCAGGCAGCTGTGGAAGAGGGGCTTGCGGATTATGCCAGACAGAGTGAGGAGCTTCGTAAGATCGTGACGATCCGGTCCGATATGCCGAAGCGTATTTACTGGAGCGATGATACCACGAAAGCCCTGATTTCAGGAGCGGCTCTGTTTGGTCTTGTCAGTTTCTTTGTTTTTGGATTTATGTATGTGTTAGATGACGGGGTATATGTGCAGGCTGATGTGGAACGCAGATATCCCTATAAGGCACTTGGCATTATGACACGGAACCAGAAGGGGCTTCAGCCCTTTGTCAGGGAATTGAAGGCCGATCTTCTGTATGTGATGGGAGATTCCAGGGACATGCTGCTTCTGGATATGGACAATCACGGAGAGCTGCGTCAGGCTGATATGGATAAGCTCTTAAACTGGGAAGAGGGCGGAACCCTCGGCGGTGATAAGGATATCGGTGGCGAACTGGTATGGCATGTCCGCAAGGAGGATGAGGACGAGGAGGATGAAGATATTCTTCCGGAGCCTAAGGAATGGAAGATTACCGTATTTAATGAAAGTGACATGGGAGAAGAGCAGTGTGCAGCCATTCGTAAAAATGGCGGAGTGATTCTGCTGATCCCGTTTGGAAACGATGTAAGCCGTAAGACCGAGAGAATGCTGAGCTTCTTAAAGAATCAGGACTGCAACGTCTACGGTATTATTGTGACGGAAGCTGATGAAGAGTACCTGAACCGGTATTTTGCATAGCTTTTGAGCCGTTACGGATAAACACGGAAAGCAGGATAAGTTATGAAGCTTCAATTACTGGTATCGGCCGTGAAGGAAGAGGTTACGACTCTGGCGGAACGCATGAATGTCCGGACGGATGCATGGATTGTGAATCAGTGTGACCGGTTTGGCTATCAGGAATATGAATACAGGGAACATACCATCCGATGCCTGTCGATGGCAGAGAGGGGCGTGGGTCTGAGCCGTAATACGGCACTGATGCGTGCCGATGGAGATATTCTCCTGTTTTCGGATGAAGACCTCATATATCAGGATGATTATGAACAGAAAGTACTTCAGGCATTTGAGCAGCATCCGCAGGCACAGGTCATCACCTTTAATTTTGAGGTAGACGAACGGCGAAGAACGTATTATAACGAAACCGGGCATTGGGTTCACTGGTATAATTATGGCAGATATCCGGCGTATGCGATTGCTGTACGGCGGGATGCAATTTTAAAAGCGAATGTAACCTATTCCCTGTTATATGGCGGTGGAGCGAAATACAGCAACGGGGAGGACAGTCTGTTTTTGCATGACTGCCTGAAAAAGGGACTGCGGATTTATGCAGATACGGCATTACTGGGAAAAGAGGTGTACCGGCAGTCAACCTGGTTTTCGGGATACCATGAGAAGTTTTTCCTTGACAGAGGGGTATTATATCATGATCTTTACGGATGTATGGCGAAGCCGTTTTCTATCCGTTTTTTATGGAGCAACCGGAAAGAAATGCTTACCACAATAAACTTCCGGACAGCTTACGGACTAATGAAACAGGGGATCCGGGAAGGAAAGCTGCGATAGGCGGAGAGGACGCTTATGATTTTATATAGTTTGGTAGCAGTGCTGGCGGTAGGACTTACACTGCCGGTCGATAATCATTATGAAAACAAAGGATTTTTATATACACGTCAACAGGTACTGAACAGGCTTTGTCTGGTATCTGTCTTTCTGCTTTTATTTCTGGTGTCTGCACTTCGTCTGAATGTGGGAAATGATTACGCAAAATATGTGGAATTTATGCATCTGATCCGGTGTGATGCGGTGGTTCCTACGGAATTCGGTTTTAACTGGGTAGTAAAAATTCTGTACGGAATCAGCGGATTTGAGAATTATCTGCTCGTCTTTGCCGTGTTTGCATTTGCGACCATTTACCTGTTTTTAAAGGCGATTTATCAGCAGGCGGATTCGTTCCCGTTCAGCTTTTTCCTGTTTATGGCGTTGGGATATTATTTCCAGACCTTTAACACGGTACGGTACTATCTGGCACTTGCGATTGCACTCTTTGCCATTCCCTATGTGCTCCGGAAGGAGTGGGGAAAGTTTATTCTGCTCATTCTGCTGGGGGCGACGATGCATAAGTCACTGCTTGTCGTGATCCCGTTGTATTTCCTTGCTTCCCGTTGTTGGAAAAAGTGGCAGCTGGTCCTTGCGGCGCTGTTCTGTTCGACCTTTTTCTTCCTGCAGGATTTTTACTTAAAGCTTGTCGTATTCCTGTATCCGACCTATGAGGATACCGAATATTTAGAGGGCGGAACCAGCATGATTAATATTCTGCGCTGTGCAGCCGTGCTTGTTCTGGCGCTTCTTTGCTATAAGAAATGTGTAAAGGAGAATATAAGGAACCGCTTTTACTTTTACTGTAATCTGGGCGCGCTGGCAATGTATGTGTGCTGCTCGTTTTTGCCGATTATTTCAAGAATCGGGTATTATCTGACAATTACCCACATTTTCTTTCTGCCTGCACTGGTGAATGGAATTGAGAATGAAAAGCTCAGGAAGTTGTGCCGAGCGGGTGTGATTCTGGCAGGAATTGTGTATTTTGCAGTGTTTATTCTAATGAAGGCAGGAGAAAACGGGCTTCGCATTCTGCCATACCAGACCTTCCTGTTCCATGAAATGGTGCCGATTCTGTCAGATGTCACATAGTGCTTAGGAATGGCATGGCTGAACAGTTACATAGCTTCACTATGCCAAAATGATAGTATAGGTTCAGGAGGTGTGAAATGACACCGTTTTTTTCGATTATTGTTGTGTGTTTAAATCCCGGTGAAAAGCTGCTGCAAACCCTGCAGAGTATTCAGAAGCAGGAATTCCGGGATTATGAAATTGTTTTAAAGGATGGCGGATCAACAGATGGCTCGTTACAGAAGCTGGATCCGGGGCAGCCTAGGTTACATGTTGTAACGAAGCCGGACCGGGGAATCTATGATGCCATGAACCAGGCGGTAGAAGAGGCGAAGGGACGTTTTGTCTTTTTCCTGAATTGCGGGGACTGGTTTATGGACGAACAGGTGCTTGCAGACATGTATGACCGGATTGCCGGGCAGGAGCAGACGGGCACAGAGCAATCCGCAATTTACTATGGAAATGTGTACGAGCGTGTGACAGGTCAGCTTGTTTCTTCAAATCCGAAGCTTAATGCATTTGGGTGCTACCGGAATGTGCCATGTCATCAGGCGTGCTTTTATGAACGGGAGCTGCTTTTAAGACATCCGTTCCAATTGGAATACCGGGTGCGGGCAGACTATGAGCAGTTTCTGTGGTGCTTTTTTGAAGCAAAGGCGAATCCGTTTTATACCGGGATTACGGTGGCGGATTATGAAGGCGGGGGATTCTCGGAAACAAAGAAGAATCTTGCCGTATCGAAAGAGGAACACAGGGAAATAGTACAGAAATATATGTCTTTCGGACAGAGGTTTACCTACCGGCTGATTCTATGCCTGACGCTTGCGCCTCTTAGGACCCGGATTTCGAAGAATGAAAAGACGGCAGCACTTTATAACCGGCTGAAAGCTGCACTTTACCGGAGATGAGTGTGACAGGGAACGGCAGGAAGGACAGAGCAGGTCAATAGGTGATATGAAGTATCAGGAAAAGGGGGGACTGGAAGATGAAGAAGGTCTTATGGATTTGTAACATCATGCTTCCGGCGATTGCAAGGGAACTGGGGATGCCCTATTCGAACCGGGAGGGATGGTTATCTGGAATTTATGAAAAGACATTGAAGGGGGAGGCTCCATTTGAAATTACGGTCTGCTTTCCGATGCGGAAGGAGGACATTGACAAGGTTCCGGTAACGGGTATTCTTGACTGTGATGCAGCAGAAGTAGAGGAAAATGCAGAGAGCAGAAGAAACGGGAAAAGAGGAAACGGTGCCGGGTTTTTGAAGATTAAGGGATCCGGGAGACCGTGCTATGCTTTTGAGGAAGACTTATTAAAGCCTGAAAATTATGATCCGGTGCTGGAAGCACGGATTCGGGGAATCCTGAAGGATGTGAAACCGGATATGATTCATATATTCGGAACCGAGTTTCCGCATTGTCTGGCGGCAGTACGTGCCTTCCACAATCCACAGAAGACACTGATCGGTATTCAGGGGTTGTGCGGAGAGATTGCAAAGACGTATCGTGCAGGACTTCCGGAGAATGTGTTTAAGCAGGCATCCTTCCGGGATGTGGTAAGGCAGGATTCCATGCGTCAGCAGCAGAATAAGTTTTATCAGCGGGCCGGGAATGAGAGGCAGGCACTTCTTCTTACCGATCATATTACAGGCAGAACCGAGTTTGACCGTGCGGAGACTGCAAAGATCAATCCGCGGGCCAATTATTATCTGATGAATGAAACCATGCGTCAGGAGTTTTATGAGGGCAGATGGAAGCCGGAGCAGACCGAATGCCACAGCATTTTTTTGGGACAGGGTGATTATCCGCTTAAAGGAATGCATTTTCTGCTTGAAGCGATGGGAAGACTGAAGGAAAATTATCCGGATCTGAAGCTTTATGTTGCCGGAAACAGCATTATTTCCCATGAAACGGCGAAGGATAGATGCAAGCTCTCCGCATATGGGAAATATCTGCTTGTGCTGATCCGCTTATATGAGCTGCAGGATCGGGTCATTGTACTTGGCAGGCTGTCTGCCGAAGAGATGAAGGCACAGTTCCTGCGTTCGAGTGTTTTTGTGTGTCCGTCGGTAATGGAAAATTCCCCCAATACCATTGGGGAAGCCATGCTTCTGGGTGTGCCGGTGGTGGCGTCGCGGACAGGAGGAATACCAAGCATGGTAGAGGATGGTGTGACAGGACTTCTGTTTCATAATGAGGATGTTGAGGATCTGGCCGATTCCATTGACCGGATCTGGTCGGATCAGGTGTTGGCAAAGGAATTGTCGGCGCATGAACGGATCCGGGCTTCCCATATCCATGATGGCAATAAGAATTATGAGCGGTTACTGGAAATATACCGGGAGATTTTGCAATGACCATAACGTTTGTTTCAAATTATATCAATCACCATCAGATTCCCTTTTCCAATGCGATGTATGCACAGTCAGGGGAGGGCTACTGCTTTATCCAGACGGAGCCGATGGAAGAGGAACGCCGTAACATGGGCTGGTCGTCGGGAGAGGAGAAGCTTCCTTATGTGCACTGCCTCTATGAGGAAGAGGATTTCTGTATCCGTAAAATCATGGAAAGCGACTGTGTGCTTGCCGGATGGAGTGGCAGAGAGGATCTGATTGAGCAAAGACTGAATGCCGGGAAGCTGACCTTTCGTGTTACCGAGCGGATTTACCGTGAGGGACAGTGGAAAGCCATTTCACCCAAAGGGTTATATCATAAATACAAAGAGCATATCCGATACCGGAACGCCCCGGCCTATCTGCTATGTGCCGGGGCTTATGTGGCATCGGACTTCAGGCTGATCCATGCCTATCCGGGGAAAAAGCTGAAATTCGGATATTTTCCGGAGCTTCGTACCTATGAAGGGGATGCCCTCTGGGAGAAAAAGAGAAAAGACGGGATCGACATTATTTTCGCAGGACGGTTTATTCCTTTAAAGCACCCGGAATACATGATCCGTCTGGCAGCGGATCTTAAGAAGCTGTGGGAAGAGGGTCAGAGTAAGGAGGATACAGAAGCAGCGTTTCCACAGGTCCTCATCCATATGGCTGGAAGCGGTCAGATGGAGGAGGAGCTGCGGCAGATGGCAAAGGACCTGCAGGTTGAGAAGGAGGTTATTTTCTATGGCTTCCAGTCTCCGGCAGCCGTGCGTGACCGGATGGAACAGAGTCACATTATGGTGTTCCCAAGTAACCATCTGGAGGGCTGGGGAGCCGTAGTGAATGAAGCAATGAACAGTGGCTGTGCAGTTGTGGCCTGTGAACAGGCGGGGGCTGTGCCTTACTTAATTAAAAATGGTGAGAATGGATTTGTTTTTAAGAAGGATTATAAGGAGCTGCTGCAGGAAGTAACAGAGCTTGTGAAGAATCCTGAACTGCGACTGCGTATGGCAAAGGCGGCGAATGAAACCATTACGACCTGTTGGAATGCGGAGCATGCAGCCTTAGAGCTGCTGCGCGTGATTAAGGAAGTGCAGAAAAGCGGTAAACTGGTTCCTGCGAAAGAAGGGCCATTAAGCAGAGCGTAACGTAATTGCTGAAAAGCTGTATGAGGCCGATTTGGAATGGATTTTGCATCGTAACTGTGAAGGTACTGAACAGTTACGAATTAGAAAGGATTTTGAGATGGATCAACCGATAATAATCAGCGTGATTGTGCCGGTTTACAATATATTTGAATATCTGCCAAGATGCGTGGACTCCATACGGAAGCAGACCTATCCCTATCTGGATATTATTCTGGTGGATGACGGATCGACAGACCGCACCGGTGCACTGGCAGAAAAGCTGGCACTTGAGGATAAGAGGATCCGTGTTTTTCATAAGGAAAACGGGGGATCTTCTTCTGCGAGAAACTTAGGGATCGCACAGGCAAAGGGTGAGTATCTGGGTTTCGTGGACAGTGATGATTATATTGAGCCGGAGATGTATGAACGGCTTTTAGCGGCAGCGCAAGAGGAGAATCTGCTGATGGTACAATGCTCGCGGGATGAGATTGATGAGCGGGGGAACCGGCTTCCGGATGTCTGTGAGCCACCGGAGGAAGCGGAGATCCGGGATAGTCAGTTTATTATGAGGGAGCTGCTGCTTCATCGTGGCGACTGCTCTTTTTGTACAAGACTGACGCACCGGTCCCTGTTTGAAAACCGGAGGTTCCCGGAAGGAGAGCTGAACGAGGACTTTTATCTGCTGGTGCAGATGCTGCCGGAGGTACCCGGGATTGCCGTACTGCCGCAGCAGGATTATCACGTATTTTATCGCTATGGAAGCAATACCAGAACGCATGATGAAAATTATTTCCCGCCCGTGTTTACGGATATTGTAAGGAATGCAGACCGGGTTTCGAAGATTGTGGAGGAGCAGTACCCGCTTCTTGCACAGGAAGCAATGCGGTTCGGGCTGTTTCAACGGCTGGATTATATGCTGCATATTCCTGTTAAGATGATGAATTCCGACAATGAGTTTTATCAGCAGGTGAAGCAATATCTTCGTAAGCACAAAAAAGAGATCCGGAAGAATCCCTACCTGACAAAGAAGAATAAAACCTATCTTCTTTTGCTCGGAACGGCACCGAAGCTGGTACGCAAGGTGCATTGGGCATTACGGAAAAACAAGATTCAAGAGGAGAACTTGCGTGGAGAAAAGGAATAAAAAGATTTTTTTCATAGGAATGGTACTGCTTCTGTGTCTGCAGATCATTGTGCTGTTTTATTATGGAAGCCGCAAGGCCGGATTCCATGAGGATGAGCTGTATTCCTACTATTCCTCCAATAAGACAGCGGGTCTTTTCGTAAATGACAGGGAATGGACAACCGGTGAAAGCTTTCGAAATGAACTTGTGGTGCTGCCGGGAGAGCAGTTCCGGTACGGGGTGGTGAAGCAGATGCAGTCGTGGGATGTGCATCCTCCGCTTTATTATTATCTGCTTCATACGGTGTGCTCCCTGACACCCGGAATTTTCAGCAAATGGCAGGGAATCAGCGTAAATCTTGCAGGGTTTGTGATTTCCTTTATCCTGCTTGCCTATGCCGCTTATCTTACAGCGGTATATCCTATCAGCATGCAGCCGGAGCCATCAGACAGTCAGAAGCAGGCTTACCGGAAAAGGGGATATGCTCTTGCCGGAACTGTCTGTGCGATGTGGGGCTTTGGTGCTGCGGTGATTTCGGGCGTGATGTTTATCCGGATGTACCAGTGGCTGACCGTGTTTGTACTGTTATGCCTGTGCCTGCATCTGCGTGCCCTTGTCCGGAAAAGGGAGAACTGGAAGTTTTATCTGCTGCTTGCTGTTACGGTGTTTCTCGGATTCCTGACACAGTATTATTATATTATTTTTCATTTCTTCCTGGGAGCCGGATTCTGCCTGTATCTTTTGAAGGAAAAGAAATGGAAGAGCCTTGTGGCTTATGTGGGAACGTGTGCGGCAGCCCTTGGCGCAGCGCTTGTTTATTATCCTTCGGCACTTTCCCATATTTTCAAGGGATACCGTGGAACGGAGGCGGTCGGTGAGTTTGCCAATGCTTCCAATACCCTGGAACGAATACAGTTTTTTACCGGACTGTTTGATAAATATATGATGGGCGGTTTTCTGGCAATCTGGCTCCTTTTGATCTGTCTGATTGCCGTGACCAACCGGTTTTTACAGAAAAGGGCGAAAAGGTCAGGCAGAGAACAGAAGCGGGAGAGGATTCTGACACCGCCGGTCGGACTTCTGCTGTTTACCGCAGCAGGATACTTTTTCACGGTTGCGAAGACGGCACTGCTGCTTGGAGAAACTTCAAACCGCTATGAACTTCCGATCTACGGAGTCCTGGTTCTCCTGCTGGTATATAGCCTGTATATGGTGCAGAAAGAAATGGAACAGGGAAATGCACAGGCTGCTGAACGGATCGCATTGATGGCATCTCCAAATCTGCCCAAGGAAGAGATCAGGAAACAGAATGCACCGGGGAAGAAGCAGAAAATTACAGGAAAAGCGGCGGTGCTTGTAGTAGTTTTGATGGCAGCACTGAATCTGACCGGTAATAAAGTATTTTTCCTTTATCCGGAGGAAGCAGGGGTGCAGGAATTTGTCCACCGGAATGAAACAACGCCGGTGATTGTTCTGTATAATGAAGCTTCCGAAACGCATATCTGGTGGCTGTTGGACGAACTGAGTGAGTATGAGAATATTTACCTTGCCTCCATTTCGGGAGAGGGAGAGATTCTTACCAGTGAGAACTTCCTGAATGGAAATGCCGCAGAGTCTCAGAAATACATTATTTATATGGCAGATTGTGAAAATCAGGGGGAGGAGCTGCAGCGGCTTCTTGGGACAGAATTCCCGGATGGCTCCGATGCTTCCGGGGAGATTTCATATGAAGAAGTCGCCCGGAAGAATATGTGGACGATCTATGAAATCTGTTCCGTTAAATAAATAAGGATTATGGTAACTATTCAGTACAGGTCGAAGCACATGCTGCTGAGACCGTAC
>ERZ1026850.1853-NODE-1853-length-10334-cov-10.389143_pt1 | contig 10334 bp, 5 predicted proteins | sample MGYA00380155_ERZ1026850 | MGnify/ENA primary metagenome ERZ1026850 (study PRJEB33269, sample SAMEA4719791) | human gut metagenome | biome: human-associated habitat; feature: organic feature; material: feces | place: Cameroon | collected 2013-10 ... | reverse complement strand
TGACCCTCTGCTTGTAAGGCAGATGCTCTCCCAGCTGAGCTAAGATCCCATATTCCTGCGGGTTACTCATCTGCAACCCGCTTTGCTAGTATACTATATAGGAATAGTGAAGTCAAGCACTTTTTCAAAAATATTTTTGAAATATTTAAAATTTTTGAAAATATTTCAAGATTCAAAATTACTCCAATAATTCTGTCAAGCTGCCGGATACTTGCCGTATGAGATACCTTTGCAAATCATATATCTCTCCGTACTCCATACTCCCTGCTTTCTCAATTCCCGCTTTCTTCTTTTCTGATTCTTCCGTTTTACTTTTTGCTCTTTCTTCCTACTCCTTCGCAATAAACAAAACACCCAGTGTTCCCGGTCCGCAATGGCTGGATACTACACCGCCGGCTCTTGTTTCTAAAATTTCATGAAAGACATGCAGGTCATTAAGGTACGCACGTACCTTATCTACGATTTCAGGGGCACTGCCGGAATGAGTGATAAATACGCGTTCCGGGCGGGCATTCTTCATTGCTTCTTCCATGTCTTTCACATAGGAGAGGACAACCTTTTCCATATTACCACGGTATTTCTTGCCCGGTCCCATCTTGCCATCCTCAACACCAATCCGCGGATGAAGCTTTAATGCACCACCGGCTAAGGCAGCCAGTCCACTACACCTTCCACCACGATAAAGATAGGTTAAGGTGTCTACCACAAAGCTTGCCCGAACCAGAGGCTTTAATTCTTCAATGCGTGCAGTAATCTCTGCCGCGCTCTTTCCCTGCTGTGCCATTTCGGCTGCTTCTATGACAAGAAGTCCGATACCGGTAGAAAGGTTTGCTGAATCGATTACCATCACCAGATTTTCCGCATTCAGTTCTTCCGCTGCAAGACGCATCACATTCATGGAAGAAGACATCCCGGATGCAATGGCAAAACAGATAACCTCCTGACCTTTTTCCACATAAGGCTTTAACAATTCTACTGCCTGCTCTGCGGATGGTGCTGAAGTCTTTGGAGTGGTCTTGTGTTCATCCGACCAGTCAAAAATCTCCTGCGGAGTAATATTTACTCCATCCAGATATTCTTCGTCACCTAATAAAATGTGAAGCGGAAGAATAGTAATATCATAACGTTTTACCAGTTCTTCAGATAAATCACAGGTACTATCTGAAATTATCTTTACCATATCAAAAACCTCCCAAAATAAAAATTTACATTTCTTCCAGCAGACGCTCTACCAGTTTTACACAATCAGCTGCATCCGGGGAATAGCCATCTGCACCGATTTCATCTGCAAAGCTCTGTGTAATTGCTGCGCCGCCTACGATAATCTTGCTGTTGCAGCCACGCTCTTTTGCCAGTTCTACCACATCCTTCATACGCATCATGGTAGTGGTCATCAGGGCAGAAAGTCCGATAATCTGGGCATTCTCTTTTAACGCTGTATCCACAATAATATCCGCTGCCACATCCTTGCCAAGGTCTAAGACACGATAACCATAGTTACGGAGCATCAGTGCTACCAGATTCTTACCAATATCGTGTATGTCACCTTCTACGGTTGCAATCACAATGGTTGCCTTTGGCTCTGCATCCTTATCTTTAGAAAGCATTGGCTCCAAGTATTCAATAGCCTGCTGCATGGTCTGCGCACTGGAAATCAGCTGCGGCAGGAAATAAATCTGCTTGTCAAAAAGGACACCTACTTCATTAATGGCAGGAATCAACTGTCCATTAATAATCGCTCCCGGTTCTTCTCCTGCTGCCAAAGCTTTATCTACTTCTTTTAAAATATTGCCCTTATTTCCCTTTAAGACACAGTCAAATACCGGATTTGCCGGCTCTAAAGTGCCTGCCGAAGCTGCGTTATCGGTTACCGGAGCTTCCTTCTGTGCCCGCTGGTTCATCCGATTGATATAGCGGATATCGGAACCTTCTTTATGTAAAAGCATATCCGAAGCCACTGCCGCATTCATTAATAAATCCTGGGATGGATTTGCAATTGCCATCGTAAGTCCTTTTGCAATTGCCATGGTAAGAAATGCACTGTTTACATAAATACGTTCCGGCAGACCGAAGGAAATATTGGAAAGTCCACAGGCTGTGGCAAGGCCCAATTCATCCTTACAATACTGGATGGTATCGAAACATGCCAATGCTGCCAGCGGATTGGCGCCTACGGTTGCTACCAGTCCGTCCACAATAATATCTTCTTTATGAAGACCGATTTTTAAGGCGGCATCTAAAATGGTATGGACAATCTGCCTCTTCTCCTCTGCATCTTTTGGAAGTCCCTCATCAGAAAGCGGAAGCAAAATAAACATAGCTCCATATTTCTTTGCAATCGGAAGCAATTTTTCGAATTTCTCTTTTTCCAAAGAAATGGAGTTAATCAAAGCCCGTCCCGGATAAATACGCAGTGCTGCTTCAATAATATCCACATGGGATGAATCGATACAAAGCGGACAATCCACTGTATAAGTAACTTCATGAATAGTATTTAACATCATCTGTTTCTCATCAATTCCATTCATACCCATATTGACATCCAGAATGGCTGCACCATTTTCTTCCTGTGCCCGTGCCATATCACGAACCATATTAAGGCTGCCTTCCCGAAGCTCTGCCTGCAATTTTTTCTTTCCGGTGGGATTAATCCGCTCACCAATTACCATAAATGGTCCATCCAAATCAATCTCTACCGTCTTACGCTCGGAAGTAAGCACTCTTCGTCTTGGTGCTTCCACATGATGGATTCCCATTGGTTTTACTTTATCTGCCAATGCTTTGATATGTGCCGGGGTCGTTCCACAGCATCCACCAATAATGGATACACCTTCTTCGATTAATTTTGCACCAACTTCTGCAAATTCTTCCGGTGTGGTCTTGTATACCGTCACGCCATCCTCTAATTCCGGTAATCCGGCATTTGGCTTTGCCAAAACAGGAACATAGGCATATTCTACGGTCTGGCGAATCGGCTCTAACATTTCCTCTGGCCCTGTGGAGCAGTTCATTCCCACTGCATCTGCGCCCAGACTCTGCAGCGTAACTACCGCAGTTACCGGATCTGTTCCATACAGGCTTCTGCCATCCTCATTATAAGTCATACTTGCCATAATCGGCAAATCGCAGGTTTCACGGATTGCCAGCACGGCTGCTCTTGTTTCCTGCAGGCTCATCATGGTCTCAATGATGAATAAGTCTGCTCCCGCATCTGCTACCACTTTGACCTGCTCTTTATAAATATCTACCAGTTCTTCAAACTGCAATTCACCCATCGGATAAAGCTGCTGACCGGTCATGGTAATATCACCGGCTACCAGTGCTTTTCCGCCTGCTGCCTCTTTGGAAATGGCAACTAATTGCTGGTTCATCTCCACCAGCTTATCTGCCAGTCCATATTCTTCCAATTTAATGCGGTTTGCAGTAAAGGTCGGTGCCAAAAGAATCTGTGTTCCAGCCTCCACATAAGCCCGCTGCAAATCTATCATGGTCTGTGGATGCTCTAAAATCCACTGCTCCGGGCAGACTCCTACCGGCATTCCTGCATTCTGAAGATTGCTTCCGGTTGCACCATCTAAGATAACCGGTCCATTTTTTACTAATTCCTTAAATTCCTCTCTTGTCATCTGCGTTCTTCCTCCTGTTGGATTGCCTCAATAATTCTCGCAATTAAGCCTGTCCGGTTAAATGGTGTCATAAAATAAAATCCGTCTGCAATATCATATAATTTTGCTGCAATTTCAACAGATAATTCGATTGCCACTTCTTCTGCCTCTTCTCTTGTCATATCTTCCCGATACCGGTTTACAATTTCATCGGAAACATGGATGCCCGGCATCTCATTTTTCACAAACATCGCATTCTTATAGCTTACCAGTGGCATAATACCGCACATGATTTTGGTGTCAATGCGTTCTTTGATATAAGTCAGTCTTTCCACATCTTCCTCGGTATATACCGGCTGTGTCAGGAAATAACCACATCCTGCCTCTGTTTTACGTTTCATCCGCTCAATAATCGCATCCGGATTGACGCCATGATAATTCAGTGCACCACCATAATAAACCGGCTCCTGTGCAAAAACTTCTAAATTCATTTCCTTAACATACTGCATCAGCTTAATGGAATTGAAATCAAAAACAGAAGTCACTCTTTCCCGGTCTGCCCTTGAAACCGGATCTCCGGTCACAATCAGGAAATGGCGGATATCATTCATATGCATGCCTAAAAGACCTGCCCGAAGCGCAATCACATTGCGATCACGGCAACAGACATGAGGCATCACTGTCACACCGGTCTTCTGCTGGATTTTCACCGCCAGCTGTCCGGCATCCATTCTCGCCCGCGCCATCGGAGAATCGGAAAGTGTAATCAGATCTACATTACATTTTCTTAAATCTTCTGCTCCTTTCATAACCTTGGATGCATCCTCGGAAAATGGCGGATCCAATTCTACAATGTAAGCCTTCTCACCACGGGAAAGCTTCTCTTCAAAAATAGACGGAGTTCTTGTAACCTCCTGCGTTACTACATTTTCAATTTTCTTTGCTGCCCTCGGAATGTTCTCTAACTCCTCAGAGAGCAAAGCAATATACTCCGGTGTGGTTCCACAGCAGCCGCCTAAAATATCTGTGCCAAGAGCTGCAATATCTTTCATTTTTTCTGCATAATAGGATGCATTATTGGAATAAATTGTCTTTCCCCGCAAAGTATATGGGTAGCCTGCATTCGGAAGTGCTGATACAAATTTGTCGCTGGAGAACTTCAGGTTCTTCATAAACTGATACATATGGGTGCTGTCCAGTTCACAGTTAAATCCATAGGCATCCACATTTTCCATCTCGGAAGCTTCTACTGCCACACGCTGCATGGAAAGACCGGAGCGGGTGTATCCACTCTTGTCAAATGCGAACTGCACCAGAATAAATGCGTCTGATTTTTCTTTGATATATGCCGTCACCGGCTCAATATAGGTAAAGTCACTCTGTGTCTCAAATACAAAACAGTCTGCACCACAGGATAAAAAGGTATCACAAATTTCTTTGTACTCCTGCAATACATTGTCATAGTCCTGATGGTCAAGGTCATAAATCGGACCTAAATCTGCTCCGATAAATACCGGAATCTCTTTTCCATTTTCTGCCTGAAATGAGGCTGCTGCTTCCTTTGCAATCTCATAGCCTGCCCGGACTGTCTCTTTTACTTCCTGCATATCTGCAAGAAACATGGTATTTGCTGCAAATGTATTGGTACGAATCAACCTTGCTCCCGCACGCAGATATTCTAAATGAATCTCCTTAATCTGCTCCGGATTCTTAAGATTCTCTTTCTCTGCAATCACGGTATCTTCGCTGTATTTTTCCTCATAATAAGTGCCCATGGCACCATCGGTTATCAGTCTTTGTTCTTTGATATATTCTTTTATATTCATAGTATGCTCCAGTTTATCTTACATTTGAATTCCTACTAATTATATATGTAAGCTCCTTTTCCTGCAACTTAAAAATATAAATTTAATCCGGTGATTTGCTTTTTTCATTTTCTGTGCTACACTGTTATTCATTGACAATGATATTTTCAAATACAAAGGAGTACACTTGATGAATTCAGTAAAGCTAATTGCCTTAGACATCGATGGCACCCTCTATAATAAAGACGGTGTCATTACCTCTTATAATAAAGAAATAATTCGAAAAGCCGTAGAAAACGGGATTACCGTTATTATCTCCACCGGCCGGCCTTATATCGGTCTTCCTGTGGATGAAATGAAGGAGCTTGGCATCCAATATGCCATTACTGCCAACGGTTCTGCGGTATACCGCGTCCCGGAAAAGGAACTGCTCTTAGATGAAAGCATGGATACCGATTTAAGTGTCCGGCTGTTACGCAAGCTCTATACGCAGTCGCTTCATATCGATGCCTTTATCAATGGTGACGGCTATACCCAGTTTTCCACCAGCGAGCTTACCAACCTATTAGATATTCCGGATTCCTTAAAAAAATATATCCAGACCACCCGGAAGACGATTACTGACTTAGCTGCTTATATCGAAGAACATAAACTTTGTGTTTCAAAACTGACTTTAAACTTTGCACCGGATGCAGATGGAAACTATACCACAAGAGAAAAAACAAAAGAAATCTTAGACACCTTCCCGGAAGTCACTTATGTGTCCGGCGGTTTTCATAACTTAGAAGTTACAAGATGCGGCATTGCCAAATCCAAGGGTCTTAAATTCCTCTGTGATTACCTCCATATTTCCATGGAAGATACTATGGCGGTAGGCGACAGTGAAAACGACCTTGATATCGTCAAGGCTGCCGGCATTGGCGTTGCCATGGGAAATGCACAACAACTTTTAAAAGATTCGGCTGATTTCATTTCCCTTTCTAATGAAGAAGATGGTGTTGCATACGCAATCGAGCGGTTCTGCTTTTAACAGAACCGCTCGATTTTTTATTTGAAGTATGCTACTCCACTTTCGAACAGCTTCATATCCTGCTCGCCGTAAATGTTGACTGCAACAGACTCTCCACGACGCTCTGCATGTGCCATCTTACCAAGGACACGTCCGTCCGGACTGGTGATACCTTCGATTGCCATGTAAGAACCGTTTACGTTCCACTCTTCATCCATGGTTGGAACACCGGCTTCGTTTACATACTGGGTTGCCACCTGACCATTCTCAAAGAGCTTGTCTAACCACTCCTTCGGAGCCACGAAACGTCCTTCTCCATGAGATGCCGGGTTGCAGTATACGCCGCCAAGCTCAGCCTGTGCTAACCATGGGGACTTGTTGGTCACTACCTTGGTGTATACCATCTTGGAAATATGACGTCCAATGGTATTGTAGGTCAGAGTCGGTGAATCCGGTCTCTGGTGTGTAATCTTGCCATAAGGAACCAGACCTAATTTAATCAGTGCCTGGAATCCGTTACAGATACCAAGTGCAAGACCGTCACGCTCATTTAAGAGTTTGTTTACAGCTTCTTTCATCTTCTCATTACGGAATGCTGTTGCAAAGAATTTTGCTGAGCCTTCCGGTTCATCTCCTGCGGAGAATCCGCCTGGGAACATGATAATCTGTGCTTCATCAATTGCTTTTACAAATACATCAACAGAATCACGGATGTCTTCTGCATTTAAGTTCTTAAATACTTTTACGGTTACATCTGCGCCTGCATTTTCAAATGCTTTTGCACTGTCGTACTCACAGTTGGTTCCCGGAAATACCGGAATAAATACATGTGGGCGGGCAACCTTGTGCTTGCAGACATAAATGTCTTTGGTATCGTAAAGTCCACTCTTCACTTCTTCTGTTCCGGTGGTTGCTCTGGTTGGGAATACTTTCTCTAAAGTCTGTCCCCAGGCTTCGATTGCTTCATCCATGGAAATGCTCATATCACCATAGACAAAGTTCTTGCTGTCATTTACTGCACCCACAACAGCTCCGTTTGCTGCAAGGCCTGCTGCTGCAAGAATTTCCTGTGCTTTTGCAACTTTTTCTTCCGGAACTTCTGCTACGATATTTCCAAAGCCCGGTGCAAATAATGTTTCTTTTGTTACATCTGCATTTACTGTAACACCAAGTTTATTACCAAATGCCATCTTGCTGACTGCTGCTGCAAGACCTTTTCCGTCTAATGCATAAGCTGCTACGATAACGCCTGTCTCAGTCATTTCATGAATTGCATCATAAAGCTTCATAACCTGTGCGTAATCCGGCATATCATAAGCATCTTTTTCGATGGTAAATAACATCAGCTTGTCATTTTCTTTCTTAAGCTCCGGTGTAATAACATCTTTTTCTTTTGCTACATCTACTGCAAAGGATACCAATGTTGGCGGCACATCGATTTCATTGAAGGAACCGGACATGGAGTCCTTTCCACCGATGGATGGAAGTCCGAAACCAATCTGCGCATTGTAAGCACCAAGCAGTGCTGCGAAAGGCTGGCTCCAACGGCTTGGCTCCTCTGACATTCTGCGGAAATATTCCTGGAATGTGAAACGAATCTTGTGGAAATCACCACCGGCTGTTACGATACGGGAAACAGACTCTAATACTGCATAAGCTGCTCCGTGGTATGGGCTCCAGGAAGATAAATATGGATCAAATCCGTAACTCATCATGGTTACGGTATCACATTTTCCATTCATAACCGGAAGCTTTGCAACCATACTCTGTGTCTCGGTCAACTGATATTTTCCACCATATGGCATGTATACACTGCCTGCTCCGATGGAACCATCAAACATTTCTACGAGACCTTTCTGAGAACATACGTTAAGGTCTTTTAATTCATTTAACCATGCAGCTTTCATATCGCCTGCTGCAACTGCTTCTTCTACAGCCTTTGTGCTGATTTTATTTAAATAATTCTCTTCTTTTACCGGAAGCTCTACCTTTACATCTGTCTCCTGATGTGCTCCGTTGGTGTCTAAGAATGCTCTGGAAAGATTTACAATTTCTTTTCCTCTCCAGGATAATACTAATCTTGGCTCTTCGGTTACAACGGCAACCTTCACAGCCTCTAAGTTTTCTTCTTTTGCATAATCTAAGAACTGCTGTGCATCTTCCGGTGCAACAACAACTGCCATACGCTCCTGAGATTCGGAAATAGCAAGTTCTGTTCCGTCCAGTCCGGCATATTTCTTAGGTACTTTATCCAAATCAACCTGTAATCCGTCTGCAAGCTCTCCGATTGCTACGGAAACTCCACCGGCACCAAAGTCATTACATTTCTTGATGATATGGGCAACTTCTTCTCTGCGGAAAAGTCTCTGAATCTTACGCTCGGTAGGTGGGTTACCTTTCTGGACCTCTGCACCACAGGTATCAATGGATTCTGTATTGTGTGCTTTGGAGGAACCGGTTGCTCCACCGCAGCCATCACGTCCGGTACGTCCGCCTAAGAGGATAATAATATCTCCCGGATCAGAAGTCAGCCTCTGAACGGCACGACGAGGTGCTGCTCCCATAACGGCTCCGATTTCCATTCTCTTCGCAACATAATCCGGATGATATACTTCTTTGACATATCCGGTAGCAAGTCCAATCTGGTTACCATAGGAACTGTATCCCTGTGCTGCGCCGCGAACCAGTTTCTTCTGAGGAAGTTTTCCTTCCATGGTATCTTTTACAGATACGGTAGGGTCAGCCGCTCCGGTTACACGCATTGCCTGATATACATAGGTACGTCCTGACAACGGATCACGGATTGCTCCACCGAGACAGGTTGCAGCACCACCAAACGGCTCGATTTCGGTTGGGTGGTTGTGAGTCTCATTTTTAAAGTTTACAAGCCACTCCTCTATCTTGCCATCTACTTCAACAGGCACTATGATAGAGCAGGCATTAATCTCATCGGATTCTTCCTGATCCTGTAATTTTCCTTCTTTTTTCAGACGCTTCATTGCCATTAATGCAATGTCCATTAAGCAGACAAACTTGTCGTCTCTGCCTTCATACATTTTCTTATGTGTATCAAGATAATCCTCGTAAGTCTTTTCCATTGGCTCTTTATAGAAACCATCTTCAAATGCAACATTTTTCAGTTCGGTAGAAAATGTGGTATGACGGCAATGGTCTGACCAGTAAGTATCCAGTACACGAATCTCGGTCATGGATGGGTCTCTATCTTCTTCTCCATGGAAGTAGTTCTGAATATGTAAGAAATCCTTGAATGTCATAGCAAGTCCAAGGGAATCATAGAGTGCTTTTAATTCCTGCTCCGGCATATCCTTAAATCCGGTCATAATCTTAACATCTGCAGGCTCCGGGAACTCTGTTACCAAAGTCTCAGGCTTCTCCATGCCGGTCTCTCTGGAATCTACCGGATTGATGCAGTGATGCTTGATTGCCTCTAACTGCTCAGCGTTGATATCTCCGTAAATAACATAAGTTGTTGCGGTACGGATAACCGGCTCTTCATCCTCTTTTAAAAGCTTCACACACTGCTCTGCAGAATCTGCTCTCTGGTCGAACTGTCCCGGAAGGAATTCAACGGAAAATACTTTTCCATCACCCATTTCAAAATTCTCTTCATAGACATCGTCTACCGGCGGCTCTGAAAATACAGTCTGAACTGCTCTTTTATATACATCATCGGAAATGTTTTCAATATCATAACGAATCAGGACACGTACCTTATCTACTGCGCTGATTCCAAGATAACTCTTAATCTCTGCATGTAACTCTTTGGCGCGTACTGCGTAAGCGTCTTTTTTCTCTACATACACTCTTCTTACCTTACTCATCTTCTACCTCCTGAATGTTTACTTTCTTATGCTCATTATAGCACGGCATTATGAATAAGAACAATTAATATAT
>ERZ1026850.1852-NODE-1852-length-10334-cov-13.620391_pt1 | contig 10334 bp, 10 predicted proteins | sample MGYA00380155_ERZ1026850 | MGnify/ENA primary metagenome ERZ1026850 (study PRJEB33269, sample SAMEA4719791) | human gut metagenome | biome: human-associated habitat; feature: organic feature; material: feces | place: Cameroon | collected 2013-10 ... | reverse complement strand
TCGTCGTTACGGATAAATTTGTAGGGTTTGTAAGGTATAAAGACGGTTTCAAACTCTACGTCGGAGCGTGCGACAGCCATTTCGTGGCGTTCAACACAAATAAGCCTATGGACAAACTTCTTGAAGCCGACGTGTATTACACAACGCAGGAATATTCTTCATCGTGGGCGGCATTTGTCGGAGAAAACGAAACGTTCGGCAAGAAAGCCGACAACTACGCCTATCTCAAATATACCGATAAGGTCGAACATACAGGCGGTGGCTGGTTTGCCGGAACGTATAAGTGGGACAGGATTCAGACGGTTGACGATTTTATAAAGAACGAAGACCGCGAACAAATCTTTTCGGGCGCGGTAATCGACGTGAAAATTTCGTCCAAACTTACCGACGCCGCTCTTAACGAACTTAAAGGCAAAAAGTGGGTTCTCCGCTTTACCGAAACGGACTATACGCTTTGGTCGGGACAAGGCACTTATGGCACTTTTTCCACCATTGTGGGCGACGTAACCATACTTCGATTGAAGTTTGAAACGGACGGCATAACCTACAACTTGGGCGTTATAGACAACAAGCAATCGGGCAGCAAAGATCCATCCAACGAAACGGACATCGACATAAGTTTGAACAAGCGCGGAAAGATGATTTTGTATCTCTTGATGCTCATACTTTTAATCATACTTCTCGCCCCGATTTTGCCGTATGTTTTGCAAGCAATCGTATGGATAATTTCACTGCCGTTCAAAGGTATTTTGGCGGCTGTAAAATCCACGAAACGACGGCGCGCAGAGAAGCGTGTCAGAAAAGAATTTGTCGACCGGTGGAACACAAGCGGTAAGTAAAATCTAACAAAAAGACGCCGGCGGATCGTATGGTTCGTCGGCGTTAATTTTATCTATAAAAAACAGGAGAATTTCAATATGAAAACACTAAAAAGAATCATAGCGGTTTTACTGCTATTCATAACCATTTTGGCGGTCAGTTATATCGTTTACACGGTAAAGCAAATATCGCCCGAAAATACGATTTCGGAGGTGCTGTATGAGATTGCAAAAACGTCTTAATATTGCGCTCACGGTAGCCCTTACGATAGCATTTATTTTACTCGGAGCGTTCGTGTTCAGAGTTGCCTATTGTCGCACTATCGAGGCTTTAATCGACTTATACGGCAGTTTTAAGTATTATTTCTGCGTATTATTCGGCTTTCCTGTTGATGGTATTCCGTCCGTTGCGGAGAGTTCAAAGGTGCTGAATTGGGACGTGATTTTGCCTGCGGATTTTGAAACGTTCAAGGCAAATTGCATAGCCTTTTTCAGACTGTTTATAAGCGAAGAAAATTTCCTTTCGTGGCTTAATTCGGCAGGCGGAAAAGCAAGCGTTCTTGCAAAGATTTTAACAATACTTCTGCCGTGCATTTTAGTGCTGATTATAGCCGTAAAACGGCTGTATGCAAAAGGCAATAACAATTACAACGTAGATACCCTTCCTTTGCGTGCGTTCAAGAAAATATCTGCCGTAACGTATCAGCCGATAAAGCGGTTTGTTTGCGGCTATATAGAGTTCTTGCAGACGCATAATTGGGTATGGATTTCGTGGCTCGTTATGTGGGCGTTCCACTTAAATATCGCAAGTATAGTTATAGCGTTTTTCGCATATTATTTCTACTTTGCCGTGTCTTTCGATTTCGTAGGAATATACACGCAAATCGTAAAACTCGTTCGTGATCTACAACCGTTCTTTCGATTCTTTCCATGGTGGGGACTTATCCTTATTGCCTACGTGTTCGAGCGTTGGCGTAAGAAATTTGCGCTTAACAAACTGCGTAAATGCGAAGCGAAGAATTGCGGTTTTATAAACGCATTGCCTATCGTTTCGATGACCTGCGGAAGTATGGGAAAACGTAAAACAACAATGATAACGGATATGGCTCTATCGCAGGAAGTAATGTTTCGGCAAAAGGCGTTCGAGCTATTGCAGAAAGCGGATATGAAATTTCCGTATTTCCCGTGGATATGCTTTGAAAAAGAACTCGCCTCGTGTATCGAATACAAAACGGTATATAACCTTGCGACGGTCAAAGAATGGGTAAACTTAAAACGTAGCCGATATGAAAAGCACGGCAACGCTATGTGGCAATTATACGGATATGACTGTCAAAGATACGGTCTTACATACAACGATGCACTTAAAACGAGCGGACTATTCGACGTTTTGGAAACGTATGCGCAAGCGTTTTTCATATACGCACTTGAAACAAGCCTTATCGTGGCAAACTACTCGGTAAGAACGGACAATCAGATATTGACGGAAAACAATTTCCCTCTGTGGGCGTTGGACTTCTTCACCGACGGGCAAAAGCATAGCAGACACTCTCATATTCTGGACTTTGACGTTCTGCGTTTAGGCAAAAAGATATTGGAAAACAACCCGAAAGCAGGCAGTTTCGAGTTCGGCGTAGTCGCTATAACCGAAATAGGCAAAGAACGTGGAAACAACCTCGAACTCAGGGAAGTCAAGAAGAAGAATGACGAAACGAATCAAAAGAACGACCTTTTCAATTCGTGGCTGAAAATGTGTAGGCACTCGGCAACGGTAGACAATTTTCCGTTCATAAAAGTGTTTACGGACGAACAACGCCCTGAAAGTTGGGGCGCGGATGCAAGAGATCTATGCGACATTGTAAATATCGTTTCCGCCGGGGATACGAAACTTGCCCTGCCGTTTTACACGATAGAAGATATGGTGTCCGAAATAGCGTTTAATCGCTTTATAGCCTTATATTATGATTTCAGATACCGTCGTGGCGACAACACTTTACTCGTGCATCTTTTGAAGTCGGTTACGGCTTGGATATGGAAACGTAACGCTCGAATTTACAACAAATACGGCTATTCTATCGTCAAAGTTGAGAAAGAACGCGGAACAATGGACGGTAAACCCGAAAACAAGAAGTATTTCCTTATGAACTACAAGATTTACCGTAATCGTTTCACTACGGACTGTTTCTCGGACTATTTCAACGACTTGGCAGGCAAAACGAACGTCGGGCTTACGGACTATATCGAATACGCTACGGAAAAAGCCTCCGTTTCCGAACTGAAAGCGCAAAACAGTTATTTTATCAACGGTCTTTACCGTGACGAAGAAGGAGCGTGATATTATGCCATACGGAGAAGCTAAAATTTATCACGACGGAAGTCACTTTATCGCCATACCGTATGTTCCTAACCCGCGAAGCCGACGACCAAAACCGCCCGAAGAACAGATTACTGTCGTGGACGAAAATGCAGATAATGAAACTATAGACGGACTTTCCGAGACTGATGAGACTACTAACGATACTTCTAAAAAGAGAGAAGCGGCTGTTGTAGAGTCTGCCGAAAACAGTGGTGGAACGGAAAACAAAACGGAACGTAAACTGACACGTAAGGAATTGTTTGAAGAATTATATAATGAAACGAGAGATAAAAAACGTAGCGAACGAAAGAAAATAATAACCGACAAAATGTTGCCGTATTTTCGAGATAGGCAAGCGACGGCAGAATTTGTCAATGCGCATTTTGAAAGAAAGTTACGGAACATTATTTGTCGAAGAGTAAGGCTTATGCGTAAGGTAAACTTGCAAACTTTCAACTATTTTTGCACTTTTACTTACGATAGTGCAAAGCATACGGAAGAAAGTTTTATGCGGAAATTAAAAGGCTGTTTTAAGATGATGTGTCATAGAAGGAATTGGAAATACGTAGGGGTATGGGAGCGATCGCCGGAAAAGAAACGCTTACACTTTCATGGATTATTCTATATTCCCGACGGCGCAATGGTGGGCGACCTTATAGAAGTACACGATTATTCTCCCATAAAGAAAAAAGTGCAGCATACGATACAGAATACATATTTCAACGAACGGTTCGGACGTTCCGATTTTAAGCCCGTCGAAGATAGGCGGATGTTGGGCGAGGCTGTCGCGTATCTGACGAAATATATGGAAAAGACGGGAGAGAAGATAGTGTATTCAAAAGGCTTGCCGCAGTATTTTATTTCGGACATTCTGGACGAAGACGTTGTATGTACGATAGGGCAGGAAGATAGAAAACTGTTGCTTTACGATAATTTTAATTGTTGGGACGAAGGATGCCTCGTTGGGCTGGTGAGCAAAGAAGTAATAGCACAAATGCGCAAAAGCAATTAAATGGAAATCCGCGCCTGCAAATACGGGCTAAAAACGGAAAATTGCCGTAAACGAAGAATAGCGGTGATTCGCCAAGCGGGTTAGCGGCGAACACCGCTTTCGTTACGCTTTCGTTTTCCGTTATTTCGGTCGGTTCGGTTAAGTTTTTGGCGTGTGCTTGTCTGCGCCGCGAAGCGGCGCTCTCGTATCAAGACAAGCACACGCCACGGTTGCAAATTGAGTTTTTTAGCTAATGATATATAAGTCGTTAAGTACTTAAAGAAATATAAAAAAACTTTTAATTGTTACATTCAATTCGTAACAATGGACTTTATAATACCTGTCGGGAGGCATGAAATTGATATTTTTCTATTTACGTTGCAATTCCGTATGTTAATATAAAATTATCGGTTAGGCAATGCTAATCGATTGAGTTTTTTATTTTTTTTTGATATAATAAAAATAAAATAAAACTGTTATCAGACGTAAAAGCAGAAAACAAATGAGAAACCTATGAAAAACAGAGATTTAATATTCGACATGAATTGCCACGTTTTATATTCCAATGCGTGTGAAAAAGAAATTAAAAAGAAAATAGCGTTGCATTATCCCGAGGAAAAACGCGAGCAAGTCTGGACGAAGGTTCAGCTAAAATATGTGGAATATCTTAAAAGCTGGCGTACCGATCTCGGGGGGAAAAAGAATTTTCACAACGGCAAGGGCGGAACTTACGACTGTATCGCCATAATGACTTATTACTCCGTGTGTAAATCGGTTACGGATTTCAGAGAAATAGAAGAAATGGAGGAGAATTTAATTCTTCCGTCCTTTAAAAAACTTAAATTCGTTGATTGCAACAAGTCGTTTTGGAAAAAACTAATGTATAAGGCGTTTTCTGCGGCAAAGAAGAAATGCGACAAGTGGCACGATTACGAGATGAACGTCGCGCCGTATTCCGAAAACGAACCTATTTATTACGAATTCACGGCTTGTCCCGCTGCGGAGTTTGCGAAACAATTCGGGCTTACGGAAATCATGCCCGCACTTTGCAACGTGGACTTCAAGTCTATGGAGCTTATCCGAGCAAAACTTATCCGCACAGGCACATGCGTGGACGGAGATAAATGCGATTATACGATTTGCGGCGATAGGGACGAATATATTGCCGCTCACCCCGAATATGTAGACGAAAAGGGGTTCAGGAGAAACAGATAATTTTCGGAGGCATAGCAATGTTATTTGAAACTAAGGGCAAAAAAGGAAATCCCGTCATATTATTCTTTCATGCAATGGGCGTGACGGGAGAAAGCAGCGGACGCGTCGCCGAATATTTGCAAAACGAATATTTTTGCATTATGCCCACGTCAACCGTTTATTGCGAAGGACAGAAATACGTTTCGAAAGCAGATGAAATTCGTCAGATAGAGGAGTTTTTAAAGGGAAACGACGTAAATAACCTTGCGCTTGTCGTCGCTTCGTCTATCGGCGCGGATTTAGCCGTAACTTTTCTGTCCGAAACAAAAATTCCCGTTGGTCATGCTTTTTTCGACGGCGGGCAGTTTGCTAAAATAGGTAAATTCACTCGCCGTATAATGACTCCTTTTTTGTATTTCGCGATAAGAAGTTTGTATAAAAAGAACGGCGAAAATCTCGGCAAAATCATGTGGTGCGACGACGATGCGATAAAACCGTATTTCGTTGCGGCGGGCAAGGCTTTGAAGTACGGAAATATCCGTCGGCAAATGGCAGACAGTCTTGAAAACAAACCGTTTCCGCCGCTTAGCGAGAATTTACAGAAGCACACGTTTTTCGAGTTCGGAAGCATAGAAGACCATTATAAATATCGTGCGGAAGTTATGAAATCTTATCCTTACGCGCATTATCCCGTTTTCGAAGGGTATAATCATATGCAATATCAGATAAGAAACCCGAAAGGTTTTGCCGGAATGCTTGTTTCGGTTATAGAAAAAAACGAAATTCCGAAATTACCTTTTTTGAAGGAGGATTGAACAATGAAATACCATATAGAGAAGAATACGGTGCAGGAAACGCTTGTAATTCCGCTTTACGGAAGAAAAATATGCACGGAACTTTATCCGAATTTATATCGCGACGAAACCGCGCAAAAGCTCATGGAGAGAATCGATTACGATTTTTCGGCTTTGGAAAAACAAGCGAAAAAAACGATGTATCGTTTCGGCTTTTTAGAGGTCGCGGTGAGACAGAACGACCTTGCTTACGAGATAAAAGATTACTTAAAGACTCACCCGAATGCGGCTGTCGTTAATCTCGGTTGCGGGTTAGACGGTATGGGAAGAAAGTGCGATAACGGAACATGCAAGATATATAACCTCGATTTTCCCGACGTAATAAAAATGCGTAACGAACTTCTGCCCGCAGACGAGCGTGAAGAAAACGTCGCATGCGACCTTAACGACACGGAATGGTTCAACAAAATCGACGCGTCGGGCGGAGCGGTGTTTTTCGCTTCCGGCGTATTCTATTATTTCTTTACCGAACAAGTTAAAGAACTCGTCCGTAAAATGGCGGATGCTTTCCCGAACGGAAAACTCGTGTTCGACGCGGCAAACAAAAAAGCGGGGAAACTTCTTCGCAAAACATGGCTTAAGATCGTAAAAATCAAAGACGTAGGCGCATATTTCGCCGTATCGAACGCCGCAAAAGAATTAACGCCCTGGAGCGATAAAATAAGCGTTTCGAGCCGTGGTTATATGCTTGGTTATAACAATTTGAAAGATCCGTCCATAAGCGGCTTTTTCAGATTTATGGCAAAACTCGGCGACGGATTTATGAAAATGCAGATTGTGAGAATAGATTTCGGAGGAGCGCAATGAAACATATTCATTTCGATGTTGAAAAAGACGGGTTTTACGGCGCGTACTGGAAAAATAAAACGCACGCAAACGCGGCGATTATCGCCATGCTCGGCGACGATCCCGAGGATTATATGGCAAGAAGTTGCGTTAAGTGGCTTATGAAAAAATGCGGCGTAAACGTGCTTACCATGTCGCCCGCAAAAAAGAATTACAGCCACCATAATTATCCGCTTGAAAGGATAGAAAGAGCGATTAAGTGGCTGAAAGATAACGGCAACAAAAAAATCGGCATAGCGGGCGCGTCGACTACGGGTACGCTCGCACTGACTGCCGCTTCGTATTTTAACGATTTAACGCTTACAATCGCGATGACGCCGAGCGATTTTATATGGCAGGGCTTTGAACAAGGCAAGAAAGACGGTTGCGGCGAGTGGCCTGTCGAGGGCGAATCGTTGTTTACATATCGCGGAAGCCCGCTCCCGTATATGCCGTTTTGTTACAAACATCCCGAGTATTGGCTGGTTATGCGTGCGGAAAGTAAAGCGCACCATAACATGGCGGATTCGTGCAAGATTTTTAACGATTCCGAAGCCGCTCACACCATAACCGAAGACGAGTTTATAAAAATAGAAAATATCAAGGGCGAACTGCTTTTAATCGGTGCCGAAGACGACAGTTTGTGGGAAGCCGCAAGATATGTCCGCCGCGCAGAAAAGCGTCTTAACTCTAAGCCGCACGACTGCCACGCGCAGTTTATTACCTATAAGCACGGTACGCATTTTGTTTTCCCGGAAAGTCTTTTGAAAAAGATTTTCCCGGTAGGGGCTGGGCTGCTTTTGAAAATGATGTTCAAGGCGGCGAAAGAGTTTCCGAAAGAATGTAAGGAAACGCGTATCGATATCGAAAACAAAATGTTGCAGACAATCGAAAACTGGATGAACAACTTAGCGGTTACGGGTGGTCGATTCCGATAAAATAAAACGCGGTAAAGGAGCGGATAACTATGAAATACGGTTTTATAGAAAAGTTAATGTGGACGGGGTATAAAGGCACGTTCCGTAAGCAACTTACGCAGACGCTTTCGGAAGAAAACCCCAAAGAAGTTATGAAAAAGGCTCACGTTAAGTATAAGGAAATTCTGGCGGACGTAACGGAGTTCGAAAAGGGCGACAGATTTTTAATCAATATTTTAAGTTGCGCGATGCTTGTGTCCGTATTGCTGACGGTAAAAAACAAATATTCGGTTGAAGAAATCCGCGCGTATTATCGAGGCGCGATGTGCGACAATTTTTTGACGAAAATGGCTTCCAAAAAAAGTAAGGCGTACACCGAGAAGGGTAGGAAATTACTTAAAAAACAAGCCGAGAAAAGCGAAATTCTGGCTGACAAAAATCCTTATACATGGAGATTTACCGTCGAAGACGGAAAAACGATAAATCAGTACACCGCAACCTTTTACACTTGCGGAATTTGTTATCTGATGACGAAACTCGGCTTAAAAGAATATATTCCCGCAATGTGTACGCTCGACTACGATATGGCGGCTCTTAACAATACGGTTTTCACAAGGGAATATACCTTAGCGGGCGGCGGCGCGTATTGCGATTGCCATTACGACCATAAAGGATAAATAATGAACTGCCCGAATTTTTCAAATTATTTAAAAGAAACAAGAATACTCGATTATTCTTCAAAGTCCGTTCAATCGCTTATCGAAAATCGCGGTTGGAAGGATTTGAAAGAAGAGGAGCGGGCAAAAGCCGTCTATAATTTTGTTAAAGACGAGATTTTGTTCGGTTATAACGTTGACGATAATATAAGGGCGAGCAGAGTTTTAAAAGACGGTTACGGGCAATGTAATACAAAAGGGACGCTTTTGATGGCTCTTCTTCGCGCCTTGGGCATTCCTTGCCGAATACATGGTTTTATGATAGATAAAAGACTGCAGAAAGGCGCGATGACGGGTTTGGTGTATAAGTCTGCACCCAAAGAGATTTTCCACAGTTATGTCGAAGCGTACGTTTGCGGGGAATGGTATAACCTCGAAGGGTTTATTCTCGATAAAAAATACCTGTCCGCATTGCAGAAAACGTTAAAACCGAATAATGACGGCTCGTTTATCGGTTACGGCGTTGCGACGAAAAACTTTCCAAATCCGCCGGTCGAATTTAATTGTTGCGATACCTATATACAAAAAGAAGGAATTGTGCGAGACTTCGGAGTGTATGACGATCCCGATTCTCTTTTAAGAGAACACGGTCAGACGATGAAAGTATTTAAAATATGCGGTTATCGACTTATAGGCAGACGTTTGATGAATGATAACGTAAATAAAATACGAAAAACGAAGTAAAAAGGGCGGTAAAAAATGAGAATTATCCCACACGTGGTAAATAAACGTAAAACTCTTTGTTTGGTTTTACGGTAATGCTTTTACGGTTTTTTAATTGCTTTTTTTAAGACGACGTGATATAATATATAAAAAGCGCGAGAGGTAATATGGTAGATAACGAATCGCAGGAAATGTATCTTGAAACGATACTTAGATTAAAAAAGAAAAAGGGCAGCGTGCGGGCGATAGATATCGCCGAAGAACTCGGTTATTCTAAACCGAGCGTTTCCCGCGCCGTGGGAATAATGAAAAAAGACGGTTTTATAGTCGTGCATGCCGACGGACTTATAGACCTTACCGAAACGGGTAAGGATAAAGCCGAAAATATTTTTTCCCGGCATAAATCGCTGACTCAAGCCCTCGTCGTTATGGGGCTTTCGCCCGAGGCGGCGGAAGAAAACGCCTGCCGCGTGGAACACGTTATCACCGAAGAGGCGTTTGAGGCTATCAAAAAATACTTTAACGTGTAAATACAAAAAAATTTTTAGTCAACCGCTAACTTTCGGTTGACTTTTTTCTTTATATGAGTATAATTAAAAATGGCTTTGGAAAAAGCCGTTAATTTTTGCGCAAGAGTTAGCCTTAACTAACCGCTTCTGTGTAAGCACGGCGCAAATTATTTTTCAGGAATGGTTAGCGTGGGCTAACCAAATAAAACGGATGGTGAGTTACATATGAGTTCGTCGGAATTAAGGTATCTGATAGCGGCAAACGACCTTGCCAAAGAGCTGCAGTCGGTTAAACAGACCGATATAGCAAACAGGCTTCATGTAACAAAGGTAAGTGCGTACAACGCGATTGAAAGGTTGAGGGAAAAAGAATATATCGAGAAGAATGAAAGGAAAATTGTTCTTACGGATCGCGGAAAAGAAGTTTTGAACGAGTATATGACGATTATACGCTTTATGTCGGCGCATTTGTCGTTACATTGCGGAACGAC
>ERZ1026850.1851-NODE-1851-length-10336-cov-3.419609_pt1 | contig 10336 bp, 9 predicted proteins | sample MGYA00380155_ERZ1026850 | MGnify/ENA primary metagenome ERZ1026850 (study PRJEB33269, sample SAMEA4719791) | human gut metagenome | biome: human-associated habitat; feature: organic feature; material: feces | place: Cameroon | collected 2013-10 ... | reverse complement strand
TGTCCGCAGCGGTGCAAACCTTGCGGTCGGCAGCTACTATGTTTCTAAAACCAATGATCTCCTCCCGAAGGGTACCTATACCTTTGGAGAAGATGGCAAAATGATTATCTCGTAACAAATAGGATAAATGAAGCCCGCAGTCCCTGCTGCTGTGGGGACTGCGGGTGGAATTTGTGATGATGAAGAAACCAACAGAATCCGGAAAAATTGTAAAGAACGCGACCTGGTTGATTGCATGCAAAGTTGTGCAGTCATTATTGAGCTTCGTAATTGGAACACTTTCCGCCAGGTATCTCGGACCGGGGAATTACGGAATCATTGATTATGCTGCAGCAATTGTCAGCTTTATGGTTCCGGTTGTGCAGCTCGGACTTCGCTCGACCCTTGTCCATGAAGTTATTGCAGCGCCTGACTGTGAAGGAAGGACGCTCGGAACATCACTTTTTATGAGTACGGCAGCGAGCTTCTTGGGGATTTTAGGAGTGATTGCGTTTACTGCGATTGCAAATCCAAATGACCCGGAAACAATGCTTGTTTGTGCGCTGTACAGCATTTCATTGGTTTTCCAGGCAACCGAAATGCTTCAATACTGGTTCCAGGCAAAGCTGCTGTCAAAATACATCGCGATCACTTCACTGGCCGCATATGTGGTCGTTTCAGCCTATCGTTGTTTCCTACTGATTACGCAAAAGAGCGTATACTGGTTTGCATTTTCACAGGCACTGGACTATTTGTTGATCTCTGCTTCTCTGTACGGGATCTATAGAAGAATTTCAAAGCAAAGACTGACAGTATCATTTCCACTTGCGAAACAACTTTTTAAGAGAAGCCGATATTATATTGTATCCGGCATCATGGTTACTTTCTTTTCTCTAACAGATCGGGTCATGATCACATTGATGCTGGGGAAAGAAGCCAACGGCTATTATTCAGCTGCGGTAAGTTGCGCAGCACTAAGTCAATTCGTGTTTGCGGCTATTGTGGATTCTATGCGACCTTCTATTTTAGAAGCCAAGAAGACAAGCTCTCCCAATTACGGTCCACATATAGCCAGACTCTATTCTATTATCGTATATTTGGCGCTGCTGCAAAGCATTGTGCTAACCATCGCAGCACCGCTTGTTATTCGGATTATTTACGGAGCCGCATATGCCCCGGCGATACCTACGCTGAGAATCATCACTTGGTACACAGCGTTCTCCTATATGGGTTCCGTTCGCAATATATGGATCCTGGCAGAACAGAAGCAGAAGATGCTATGGAAAATCAATTTATCCGGGGCCTTTTTGAATGTGATAGCCAACTACATCCTGATACCACTTATCGGTATCAACGGAGCAGCAATTGCTTCGGTAGCAGCACAGCTTTTCGTCAATTTTGTGCTGTGTTTTATGATTCCCTCCCTGCGTCCTGTTGGATATCTGATTATTGAGGGGATTGATCCAAGAAACCTAAAAGAACTGTGGGCAGGGCATTTTTCTAACCCCTTCCCCAAGACAAAAAATTGATTGGAGTGTATCAGAAAAATGCCTCTGTTTGAAAACAAAGTTCTCCTCATCACGGGCGGGACCGGCTCCTTCGGTCACGCGGTTCTGGACCGCTTCCTGACCACGGACATCCGGGAAATTCGCATTCTCTCCCGGGACGAGAAAAAGCAGGACGACATGCGCCATGCCTACCAGCTGGCCTGCCCCGCCTGCGCGGAGAAAATCAAATTCTACATCGGCGACGTGCGGGACTACCGCTCTATCGCCCCGGCGTTTCGGGGCGTGGACTATGTGTTCCACGCCGCCGCCCTCAAGCAGGTGCCCTCCTGCGAGTTTTTCCCCATGGAGGCCGTCAAGACCAATGTCATCGGCTCCAACAATGTCATCGATGCCTGCGTGGAAAACCGGGTCAAGAAGGCAATCTTCCTCTCCACCGACAAGGCCGCCTATCCCATCAACGCCATGGGCATGTCCAAGGCCCTGATGGAGAAGAACGTCATTGCCCGGTCAAAGCAAATGCTGGCGGACGACCCCGTGCTGTGCCTGACGCGTTACGGAAACGTCATGGCCTCCCGCGGCTCGGTCATTCCCCTGTTCTGCGACCAGATCGACGAGGGGAAACCGCTGACCGTTACGAATCCAAATATGACCCGCTTCATGATGACGCTCAGCGATGCCGTCGATCTTGTCCTTTATGCTTTTGAGCACGGCGAGCAGGGCGACCTTTTTGTGCAGAAGGCCCCTGCTGCGACCATCGAGACGCTGGCGCAGGCCGTTCTGGAGCTGAAGCGGTCCGACCTCGGCGTGCAGACCATCGGTACGCGCCACGGCGAAAAGCTCTTTGAGGTGCTGGTCACCTCAGAGGAAATGCTGCGGGCGGAGGATCTGCCCGGCTTCTTCCGCATTCACGCCGACGGCCGTGACCTGAACTATGACAACTATTTCTCCAAGGGAAATGCAGAGCTGTCCCAGATCGAGCCGTACACCTCGCATAACACCCAGCGGTTGGACCTGGACGGCATGAAGCGCCTGCTGCAAAAGCTCAAGCGCTTCGGAGGAACCTGCTGATGAACATTCTCGTTACCGGTGCCCGCGGCTTTGTGGGGAAAAACCTCGTCGCGGCGCTCCGAAGCATCCGCGACGGCAAGGACCGCACCCACCCGGAGCTGGACATCCGGGAAATCTTCGAATATGACTCAGACGGCTCGACGGAGCAGCTTGCCGCTTATGCGAAATACGCGGACTTCGTGTTCCATCTGGCGGGCGTGAACCGGCCGAAAACGGCGGAGGAATACCTTCCCGGCAACACCGGCTCTCTGGAAGCGCTGCTTGCTGCCTTGCAAAGCGCAGGCAATCGCTGCCCCGTGATGCTGGCCAGCTCCGCGCAGGCCTCCCTCGTCGGGCGCTACGCGGGGAGCGAATACGGCAAGGCAAAGCTGGCCTGCGAAGAGCGGCTGCGAGCCTATGCCGCCGAGACCGGCGCGGAAGCGCTGATTTACCGCTTCCCCAACGTATTCGGCAAGTGGTGCCGCCCGAATTACAATTCCGCCGTGGCAACCTTCTGCCACAATATTGCAAACGATCTGCCAATCACGGTCAATGACCCGGCGACGGAGCTGGAGCTGGTCTACATTGACGCCCTTGTGACGGAACTGCTGGCGGCGCTCTCTGGGCAGGCGCATCGCTGCGATTATGACGGGCTGACGCCGGTTCCCGGTGGGAATTTCTGCCGCGTGCCGGTGACGCACCGCGTGACACTGGGCAAGATCGTTGAGCTGCTGCACTCCTTCCACGAGCAGCCGGAAACGCTCCTGCTGCCGGAAATTCCGGTGGGCAGCTTTGAAAAGAAACTCTATTCCACCTATCTTTCCTATCTGCCGCCGGAAAAGACGGCCTTCCCCCTCAAGATGAATGTCGATGGCCGGGGCAGCTTCACGGAGCTGCTGAAAACGGAGAGCTGCGGCCAGTTCTCGGTCAACATCACGAAACCGGGCATCACCAAGGGACAGCACTGGCACAACAGCAAGTGGGAGTTTTTCATTGTCGTTGCCGGTCACGGACTGATCCGCGAACGCCGACTGGACTCGGATGAGGTTCTGGAATTCGAGGTCAGCGGCGAGCGCATCGAGGCTGTCCATATGCTGCCGGGGTATACCCACAGCATCACGAATCTCAGTGATACCGACGATCTGGTGACGCTGATGTGGGCCAACGAGTGCTTTGACCCGCAGCACCCGGACACGTTCTATGAGGAGGTCTGAAATGGGAAAGCTCAAGCTGATGACGATTCTCGGCACGCGCCCGGAGATCATTCGCCTGTCCGCCACCATAAAGTGCTGCGACCGCTATTTTCAGCAGATTCTCGTCCACACGGGGCAGAATTACGACTACGAGCTGAACCAGGTGTTCTTTGAGGACCTGGGGCTTCGTGCGCCGGACTATTACCTGAATGCCGCCGGAGCGAATCTCGGCGAGACCATCGGTACGATCATTGCCAGGAGCTACGCCCTCATGCAGGAGGTCAGGCCGGACGCCGTGCTGGTGCTGGGCGATACCAACTCCTGCCTGTCTGTCATCGCCGCCAAGCGGCTGCACATTCCGATTTTCCACATGGAGGCCGGGAATCGCTGCTTTGACGAGTGCCTGCCGGAGGAGACGAACCGCCGCATTGTGGATGTGACCTCCGATGTGAACCTCTGCTATTCCGAGCATGCAAGGCGCTATCTGAACGCCGCAGGGGTTCCCAAGGAGCGTACCTTCGTGGTGGGCAGCCCCATGGCGGAGGTGCTGCATCAGAATTTGCCGCAGATCGAGGCAAGCGACATTCACGCCCAGCTGGGTCTGGAAAAAGGCAAGTATATCCTGCTCTCTGCCCACCGGGAGGAAAACATCAACACGGAGGAAAATTTTCGTTCCCTGTTCACGGCGGTGAACGCCATGGCGGCGCAATATGACCTGCCGGTGCTGTACTCCTGCCATCCGAGAAGCCGCAAGCGGCTGGAGGAAAGCGGCTTTGAACTGGACAGGCGCGTCATCGCTCACAAGCCGCTGGGCTTTCACGATTACAACTGCCTGCAAATGAACGCCTTCTGCGTCGTGTCCGACAGCGGCACCCTGCCGGAGGAGTCGAGCTTCTACCTGTCGGTGGGCAAGCCGTTCCCGGCAGTGTGCATCCGCACCTCCACCGAGCGGCCGGAGGCTCTGGACAAGGGCTGCTTTGTCCTCTCCGGCATCCATACGGAGCAGCTTTTGCAGTCCATTGATTTGGCAATGCAGATGCAGAAAAACGGCGACTTCGGCACACCTGTCCCCGACTATACCGCCGAAAATGTGTCCGTGAAGGTCGCGAGGATCATCCAGAGCTATACCGGCATCGTGGATCGCTTCGTGTGGAGGAAGTAATGAACCGATTAAACCCAACATCCTTCTTCGGCGAATCGATTCTGAAAATAAACAATAAAAGTGAGATTGAGAGGAACAGCTGCAAATATGAATGAGAACCAAAAATCACAGAAAGACACAGCACGGGCAGAAGTGTCGCTTTGGAGCATTGTCGGGCTTTTGCTGCACAAAATCCATTGGCTGATTGCCGCAGGACTGGCATTCGGTATAGGCGTATACCTTGTACTATCGCTCCTTGTCACACCGACCTTTGAATCACGCGTCACATTTTATGTGTACAACAATTCTGGCGGTGCATCGCAGTCCGGGTCAATCGACAAGAGCGACTTACAGGCGGCCGAAAGCCTTGCAACGACTTATTCAAAAATATTGGAGAGCAATTCTGTCTTAAATGCGGTGCTGAGTGATTTGAATAGCACTCTGACAAGAAAAGAGCTCGCGCAAATGGTTGATGTAGCAGTCGTTACGAACACCCAGCTCCTCGAAGTGGTAATCACCTCGACAGATGCAAATTTCGCTTGTAAAGTGGCAGAATCCTTTGCCAGTGTAGCACCGGCTGAAATTGTTCGCATTACGAAAGCGGGCGGAGTTGAGGTTGTAGACCATCCGGAGGTTGCAACGGAACAAGCTTCTCCACGGACAGCGTTTGATACCGCAATCGCAGTTGTGGTTGGCGTGATTATTGCTGCTGTGATCATTATCCTGAAAACACTCTCCGACACAACGATTTATCTGCCGGAAGATATTGAGAAATTGGTTGGTGTTGCCGTTATCGGACAGATTCCGGAAATTGAAGGCACGGAGAAAAACTATAAATACTGGGAACTCGCGAATGGAGGAACGATTAGCTATGAAACGAACGACTATGCGGCAAAACATGAAGAACAAAAGTGAGATTATTGCAAGCAACCGGAAACGCCTCCTGAATAACGATACCCCATTTGCTATTCGCGAGGCGTATGTCAAGTTGAGAACAGGTCTCATGTTTTGTATGACGAAGGATAGGGACAGAGCCTGTAAGACCATTGCTGTCACCAGCGCAAATCCTTCAGAAGGCAAAAGCCTAACCGCAGCCAATATTGCAATCAGCTACGCTATGCTTGGTAAAAAGACCCTTTTAATTGATGCCGATTTGAGAAAGCCGACACAAAGAAGACTTTGGAAATTGGATGTCTCCTCCGGACTTTGTGATTTCATTGCAGGCATATGGAAATTGGAACTGGTAAAGGTAAAGGACCTGCCTTTATGGATCATTGGAGCCGGAACCATACCACCAAACCCATCCGAACTGCTTTCTTCAGATAGAATGAAGACCTTTGTTGCAGAAATTGCTACGAGGTACGACTATGTCATTATTGACACGCCACCGATCAATACAGTTGCTGATGCACAGATTCTTTCTGCATTCGTAGATGGTGTGTTGATCGTAGCAAAGTCTGGAACTACGACATCGGATGAGCTACGGGCTGCTGTCGATGCTGTCGAACGGGCAGAGGGAAATCTGTGCGGCGTAGTACTAAATGATTTGAATATGAAGTCTATGCGCTACTCCTATAAGTATAAGTATGGCGGTAAATATGGAGATAAGTATGGATATAAGTATTCCTATGCAGACCCGTATGAAAGAAGATAGTTCTATGATTGACTTATCGTTGGATTATCACGCACATATTTTGCCAGGGTGCGACCACGGCAGCAGCAGTGTAGATATGTCGCTCAAGCAGATCAATATGGCAAAGGAAGCGGGCGTACAGACGATTTGTGCAACGCCCCATTTTTACCCGCATAAAGAGAGCGTGTCGTCATTTATCGAAAGACGAAGACAAACCGCAGACATCTTGTGGGCACAAATTCCGACAAATGCACCGCGTGTTTTGTTAGGAGCCGAGGTGTTGATTTGCGACGGAATGGAACGGTTGAACGGTCTTCGTGAACTCTGCCTTGAAGGAACAAATGAACTTCTGCTGGAGATGCCATTTTATCGCTGGCCGACTCCTATTTGGGATACATTGTATCGACTGAATGATCTGAGGGATATACAGATCGTGATCGCCCATGCAGATCGATACCCACCGGAGGATATCCATCAATTGATTTCAGAAGGGATTCCGTTACAGCTGAATGCGGAATGCCTTCGGAAACATTTGCACCGGAAACGTTACCTTGAGTGGATTCAAAAAGGTTATGTTTCTTATCTCGGCAGCGATATTCATGAGTTCGGTCCGGGCTACCATGACTTTGAAAAATGCAGGAAACTGCTGTGCCGTTACCTTTAGAAGCGTAACTTGCATTTGAGCTTTCCTCAGATTGGAATGAAACTATGCAGAATACAGCAATCATCTATAATACCAATAAACTATCTCATGTAAAAGCCTTGCCGGTGCTTGGCGGTTGTCTGCTGCTTTCTGCAGCAGTTTGTGTGGCGCAGGTTCTTGGAAATTCGGCCATTCTGCTGTTATGCCTGCTTGGATATCTGGTGTTTACTGCATGGGCGTGTAACAAAGGCATCGTTTTCCCTGTTTTGCTGTATTTTCTCCCGTGGAGCCCTCTGCTCAAGATGTATAACGGCGGAATTTCATTTTTTACGATTGCGCTTCTATTATGCTGCGTGGTTTCCCTTCTGCAGAACAAAATGTCTTTGCGGCTTTACCAGATTATCCTTGCTGCGCTCCTTATGGCGCTGACATTAGTGACCAAGGCCATACAACATAACCCGATAGGAAATGACTATTTGTGTTTTCTCATTATGTTGTTTCTCTTTCCGTGCGTTATGCAAGGGAGCACAGAAAATATATCCTTCTACCGAATCACCATATTCTTTGCGTGCGGAATCGTATCGGCAGCATTGACAGCACAGCAAATTGCAACATTTCCCAATATATCGCAGTTTATCACCGTTAATTCATACCTGACTGTGACACGGTTGTCCGGTTTTTACGGAGATCCAAATTTCTATTCTGCTCATATCTCCGCATGCCTTGCCGGAATCCAGCTGCTGCTATGTTATGAAAAAGGCCGGCGCAAACAAATTGTGCTTGCTATACTGGCTTTGATACTGCTATATTGCGGGCTTCTCTCCGCCTCAAAGTCGTTTATTATCGTAACGGCATGCCTATTTCTTTTATGGGTACCGATCCTATTGGAAAAAGGAGCCTCCAGCAGCCGCTTTCGCTTGTTTATGGGACTCCTGTGTGCAGGAATCGTCATTGCTTCTTCATCAGCTTTCCAAGCACTGCTTCAGATCGTTGATGACCGTTTTGCTCAAGCATCCAACATGTCTGAGTTAACAACTGGCAGAACGGATTTGTGGAGAAATTACATTCACGAATTCTTGTATAATCCCATTACATTGCTTTTCGGCGAAGGCTATACAAGCATCAACCTAAACAACAAGGGATCTCACAATACCTTGATCCAGTTGGTCTATCAATTTGGGTTGATAGGAATACCATTTCTTGTTTCATGGGTCGTGATTTCTTTGCGGAACCTGTTCGCCCAATTTAATGTCGGCCGTGTGCAATGGAAACATGTACTGCTGGTGTGCGTTGGAGTTGCATTGCCCTGGATGGGCATTGATATACTGCAATTTGATGAGTTTTTCCTGCTGCCTATTTATGCAGTGATCGGGATTGCATACTCAACAAACAGCACGGAAAACACATAAATTTGAATAGACGAGGAGGGAGAATATGAAACGAACGACCAAAAGAATTATCACAATAAGCAGTGTGCTCGTGGTAATCCTAGCACTTCTTTGCACAGGCGTTTCCCTTTACATCAACTCAATTTTTGATCGAATCGAAAAAATCCCGGAAGTTAGCAAGGTGGATCCGTCCAATGAGTTTTTTGAAACAGATTCCCCAGAAGAAAGCCCGACAACTGCTCCGGTTGTTAAGCCGGAAGACATCGACTGGGGTGAAATCGAGCCATTCCTTGACGATAAGCTGATCAATATTCTCTTGGTCGGTCAGGACCGCTATGTTGGGACAGCTCGGCAGCGTTCAGATACAATGCTTCTCTGCAGCATCAATCCAGAAACGAAGAAGGTATCAATGATTTCTTTTCTCCGCGATTTGTATGTGCAGATTCCGGGCGGCTATTCTGATAATCGACTGAATGCAGCCTATGCCTTTGGCGGTTTCCCTCTGCTGGTAGATGCCTTTTATACCAATTTTGGCGTTACGATCGATGGCTGCTTTGAAGTCGACCTTGCCGGTTTCCGGAGCATTGTTGATATTCTTGATGGCGTTGATGTCACACTGACTGCGCGTGAGGCGGAGGTGGTTGGCGTTGGCTCGGAAGAAAAGCTATATCATTTGAATGGAAAAGAAGCACTTAGCTATGCACAGATCCGCAAATTGGACAGCGACTTCGGCAGAACGCAGCGGCAGCGTAATGTTATGGAAGCATTATATAAAAAATTTCAATACGCAGATACTGACACCTTGATGAAGTTGTTTCAGGAGGTGTTACCGTACCTGTCGACGAATATGACAAACGGACAGATCATGCGACTGGCAGCGAAATGCATCCCTGCCTTTGGCTCAATTGAGCTACACAGTTACTGCGTTCCGGCAAATGACTCGTTCTATTACGCAAGCATTCGAGAAATGTCCGTACTCGTACCTGATTTGGACAAAATACGTGGGCAACTCGAAAATGAGTATCTGCCGCTTAATTAGGATAGAATTCGATTCATCCGTATGTACATTACGGATGAATCAAGTATATATGGTGAAATTTCACTTAGGTGTTTGGCAAGAGGAAAGGTGCAATGAGAAAGGCTGAAATTACGGTTCATTTATTTCAGGAAACACGTCATATTATGCCCGATCGTACTGCAAAAAATCTGCATCAATATGAGTTTTGTGTTTGCTGTGGAGGTATTACGTCGTACCAGGTAGACACACCGGTTTGGATGCGGAAATACTACATTGAGGGGTGCGGGCAATTGTGCAGATGTTGCTATTTTGAAATCTCAACAAGTATGAAAGGTGGCTTGGACATTTGCAAGCAAACAGACGTGATCTTTGCGGACAACGATTTGGAAAACTGACCGTTATCCGCAGGGTCGAAGGAACTCAAAGTAACAGGGCGAGAGCAGATTCCTGGCTGTGCCGGTGCGATTGTGGTAATGAATCTGTTGTTCTTGGCTCAAATCTTGTCAGAGGACATACCAAAAGCTGTGGCTGCATCAAATTGAATGATCTGACCGGGCAACATATCGGAAGCCTGACTGTACTTGGCCGATCGGACAAGTACGCGACCAGAGGGAAAAGGCGTGTACGCCTCTGGGAGTGTAAATGCGATTGCGGGGCCATTACATATAAAGCAACAGATACCTTGATGGCGGGAGTGGAAAGTAGCTGTGCGGAGTGCGCCCAAAAACATAATGCAGCCTGCGCAATAAAAAATGCGGGCTTTATTGATGGCACTCAACTCAGCAA
>ERZ1026850.1850-NODE-1850-length-10338-cov-34.215890_pt1 | contig 10338 bp, 15 predicted proteins | sample MGYA00380155_ERZ1026850 | MGnify/ENA primary metagenome ERZ1026850 (study PRJEB33269, sample SAMEA4719791) | human gut metagenome | biome: human-associated habitat; feature: organic feature; material: feces | place: Cameroon | collected 2013-10 ... | reverse complement strand
ATATTATATAATTAATTTGTAAGATAAAAATAAACGTTTAAAATTTTTTAAATTAATTATAAGAATAATAGAAAATTACTATATTTATAAAATTATTATTACAATTATTAATCTATTATTAGTTTATTTTATCAGTAATTATTGTAGGATGGTCTTTAGCATAATCATACTATAAAATAGCATTATTAGTGTTTAGATTTTCAACGTTTACTTTATGTTGATAAGTAATAACTCTACAAGTATAGGCATAATTTTCAACTTTTCGTAAAAAGTTTTTAACTACTTCATGCCCTATTATTTAATTACTAGTTAGTTTGTTCATCTGCATTACTAGCAGGTACACGATTAGCAATTGATGCTTGCATTAAGACCTAGTTAAATTTTATGCAGGAGTATTAGCATCTTCAAGAGCTTTTACTTTAGTTTCTAATTGCTCAATACGTGCTGTTAGATCTGCTATTACTTCTTGAACCGATTTATATGTAGTGTTATCTGTACTTATACCATCATATCCACCTACTCCAATAAGGTATTTGTAGCCGTTTTTAGGGTCGTCAACCAGCGATGTATTATTTGAGTTATTTTTAGCGTAGATATATTCAGCATTTTTTCTACTTGCATTATTACCTATACCGACTGAATGAATACTATTTGCGTCAGTAATATTATAATAACCCTAAGCATGGGAACAATATCCATTTGCTGCCGTACCGCACCCTTCAGAGTGGGATGCTAATCCATAAGATGCTGTGCCGGTTCCTTCAGCATGTGAATAATTACCAATAGAATTTGTATGATTTCCTTCTGCGTGAGAATAATTTCCACTAGCAATACACGTATCACTAGTAGCAAAAGCTTTCTATCCTAATGTATTACTATTCTCTTCAATATAATAACCACCACTAGCACTCTTCTTTAGCAATACATCAGAAGCATTGGCTTTAGCATTTAAATCAGAAGCATTAGCTTTAGTAGATAAATCAACAATACTACCGTCTGCAGCAAATACTTCTGTAGCTTTACCATTAGTTTTAGTAATACCGTCTTTAGTTATTTTTAGTTGAGCTTGGAAATTATTATCGTTAGGGCCAGGGCCAAAGCTTAATTCATTACTATTAAGACGTACTGTTGTAGCATCTACAAAATTTTGATGTGAAAATCCGTTTGGATATAATGAAGAAACACAATTTACTTTATTTCCTCTAACATCTTGAATTTGTATTAGATATTGACCATCGTCTTTATTGTCCTCAGGTCTCATTCTTATTTGAGATAAACCGTTCCCAGACACATCATACGAAGTTAAAGCCAATTCAGAAATACCTGTATTTGCATTTCTTGGCCTATACTCTAGTCGACTTCTTAAAGCATCACCATCCTTACAGTATATCTTGAATTTAGCATCTGTTTCTCCTTTATTCCCTGTAATATAAACGCTGTCATTTTTTAAGTCACTAAACTTAGTAGGCATATTAGCAGTAGAACCATCAGTAGCCCATACTTTAGTAGCAGATGGATTAGCGAAGGCTGTAAGGCTTTTAATACCCGAGATTACGCCACCTTCATCGTTAGTAGGACGTGAGAATGTGACTTTATCATCATTACCTAAAACTAGTCCATTTGAAGATGAAAGTTTAAGTGCAGTCGTATTACCATTTTTGTAAAAGAGAAGTTTATCTGAATCAAGAGTAACAGCTGGATTGTTAAATACCTAGACAGAAAAACTCTAATTGTTGATGTTTGTAGCAAACCCTTCGTTTGATGTAATAGTCAATCCAGAACCAGTGCTAAGCTTTGTGCTATAATCTTCATGTTTGAGAGAAAGAGAAACGTCGCTGTCGGTGTCATCGTTACTAGGAAGACTTAATGAATATGATGCAGTATTGTCTTTATTTCGTCCATCAAAACCAGACAAACCGTAGTTAGTATAAGCACCATGTCCATCCGTGGCTATTACTCTACCTTCGTCTCCGTACACGTATACGTTAAGAGAGTCATCTCCACACCTAATAGTGTTACTCGTAATATTAGTACTAGTAGCACTATCGCCAGACACCGTAATGCTAGCAGTAGATTCATCATAATTAGCATCAATTGAGACCGTGTTATATCCACATTGTATATTTAATGACTGTGGCTCCAAGGTAGCAGCAGAATTATCATCACCATCAAGTTGTAGAGCTGGGTGCTCACTGTTTTCGACTTGAACATAGGCATTTTCGCATCCAAGATTAACATATTTAAAGCCATCCTCCGACAGATACTTAGTCCCTATCATAGGTAACCACTTCCCATCAGTAAACTAATACAACATACCAGCAACATTAGTAACAAAATGGTCAGGCACATTACTAGTATCATAAGCATTTAATTCATCTACTGAATTAAAGTAATCTCTGTCAAAGTTAAAGACAGGTGCTTTTAAATCAAAATTTTGATTAATATTTAACATAATTATTTAAAAGTTAAAGTTACATTACTAGTTGCAGGTATCTTACTAATGTATAGATAATACTGCACATTATTAATAGTCACAGTCTGTTTCTCAAAACCACTAATTCCTTCAAAGCCATTCTGATCTACTATAGAAGTAAGTGAGCCATATCCAGCAGGATAAAGATATACAATCTTCTGATTAACTTGGTTATACTGATATTCATAATCTCTACCGTAGTGTACTATAGGAGTAAGACCTGTAGGATCCGTTACTGTAGTAGTGCTTGCTGATACAAGACCGGTGTAAGAATAATGAATTACATATACGGTAGCAGTTTTAGTCAGAGTATCGTTAGCTTTAAGTGTAGTTGTAATAATAGTTGCAGTAGTAATATCAATAGGCATTTCCACTGTGCGAATGTTAGCCAATATCGAATTGTTATTCATAGTTTGCTTAACTACAGCGTGTACATCCTCATTATTGTATGACCACTTGTAAGTAACGTTGGTTGTACCTTCACCTGCAGGAATAGTATTGGGTGTTACTGTAAATGAACTAATAGATAATGGAAACTTATTTTTCACTGCTTGTATCTAACTATCTGTTTCTTCTTTAGTATAATAATCACTTAAATCAGTTTCTATCTATTTAACTCCTAGTTTCTCCCATTTAGAAGCGTCATAAGCTGCTGTTATATCTCCTGTATAAATATATTCAGCATATAAGTTCTTAGCTCCAGATTCTAATTCACTAACTTTCATTAAATAGATATGTTTCTTAATATTAGTTGTTGGCAACTCTTTAACTACTTCAAACAATACCATGTCTAAATTACCTAACTATTCAAGTGGTATCTTACCATCAACTAAATCAGCTTTAACTTTAAGAGTTGAATTTACATCAGCAAATTCTGAATCAATTGCATCTTTTAATAACGAATTGTATAATTCTAGATTCTCTTTAGTTATATATTTACTCATACCAAGGTTCCATTATAGTGTAAATTTCATCTTCTGTAACTGCTTCTTTAGGTACTATATCTAAAATACTATTTATATCCGATATTACTTCTTGTAAACTTTTATACTTAGTAATATTAGTACTCACACCGTCATAACCACCAATACCTATTAAATACTTGTAACCATTTTTAACATCGTCCGTCCAAGCTCCTTTATTACTCTTAACATATATGTATTCTGCGTTTTTACCATTATTATAAGTTTTGGTATTGTACCCTATTCCGATAGAATGTATTGCGTTATTGTTAAGTACATTATTAATACCACTAGCATGTGAAGCCTATCCATTAGCTTTAGTTAAATATCCTTCAGCATGTGAATAATTACCTGAAGCTATAGTACTGTGTCCTTCAGCATGTGCCATTTTTCCTGAAGCTTGTGTATTATAGCCTTCCGTATGTGCTCCATTAGCACTAGCAATAGTCTAGTTACCTTCAGCATGTGAATACTAGGCATTGGCTGTAGTGTTCATACCTTCAGCAGTAGAATACTATCCAGAAGCTCCTTTATCTTTTTTGGAACCAATAGTATTAGCTACTCCCTAAGTCATAACTCCATAAGAAGCACTTCCAGTGGCCCATAGTTTGCTATGCAGAGTATTTATATTATCTAAAGCAGTCTAATGGTTATCTAACTTAGTAGCATGCTAATTTAATACTTCAGTAATCTAAGTTACTGAATCTTTATCTATCTCCTACCATTGTTCATCTATATTTATATATAATTTACCATCATTTTTTAACCATAAATGGTACTAAGTTGGAGGGGTATTATCGCCCCTCCAAACTGAAACATTTTTGTTATTCATCGCTAATTATTAAACCTACGTTTTTGTAATATTGAATACTACTTGAAGGAATCTAGCTAGACTTAACAGTCAAAGCACGTTGAGTCGAAAACTCCTTTAAATCTAAAAAGAATTGTATATTACCAGAAGCTATTGGAAACATTAAGAAAGCAGAAATATCATTTCCATCTGTACCCTATATATGAAATACATTATTAGTATAATTTGACAAAGATAAATCATATAAGTCAAATGTAGTGTTAAATAGATGTCCGTGTAAGAATACGTTTAACTAGCTATACAATAAATAGTCACCTTTTAGCTAATTAAAATACTACATATCAAATCCTTCACTAATGTTATAACTATCCAGTACTTTAGTAACATTTCCTATATAATTTATATAGTTAATATCATCTTTATTCTAAGTATACCACCATATTTGCTATCTAACTGGAATTCTAAAAGCGTAATCCATACTTACAACTTTCTAAGGTATTGAATCTTTTAATATAATAAATACCCAATTAATGTTTTTACTATCGTTCTATGGTATTATAGGATCAATGTTAAACGCATTATCCAAGTTAGTATTTTCTGTATATTTTCTTGGGAAGTGAGTATAAGCATTAATATTCTTGTCATCTTCTTTATAAGTTGCAACTAATCTAGGTATAATGTATTGATTTAAGAATGTATTAGCAACACTACCTGAACGATTTGTTTTAAATATATTTTCAGGTATTATACCTTGCAAAGGAGTGGCACAAGCTAATGCGTAGTCATAATATACACTACTCAAACTATTAGCTCCGTAGAATAAATCGGGAGGTATGCATAAACTATTTACTGCTCCAGATTTTACAGTTGCATTAGGATATGGTTTCCAAGAACCGTCACTTTTTAATTCTGCCTAACTTATATAATATCCAACTAAGTTCTAAGCATCTGTTATTTCCGTAGACTATGTAATCTAATGCTCTGTATATGTATAGTAGATTTCATTATCTTCTGTTACATGAGGAACTCTAACGTAATAAGTATCATATGTAACTCCATCTTTTTCAACTCTATTTTTAGGTATTGTATCTTGTGGCTAGTAATAAACACTATCAGCAGTCCATCTAACATTATGAAATAAGAATCTAAAGTCAATCATATCTTGTGTATAAATATATTCAGTTAAAATTGCAGGCTCATAATCATCTCCAATTTTAACAAATACATTTCTATTTATATTATTATTAACTATACGCTTATTAAACAAGTTAAATGGAATAGGTTTAGACCAATATGTATCTTTAAATAGGTAAGATACTTGCTATATAGATTTAAAGTTTTTAAAGAAAGTAGGACTAAATGGTATAGGAATTTCTTCATTATTGTTAATCATTCTACATCTCTAAAAAGCTTTAGATAAATCTTTTATAGTACTATTAATAACAGTAGAAGTTCCGAATGTTAGTTCACTAGTAGTTCCTAATATATCACAATTACAGAATATATGTGCAATACTTCTAATACTAGACTTTAGTAGTAAATTGCATAACATTAAAAAGTCGGATAACTAAATAGTCTTATGTATTGTGAAATTCTCATAATTATAGCCACCAGAACTAATGTTCCCTCCTCTATTTAAAAATGCACTCCAATCTAATAAGGTATATAAATTTACTACTTCATCATTATTAGGTGTTATTAAAATATAACCAAGACTAGATAATTTAGGTATGTTGGCAAATAATTGGTCAGTTCCTGTATACTACTGATTACCCATCCATAGAAATTCAGAAACATCGGTTAATGAATTCCAATCAGATGTAAATATGCCTTCTAGATTAAACATCTATGTAGAACTAAGATAGAATCTACTTAATGAAATTAATCTAGTAGGATGTAAAGTTGCACCTAATTCATTTATAGGATTAAAGAAATCTTTTAAATTAATAGTTCCAGTTAAAGGCTGTCCATTATTATCTAAGAAGTTGAATCTATATCTATTATTGTTATAAGTACCTAACACGTAACTAACTTTAGTAATTATATTTACTAAGCTATCCATTGTTACATATACGTTATCATTATCTACAGAGTTATCGGCACCAATAGGATATGGATCTATAAAGCCTTTTAAATTCAAACCATTAGTGCCAAAATTAAGCATATTCTTATTATAACATCTAATGTTACATTTGCCAAAAGCACAAGTAGCTGTAACTATATTAGTAAACTTAGATAAGTTAATATATTTAGTTGTATGGTTTGTTAAGTCACTTTGAAAGTCTTCTAATGTATAAGAAACTCCCATGTTGCCATAGAATATGTAACTTATATTAGTAACGGAAGTAGGAACACAATTATTAAAGAAGTGTTTTACATCTTCTATAGTAATTAAGTTATTATCATTAGTTTTCTAAAAAGTTCCTGTTAGGTCATCAGTAGTAGCATGTAAATCTGTATAATTTCCTTTAGAATCATGCAGCTTATAATTGTTACAATCCAAAAATGTCTAGCGTCCTGTTATTTGTATATTAGTTCCGTCAATAGTCTCTAATTTAATAAGTCTATAACAAGCTTTTTCTAATAATTTTACATTATTTGGTAATTTCAGGGCCTTTACACCTTGTGAATTTTCTAGTGTTAAAGTCTGTAATGTAGTAATTCCAGTAAAATCACAAACTCCTTCCTAATCTATATCATTAGTAACTACAGTTAATACAGCATTGTTGCAATAAGTAATAGAAATATTTTCAGTAGCATACTCACTCTTCTATATAGTAACTTTTCTTAATTTAGGACAATTTTTAATAGTTATGTTTTTAAATCCAGAAAGTGTTACATTTTCTACATTAGTATCATTTTCTATTACTATACTGGCATCTTCTACTTTACTAGACAAATTATATGAATTTATATTGCAGTTAGTAAAAGATAAACTTTGGTTAATAGGTCTAATAGTTAAAGACTTCAAAGTTACATTACTACAAATAAACTTCTCTAACTTATTGCAATTTCTTATAGTTATTTCTGAATTAACGTTAACTATATTTGATATGTTTAATGTTTTTAAATCCAATCCATCACAGTTTAATGACATCTTAGAATTAGCAATATTTACACTATTTAAATTTGGATAAGATTTGAAATCATTAAGAGTTAATAAACCAGAATATTTAGAAGAATTTAAATCTATAGTTTTAACATTAGGAGTTTTTAAAGTTATACTACTAAACGAACCTTCATTACCAGTTATAGATTCTAGATTATCTGAATTTATCAACAGAGTTGTTGTGTTAATCCAGTTAATAGATTGTAAGTATGTCCATGCCTATGAACCTCCAAATTTAACAGTTTGTACACCAGTTGTTTTTAAATCTATAGACTGCAAATTATTACCACCAATTATGTAATTATATGATATAGTATTATTGGCATTATAAATCTATAACGGAGAATTCTTAGGACATTTAACTGTGAATGCTATATTACCAGATAACTATGTTCCTACACTATTATCATCTTCAGATAGAATATCATGTAAGATAGTAACATCGGGATTAGTAGATACATTATAAATTCCCTTATAAGTTAAATCTGTAACAGGAGTATCACCTACTTTTAATGTTTTCCATGTATCATTTTCTAGATAAGAAATCTATCCAACCATCTATTTATTAAGATTGAAATAAACATCTAATATATGTAAGCGTCCATTTAACCAATCTCTTACTTTATTACGACGTGTACCATGAAATTTCTAATAATCATTTGTAACATATTGTGTAGATGATTCACTAGTCCCTAATGATAAGTATTTAGCTCTATAATTGTAGGACACTAATGCTGGACAAATACTTCCTAAATTATTAGAGAAGAAATTATCCACAAAATAATCAGCATTTTTTAAAATTCCTTCATTAGTATCTGGATTTATTTTATTGCTTCTCCATTTAGCATATAATTCTTGAGGATATACAGACATCCAAGTTTCGTAGTCTTCACCATTTAATAATAGTCTTGCATACTTAGCAACTGCAAATAAGAAACTACTAGGAATATCATAACCGTTAGCTCCAAGAGACTTTGGTGAAAAGTCACGATATATAAAAGTCTTATCTGGATAATCTACATTACCAATAGTCTTAGAAGAACCATGCCAATAATCAGAGAAAGCAAAGTACTCAATGTCTGCTCCAGCATTATTAAGACCTAAGCAAGAATCCATGTCGTAGAAGGCTGCAAACCAAGTTGCTAAATCCCAAGTTTTAATATTTAAATTTTTCATCACACTATCAACTAAACCTAGCACCATACATATAGTATAATATTCGGCTAGGCTTTGATAGTCTAATTTAGCTTTTCTGCCACTATCTAAATCTGGAATTAATAATTCAATTAAATCCTATATAGTACCTTCCTATCCAGTAGTAGGAGTATATACTGAACCTGTACCAGCCTCAATAGTACGTTTATACTAAGTTGTATAATCAGGTACCTGATTTAAAGACTCACCAGTAGCTATGCCATCAACTATTTTCTCTGCATTATAGCCATCAGCATAAGAACCTCTATTCTTTTTAAGATAATCAAATAAATATCCTCCAGATAGAGCAACGCTTCTAACTAAAGATGTTATAGAATCTTTTAGATTGGTTTCAGTAGTTCCGCTTCCTCTTACTAAGTCTCCAAACATATATGTAATGTCTTTAGTTTCAGAACTACTTGTACTCTATTCAAATAATATTGACTAATCGTACTAAGAGAAATCAAAGTAGGGAGAACCTCCCTAAATTTCAGCTACTCCTAGACCTGGTTTATTTACATCTTCGTCTTTGGTTATTTCAAAGAAAGTAAATCCATCTCCAGCGTTTTCTAAAGATCCTTTTTCTAAAACTTTTAGATCTCTATATCCTAAATTGAAATAAGATTCACGGCCTAAGTTAAAGTTATATATACCTAAATAGTAGAATGTAGATTTGGTTTCATTTCCTACTTTATCAACTACCTATAAGTATAGTAATATAGGAAATCCTTCCAAGCAATTTCTAACATAAGGAGCGTACTTACTATCTGTATCGGTATTAAATTTCTTACATACAGTATTAACAAATTTACCACAAGTAGTATTATTAGAATGACTGCTATCTACTATATCAGCTTTTAAGTTAAATCCAAGTTCAGGTAAGAATGTAGTCACATTAGTTTTGCTGAAATTCGGCGAGAACAAATAAACACGTTCTGAACCTTCATCAGCATTTACTATTTCGATAAAGAAGTTTTTACCTCTATTATTTTTAGTAGAAGAACCTTGTAACCTCATCTTGAACATAGCCCCCTACCATGAAGCAGGAAAATTAATAATCTTAGTTCCAGTACGTCCAGGACTCCATGATAAAGAAACCTAGAACTGCTTATCATTTCCAGGCATAGTACCATCTTCTCCGTACAAACCTTCAATCCAACTTATAATATCTTCATCGGCTGAATTTTCATGCGTAAATACTAATGTCGGTGTATTAATATTTTTAGCTATATTATCAATAATTTCTTGATTAACAGTAACTCTGCCATTATTACCAACCTTAAATTTAGATAATGGAGCTAGTAAGTTTAGTTCATCTGCTACGTCAGAACGTCCTAATACTACATTCTGATATTTTAAAAAATAATTGTATACTTCATAATCGCAATTACTATCAGTACTAGCCAACTTATAATCAATATCAATACAATTTATAAAGCAGTTTACAGGTAATATTTTAAAGCTTTCTATTAATAATGGTGAATTAGTTAGATTGGCCATTTCTGCTTCTAAGTTACCATCTATATACATAGATAGTTTATAATATGTATCATTACCTATCTACTTTACAAATTGTGAATATATTTGTATTAAGTGATAATTATTTACAGCACTTGCATTAGCATCAGTTTGCTTTTGTATATATAGTTCCTAACTATCATTACCTCTAGTTACTGTTTTCTAAGTTAAAGATAATACAGGAGTAGAACTCTAATTATTATAAAATTCTAAAATAGTAGGATTATCACCATTAATAGAATTATACTATAGACCAAAAGCAATGTGTGTA
>ERZ1026850.1845-NODE-1845-length-10372-cov-10.432199_pt1 | contig 10372 bp, 10 predicted proteins | sample MGYA00380155_ERZ1026850 | MGnify/ENA primary metagenome ERZ1026850 (study PRJEB33269, sample SAMEA4719791) | human gut metagenome | biome: human-associated habitat; feature: organic feature; material: feces | place: Cameroon | collected 2013-10 ... | reverse complement strand
TGTCCTCCTTCTCCCAAAGGTCATATAGGTAATTCTCGCTGTGCCACAGCCGCCGACCGGCCAGCAGAAAATTGGTCTTGCACCATGCCCACAGGAATTGCTCCAGCGTCAGGCCGTTGTAGTGAAAGAAGCCTGCCGCCGCCATAGGCGCAGCGCCTACGATGCACAGCCAACCCAGCGTCTCGCGGTCTAATACGCCCCGCAGGGCGAAGTACAGCCCCACCGCCGTCCCCACCGCCAGCAGCGAACAAATCAACTGCCGCGCCGTCAGGCCGAAATAGACCGTTTCCTTATAGTTGCGTATCTCTTTGTTGATTTTGATTTCCATGTGTTTTCTCCATAAAATGTCGAAACCCGTCTCAAATTGAGACGGGTTTCAGTGTAGAATTTTACATAAGATTAGCCTACTTTGTACCCCAAAGGATATAATCGACTTTCTTTACATTAGATAGCTTGTCTTTATATCTGGGCAAAATCCTATCAAACTTGCCAATACAAGCTCTTCCTTCTTCGGATGCTATGAATTTGTCATACGCCTTGTCCATACAGTTATAGATCTGCACGGCTCGTTCGATTCTTTCCGCCGGAGTTTTTTTCGCCACATCATTCCATTCCTGTGTACACCCCAATTTCCTCAGCACGTTACTGTCCCATATAGGTCTTGTGGGATCTACAGCTGCGATCAACTTACTTGAAAAGGACACCTCTATTTTTCCGTTTATATTATATAGGACTTTTAAGATGTACTCAAAAGGACGTTTCGCTTTGATTTGTTCTCGAAGTAATTCATAATACTTTTCATACCATGCATTACTTCTCTGCCGAATGCGAAAGAATGCATTAAACTTCTTTTGGAAGTCTTTGTCGGCAATAAAGCCCGTTTGCTGCACAGCTTCTACAATAGTAAGATAATCATCAATTTTTAGCGCAGCTGCAAACATATTCTCTATAAACTCTTGCGAATCGATCTTGATCACAACTTCGCTTATTTGCTTTCTCCTTAAATCTTCATCCATAGCCAAATATAACATATAACAGATCAAATGCGCCTTTACCATCTTGATCTTATAAAGCCACAATTGCTATCTTTTCCATCTTCTATCACACGACCAGATCTAACATCACGTCTCACGCTTCCAAATATTCCCAAACTTTTTTCATGAGTTTTTCATTTGTTGGAAAGTTTATTTTCGCAGCTCTTGCACCTCCCGCGAAGTACTCTGCATCTTCTGAATAACAGCGCATGACTTCATCAAACCTCCCCAAATAGATTCCGCATGTGTCTTCATCAACATTCGTTACTGCGTACTCTTGCATATCCGGAAGACAACTATCGTCCACCATTATTCCCGCGAGTATGACAAGTTCATGCGTTATATCATTTTTATACCCACCAAATACCGTAATATCTTCACTTGATATTGACAAATGCAATTCCTCATTCGCTTCCTTTATCAAATTTTCCTCGATAGACAAAGACTCGAACCGTCCATTTTCCTGTTGCCAAATCGATGGCAGATGCCCTCCTGCGCCCAAAAGCTCAACCACAGGTCTTTCTAGAGAGCCATCCCAACCAGCCACTCGTCTGTTAAGTATGCACAGAACTTCGCCTTTTTTAATATCACCGGTCTCACCACAGCATGGCAACCAAAATTTATCGAATCTATGTTTGCCGTATGGTACAATTTTGTCAGTTTCTTGTATCCACTTGACGGTCTTTTCGCTAACCTTTGTAAATAAAATACCTTGAGTAGTAATGTGCCAAAGAATATTTGGCAAACATTCTGCATAAAGCAACGGTGTCAAAACATTCGTTTTTTCGTAGCAAATTTTGAATGCATCCTTTATCTCCACTACTCGAATTAGATCGTGGAATCTTCCATCTATTGTCTCATCGACACCTTGTATTTTGATCAAAGAATTCGTATCACAGCAAAAATTCGCCCCATGTGGAAGCAAAAAAACATCTGAGTTATGTTTCACTCTGTCATTAAAATGATATATTCTCGGCAATCCTTCTAGATACGTTTGAGCCTCTCGACAAACCTTGTGCATCACCATAAAACCTCCATTAATTATCACTCAAGTGTAATCCTTTACTTAATCCCTGTACCAAATACGCCGTTGGATATGTAAAATCACCGTTAGAACAGTATTCCATATCCTTAGGGACATAGCACCTATGTCCCTCTCCCCGTACCATTACATAGTCCCTTACTAATTTAGCAATTTCACTAAAAAGGCGATTAGCCTTTGCGGTACTTAGGTCTTTATTATGAACCGCAACCAACAGCGCATCAAGTGCATATCCTACTGCAATATGCTTCCACGGGGCCTTCACCGGGCCAGGATTATTACCGTTATTCAGACCAAGAAGAGTTTCATGTTCAATCTGTACATGATCCGGCGCAAAATTCGCATAGATATATGATAATACCTCAGTCGGATTATAAACGGAGGATAGTAACGTTCGAACCTTAGCACCCAATTCATTGTACAAACATAAATACATGGCCGTTGTGGTAAGTCGCGGACTATCTCCCGCCTTAAATCCAAAGCGGCTACTATTTCCGCGTTGATATATTAGTCGGATATATCGGCAAAATTCCTCGCTTCTTCCGATTTCAAACTGACTCAGCGCACGCAATGCCCAATAAGTATTTGCCAAGCTACATTCATTATCCTCTGCCACCTTGTCAACATATACCCCCCACCCAGACTTCTCGCTTCGAGCTTCCCATAAACGTTGTGCCATTTCATGGTACTTGTTGCGATCAATAGAAATGCCGTCAACGGGATCTTCGAATTCTCTTGCTACAAGGTACAACAACATAGATGTGCAAACAACGGTAGGCCGTTGCAAAGACTTGCTTGGGAGTCCATTCACGCTCGCATTTAAGTCGATCATTTTAAATGCATTTGCATATATTTCTGCTCTAACTTTATGCTGATTCGCCAATCTTAGAGCCAACAATCCTTCGCATGTATTTGCATTTTGTGCTATATTTGCATTGCTTTCGAGTCCCCAATGAGTTTTACAACTCACTAACCAATTGATTGAGTCCTCAATAACAAGGGCATATTCGCGACTAACACAACGACGACGGAAAAAATAGCACTTAACCTTTAGATAGCTCCAGCAAAAAAGTGGTGCTAATACATAGTAGTTGAAGGCATGTATTATTCCCGCAGGGAACAGCATTGAATATGCATTTACGACCACTCCGATTTGATCCGACCATTTGAATAAATCATCCTTATACGCTCTAAAAACCTGCCACAAGAGTATTCCACTTAGGATATCCAAAGCAATCGCCACAATCCGCTTTGACGTTTTTTTCTCCACCCACTGTGCCCCCCATCCTCAAATATAGTTAACTTCCCGCACATAATTCCCTGTTTAAACCTCAATTATTTTATATTATATAGGGAATTTTTCCTTTTCTCAACAACAATTATTATTTTGTATGCTATATTATGAGCAAAATAGTCATAATGCCTTGAAATATGAAATGGACTGTGCAGTATCTTCCCGCACCTAAACACAATGAGCACGTCTTTCTATCCCAGCAACATTAGGTCTTAATTTCTTAACTGTATTACACAGGATTTCACATTCCAAACATCTCCCTTACCACTCGGTCGGCACCCTTGACCAGTCCCACCAGCACCAGCATATTGAAAATCACCTCGCCCAGATAGCCCCATACCTGCGTGACCACCGAACCGCCGCCCAGCACCACTGTGTCGCTGGCGGCGAAGGCCGAAAACACGATGCAGGCCAGCACGATCACCGCGCCCTCCAGGCACACGCCCATATAGCTTTTCAGAAAGGCACGTCCCATTTGGGACGTGCCTTCTCCCGCAAAGGACGCCAGCGCCACCGGCGACAGCGCGGCATATAGATAGAGCCTAAAGAACCGGCCATATACGGTGAGGATCATCAAAAATGCAAGTACTGTGATAAGCAGACAGCCCAGCAGTGTCACCAACCACAGCGGGATACTGGCGAGGAAGCCCACGTCTTCGATGGCCGTCGCCATCTCCGCAGGCAGCGACACCGTTGCTCCGTCGATGCCGCCCACGCTGCCGGCAGCAGCGGAGATAATACCCGCACAGACCGCGAATATGTCCACCATCAGGTCGATGCCGTAGGTAACAGCCAGCTTCGCCATGACGAAGTAGATAAAATGCCGCAGGACGTGTTCAGGCCGCTGGAAGTCCCGAAAGCTGGCACTGCTGCGAAAGATGCCGATGGCCAGGAACAGCACCAGCAGACCATATCCAATGCCCTGCATGGCTCCGTTGACGGTTTGAATCGTCTGCCAGATAGTGCCGCCCTTGAACGCCTGGGGCGATTGGGTCAGCAGCGACCACATCTCCGTTAGCTTGTCGTTCCATACTCCAAAGGCATAGTTGAGATTGTCAATGATCCAGTTGTTGTCCATGGCTTACACCGCGCCGATCAGCGTCAGAATCTCCTTGGCAAAGGTAATAAGTAAGCCACCAAACAGACACAGCAGCCCCTGCGTCCGCTGACTGGCGTCGTGGCTCTGGATGCTCATGCCCACCTGCACGATGCCCCAGCCGAGGATAATAATGCCGATGGCCTTGATGACCGAAAAGATGAAGTCGGACAGGTTATTGACGATGGTCAGCGGATCGCCGCCGGTTGCGTAGGCGGTGGTGGCCGTCAGCATACAGATACACAGGCTCAAAAGAAATGTGCGGCTTACGCGCCGCATCACAGATCGTTTCATTCCGTAAATCCCTCCAGTAAAATCAATTCCTCCAGCGAGACGAATGCCGCGCTCATATCGGCGCAGGCATAGTCCGCCAGCTTATGCACATAGGGCGCGGCTCCGCCGTCCTCCGTCCGGCTCAGATTTGGATGCCGCAGGATGTCGTATTTCTCGTCCATCACAGGCCGTTCACCACGGATGAACAGCAGCGCGTAGCGGTTGTCCATGGCCCGCACCTCGTCCGGTGTCATCAGGTCGCGGGCCAACTGCTGGCGGCTGACGGAGGTGGAGCCGTTCCGTCCCTTGGTGGTACTGGTATGACGCACGTCCAGCGTCTCCTTGCCCAGCAGCTCCGAAATGTACTTGTGGGTAGACTGCTCGTTGCCGCCCAGATACAGCAGCGTGTCAGCGTTGCCCAACAGTCCCTCCCAGTCGTCCTTGAACAGTGCCTTCAGACCGGATATATTTTGCAGAACGATGGTGGACATGATGTTGCGGGAACGCATGGTGCTTTGTATCTTTACAAAATCGCTGGGCAGCGCCACGTTGCAGAACTCGTCCATCATCAGCCGCACGGGAACAGGCAGCGACCCCTGATGCACCTTGTCCGCCTGATAGTACAGCGACTGAAACGCGCAGGTGTAGAGCATCCCCACCAAATAGTTAAAGGTGCTGTCGCTGTCGGGGATAACAGCAAAGGCGGCCTGTTTGCGCTCCCCCATCATGGAAAGCTCCATTTCGTCGTGGGAGGTGATGTCCCTGATCTGCGGGATGATGAAGGCCGACAGCCGCACCGCGGCGGTAATGAGTATGGAACGCGCTGTTTTGCCCGCGGCCTGCTGAAAAATATGGTATTCCCGTACCGCGATGTGGTCAGGATCCTCATCCTCCAACGCCTCAAACAGCAAATCCAGCGGAGAACGATACGACTCATCCTCCTCGCTTGCACTGCCGTTCTCCAGCATATACAGCACGGTTTCAAAATTCTGCTCCTCCGGCGGCGCTTCATAGAGTAGGTACAGCATCAGGGCGGTGTCCAACGCCACCTCCGAACGCTCCCAGAACGGGTCGCTCTGCTGGGCGTTCTTGGGCGTGGTGTTCTGGATCAGGTTGTTTACCAGCTTCATCACGTCCTTGGCGTCCCGTATGTAGGAGAAGGGGTTGAACGCATCGGAGTGCTGTGGGTCGATGAGGTCGAATACACGCAGCACATATCCCTCCTCCAGCAGCAGCGGCGCGAGGGCGCGCAGTTGCTCTCCCTTGGGATCTGTGACAAGGAAGCTGCCGTTAGCCTGCATGATATTGGGTTTGCAGAAAAACCGTGTCTTACCTGCGCCGCTGCCGCCCACGATGATCTGGAGCAGATTTCTCATGTGCTGCCGCCCGTTCAGGCTCATAGCCACATGACGTGTCAGCAGTGTATTGTTTGCAGGGTCTTTGTCTGCGTACTTCTTATTGAGCTGCCACGGGCTGCCCCACTGGGCAGAGCCGTACTCCTGCCCCAGTCTGCGGTTCTCCCTGCCGGAATGGTACAGAAGAACACCGCCTCCGTAGAGCAGCAGAAACACCAGCAGAAATCGCGGCGTATATGCTGTCCAGCGGACGGCGAACGGATGGTTTACCGCAGAGGTAAAGCGGCTCACCAGTTCAAACACATTCATGCCGTTTTCATACACACTTGCTGCGATGACCGCCAGCCACAGCACGGGAATTGTCAGCGCCAGCCACAGGGTAGGCGGCACAGCCTTTTTACGCATGGTTGCTCTCCCTCCTAATCCGTCTCAAGTTGAGACACATTTCGACAGCGTTTTTATCCCATTCTCTCGCAGTACACCACATATCGCTGCCGCCCGCCGCTGGCGTAGGGATGGCAGGTCAGCATTGTCAGCAGGTCGCGGCCTTGCTGTATCTTGATCTTGTCCCCCTCATGGGGCTGGATGATCTGAATGCCAGCCACTGTGTAGGTCAGCGTCTCCCATAGATTTGTCAGCGTAACGGTATCGCCAACCTGCAAGCGGTCGATGTGCCGGAAGTAATCCGCGCCGTGCCAGCCCCGGTGGCCTGCGATGACGCAGTTGGAATTGTCCCCGCCGATGGGCGCGGAGGTGTTTCCAAGCACCGCCGCGCCTGCGGCAAGGTGAGCCTCGGACGCACCCAAGTAGACGGGCATGGTTAGCTCCATAGCGGGTATCTCTAACACGCCCATGATTTCGTCCTCGATGCCGTATGCCACAAGGTCAGCGGCAGGCGTTTCACAGGCTTCGAGATTAACAAGGCCGGATTGCTTTTCTGCGTAAAGCTGACAGTTGTACTCCTGCAAGGCTGCCAGCAGTTCGGGATACTGCTACTCCGGTACATCGCGGTCAGCAAAAAACTCCTGCACCGCAGCATCCGTATCGGCTTGCAGCCTGTGTCCCGTGAACACCGGCCATAGCATGACGCAGATGCCTGCCACCGCCAGCAACGCCGCCAGTGCAAAAGGTGTCTTACGCATGGCGCACCCTCCTTACCAAAGAGTAAGCACCGCCGACCACAGCCACCGCGCCAAGGCCGACGGCAAGGCAAGTGAGGTAGTGCTGCGTCCATGAGGATGCCGCTGGCTTTTCTTCTACGACAGTAGTTTCCTGTTCGGGAGTATAGGGAACACGATGGCCACGCACCAGCAGCCTGTGGGTGTTGACGCCAAACGGCGTGCAGGTCACCAGCGTTACATAGTCCTTACCGTCCTCGATTTGCAGCAGACTCGTGTCTGTGGGCAGTACCGTGTGGATGCTGTCCACTTCGTAGACCAATGTGTCACCCAGCACATGGATGTAAAACGTGTCACCCTCTGCAAGTTGGTCAATGTCCGAAAACAGCTTGGACGAGGCCATTCCGCTATGAGCCGACAGCACCGCATGGGTGCTGCTGCCGCCCACCGGCAGGGACGTTCCTACCACATGGCCTACGGCGCGCTCCAGCGTGTCCGCGTCCGTACCCTGCTGCACGGGCAGGTACACATCTATTTTGGGAATGTCCACATAGGCCATGACGCCGCCCACCGTGAGCTGTTCGGCATAGGCCAAGGGAGGGGCCAAAGCCCCTCCCTCTGTGATGGCCGCCTGGCCGGACAGCATAGCGTTGTACTGCTCCGCGGCCTGCCGCTGGGCAGTCAGTTCGGTATCATCGGTGTCCGCAATAGCGGCGGTGTAGGCGGTTTCTATGTCCGAGTGGTATTTCTCACTCAGAAGTTCTCCCACCAGCGGGTAAAGCATCAGCCCCAGCGCTGCAATACCGCAAGCCGCCGCCAGCAGCCAGCGCTTCACTGTTCACTCTTATGCTTGCGGGACTTGACGACAATGAAGGCCGCCGCGCCCAGCTGCAGAACGCCGCCCACCGTATACATCCAAACGCCATAACCGCCGGTCTTGGGCAAGTCGAATCCCGGATTGTTGATGATACGTAGCGGCACAACAGCGTTTGCGTCCGTCATGCTCACCGGCTCACCGTTGACGGTGGCAGAGGCGGTCAGCAGGGCCGCACCGCACCGTTCACAGGCGCCATTCTCTTTTGTGGTGACCACGATCTTCACGGGATCGCGGAGCAGCACATACCCCTTATCAGTGGCAACCTCGGTCAGTGTGTAGGTATCGTCCTCAATACCGCGGAGAATAATGTGGCCCTTGAGGTTGGGGATCAGCATGGTGGCCTCGGACTTATTGGACGTGAAGCCGGTAACGTTGTAGACCTCACCCTCCATGTTGGCCTTGATATAGTATCCGTCCGTATCGTTGTAGGCGATAAACTTTACCTTGCCGAAAGTGCCGTTATTGTCGCTGAACTGCTTGATAAGGTCAATGGCATAGACATAGACGTGGCAGCAGTCCTCCAGCGTATCATAGTAAGTCGTGTTGGTACGCTTCCATGTCAGCTTGACCTTGTTGGGATTGTCGCGGTCGCCGTAGGTAGCTGCATCGGCGGTCAGGGTGGCGGCATAAGTAATACGCATGGTGCAGTCGGAGTATCCGCGCTTCACGCTGTCGGTATACACGGTGGCCGCCTCGTTGATTTCACTCAGGCCAGCCTCGGTCATGCGGATGGTCATAATGTTCTGCGCGTCGTCGTAGGCCACGGTGAACTTGCCGGAATCTTCCGCCCATGTGGTGATCTTATCGGTGCAGCCGCTATCCTTGAAGAACTCTATAGCCACATCGTTCTTGTTATACTTGATACCCTTGGACATGGTATCGACGTAAGCATACTCGCTGAGATCAGATGCTTTAGACGTGATGGTGGGCATGGTGCTGATGATCTGGTAGTCCACGGTATCGCCTACGGAGGCGGTAGCGGTGTGGGCGTAACCGTCCTTGATGTCGGTCAGGCTGCCGGTATTCTTGCCGGTGGAGTTTTTATCCTCACGCACGGTCTTATCCAACGTAGGATTGCCGGTCTGATTCTTGGGGTAGACGGTCACATCGTAATTCCATGCCGCACCATCGATGGTGGTCATGGGCAAGGACACGAAGAAGGGATTGCAGGTGGAGGTCACGTTTTCAGGGACGCGAGTCTCCGCAACGAGATACAAGCCCTGCTCCATATCAGAAGCGGAGGTGTGTCCGGTGGCATCCGTTTCGGACATAGCCACGCCGCCGTTCTTTACGGCGGTTTCCAGAGCGTTCTTCACGGTGGTGGCGTTGGCAGCCAGCGCGGTGGCCAGCTTGTTGTTGAGCATATCGCTGGTAAAGTAATTGATGCCATTGTCGGTCTTGTGAGCTTCTGCGTTGGTCAGGCCGATGGTAGACAGTACAGCGTTGCTGCGGTCGGAGGTGTCAAAGCCATACAGCACACCGATCGTGCGCTGACCGTCCACCACTTCGTTGTTCATGGTGACATCGGCAACACGGAGATAAGTGAACTCCACGCCCTGAATGGCGTACTTGCTCAGCTTGTCGATAACCGCGTCATCGTGCAGGCCGGTGGAAACATAGGACTCCACATCCCACGCACCCTCTGCGCTGGCCGTGGTGATGTCGTATTTGTAGATGCTCAGGAACGCCTTTTTGCTGGTGTCAATGGTCGGCTCGGCAAAAGCCGTAGTCATCAGGCCGATGGCCATGAGCGCCGCCAGCAGCAGCGCCAATACACGATGGATCTTTTTCATTTGGTTGTCTCCTCCGTAAAATCAGATTTTTTGCAAAAATAAACACCCATGCAAAGCATGAGTACTGCAAGCAGAATATAGGTTGTAAATCCCGTGCCGCCCGTGAACGGCAGGACGAATCCTGCGCTATTGCAGGCGGTAATGGTGACGTCGTGGCTATTGGCCTCCAGCACACCGGTGAACAGCGGCTCGGTCAGCTGCGTATCCCCTGCGGGAGCTTTGGTTTCGGTAATACGATACTGCGCGCCAACCTTGAGGTCGCTCCACTTGACGATGCCCGTGTTGTCGGTGGTCACTCTGCCCACCTCCGACCAAGTCTTGCCATCTGCGGAAGCCTCCAGCAGCAGCTCCGCACCGGCGAGAGGTGCGCCCGTGACATCCACCTTGCGAACGGTGATGCTGCCTTTCGCCAGCGCGTTCGTCCGCTTTTGCGTAATGTTCAGTGCCGTGGCAGAAATGGTAATCTGATACTTGGTTTTGTCTACCACAT
>ERZ1026850.1839-NODE-1839-length-10391-cov-6.441467_pt1 | contig 10391 bp, 11 predicted proteins | sample MGYA00380155_ERZ1026850 | MGnify/ENA primary metagenome ERZ1026850 (study PRJEB33269, sample SAMEA4719791) | human gut metagenome | biome: human-associated habitat; feature: organic feature; material: feces | place: Cameroon | collected 2013-10 ... | reverse complement strand
TAAAAAAGGAGTAATTTATTATGAAAACACAAAAAACAATCCTCACCATTTCCACCCTCTGCTTAGCATTATTACTGACTGCATGCAGCGGAAAGAAAAACACAGAAACAGATAATACACAGAATACGACTGCCGCACCCGACATGGAACAATCCCAGGATGCTTCCGGCGTAACCCTTGATGATTTATATCAGCAGGAGAACCAGATTTTCGCAGACCACGCAGATGCATGGAACAAAGCTTTCGGTATGGTAAATAAAAGCACCGCTGATCCGAGTGGAAATTATGCTGATTTTCTTTCCGATACGGTTGAGTCAAATAAGGATTCCTTTACGGAAGACGAGTATAAGACCCTTACAGACGATATTGAAACCATCCGTAAAATTGAAGAACAGATCGCAGAAATGGAAAATAAAAATATGTCTTCCGGTACTTCGGAGCAGACGAATGATTCCGGAGAGGAATCTCCGTTCAAAAATTTCTCCGGAACGGATTTTGACGGTAATTCCGTGGATGAAAGTCTGTTTTCCGGAAATGCGGTAACCGTTGTAAATTTCTGGTTTACCGGTTGTAAGCCCTGTGTTGCGGAATTGTCCAAGCTCAACGAATTAAACGATACCATCCGGGAAATGGGCGGAGAAGTTATCGGCATCAACACAGAAACCTTCGACGGAAACGAAGCTGCCATTAAAGATGCTGCTGCCATTCTCGAGAGTCAGGGGGCCGCATATCGCAATCTTTCCATCGATTCCGATTCTGATGCAGGTAAATATGCCGCAGATATTATGGCATTTCCTACAACCATTTTAGTCGACAGAAACGGAAATATTGTGGGCGAACCCCTGCTCGGCGGAATTGATAACCAGGACAACTACGATGCTCTGATGAAACAGATTCAATCTGTCATCGATGCCGACAGCACAAATAAATAATATTATTCCACGGACGTTCCGCAGAAATGCGGAACGTTTTTATTTTAAAAGCGCCTCAGCCTTTATTGGCCAAAGCGCTCTGACAATCTGTTAAAAATTTTTCTTTAATGTTCCGACATATTCTCCGTTGTTGTACACAAACGGTCCTGCTTCCCCTTCTTCACCGAAATACTCCGGCCTTAATGACAGAATACTGAGCAGTTCATCCATAGTATGCACTTTTGTTGCCTGATACGGCTGTTCAAAAGCAATCTTTTCTACAAATAAATAACTGTCGCTGTATTTTATCAGGATTCCGGTGTGTCCCACAAAAACAACATCCGAATAGGGATCATGTATCACTATGCTGAGAAGAGATATCCTGTCACTGTCTACTGTAAACCCATATTGCTTCCAGCTGTCGGAAAATGCTGTTTCCGGGTGTTTGTCATCCGTCACGCTTTTTTCACCGTAGAGGGTGGTAAACATATCTCTTTTCTCTTTTAGGATACTGTATCTGTCCACGTTATCTATTGCTTCCGTGTCAAACATTAAGTAGGTGCCTTCATAATTTTCTTCCGTTGATTCCGCACGCAGTATCCCATCCAGCAAAAGGAAGGCGGTCATTCTGCAGTCGGCATCTGAATAATCATGATTCTGCTCCCAGCCGTCCATACAGCTGCCTACATCTGCCTTCAATTCTTCCGGATCTGACCAGGCGTCCTGCAGCTGCGCATTTTTTCCGGCAGAATCCGCAAAATCAGCTACCCACTCCTGAAAGGTATCTACGTGGGAGGCTCCCGCAGAGTCCAGATCTTTGCAGACCCCGGTAATGGTATCGTTCCCACCCATATAAGTTGCGGCCGGTATCTCCTGGTTCTGAACCGTTTTTGCACAGGCACCCAGCATCATGGAGGAAATGACAATAACGGCTGATAATTTAACAGCTGCTCCGGCTTTATTTTGTCTTTTCAACAGAAAGCACCTCTCCCTCAAACGGGTCTACTTCTGAAATGGTTCCGGTGTATTTTACAGTCACGGTTTCTCCGTTGCTGACATTTTCCAGGCCTTCCGGTTTTTCTTCAAAGGTAAAACTGTATGCGGTGTCATTCTCATCCGTAATGACAAACATGAAATCCTTTATCTCATCAATTGTTCCCGTCAATTCCTTTTCTTCCGTTGATTCCTCCGGTTCCGCCGTTGTTTCCTTCTGTCCTTCAGATTCACTGCTTTCCGTTACGGTATTCTCCGGCACATTTTCCTTCTGTCCGCAGCCGGCTAATAATCCGGCACAAAGCATTGTACCGGCTACAATTGCAACAAGTTTCTTTTTCATAATTAATACCTCTTTTCTTTATTTACACGTACTCTCCGAGTACTTCCCAAACAGATTATCTTACTATCTGATTTATGTAAATAGTATAACTCCAAAATTAAAGAAATATTAACTTATCAGCCCCAGTTCCTTTAAGGCGTATGCAATACCATTTTCATCAATATCTTTGGTCACAAAATCAGCCAGCTTCTTTACTTCCTCCAGTCCGTTTCCCATTGCGACACCTGTTTCCGCAAAGGAAAGCATATCCAGGTCATTGGGTCCATCCCCAAAAGCTATGGCATCCTTCCGTGTGAGTCCCACATATTCCAGATATTTTTCCATTCCATAAGATTTATTGATTCCCTTGCAGCAGATTTCTCCACAGTCTCCGCGGTCTTTCCGGAAGCTGGCAGCTTCAATGGTAAAAATATCTCCCAGCTCCTTTTCCAACTCTCCTATGGTTTTGTCCGAACGATGGTAAAAGAATTTTTTAATTTTACCGCACTCTTCCATGGTAGGAGTGATAATCGCATTTCCGAGCATATTTTCAATCCGCTCTCTCGGTCTTCCGCTCCGGACCATGAAATCATACAGATAGTCATAACCTTCTTTTGAGAGAATTGTGCATTCTTCTGTCTGTCCGACCAGTACTCCATGGGCTGCATCAAGAGCCTCACGGGCTCTTTTTACATCCTCCCGCGGTACAAAATGTTCACAGATAATTCTGCCTTTGCAAATTACCCGGGCGCCGGTACAATTTACCAGACCATCAAAATAATCATAAATCCATTGCGGAATCTGGTGCCCCGATCGCCCGGAGCAGATTACCAGCCGGTGGCCTGCCATGCGTGCCTGCTCAAGCGCTTTTTTCGCCGAAGCAGGCACCACACCGTCAGCATTCACCAAAGTGCCGTCTATATCAAAGAACAGAACCTTTCCCATTCTTCCGAGTCCCTTCCGTTACAGATTTTCCTTAAAAAATGTCTCCATGTCGGCAGCTGCTTTTTCTTCGTCTTCTCCTTCTGCCGATACCGTAACGGTCTCACCCTTCTTTACTCCAAGACTCATAACTGCCATAAGCTTCTGTGCTTCCGCAGTTTTTCCGCCCTTGGTGATGGTAATTCTGGATGCGTACTCCTTTGCCTTTTTAGCAAGTATCCCTGCCGGACGGGCATGGATTCCTATTTCATCGGTAATTGTGTAGTCAAATGATTTCATAGTGTTTCCTCCTGTAATTAATGGTATTTTATTGTATATTTTATACTTCAAAGCGGATGATGACATCCTTTTCCGTAACACTTCCGGAACCGATGGGATTTACCGCTTTTAAGTCATCGGTATTGGTAACAACAACCGGAGTCACCACAGAAAGATTATGCGCTTTAATTACGTCCATGTCAAATTTCAGAAGAAGCTGTCCCTTCTTTACGCGGTCACCTTCCCTGACAAGCGGCTCAAAGCCTTCTCCGTTCAGGGAAACCGTATCCATTCCTACATGAATCAGAATCTCCGCACCGTTATCCCCCTGAATACCGATAGCATGTCCGGTAGGGAAAAAGGTAGTAATAACTCCGTCTACCGGTGCCTTTACCTCTCCTTTTACAGGATTTATGGCAATTCCGTTTCCCATAGTCAGGGAAGAGAATACCTCGTCGCTGACGGAGGTAAGTGCAGACACTTCACCTTCAACGGGAGCATAAATTACGCCATCTGTTTCTGTAACCTCTTTTGCTGCTTCTTTTACTTCTTCCTTTACTTCTTCTTTTACTTCAATCTTACCGAGTTCCTTAGGGTCAAGCTTCCCTTTTTTCGCCCAGATACCAAACATGATCCAGCATGCGATAAAAGAAACCAGCATGGCAATGGCAACGCCGATTACCGCATATACAAAGTTACTCATGGTATAACCGAGTGCTGCTGCCTCCGCGGTGGGAAGATATACCGGAAGTACCAGCAGTCCGGGAGATCCGGCGCCGAATCTTTCAACACCCATAAGTCCGAGGAAAAGACCTCCGACACCGCCGCCGATCATGGCTGCGTAAAGAGGAAAAGTATATTTTAAGTTTACGCCGTATAATACCGGCTCCGTAATTCCCAGAATACCTGTAAGACCTGCAGAAGATGCAAGCTGTTTGGTGTCCGGATTCTTGGATCTGACAGCTACTGCAAGTCCGGCTGCACCCTGCGCGGTATTGGATACCAGCATACCGGGGCCGACTACAGCATCATGTCCGGCCGTGGTAAGGTTGTTGGTACCAATGGGAATCAGTCCGTAATGGGTTCCTGTCATAACCAGGAGCGGGGAGAAGATACCAACCACAGTCGGAACAATCCAGGGAGCCGTGTTCTTCAGCCAGGTAAAGAAAATCTGAATTAACTCGGAAGCCCAGGTTCCGATAGGACCAAGTATCGCCAGTGTACCGATTCCCGCAATAACCAGACTGAAGAAAGGAACAAAGAAGAACTTCACTGCCTTAGGACAATACTTCCGCATAAACTTTTCCACATAGGACATCAGCCATACACCCAGGATAATCGGGATAACGGAAGAAGCATAGCTTGTAACCACCTGGATGGGAATTATTCCAAAAAGCTTGATGGAAGAAGCTGCGCCCTCCGCAATGGTTCCTGCTGCCAGTGCAGCTTCATAGGAACCGGCTGCCGCTATTGCCTTGCTGTTGGCGGAGATACCGGTCATCAGTGTGGTCAGTCCCGGATACACTAACAGGCCTCCGAGTGCCATAGCTGTTCCCTGGTTACATTTGAATTTCTTTGCACAGGATGCTGCCAGCAGAATAGGCAGGAAATAAAAGGCCGCATCTGACATGGCATTGAGAATAATATAAGTCTGTGTACCGCTTTTTAACCACCCGAAGGTTGATCAGAGCGCCATAACCGCCTTCAGAAGACCGGCTCCCGTTATGGCAGGGATAATCGGCTGGAAAATACTTGCTATAGACTCTAAGAGCTTGGAAAGAGGGGATCTCTTATCCTCTTTTTCCGCTTCATCATCCTTAACCGCATCGGAAGCCTCAAAGCCGCCGGCATTGACTACCTCCTGATATACCTGCGGTACGTCGGTACCTATAACAATCTGGTACTGTCCTCCCCCATTCACTACCTTGAGTACACCCTTCAGGTTACTGATTTTTTCAGTATTCGCAAGGGTTGCATCATTCAATGTAAAACGTAGTCTTGTAGCACAGTGCACGACTGATTTTACATTTGATTTTCCGCCGATATTTTCAATAATGGCGTCTGCAAGTTGTCTGTAATCCATTTTTATTTACCTCCCGTATTGTGTATTTTATTTTAATCCAGATCTTCACCGTTTGTCCGGATTACTTTCTGATACCAGTAGAAGCTGTCTTTCTTAAGTCTCTTAAGGTCTCCGCTTCCGTCATTCTGTTTATCCACGTAAATCATGCCATAACGCTTTTTCATCTCTCCGGTAGATGCGGAAACCAGATCGATGCATCCCCAGCAGGTATAGCCAAGCAGTGGGATTCCGTCCTCATTTACCGCTTCCATCATTGCCTTTATGTGTTCTCTCATATAGTCAATCCGGTAAGGGTCGTGAATTGTTCCGTCCTCTTCCACCGCATCGTTCGCACCAAGCCCGTTTTCTACAATGAACAGGGGCTTTCCGTATCTGTCGTAAAGCGTGTTCAGGGTAATTCTGAGTCCCAGCGGATCAATCTGCCAGCCCCACTCACTGGATTTAAGATAAGGATTGATAACGGCATTGATCACCGCATTTCCCCGGCTCTTGTTTTTAAGAATTTCCGGATCACTGGAAATGCATCTGCTGCAGTAATAGCTTAAACTGACAAAATCCACTACTCCCGCCTTCAGGATATCCTCATCCCCGGCTTCCGTCTGAATCCGCACACCGGCTTTTTCCATCCTCTTAACAGCCCATACCGGATAGGTGCCCCTGGCCTGCACATCAATGAAAAAGTAATTATCGCGGTCATATTCCATAGCCTTGTAGACATCCGCGGGTGCGCAGGTATAAGGGTAAAACTGCCCAGCCGCCAGCATGCACCCTACTTTTGCATCCGGCATAATTTCATGCGCCAGCTTTACCGCTTTGGCGCTTGCCAGCAGTTCATGGTGTGCAGCCTGGTATTTTACCTGTTCCGGATTTTCACCTTCTTCAAATACAATCCCTGCTCCCATAAAAGGCATGTGCAGAAGCATGTTGATTTCGTTGAAAGTAATCCAGTACTTTACTTTTTTTCCATACTGTCTGAAAAGAACCTCACAATATCTCAGGTAGGCATCTACCATCCTTCTGTCCTTCCAGCCGCCGTATTTTTTTATCAGTGCAACCGGCGTATCAAAGTGACAGATGGTTACAAGAGGTTCGATCCCGTTTCTGAGACATTCATCAAACAAGTCATTGTAAAACCGGATTCCTTCTTCGTTTGGCATTTCATCGTCCCCATTCGGGAAAATCCTCGTCCAGGAAACCGACAGTCTGTAACACTTGAAACCCATTTGTGCAAACAGAGCAATATCTTCTTTGAAGTGATGGTACATGTCAATGGCTTCATGCGCCGGATAGCTATGCTCACTGTCACACGCAAGCATTTTCATCTGTCCTCTCGCCACCGGCATACGGTCCGGTCCAAAAGGAATGACATCCACACTTGACAGACCCCTTCCTCCTTCCCTGTAAGCGCCCTCACATTGATTTGCCGCTGTGGCTCCGCCCCAGAGAAAATCATCTGGCATTTTCATGCTTGTTTCCTCCCGTTTAACTTTATACCAACATAATATCACATGTTCAAACAAGTTCAACCATTATTTCTTAAAAACCCACGTTTTACAGGCAATTTCTATATAATCAACAAATTCATGACTCGTTTTTTGTTGAAAATCTACAACTTGTTCAAACAAGTTTTCATTTCTTTTTTCTGCCGGTTGTGCTATACTTCATTTAAGAAGCTCTGTCTTCTACAGAACAGTATTCCACTCAGAGGTTTTCAATATGCCAAAATCCAAATATGATATTATTTACAGAGAACTCAAAGATAAAATTATAAATAACGAATATCCGGAAGGAGATTACCTTCCTCCCGAGAACACCCTGGTTCAGATTTATGACTGTTCCCGCAATACCATCCGGAGAGCGATATCCCATTTAGTGATGGAGGGTTATGTCCAGCCCCACCACGGAAAGGGAGTCCGTGTAATTTTCTCTTCCGAAATTCATGATCATAAGTATGACTTTATGATTACGGGAACGGATGGCGTGCATTCCACAGCTGCCAAATACGGATATTCCATAAAGACAAAGGTAATTACTTTTACAGATATGGTGATTGACGACAGACTTTCCTGTAAGACCGGATTTCCTATCGGAACGGAGGTTTATTTTATCCAGAGGGTTCTGTCCTTAGACGGTATTGCCAAAATGGTCGAGACATGTCTGTTAAGAAAGGATGTTGTAACCGGATTGAATAAAAAAATAGCCGGAAATTCTTTATTTGAATACTTCACCAAAACGCTTGGTATGGAAATTACCACCGTCAAGAGAAAAATAACGGTGGAGCATACCACTCCTTTTGATGAAAAGTATTTACAACTCAATGATTACAACTGTCTGGCGGTGCTGACTTCCCTGTGTTATAACGAAAACGGGCTTCAGTTTGAATATTCCGAAGCCCGTAACCGTCCTGATATTTTTGTATTTAATTCTGTTATGACAAAAAGCCTGCAGCCCGCAGACCGGACAGATCCCTCATAACCGCTTCAAGGTATCTCCATCATTTTACTTGTAATGATGGAGATATTATATTAAATACGGACATAGCCGGTAGATGGACCTGCACCAACTTTTGCGATATACCCACTCTTAACCATATCCGTCAAAGTCCTTTCCACAGTAACTCTGCTTATATCAGGACAAAACTCCATGATTTCTTTCTTTGTTATCTTGCCAACCTTGTTATCAATAACTGCTTTAATTCTATCAGGCTTAGAAAGACTGCGATGCTTCAAATGCTCTACACGACTTTCAAATTCATTATATGCTTTCAGCATGATACCCAGATAATACTTAACAAAAGGCTCATAGCTGTTTTCGCCCTCATGCCAGCCAGTAGAACTTGCTTGAAGGGCTTCATAATATGTTTCTTTTGTTTTTTCAATCAGCATTTCCATACTGACATATTTTCCAACGATGTATCCCGCCTTATAAAAAAGCAGTAAAGTGAGCAACCGACTCATTCTACCATTTCCGTCATTGAAGGGATGGATACACAGAAAGTCCAGAATGAACATGGGAATCAAGACCAGTTTATCAATGCGGTCAGCTTCCCACGCTTCAAGGAAGCGAGTGCAAAGTTCTTCCATCGCTTCGGCAGTCTGAAATGTGGGAACCGGTATAAAACGTGCTTTCTGATGACCCTCGGCATCTGTTTCTGCAATTACATTATCGGAGTTCTTATAACTTCCACCGGCAGCCCCCTGTGAATAGGAGTACAGATCTCGATGTAACTGCAAAATAATGTTCGGTCTTGGATTGATATATTCATAGCCTTCGTGAATTGTGGAAAGCACTTCACGATAACCGGCAATTTCCTGCTCAGATCGGTTGCGGGGTTCTGTTTTTTGGCTTACCAATTCTTCCAAACGCTTATCGCTTGTAAAAATACCTTCGATTCGATTGGATGCTCCCGTACTCTGAATCAATGCAACTTCTAAGAGTGTTTTCAGCTCATCTACATTGGCTTCGAGAAATAATTCCTGTTTGCCTTTATGTTCGTGGATGCTGCTAACCATCTGAACAATTTCAGGTGTCAGCAACTTCGCAGGACTTGCAATATAATCAAAATCTCTCATAGGAATCTCCTTCATTTCAGATTTATCTCCATCATTTTATCATCAAATGATGGAGACTTCAATATGTATGGGTGCTCATAATTCATAAATTATATTACTTCTCGGTGCTCGCAAGCACCTATAAATAAAAAAAGTAGCAATGAATTGTGGTCAACATTGCTACAAAATCTGAGTGTTCCCTGCGGGAATCGAACCCACAACTGCCCCTTAGGAGAACCGGTTGGTGGTGTGAATCCCAGTCAAAGAAAAGCCATCCAAGTAAAGAAAAGCCTTGATTTTTCTAACTTTCCTGTCATTCTGTGTCAATATAAGAAAATGTAAAATCATCCGAGTAAAACGTCTTTCGGTTGCAGATCGGTGGCATTGCTACCCTGAGGGTTCAACCATTGCGTTCCATCGAGTTCACAACTATGGCTACCATTCCCACAAAGCCTACAGTAATGATGACATCATTTTTTTATTAGATTACCTATGTTATAACGTGTGTGATGTTGGATGTCGATGTTTTTTTGACCCGTCCGCTTGTACTGATTTGTCCTGGTGGCGGCTATGAATTCACCTTCGACCGAAAGGCAGAAGCTGTTGCTGTTCAATATATTGCCAGAGGATTTCATGCCTGCGTCCTACGAGATCCGGCAAAATTCCCGCAATCTCTTTATGAACTGGCATGGAGCGTAGCCTACTTAAGAAAACTTGCGGCGGAATATGGTATTAAGCCGGATAAAATTATCGTAGCCGGTTTTTCCGCCGGCGGTCATCTGGCAGCAAACCTCGGTGTATTCTGGGATAAGGACTGGCTTGCAAAAGAAACAGAACTTTCCGCTGAACAGATGAAGCCAAACGGATTACTGCTTTCCTATCCTGTTATTGCCTCTGGAAAATATACATATAGGAGCAGTATTGAAAACCTGATGCGAAAAAAAAGAGCAAAGAATTAGAAGAACTTTTAAGTTTGGAACATCAGGTAGGAAAACAAGTGCCGCCTGTATTTATCTGGCATACCTTAACCGACCGGTCGGTTCCAATCCAGAATACACTGATGTTTACGGAAGAACTGGTAAAAAATCTGTTTTCCGTAGAAGTTCACATTTTTCCAAAGGGATCGCATGGACTTTCCCTTGCCAATGAAGAGACTCAAATTGCCGAGAGTGGCTTCGGTATTCAGAAACGTTGTCAGGACTATATTTCATTAGCCGGAAAATGGGTAGCCGATTTGTAGAAAAATAAAGGCTCTTTCTATCGGAAATTATGAATAGGAGAAAAAGATGAAATTTAAAAAAATTTTATTTGATCTGGACGGAGTACTGGTT
>ERZ1026850.1836-NODE-1836-length-10396-cov-3.632918_pt1 | contig 10396 bp, 7 predicted proteins | sample MGYA00380155_ERZ1026850 | MGnify/ENA primary metagenome ERZ1026850 (study PRJEB33269, sample SAMEA4719791) | human gut metagenome | biome: human-associated habitat; feature: organic feature; material: feces | place: Cameroon | collected 2013-10 ... | reverse complement strand
TTCCTGATGTTGATACGCTGCGCGCCGCGAAGCGCTTTACCCGTATCGCCCTGAAACCCTATCTTGGGGGCAAACCGCTTAAGAGTCGGGAATTGTTTCGCCAGTTTATGCCCGCGCGAAAGGCGCGGGCGGATAATACGAATAATGATTAACGAGGATTGTCATGGCTGAATTACTGTTAGGGGTCAATATTGACCATATCGCGACCTTGCGTAACGCCCGCGGCACCGCTTACCCGGATCCGGTTCAGGCGGCTTTCATTGCCGAACAGGCCGGCGCCGACGGCATTACCGTGCATCTGCGCGAAGACCGTCGCCATATTACCGATCGCGATGTGCGTATCCTGCGCGAGACGCTGCACACCCGGATGAATCTTGAAATGGCGGTCACCGAAGAGATGCTGACGATCGCCTGCGAAACCAAACCACACTTCTGCTGCCTGGTGCCGGAGAAACGTCAGGAAGTCACTACCGAAGGCGGACTGGACGTGGCCGGGCAGCGCGACAAGATGCGCGATGCCTGCCAACGTCTGGCGGATGCCGGTATCCTGGTCTCTCTGTTTATCGATGCGGATAACGAGCAGATCAAAGCGGCGGCAGACGTTGGCGCGCCCTATATCGAAATTCACACCGGCTGCTATGCCGATGCCAAAACCGATGCTGAGCAGGCGAAGGAGCTGGAACGTATTGCCAAAGCGGCCACCTATGCCGCCAGCCTTGGCCTGAAGGTGAATGCCGGCCACGGTCTGACCTATCACAACGTGAAAGCGATTGCCGCGCTGCCGGAAATGCATGAGCTGAATATCGGCCATGCGATTATCGGTCGCGCAGTGATGAGTGGCCTGAAAGAGGCTGTCGCGGAAATGAAGCGTCTGATGCTGGAAGCGCGCGGCTAATGGCCATTCTCGGGCTGGGTACCGACATCGTCGAGATCGCCCGCATCGAAGCGGTGATCGCCCGCAGCGGCGATCGCCTTGCCCGCCGGGTGCTGAGCGACCATGAATGGAGCATCTGGGAGCAGCACCAGCAGCCGGTGCGTTTCCTGGCGAAACGCTTTGCGGTCAAGGAAGCGGCGGCGAAAGCGCTGGGAACCGGGATCCGTAACGGACTGGCGTTTAATCAGTTCGAGGTATACAACGACGAGCTGGGCAAGCCGAAGCTGCGGCTATGGGGCGAAGCAAAGCTTTTGGCGGAACGAATGGGGGTAAGCGCTATTCACGTTACTCTCGCCGATGAACGCCACTACGCCTGCGCCACGGTGATTGTCGAAAGCTAGCCAGGATGGCGGTTAAATTTTATCCGCGTGGTGCATCAGCACGAATTTATCCCACAGCTGTTCTTCACTCTCGACGTGTGCCGGATCTTTCAGGATCGTATTCGGGATCGGGCACACTTTCTGGCAGGTTGGCGTGTCGTAATGACCCACGCACTCGGTGCAGCGGTCGCTGTTAATTTCATAAATGCTATCACCCATCGAAATGGCCTCATTCGGGCACTCCGGTTCGCACATATCGCAGTTGATGCATTTTTTGGTAATTAACAGCGCCATCAGGAAAGTCTCAGAAACAACACAAACAGGGCGGGCATTATACGCCCATTTTCTGCTCAGACCAGCTTTTTCACCAGCGCTTCGCTATGGCGAATGCGCTCCGGCGCCCGCTCCAGATCCTGCTGCACCAGCCCCATAAACAGCAGGTCGGTGAGCATCATTTGCGCGCTGGTGGAGGAGATGGCCGCGCTGCGCGTCGCCTGCTCTTCGGCAATGGTATACAGGCAGTGGGTTGCCTGCTGCTGCAGGGCGTTAGGGCTAAAGCCGGTGATCGCCAGGATCTTGCAGCCCACGCGCAGCGCTTCACCTGCCGCCATATTGATCTCCCGGCGCTCGCCGGAGTAAGAGATCGCCAGCAGCAGATCGTCGCTGGACATGGCCTGCACTGTCGCCAGCAGGGCGTGCATATCCTGCTCAGAAACCGCGTTGATGCCGATCTTCATCAGCTTCCAGCTAAAGTTACGCGCCACCAGACCGGACGCGCCGATGCCGGTGACGATCACCCGCCGGGCGTTGCGCAGCAGCGTGACGGCTTCCCGCAGCGTCTCTTCAGTATTGACGTCCAGCGAGGCATGCATGGCGGCGACATTGTCTTTAATGAGTTTCTCGCCGACCAGACGCAGCGGGTCGTCACCGCGAATGTGGTTATGTACCGGAACCGAGTGCGGATCCGGGCTGCTGGCCAGCGCTTCACTCAGCGCCAGCTTCAGCGCCGGAAAGCCTTTGAACCCCAGTTTCTGGGCAAATTTAACCACGCTGGACTGACTCACACCGGCTTCCGCCGCCAGCTGCTGCGAGCTGAGGTGCCGGGTCTCATCGGGCTGGCTCAGAATATAATCGGCCAACTTTTTGTCGCTCGCCGCCAGGGTGGGATAGCGCTGACGAATACGCGTTAAACAGTTCATTGGAGCTCCGCTGGAGCCGTCCGGCTCGTGACTGACAGAATTTTTATTCGATTATAAGGGGTATACCACGAATTAAAAATTCTTGAGCCACAATTTTTCCTTCGCCTGCTAATTTAATTGTTCCTTAACGGCAGGGGATGTTTTCCCTCTTCGCGGCGTAAGGCTGTTAAGCTTAACCTAACGAGAAGCGAGTCCTGACATAAGGAGGCAGTTTGCAGCACAATGAACGGAAAGTGGTGTTTTTCGATCTGGACGGAACCTTGCATCAGCAGGATATGTTCGGCAGTTTCCTGCGCTACCTGCTGCGTAATCTGCCGCTAAACCTGCTGCTGGTGGTGGCGATGGGGCCGGCGATCCTTGCCGGGCTGGCGGTGTGTGGGCGGGCGGCGCGCTGGCCAATGAGCCTCCTGCTGTGGGCGTCAACCTTTGGCCGTCGCGAGGCGGTACTGAAGCGGCTGGAAGCGGAATTTGTCGGCTGGTTTCGCCATCATGTGACGGCGTTTCCGGTGGTTCATGCGCGGCTCACGGCGTACCTGACCAGTACCGATGCCGACGTCTGGTTGATCACCGGCTCGCCGCAGTCGCTGGTGGAGCAGGTCTATCGCGATACTCTCTGGCTGCCGCGGGTGAATCTGATAGCCAGCCGCACCGCGCGCCGCTGGGGCGGCTGGGTATTGACCCTGCGCTGCCTGGGGCATGAAAAAGTGGTGCAGCTGGAGAAAAAGATTGGCGCGCCGCTGCGGCTGTACAGCGGCTATAGCGACAGCGAGCAGGACAACCCGTTGCTCGGCTTTTGCCAGCATCGCTGGCGGGTAACGCCTCAGGGAGAGCTCCAGCAGCTGGAGTAATAGTGTGTAATTGATAGCGCCCATGTATAATGCGCCCCGCTTTTTCTGCTGGAGTGGCCGCTGTGTCTGACCTCGAACTCAATGATGAATACTGGATGCGTCATGCCCTGACGCTGGCAAAGCGCGCCTGGGAAGAGGGCGAGGTGCCGGTGGGCGCGGTGCTGGTGTATAACAACCAGGTCATCGGCGAGGGCTGGAACCGGCCGATCGGCCGTCACGACCCCACCGCTCACGCGGAAATTATGGCTTTACGCCAGGGCGGGCTGGTGCAGCAAAACTATCGCCTGATCGACGCCACGCTGTACGTGACCCTGGAGCCTTGCGTCATGTGTGCTGGCGCCATGGTGCACAGCCGTATCGCCCGCCTGGTCTTTGGCGCCAGGGATGCCAAGACCGGTGACGCTGGCTCGATAATAGATGTCCTGCACCATCCGGGAATGAATCATCGGGTTGAAATAAGCGAAGGCGTGCTGGCGGAGTCCTGCTCTACCATGCTGAGCGACTTCTTTCGCTGGCGGCGGGAAGAGAAAAAAGCGCTGAAGAAAGCCCGGGAGCAGACCGGAGAAGGTTAATACAGGTGGCCGGGGAGTTTTAACCGGGCATTATCCATCTGCTTATCGGCGCGAAACTTGAAAAAGGGCAGGGTGGTCTCCTGCGGCTGTTCGAGTTCATTCGGGAGCACGGCCGGGTAATCCTCCGCCAGGGCCAGCGTTTGCTGTTGCTGGCGCTCCTTCTCTGACAAATAGCCGACAAGGCTTATCTGATATTTGCGGATGTTTTCCACATAGGCGTAGGCCTCATGGCCGCGCGCGTAGCCGTATTTAAGTTTGCTGTAATAGGGCTTCTGGCTCAACAGGGGTAAACGCAGCTTAACGTCTGCCCAGCTGTTGGGATTGCCTTTTTGTTTGCGGGTGAGCGCCATGGCGTCCAGCATATGGGCATAGCCCATATTGTAAGCAGCCAGCGCAAACCAGATGCGTTCGTCTTTCGGAATCGAATCCGGCACTTTATCCATCATATCCTGCAGATAGCGCATGCCGCCGTCGATACTCTGCGCCGCATCGGTCCGGTCAGTCAGTCCCAGACTTTGCGCGGTGTTGCGCGTCAGCATCATCATGCCGCGCACGCCGGTGGGGGAAGTGGCCTGCGGATCCCAGTGGGATTCCTGCCAGGCGATCGCGGCCAGCAGGCGCCAGTCAATCTCGCGGGCGTACTTTTCAAATAGTGGCTGCACGTCCGGGAGAATATTTTCCACTGCACGGAGGAAGGTGCGGGTGTCGACATAATCGAAGTCGTTGCCGTGGCCGAGGTATTTCTCCTCCAGGCGCGCCAGCGTCCCGTCTTCATTAATGTTATTGAAGAAATCAAGCATTGCGGCCGACAGCGAATTATCTTCGCCCCGGGCGCTAAACCAGGTGACCGGCTGTTCGTCGGTGATATCCAGGGCCACCGCCAGCTCCGGATGGACGCGCTGAAACAGGCTGACGGCCACCGAATCGGCGACGGTGTAATCGAGTTTGCCGTCAATCACCGCCTGCATCAGCGCCGTGGTACCGCGCTTCTCGTCCACGCGCCAGGTAAGATCCGGATATTTCTCCGCTTTTAAGGCCTGCAGGTCGTTGATCGCCACGTGGCCCGGAGCGATAGTGAGTTGCTCGGCGGTTAGCGACGCGAGAGTGCGCGGCCGGATATTACCGACACGATAGACCAGCTGTTGGGAAACAGAATAGTAGGTGGGGCCAGCCTGGTAGTTTTTCACCCGCTCCTGGTTATAAACCAGACCGGCAGCCAGCATATCGGCCTGACCGTCGTCGAGGTCGTCAAACAGCTGGCTGATATTCTGCCGGACGGTTATCTTAAGCGTCACGCCCAGATAGTCAGCAAACTGCTTCGCCAGTTCATAATCCAGACCGAACGTTTTATCGTTCATGGTGGCGAAGGTCATCGGCGAGTTGATGGTGCTGATGCGCAGCTCGCCGCGAGCGATAATACCCGCCACCCGGTTCTCGGGTTTACTGGACCAGGGGATTGACGGCCACAGGGCCGCCGCCAGCAAAAGGGTGACAATGCCGATCAGCAGATAATTAATCTTTAATTTTTTCAGAGCGTTAATCTTCTGCAGCTTCAGGTTCCTCAGCAGGCGATGTCCGGAAAAAACGCAAGGTTGTCGTCGAATGTGCGGCATTCTGCTTAAGAATGCGCCAGTTGGCAACTTATTCGCGATGGTCGTCACATTTATTGATAAACAGCATCAATGATTTTATTTCTACGCAAACGGTTTCGTCGGGGCGCAGGATTCACTATAATGACGCCCGTTTCCCCCCCTGGCTCACCCTGAAAGCTTCGAAGACGAGAGACTTATGATGGAAATTTTGCGTGGTTCACCTGCACTGTCGGCATTCCGTATCAATAAACTGCTGGCACGATTTCAGGCGGCCAACCTTCCGGTAAGCGCCATATATGCCGAGTATATTCATTTTGCCGATCTGAACGCCCCGCTGAGCGCTGACGATCGCGAGCGCCTGGCGCGACTGCTTCAGTATGGCCCGAGCTTAAGCAGCCATACCCCGACCGGTAAATTACTGCTCGTGACCCCTCGCCCTGGCACCATCTCTCCCTGGTCTTCTAAAGCTACCGATATCGCTCACAACTGCGGTCTGACTCAGGTCGTGCGCCTGGAGCGCGGCGTGGCGTATTACGTTGAAGCCTCAACCCTGACCGAAGCGCAGTGGACCGCCGTGGCGGCGGAACTGCACGACCGCATGATGGAGAGCGTCTTCGACGCCCTGGAAGCGGGCGAGACGCTGTTTGCCCATCATCAGCCGACGCCGGTCACCAGCGTTGACCTGCTGGGCGAAGGCCGTCAGGCGCTGATTGACGCCAACCTCCGTCTGGGGCTGGCGCTGGCAGATGACGAAATTGACTACCTGCAGGATGCGTTTACCCGTCTGGGCCGCAACCCGAACGATATTGAGCTGTATATGTTCGCCCAGGCGAACTCTGAGCATTGCCGCCACAAGATTTTCAACGCCGACTGGATCATCGACGGCGAACAGCAGCCGAAGTCGCTGTTCAAAATGATCAAAAACACCTTCGAAAAAACGCCGGACTACGTCCTGTCGGCCTATAAAGACAATGCCGCGGTGATGGAAGGGTCTGAAGTGGGGCGCTATTTTGCCGACCACCAGACCGGGCGCTACGACTTCCATCAGGAGCCGGCGCACATTCTGATGAAGGTGGAAACCCATAACCACCCGACGGCCATCTCTCCATGGCCGGGCGCGGCAACCGGCTCCGGCGGCGAAATCCGTGATGAAGGCGCCACCGGCCGCGGCGCGAAGCCGAAAGCGGGCCTGGTGGGCTTCTCGGTTTCCAACCTGCGTATTCCGGGCTTCGAGCAGCCGTGGGAAGAAGATTTCGGTAAACCGGACCGCATTGTCACGGCCCTGGACATCATGACCGAAGGCCCGCTGGGCGGCGCGGCGTTTAACAACGAGTTTGGTCGTCCGGCGCTGAACGGCTACTTCCGCACCTATGAAGAGAAAGTCACCAGCCACAATGGCGAAGAGCTGCGCGGCTACCACAAACCGATCATGCTGGCCGGCGGTATCGGCAACATCCGCGGCGAGCATGTGCAGAAGGGCGAGATTACCGTCGGGGCGAAGCTGATCGTGCTGGGCGGCCCGGCGATGAACATCGGCCTCGGCGGCGGCGCGGCGTCTTCTATGGCCTCCGGCCAGTCCGATGCCGATCTCGATTTCGCCTCCGTACAGCGTGACAACCCGGAAATGGAGCGCCGCTGTCAGGAAGTGATCGACCGCTGCTGGCAGCTGGGCGACGCCAACCCGATCCTCTTTATCCACGACGTTGGCGCGGGCGGTCTCTCCAACGCCATGCCGGAGCTGGTGAGCGACGGCGGCCGCGGCGGTAAATTCCAGCTGCGCGATATTCTCAGCGATGAGCCAGGGATGAGCCCGCTGGAGATCTGGTGTAACGAATCGCAGGAGCGTTATGTTCTGGCGGTCGCCCCGGAGCAACTGCCGCTGTTCGACGAACTGTGTCGCCGCGAACGCGCGCCTTATGCCGTTATCGGCGAAGCTACCGCGGAGCAGCACCTGAGCCTGAGCGACAGCCACTTTAACGATCAGCCGATCGATCTGCCGCTGGACGTCCTGCTTGGCAAAACGCCGAAAATGACCCGCGATGTGCAGACCCTGAAAGCCCAGGGCAGCGCGCTGGATCGTCAACCGATTACCCTTGCCGATGCGGTAAACCGTGTTCTGCACCTGCCGACGGTGGCCGAGAAAACCTTCCTCGTGACCATCGGCGACCGCACCGTGACCGGTATGGTCGCCCGCGACCAGATGGTCGGCCCGTGGCAGATCCCGGTGGCCAACTGCGCGGTGACCACCGCCAGCCTCGACAGCTACTACGGCGAAGCGATGGCGATGGGCGAGCGCGCCCCGGTCGCCCTGCTGGACTTCGCGGCCTCTGGCCGTCTGGCGGTCGGCGAAGCGCTGACCAACATCGCCGCCACGCAGATTGGCGAGCTGAACCGCGTGAAGCTGTCGGCTAACTGGATGGCCGCCGCAGGTCACCCGGGCGAAGACGCTGGCCTGTATGAGGCGGTGAAAGCGGTAGGCGAAGAGCTGTGTCCGGCGCTGGGCCTGACCATTCCGGTCGGTAAAGACTCGATGTCGATGAAAACCCGCTGGCAGGAAGGCAGCGAGCAGCGCGAGATGACCTCCCCGCTGTCGCTGGTGATCTCCGCTTTCGCCCGTGTCGAAGATGTTCGTCATACCGTCACGCCGCAGCTTTCTACAGAAGATAACGCTCTGCTGCTGATCGACCTCGGTAAAGGGCACAACGCGCTGGGCGCGACGGCGCTGGCGCAGGTCTATCGCCAGCTCGGCGACAAGCCGGCTGACGTGCGCGATGTCGCTCAGCTGAAAGGCTTCTGGGATGCGATGCAGGCCCTGGTGGCGCAGCGTAAACTGCTGGCCTACCACGACCGCTCCGACGGCGGCCTGCTGGTGACTCTGGCGGAAATGGCCTTTACCGGCCACTGTGGCCTGGAAGCAGATATCGCCGCGCTGGGCGATGATCGTCTGGCCGCGCTGTTCAACGAAGAGCTGGGGGCGGTGATCCAGGTGCGCGCTGCAGACCGTGAGGCGGTGGAAGCCATTCTGGCGGTTAACGGCCTGGCAGACTGCGTGCATTACCTTGGTAAAGCGGTCGAGGGCGATCGCTTCGTGCTGACCGCCAACGGTCAGACGGTGTTTAGCGAGAGCCGCACTACGCTGCGCATGTGGTGGGCGGAAACCACCTGGCAGATGCAGCGTCTGCGCGACAACCCGGCCTGCGCCGATCAGGAGCACGAGGCGAAAGCCAATGACGCCGATCCGGGCCTCAATGTGAAGCTTTCGTTTGAGATTAATGACGACATTGCGGCGCCGTACATTGCCACCGGCGCGCGTCCGAAAGTGGCCGTCCTGCGCGAGCAGGGGGTGAACTCCCACGTTGAAATGGCGGCAGCCTTCCATCGCGCCGGCTTTGACGCCATCGACGTGCATATGAGCGACCTGCTGGCGGGCCGCACCGGTCTGGGGGATTTCCATGCCCTGGTGGCCTGCGGCGGCTTCTCCTATGGTGACGTGCTGGGCGCGGGTGAAGGCTGGGCGAAGTCGATTCTGTTCAACGAGCGCGTGCGCGATGAGTTCGCGACGTTCTTCCATCGTCCGCAGACGCTGGCGCTCGGCGTGTGCAACGGCTGTCAGATGATGTCCAACCTGCGCGAGCTGATCCCGGGCAGCGACCTGTGGCCGCGCTTTGTGCGTAACCAGTCTGACCGCTTCGAAGCGCGCTTTAGCCTGGTGGAAGTGACGCAAAGCCCATCCCTGCTGCTGGAAGGCATGGTTGGCTCACGGATGCCGATTGCGGTCTCCCACGGCGAAGGTCAGGTGGAAGTGCGCGACAGCGCGCATCTGGCCCAGCTGGAGAGCAAAGGTCTGGTGGCGCTGCGCTTCGTGGATAACTTTGGCAAAGTGACCGAAACCTATCCGGCGAACCCGAACGGTTCCCCGAACGGTATCACCGCGGTGACCAGCGAAAGCGGGCGCGCGACCATCATGATGCCGCACCCGGAACGCGTCTTCCGCACCGTAAGCAACTCCTGGCACCCGGAGAACTGGGGCGAGGACAGCCCGTGGATGCGTATCTTCCGTAACGCGCGTAAACAGCTGGGTTAATCTCCCCGCAGCGTGTCACGCGGACGTATCGGCCCCCTGCTCAGGCAGGGGGCTTTTTTTATCTGTGATGGCCGGCACGCCAGGGTGTCGGGAATTGCCGACAACCCCTATGTTATGGTGTCGTCAATAGGAGACACTTAACATATTGATTTTATTGAGCAGTGGTGCGGCGCCTGTTTAGTGTCGTCAATTAGCGACAATATGAATAAAAAATGTACGGTTCCGGTATGGCAATGATCGTGAGCTAATATCATATATATCAGCGTGTTAATAAAATGTTTTGAAAGGTGGCATAGTTCATGCATAATATTAACCAGTGGCTCATTCACCTTCTTATGTCAGCCCCTTCGGGACGCGCTACATAAACTTCGAATGACGCACAAACAGGTGCCTGCCGTCCAACTCCTGATAACAGCCTGGCTTTATCAGACATCGGGCGAAACGTCGAGTAAGGCACCGCCTCATTCCTGAACAAAGCCAGGCCTTGCGCCTGGCTTTGTTGTTTCTGCGGCGCAGTAACCAGCGGTAGCGCTTTTCTCCGGCGCGCTCCTCAGTTAGCATCGACCAGAGCTAATGATTGAGACAACATCCTTGAAGCGACTCTCTCTTTTTCCCCGTTCGCTGCGTCAACTGGTGACGCTCTCCTTTGTGCTGATCCTGCTGCCGCTGTTGGTGCTGGCGTGGCAGGCCTGGCAGAGCCTGAATGCCCTTAGCGCCCAGGCGGCGCATATTAACCGCACTACGCTGGTCGATGCCCGACGCAGCGAGGCGATGATCAATGCCGCGCTGGAAATGGAGCGCAGCTATCGCCAGTACTGCGTGCTGGACGATCCGACGCTGGCGCGGG
>ERZ1026850.1830-NODE-1830-length-10426-cov-10.130749_pt1 | contig 10426 bp, 10 predicted proteins | sample MGYA00380155_ERZ1026850 | MGnify/ENA primary metagenome ERZ1026850 (study PRJEB33269, sample SAMEA4719791) | human gut metagenome | biome: human-associated habitat; feature: organic feature; material: feces | place: Cameroon | collected 2013-10 ... | reverse complement strand
GGACGCCTCCGGCCGCCGCCGCCCCGTGGAGAAGAAGGGCAGCGAGTTCGATCTGCCCGTGGACGCCGTCATCATGTCGCTGGGCACCAGCCCCAACCCCCTCATCAAGTCCACTACCAAGGGCTTGGAGGTCAACAGGAAGGGCGGCATCATCGTCAACGAGGAGGGCCTCACCTCTCGTCAGGCGGTGTACGCCGGCGGCGACGCCGTGACCGGCGCTGCCACCGTCATTCTGGCCATGGGCGCCGGCAAGCTGGGCGCCAAGTCCATTGACGAGTACCTGAGCGCCAAATAAAAGGGACTACATACGGCCCGCCCTCGGCGAACAGCCGTAGGGCGGGCTTTGTACCACAGAAAACAGGAGGAGTACCATGGCGAATTTTACGAAACAGGCCATCAAGGCGTCGTTTATGAAGCTGCTGAGCCAGAAGCCGCTGAATAAGATCAGCGTCCGCGATATCGTGGAGGACTGCGGCATCAACCGAAACTCCTTCTACTACCATTTTCAGGACATCCCCTCTCTGCTGGGTGAGATCGTGACGGAGCAGACGGATCAGCTCATCCGCCAGTATCCCACCATCTCCTCCATGGAGGAGTGCTTTTCCGTGGCGTTCCACACGGCGCGGGAGAACCGCCGGGCTGTCATGCACATCTTCAACTCCTCCAACCGGGATATGTTCCTGCAGGACACCATGCGGCTGTGCGAGTATGTGGTCAAGACCTATATCGCCACAGCGTTTGCCAACACCGCCATTACGGAGGACGACCGGCGGGTGGTGGTGCAGTTCATGAAGTGCCAGCTGTTCGGCGTGTGGATCGACTGGGTCAGTGGCGGCATGAAGGAGGAGTCCTTTGCCGACCTGCAGCGGATGATCCAGCTGTGCCGCGGTGTGCCGGAGCTGATCGTGGCCCACAGCAGCGGGCAGGCGTAAGCGCGGTAGACAAACCAACGAAAATGTCTGAAAATCAGACGCATACAGACAGATGCCCGGATTTCGGGCATCTGTTTTTTCTGCCTGTACCGCCCTGCGCCCCGCTGCGCTATGATACGGAAGATAAAAGACGCTGCGGCGTGGAAGGGAGATGCAGGTGTATGCGTAATGTGAGGTCTACCGGCCCCTTGTGGGCGGTGAAAACGGGATATATCGTGGTATCGGCACTGTTCTGTGTGCTGGGTGTGGTGCTGTTCATCACAGCGGAGCGGTGCGTGCCGTGGATCGGCAGGGCGCTGGGCATCGGCATGGTGATCTGCGGCGCCATCAAGCTGGGCGGCTATTTCTCCAAGGATCTGTTCCGGCTGGCATTTCAGTACGATCTGGCGTTCGGCATCCTACTCATCGCCGTAGGGATCATCACGCTGTGCCATCCCGGCGAGGCCATGACATTCCTGTGCGTTATGTTCGGCATCCCGGTGCTGGCGGACGGCCTGTTTAAGATCCAGGTGGCGGTGGAGGCCAAGCGCTTCGGCATCAGCCAGTGGTGGCTGGTACTGCTGCTGGCGGTGCTGACCGGCGTGATCGGGCTGCTGCTGGTGCTGCGCCCGGCGGAGGGCGCACGGGTCATGGTGATGCTGATGGGCGCGTCGCTGCTGCTGGACGGCGCACTGAACCTCAGTGTGGCGCTGTGCGCCGTGAAGGTGGTGGATCACCAGCGGCCGGATGTCATCGAGACAGACGACTTCGAGATCGAGTAAACGAGCGAAAAGAGAGCCGGTGCAGCTTGGCTGCACCGGCTCTCTTTTTTTGCGGCGGCGGGAATTGCAAATCGTGGGGCGGTTTGGTATACTGATGCTAGTGAACGAAAGGAGACGTGCCATGGAGAAGATTACAAAGATCTTGCAGACCACACTGGGCGGGTACAGCCTGAGCCGCATTCTGTCGGCGCTGCTGACGCTGCTGGTCTGTCTGGTGGCGGCGCGGCTGCTGCTGAAGCTGGCAAAAAGGCTGCTGGACCGCAGCAAGAAGCTGACGGCACGGCTGCGGCAGATCATCCTGACAGCGCTCAAGGTGGTTTTCTACACGCTGTCCGGCATCATCACAGCGGAGGCGCTGGGCCTGAACACCTCGTCCCTGACGGCGCTGGTGTCGGTGCTGACATTGGGCGTCACGCTGGCGGCGGAGGACATTCTGGGCAACGTGGCAGGCGGTCTGGTGATCCTGTCGTCCCACCCTTTCAATATCGGCGACGAGATCGAGGTGGCCGGTACGTCGGGTGTGGTGCGGGAGATCACGCTGAACCACACGAAGCTGGAGACGTTCAACGGCCAGGTCATCATGCAGCCCAACAAGGAGCTGTCCTCCTCCCGCATCGTCAACTATACCGCCATGGGTCGCCGCCGTGTGGCGCGCACGGTGACGGCGTCCTACGACGCGCCCACAGAGGTGGTGAAGGCCGCCTGTCTGGAGGCGGTAGCCGCCACGCCGAATGTATTGACGGAGCCGGCACCCAGCGTCTACCTCACCGACTACGGCAGCAGCGCCATCGAATACAGTGTGCGGTGCTGGGCGGAGACCAAGGACTACTGGGATGTCTACTACGCCCTGAACGAGAATCTGCGTACCGCCTTTGCCGCCCACGGTGTGGAAATGACCTACGACCACCTGAACGTCCATGTGCTGGAACGGAAATAAAACGCGAAGGAACGGAGGATGGACATGAGAGGATTACTGGAGGTATCATGGCTCTGGCAGATGCTGGGCATCTCGCTGCTGGTCGCCGGCATCGGCATTGCCTGTGCCGCGCTGATACAAAAGCGGAGGGGGAAAAGGCTGCGTGCAGGAATCGCGGTGCTCATCGCAGTCATCGCCTTTGTGGTCTGCAATCTGCTGATGGTGCTGCTTTCCCAGCGCCCCGCCCTTCTCTGACCGGCTTGCGCGGCGTAAAAAACCACCCATATAAAAAACAGGAGCCGTCATTCGGGAACGAATGACGGCTCCTGCTTTTTTTGTGGGTTACTGCGCGGTGTTCTTCAGGAACTCCCGGATACGGGCTACGCCCGCGTACAGCACCGGCGGGTCGCTATGCACCACCAGTGTGGGCGCTTGTGTCAGCCCCAGCGCCGCGGCTTCTTCCTGATGCTGTGCCACATCCCGCTCTTCGTAGGTGATGCCCGCTCTTTGCAGCAGGGGCTTTACGACCCGGCAGTTGGGGCAGGTGGCGGTGACGAACAGGGCACAGGGGGCGTCGGCGGTGCAGGCGGACGCAGGCTGTGCCGGGGGCTCCGCCGGGCAGGTGGCTGCCGCGCTCTGCGCGCCGCCTACCTGATACGTCCGGCGATCCTTGTACTCCTGACTCTTACCGTCGTTCCAGTTCTGCACCGGGCGGTAGTAGCCGGTGATACGGCTGTACACCTCCGCTTTTTTGCCGCACACCGGGCAGGTAAAATGCTCGCCCGCCAGATAGCCGTGGTCGGCGCAGACGGAGTAGGTGGGGGAGATGGTGTAGTAGGGCAGCTCGTAGTTCTCCGCGATCTTGCGCACCAGCGCGGCGGCGGACTGCCAGCTGGGCAGCTTTTCGCCCAGGAAGGCGTGGAACACCGTGCCGCTGGTATACAGCGTCTGGAGCTTGTCCTGCACGTCCAGCGCTGCGAAAATGTCCTCCGTATAGCCCACCGGCAGGGGGCTGGAGTTGGTGTAGTAGGGCGTTGCGCCCTCGTGGGCGGTGACGATGTCGGGATAGCGCTGCTTGTCGTGCTTGGCCAGACGGTAGGAGGTGGACTCGGCGGGGGTGGCCTCCAGATTGTAGAGGTCGCCGTACTGCTCCTGATAGTCGCTGAGCCGCTCACGCATATGGTTGAGGACGCGGACGGCGAAATCCTGCGTCTCCTCGTGGGTCAGATCCTTCCGCAGCCACGCGGCGTTCAGACCGGCCTCGTTCATGCCCACCAGACCGATGGTGGAGAAGTGGTTGTCGAAGCTGCCCAGATACCGCTTGGTGTAGGGGTACAGCCCCTCGTCCATCAAGCGGCCGATGGTGGTGCGCTTGATCTTCAGGCTCCGCGCCGCCACATCCATCATGTGGTCAAGGCGGGAGAAGAACTCCGCCTCATTCCGGGAGAGGTAGGCGATACGGGGCAGGTTGATGGTCACCACGCCCACCGAGCCGGTGGACTCGCCGCTGCCGAAGAAGCCACCGCTCTTTTTCCGCAGCTCCCGCAGGTCCAGCCGCAGACGGCAGCACATGGAGCGGACGTCGCTGGGCTCCATGTCGGAGTTGATGTAGTTGGAGAAGTAGGGCGTGCCGAATTTGGCGGTCATCTCAAAGAGCAGACGGTTGTTCTCCGTCTCGCCCCAGTCGAAGTCCTTGGTGATGGAGTAGGTGGGGATGGGGTACTGGAAGCCGCGGCCGTTGGCGTCGCCCTCGATCATGACCTCGATGAACGCCCGGTTGACCATGTCCATCTCCGCCTGGCAGTCGCCGTAGGTAAAGTCCATGGCCTTGCCGCCCACGATGCAGGGCTGGTCGGCTAAGTCGGCGGGAACGGTCCAGTCCAGCGTGATGTTGGAGAAGGGCGCCTGCGTACCCCAGCGGCTGGGGGTGTTGACACCGTAGACAAAGCTCTCGATGCAGTGCTTGACCTCCTCAAAGTCCAGCCTGTCCGTGCGGACGAAGGGGGCGAGGTAGGTATCGAAGCTGGAGAAGGCCTGTGCGCCCGCCCACTCGTTCTGCATGATGCCCAGGAAGTTCACCATCTGGTTGCACAGGGTGGCCAGGTGCTTGGCGGGGGCGCTGGTGATCTTGCCGGGGATGCCGCCCAGACCCTCCTGAATGAGCTGCTTCAGGCTCCAGCCGGCGCAGTAGCCGGTGAGCATGGACAGGTCGTGGATGTGGATGTCCGCGTTGCGGTGGGCGTCGCCGATCTCCTCGTCGTAGATCTCACTGAGCCAGTAGTTGGCGGTAATGGCGCCGGAGTTGGACAAGATCAGGCCGCCCACGGAGTAGGTGACGGTGGAGTTCTCCTTCACGCGCCAGTCGGACACCTTCAGGTAGCCGTCCACCAGACCCTTGTAGTCCAGAATGGTGGAGCTCATATTCCGCAGCTTTTCCCGGTTCTTGCGGTAGAGAATATAGGCCTTGGCTACCTCCGCGTAGCCCGCCCGCTGCAAAACGGCCTCCACGCTGTCCTGAATGGTCTCCACACCGATCCGGTCGTCCCTGATCTTCCCGGCGTAGTCTGCCGTGACCTGCAAGGACAGCAGATCGATCACGTCCGAATTGTAGGGGATGCCGGTGGCGTCAAAGGCCTTCATGATGGCGCTGGAGATGCGGCTGATGTTGAATTCGGCGGCGTGGCCGTCTCTTTTTATCACTTGATACATGGTCGTGTCTCCTTTATAGCATTATTCTCCGCGTATCTGCGTGGAGGGGATGTATGGCAAAACGCTGCATCGCAGCGCGGAAACAGCCTCATGGGACAGAGGGGTGACGCCGCTGCCCAGCAGCGCGCCGGGGTCGACGAAGGGCTGGAGGAAGTACCGCTTGGCGCCTTGCAGCCATTGACCGATCTCGACCATGGCCTCCGGCGTGTGCAGCGGCGCACAGACGGTGGTGCGGAACTCATAGTCCACGTGGCCGCCCAGCAGCAGCGCCGCGCTTTCCCGTACCTGCGCCAGACGGTCGATGCCGCCGCAGGTCTGCGCGTACAGCGCGGGGGCGTTTTTGATGTCCATGGCCACATAGTCCAGCAGCCCCTCCCGCAAAAGCGCCGCCAGCATGGCGGGATTCGTGCCGTTGGTGTCCAGCTTGGTGAGAAAGCCTCGCTCCCGGATACAACGGAGCAGCTGGGGCAGCTCCTTGTGGAGCGTTGGCTCGCCGCCGGAGATACACACGCCGTCCAGCTTGCCGCGCCGCGTGTCCAGAAAGGCCAGCAGCGCCTGCTGCGAGAGAGCCTCCGGCTCGTCCGACGGCAGCACGAGGGAGGGGTTATGGCAGTAGGGACAGCGCAGATTGCATCCAGAGAGGAACACCGTGCAGGCGACCCGGCCGGGGAAGTCCAGCAGCGAAAGCTGCCGCAGCCCGCCTATTTTCATGGAGATCCGCTCCTTTCAGACACCGTAAATTACACCTAGTATACAATGCGGTATGACCGGTGTCAAGACAAGACACAAGATATTGTGGCTTTCTCCAAAAAATACCCCCGTATTTCGTGGGAACGACGAGGACTCGCCGCAAGACAGCAAAAGCAGGGCGGATGGTTTACCCGTCTGCCCTGCTGAAAGCCTCACAACAATATCAGTATACCGCAGAAACGGCGGCGAGTCAATGCGAAAGTGCGAAAATCACGATTTTTTGAAGCATTATACAAACAAAAACGGTGAATTTCGTGGGTTTTGTGGATTGCAAATCGGGTAAAATCTGCTATACTGAAAGTACCCCAAGAGAAACAGAAAGAGGTGGCTCCAATGACCTGAAGCGTTCCCCTTTACCAACGAAGTAAAGGGAAGATGGCATCCCCAGAATGTTCGGCACTCTCTAATGGCGGTCCATTCAGACCGGTGGTCCACCGCAACAGCGGTGTTTCAAGATAGAGCGAGAGTGAAACCAGAGACGGAGGCAGATGCCATGAGTCTGCAGAAACGAGAGGTAGCCAAAGATGACCGAGCCCAAGAGGGATCAATAACCCTTGATCGCAAGACACGGAAGCGATCAAGGGTTATTGCATTGTATGGGAACGAAATAAGGAGAACGCCGCTGCCCGCACAGAAAAGGGCGGGGGCATTTTTTTACGGTTTGTTTACAGACAATTCTTCAAATGCGCTTGTTATTCCCTCTGCGTCTGCTATAATATCCCTAAAAGGTGGTGGACGTTTGTGCGCTTGACAAGGACGGTGGAAGACGCGGTCTCAGGCGCGCGGAGGGCTGTCACCGTCTGCACAGAGGAGCTTCGGGAGGTGAAGCGTATGGTTGATATGTATTTGGTGACCGGTGCTACCGGCTTCCTCGGCCGGACGATCGTGGAGGAGCTGGTGCGGCGGGGAAGCAGCGTGCGGGCGCTGGTGCTGCATGGTGACCCCTGCACCAAGCTGCTGCCGCCGGAGGCGGACACGGTGGAGGGAGATGTGAGCGCAAGGGACTCCCTGGCAGCGTTCTTCGAGGGAGCCGGTGAAAGCACCTGCGTGCTGCACTGTGCGGGGATCATCTCCGTGGCGTCCCGGCCGGGGCAGCGGATCTATCAGGTCAACGTAGAGGGGACGCGGAACATCGTGGCGCTGTGCCGGGAGCACGGCGTGGGGCGGCTGGTCCATGTAAGCTCTGTCCATGCCATCCCGGAGCAGCCCAAGGGGACGGTCATCACGGAGCAATGCACGTTCTCCCCGGAGCTGGTGCGGGGCGACTACGCGAAAACCAAGGCGACCGCTACCGCCCACGTCCTGCAAGCGGCGCAGGAGGGACTGAACGCCAGCGTGGTCTTTCCCTCCGGGCTCATCGGGCCGGGTGATGTGCTGGGTGGCAGCTTCACCTCCATGGTGCGGGCGTTTATGACGGGGAAGCTCCCACTCGCCGTCAACGGCGGCTACGACTTTGTGGACGTGCGGGATGTGGCGCGGGGCGTGCTGGACTGCGCGGCCCGCGGCGCTGCCGGGAAGGGCTATATCCTGTCCGGCGAATACATGACCATCCCCCGTATCCTGCAATGTGTGGGACAGGCCGCGGGTATCTCCGGAAAGCCGCTGTGCCTGCCGCTGTGGATGGCACAGCTGGCGGCGCCCTGCTACGAGCGGTATTGCCTGAAGCGGCGTCTCCCGCTGTTCTTCACCCCCTACTCGGTGGAGGTGCTGGCGTCCAACGGCTGCTTCAGCCGCGCCGCGGCGGCGGAGGCCTTCGACTACGCGCCGCGTCCGCTGGAGGAGAGCCTGCGGGATATGACGGCGTGGATCCGACAGACCAACGCGACAGCATAGAAAAACGAAAGAAGCGCCGGGGAGCTTTGAAGCTCCCCGGCGCTTTTGCGTCGGTGGATATGCCGCGTTGCGGACGGGTGGGGTGGTTCACTGCACCGGAAGCTGTACCGCAATGGTTGTCCCCGCCTCCGAGCTGTCCTCCACGCAGACGCTGCCGCCGTGTAGCTCGACGATGGCCCATACCAGCGACAGCCCCAGCCCCACGCCGCCGTACTCCCTGCTGCGGGATTTGTCCACCCGGAAGAAGGGCTGGAAGATGCTTTCCCGGTACGACTCCGGTATGCCGCAGCCGGTGTCCGAGACGCGGATGACCAGCCGCGCCGCCTCCTTCTGTACGGTGAGGCGCACCGTGCCGCCGGGGTGGTTGTACTTGATGGCGTTTTCGGTCAGGTTGAACAGCAGCCGGTAGAGCAGTCCGTCGCTGCCGGTCATGGCGCCGTCACCGTCGCAGGTCAGCGTAATGCCGTTTTTCTCCGCCAGCGGTGCAAGGTCGGTGAGGATCTCCTCCATCATGGGGGCGAGCTGGATGCGGTCGTTCCGCGGCACGCTTTGCAGGGCGCTCATCTCCAGCAGCGTCTTTGTCATCTGGGTCAGGCGCTCCGTCTGCTCCCGCAGCAGGGTCAGGAACTCCGCCGTCTCCGGCGGCATAGACGGATGCTCGGCGGCGAACAGCTCGATGCGCGCCTGCATCAGCGCCAGCGGCGTGCGCAGCTCGTGGGCGGCGTTGCCGGTGAACTGCCGCTGGGCGGTGAAGCCCTCGTCCAGCCGATCCAGCATCTGATTAAAGGAGCGGCTGAACTGCCGGAACTCCGGCAGCACCTCCTCGGTGATCTTCATGTCGGTCAGGTTGTTGGGCTCCACCTTCTCCACCTGGGCGGCAAAGGAGTGCAGGGGCTTGAGGGCGTGGCCGCTGACGAAGTACGCCAGCACGCCGCCCAGCACCATCACCGCGGCGGTGATGTACCAGTTGGTGGTGATGAAGGATGCCTGCGCGCCGTGGATGACGATGGTCAGCTCCTGATCGTCCTCCGCCAGCGCCGGGCCGAAGAAGGCCGGCTCACCCCCGGCGGCGTCGCCGGAGAACTGGATAGAAGTGCCGATGGAGTCCATGTAGTGCCGCCCGGAGCAGCCCAGCAGATAATTCATGGCCACGCAGGTGACGCCGATGAGCAGGGCGGTCATCAGCGTGATACGCCACTGGAGAGACAGCTTTTTCATTGTGCCGCACCTCCCAGCAGATACCCCTCGCCGATGCGGTTGCAGATGGGGTCATAGCCCAGCGCGGTGCGCAGCTTCTTCCGCAGCGCGGAGATATGCACGCGGATGGAGTTGCTGAAGCTGTCCACGCTGTTGTCCCAGACGTGCTCCATCAGCTCCTCCTGACTGACGGGGCGGCCCTGATGGAGCATCAGGTACTCCAGAATACCCGTCTCCTTCCGGGTGAGGGTCAGCGCCTGCCCGCCGGCGCAGGCCGTCCGGGCGCGGGTGTCGAAGGTCAGGCTGCCGCAGGTGAGCAGCACATCCTGCTGGGTGAACTGCCGCAGGGTCAGACTGCGGATGCGGGCCTCCAGCTCCGCCAGATGGAAGGGCTTTGCCAGATAGTCGTTGGCGCCGGCGTCCAGACCCTCCACCTTGTCCGCTACCTCGCTGCGGGCGGAGAGGATCAGCACCGGCGTCTCCCTGTCCGTCTGCCGCAGCGTCCGCAGCACCGCCATGCCGTCCTTTTTCGGCAGGTTCAGATCCAGCAGCACCAGATCGTACCGCTCCGCTTGTAATAGCTCCAGCGCTTTTTCCCCGTCAAAGCAGCAGTCCACACTGTATGCCGAGCGCCGCAGACTGCGGGCGATGGTATCGCACAGGGCGCGCTCATCCTCTACAATTAAAAGGTGCATAAAAGCCCTCCTTATACTTGCATTGTGATTCTTCTGTGGCTATTATAGCAGAGACAGATAAGGTTTGTGTTAAATTTTCGTTCTTAACAAGGAATTTAACTGCGCCGTGCTATGATAGCCGCAGAAAAAGGAAAGGGTGATGAGATGAGCCATGGGAAAAAAGCGGCCGTGCAGGCCGCGCTGCTGCTGCTCGGCGCTGCCATGCTGGGCTACGGCGTCTGGCGCGGTGAGGTAGACACCGTGCTGAGCAAGGCGATCAGATTATGTTTGGAGTGTGTGGGCATTGGATAAGAAGACTTCGGGCGTGTCCCATCTTTTGGCCCGTTTTCGGGGCTGGATACAGGCGGGAGCGACGCTGCTGACAAACATCCACCTGCCCAACTTCCTCAAGGGCGGCCTGTATCAGGGAAAGGGAAAGGCCATCTGCGTGCCGGGACTGAACTGCTACTCCTGCCCGGCGGCCTCGGGCGCTTGCCCCATCGGGTCGTTTCAGGCGGTGGTCGGCTCGTCCAAATTCCGCTTCTCCTATTATATTACGGGCTTCCTTATTTTGCTGGGTGTGCTGCTGGGGCGCGTGATCTGCGGCTTCCTCTGCCCCTTCGGATGGTTTCAGGAGCTGCTGCACAAGATCCC
>ERZ1026850.1823-NODE-1823-length-10461-cov-2.869402_pt1 | contig 10461 bp, 19 predicted proteins | sample MGYA00380155_ERZ1026850 | MGnify/ENA primary metagenome ERZ1026850 (study PRJEB33269, sample SAMEA4719791) | human gut metagenome | biome: human-associated habitat; feature: organic feature; material: feces | place: Cameroon | collected 2013-10 ... | reverse complement strand
CCTGCTCGTTGTCGACGCGATGACCGGTCAGGATGCGGTGAATGCCGCCCAGACCTTTAATGAGTGGCTGGATATCGACTCCGTTATGCTCTCCAAGCTGGACGGCGATGCCAGAGGCGGCGCGGCCCTGTCTGTCAAGGCCGTTACCGGAAAGCCCATCAAGTTCGCTGGCATGGGCGAAAAGCTGGAGGATATTGAGGTCTTCCACCCGGACCGGATGGCAAGCAGGATTCTGGGCATGGGCGATGTGCTGAGCCTCATTGAGAAGGCCGAAAAGGCCTACGATGCCAAGCAGGCCGCCAAGATGGAGGAGAAGATGCGGACCAACCGCTTCACCCTCCAGGACTTTTACGACCAGATGGTGCAGCTCAAGTCCATGGGCTCCATGGAGGACCTCCTGGCCCAGATGCCCGGCGGCGCCAACCTGAAGGACATCAAGCTGGACCCAAAGGCCATGGCCCACACCGAGGCCATTATCCTTTCCATGACCCCCAAGGAGCGGGAGAACCCCTCCATTATCGGGGCAAGCAGAAAAAAGAGAATTGCCGCCGGCTGCGGCCTTCGGGTGGAGGATGTGAACAAGCTCCTCAAATCCTTTGAGCAGATGAAAAAGCTCATGAAGCAGTTCTCTTCTCCCGGCGCTGCCAAGAAGCTCAGGAGAATGGGCGGCTTTGGCGGGATGCGTTTTCCGGGAATGTAATTTGGTTCGCTGAAAGCAAATGCTTTGCGATAGATATTTTAGACTTTTTTATGGAGGTGAAACTTTCATGGTTAAGATCAGACTGAGAAGAATGGGTGCCAAGAAGGCTCCTTACTACCGTATCGTTGTTGCCGATTCCCGTTCTCCCCGTGATGGCCGCTGCATCGAAGAGATCGGCACCTACAACCCCCTGACCGCTCCCGCCACTGTCACTGTCGACGTGGAGAAGGCTCAGAACTGGATCAAGAATGGTGCTCAGCCCACCGATACCGTTCGTGGCCTGCTGAAGAACGCCGGCGTTCTGTAAGCCCTTTTTGAAGGAGTGGCACGATGAAGGAACTTTTGCTGTATATGGCAAAGAGCCTGGTGGACAATCCCGACGCCGTCACCGTTGTGGAGACCTCTGACGAGGAAGGCAAGGTGCTGGAGCTCCATGTGGCCGAGGGCGACATGGGCAAGGTGATCGGACGCCAGGGACGGATCGCCAAGGAGATCCGTACCATTATTAAGACCGTAGCCCAGCGCACTGGCGAAAAGGTTACTGTTGAAATTGTGGATTAAACGGCTATGCGTGGCGATTTCGTCACGCATTTTCGTTTATGAAGGAGATTCTATGGACGCTATTTGGAAAGAAATGTACGAGGCAGCCCGGTCTGTGCGCAATGGCAGGGCAATTTCGGACTATGTGGAGGCCGGCGGCGTGGCCGCGGCAATTCTGTCGGAAAGCGGGAAGATCTACACCGGTGTCTGCGTGGATACTGCCTGCACCCTGGGTATCTGCGCCGAGCGCAACGCCATTTTTCACATGCTGACCCAGGGGGAGCACCGGATTTCCCGGGTTCTGGCGGTGATGTCCAGCGGGAAGACCGGCGCGCCCTGCGGTGCCTGCCGGGAGCTGATGACCCAGCTGATGCCGGGAGAATATACAAACATCCAGATCATGCTGGACTATGAAAACGAAAAAACGATTACCCTGGGGGAACTGACGCCCCGGTGGTGGATTTGAGTATAGAAGGAGAACGCTATGAGACTTCCGTTTATCGAAGCCGGCGAAATTGTAAATACCCATGGTGTCCGGGGCGAGGTGAAAATGCTTTCCTGGCTGGACAGCCCCGAGGATATGTGTGATTTTACCCGCTGCCGCATCGGTGGGAAGAACTATGAGATCACCGCCTGCCGGGTGCAGAATACCTGTGATCTTCTGAAGCTTAGAGGCGTGGACACCATGGAAGATGCCCAGGCCCTGCGGGGGAAGACCGTGACCCTGTACCGGGAGGACATGGATGAGGATGTGATCTTTGCCGGGGATCTGATCGGCATGGAGGTTTTTGCCGGAGACATGCAGGTCGGCACCCTTACCCAGGTGCTGGACTATCCGGGCAATCAGGTATATGTGGTGAAAGGGGAGAAGGAATATATGCTCCCCGCCGTGAAGGAATTCATCCTTTCGACCAGCCTGGAAGATAACCGGATGGAAGTGAAGCTTTTGGAGGGAATGGAAACCGATGCGGATTGATATTCTCACCCTGTTTCCCGATACTCTGGGGGATGTACTTTCCGAGAGCATCCTGGGTCGTGCCCAAGAGCGGGGCTTCATTCGCATTGAGGCCCATCAGATCCGGGACTACACCGCCAACAAGCAGAACCAGGTGGATGACTACCCCTACGGCGGCGGCCGGGGGGCCATTATGCAGGCGGACCCCATCTACCGCTGCTGGGAAGCCGTCTGCGACGAGGCAGCGGGGCCGGTGCACACCGTGTATCTCTCTCCCTGCGGCCATACGTTCAGGCAGGCCGATGCCATTCGCCTGAGCAAAATGGAGAATCTCATTCTGGTCTGCGGCCACTATGAGGGTATTGACCAGCGCTTTATTGACGAGTGTGTGGACGAGGAGATATCCCTGGGGGATTTTGTGCTCACCGGCGGGGAAATCGCGGCCATGGCTGTGACGGATGCCGTGTGCCGCATGGTGCCGGGGGTGCTGGCAGACCCGGAGTGCTTCGAGGATGAGAGCCATTTTTCCGGGCTCCTGGAATATCCCCAGTACAGCCGCCCTGCCGTCTGGCATGGCCGTGCCGTGCCGGAGATCCTGCTGTCCGGCAACCATGAAAAGGTGAATCAGTGGCGGCGGAAGCAATCCCTGCGCCGCACAAAGGCCCGCCGCCCGGATATGTATGAAAAGCTGGACCTGTCCTCCAAGCAGGACCGGAAGCTCCTGCGGGAAATGGACGAGGAGGATAATGAAGATGGGTCAAACGGACAAGCTTGAAACGCTGCGTCAGTGGGTACGGGAAAGCAGGCACATGGTGGCCTTTACGGGGGCCGGAGTCTCCACAGAGATCTGACGTTAGTCCTCCACCTTGGGCAGAATTATGGGCGGGGAATGATCTTGACAGGGGTGGTTCCTTGGACTTGGATTTCGGAGATGAGGGAGCGCCAGAGGCGGCGTTTATCTTCTTTGGAGAGGGTGCCGTAAAGATCAAGGACATTATCGGACAGGAAATTCCGAATCGCTTGTAAATTTGGAAGTGTGGTTTGCTGGGAGGCGCGCTTAGCGGCTTCGATGGATTGCTTCAGGCGTTTGTTTTCGCTGGCATATTCTTCATCGGTGAGATTCCCGGCCATAAAAATGACATTCAGGCGGCGCAGTTGCTCATTCAGGGCAACAAGATCTTGAAGGTGCGGCTGCGGCTTTTTCTGTTTCTGCTGCGCTTCCACAGTAAGCACATAATCCTCAAGCTGGATGCGGATATTCTTCAGAAGGTACTTTTCGATCTTGCGTTCCGAAAGGGTATGGCGGAAGGAGCATAGATTGATTTTGGCACGGTTGCAGCGATAGCTCAGGTACTCCTTGTTTCGGTCTCTGGGATCGGATTTGAAGGTGGCCTTCAAAGTGTTGCCGCAGTCCGGGCAGCGAAGCAGGCCGGTGAAAAGGTAGATCCGTTCGGGGCGCTGCGTTTTCTTGATAGTCTCGTGGCCCAGGATGATTCGTTCCCAGTCCTGCCGGCTGATGTAGGCCGGGCAGTAATCTTCGACGCCTTTGAAATTGCCGGTGTAGATCTCGTTTCGAGCGGTGCAGGCCCAGGAGCGGTAGTGGCGGGTGATGCCGTATTTTTCGTCGCAGTATATTCCGGCCTTGCGGACGGAATTGTAATTCAGGACATAGTCCCAGAAGTCCTGAAGAATGGGAGCCGTTTCCGGATCCTTGACACAGCGCTTGACACCATCGATCATTTCGGGTTTGTAGCCATACGGCCATTTGTCTGGACCGCCAGTAAAGCACCATTCTTTGCGCCGGCGCTTGCCGTCAAAGACAAACTTGATACGTTCACTGGTGCGATCTGATTCATTCTCGGCCACGCTGAGCATGATGTTGACCTTCAGGCGGCCGTCAGCGGTGGCGGTGTTGTAATCCTCCATGGTGGCCTGCCAGGTAACGTGGTTTGCTTCCAGAATCTCCTGAATTTTGTGGTATTCCCGGACGTTGCGGAACCAGCGGTCCAGTTTGATGAAGAGGATCCGGTCCAGCTTTCCAGCCTCTACGTCTGCAAGGAGCTGCTGCATGACGGGCCGCTTCATGGCTGGCTTCCGTGCGCTGTGCCCTTCGTCCCGGTAGATGCCCACGATCTTATAGTCGTGCTCTTGGGCATACTGAGTGAGGACTTCTTCCTGGGTTTGCAGGCTGTAGCCTTTCAGGAATTGCTCTTCAGTGGAGACTCTGGGATAGATGCCAACCCGGATGACTTCTGCGTTCGATTGCTTCATTTTTTCCTTGCCTTTCCGGGGCAAATCTGGTAATATAAAAAGGCAGACTGCCCCTATGTGCGACGATATATGTGCGTCTGTGACGATCTCCAAGCGTTTGCAGACGCTTGGGGGAATGGCCGCTTCGGTGCTTGCAGGCACCGGGGCGGTTTTTGTTTATGCGGGGATGCTCAGCTCATACAGCTCATGGGGAGCAATGTCCTGGCCATGGAGCCATTCGATGCCGATGCCGCCGGGTAGCAGGGACACGGAGCTGAAATAGGCGGCGTCCTTCAGCTCTCCGAACCAAGAACCGGCCATATAGGGGGTTACGTCAAAGAGACGCTTTTCGCCGGTCTCATAGGTCAGCAGCAGCTTGTGGCCGGCTTCCGGACGAACAGAGGTTAATCTGGGTTGCAGCATAATACTTTCCTTCTTGACAAATTGAGTTTCTTCCCATATGCTACTAGCAAGCTGGCCCGCAAAGGGTGAAAGATGGGTTCACGAATAGGAGTAGGCTTTTGCTTAGAATTCCAAAGCTCTTTTGGGCCGGCGTTTTGTATTGCTTGTACAATTTTCAAAGCGGTAACAAATTATATTTGACTTTTTCATTTTATTGCGATAGTATATTGACACAACGAACGTGGTATATGTCCACCCCCTCCGTTGTGCCTATAATTAAGCCCTTGGTAGTACGCCCCCGTCAATATGGGATCGGCCGAGCCCAGGGCTTTATTTTTTAATAGAGGAGAGATAGAAATGGCAGGGACAGCGATTCTTGTAGACGGCGGATTCTATAGGAGAAAGTATGCGAAAGGCGCAGAACATACTCCGGAAGAAGCCGCAGACGCACTTGTGAAGTATTGCTACCGGCACCTCCACGAACATGTGAGAGAACATGATCTGTATAGGATCTTTTACTATGATTGCACGCCGTGCAGCAAAAAGATTTTCCACCCACTCCTGAATCGAACTGTTGACTTCGCAAAAACACCACACTATGAGTGGATGAACCGTTTTTTGAAGGAGTTAACCAAAAAGAGAAAGGTAGCATTGAGATTGGGAACCCTTGATGAGGGATCTGCTACATATGTTTTGACGGAGAAAGCGACGAAAGACATTGTTATGAGGAAAAGAACTGTGGATGAACTCACAGAGCGGGATTTTACTTCATCAATTAAGCAAAAGGGTGTTGATATGAAGATAGGCATGGATATTGCGTCCCTTGCCTATAAGAAACAGGTTGACCAAATTGTTTTGATTGCGGGTGATGCCGACTTTGTACCGGCTGCTAAGCTGGCACGGAGAGAGGGCATTGATTTTGTACTGGATCCGCTTGGTCATGCAATTAAGGACGATTTGTTTGAACATATTGACGGAAAGCGGTCCTGTGGAGATCCATATACTACCAAGAGAGCATCCGAGAAGAAAGAACCGGTTGCAGCTAAATAGATTCTTCGTGATATGCCCTGGTGCTAAACGCACCGGGGCTTTTTCATGTTGTCAGCCGCTTCCAGACGGCATAGATCGCTGGTGTGGCTTTTGGGTGGTCTTCCATGTGTTGCCTCCTTCACCGTATAGCGCTGGTGAACGCTACGGCCTTCCCAAGAATGTGGACGCTGTTCATGTCCTCGCCCCAAAATACGAAAGGCTTGTACATGGGATTTTCAGGATCCAGGGAGATGTGGTCATCAAATAGTCTGACCCGCTTCAAGGTGGCTTCGTTCTCAATCAGGACGGCGGCGATCTCACCGTTTTCCACGGTGTCCTGCTTGCGGATATAGGCAATGTCTCCATTGAAGATTCGGGCGTTTATCATGCTGTCCCCTTCGCAGCGCAGCGCAAAGTCTGCATGAATGTAAGAAGGAATATCCACTTCACCATCCATATGCTCTTCCGCAAAGACAGGGGCGCCACAGGCAATCGTGCCAAGCAGAGGAATCTTGCGCATTTCGGGCATGGGGATAATGTTTGATGGAAGTATTTGAGATTCAACCGAATTCTTAAGAGGAATATTGGTTTTACCGAGTAGATAATCCATGTCTACGTTGAAGTAATCCGCAATTACCTCAAGCATTTTGAAATTTGGTTCACGCTCTCCACGCTCGTACATGTTGACGCTGCTTTTAGAAATACCAATTTGCTTTGCAAACTCAAATTGTGAGAGGTCTTTTGCAGTGCGCAATTGGCGCAATCGTTCGTTGAATTTTGCCATAGCCATTCTCCCAACTATTGTTATAGTAATCTGATTGTACACAAAACGTGTACAATTTGCAATTGTCAAAACTCACAAAATGTACTCGATTTTCTTGTGCACATTATGTGTACATATTTTATTGACAACAGAGCACGTATCGTGTATATTATCAATAAACGAGCACAAAAAGTGTTCGGGAAAGGAGAACGCAAATGAGCATCGGAACAAAATTGAAGGCCCTTCGGATAATGAAGAAGAGTACTCAGCAGGAAGCAGCAGCCAACATTGGGATCACCAAATCGGCGCTGGCCATGTACGAGCGAGATGAGCGGATTCCCCGTGATGAGATTAAAATCCGCATTGCGGACTACTATGGTGAAACCGTGCAGTCAATTTTTTTTAGCACATGAGAGTACGAAACGTGCTCTTTTGGCAACAGGAGGTGAACACATCCATTGGAAATCACACTGCGGGCGGCCCGAGTAAATGCCGGACTGACGCAAGAGCAGGTGCAGGAGCGGCTGGGCATTTCCAGAAGCACGCTCCACAGGATCGAGACCGGGAAGAATTCCCCAAAGTACAAGACCCTCTGCGATCTGTGCCGGCTTTACGGCATATCGACCGAGCTTATCAAAAAAGAATAGAGCAGGATGGTGGTGCATCCTGCTCTGCTGAGAAAGATCATTTCTTTTTGCTGGGCTTTGTCTGGGCCAGAGCGCTGCCAGCGACGCTCTTGGATGTTGCACTATAGCGGCCATCGTTCAGAATTTTAGACGCTTTCGATGCAACAGTGTGGCTGGTCTGCTTCGTATTCTGTTTCGCCATCGCATGTCCTCCTTTCGTTCGGGATGCTTCTATTATACTACATATTGTGTCATTAGCAAGTACTGGACACTATATATAGTGTAAACATTCCGTGAACATATATTCGAGAACATAAATTATGCGAAGCCGAATCGGGTGAAAATCGAAAACTATGGAGGTAAACACAATGGCCTATCAACCAATGAGCTGCTGCGATTTCCTGACCCAGCTCAGGCAGCCCGTGACGGAAAAAGACCGGGAGCTGGGCAAAGAGATCGTGAAGATTCTGACCGAAGCGAAATGCACCTATACGGAGAGCTTCCGGGTGCTGAACTTCACATCGGAATGCATCGAGCGCGCCATGATCGCCGCGGACAGGGATTTGAGAAATCTGTGACCAGTGGAAGAATCTGTCGCATGATGGTCAAAAAACCGGAGAATCAACAAGGAGGTACATAATGTTCAATATTGAAAAGCTGATGCAGGCCCTGTCTGAGATCTTTTCGGACAAGTACGGCGTCCAGATCACCTTTACGGCTACGCCGAAGGAAAAGAAGGAGGCGAAGGAAGCATGAACCCCGAGGAAATGGCAAAGGCCATGGCCCAATACAGGGTCATGGCGGAGCAGCTGCGGCGGGCCCGGCGGGCGGTGGAGCAGCTTCAGAAGGAAAACGCGGCTCTGAAAAAGGAATGCGAGGCTCTGCGGAAGGAGCAGGACGAGGCGGCCCGACTCTTTGATCTGGACAACGAGGGCTTCTTCAACCTGGTCCACCAGAACTATTGGCTGCATCAGCAGGGCCCGGCCAGGACGGAGGCATTTTACTTTGCGTGACTGGGACGAGAATACGAAGTACCAGGCGGTCAGCGGTGCGCTGACGGTGCTGATCGGCATCGGCAATATGGCGCTTCTGCTGCTGGCCGCCCTGACACGGACATGAAAAAGCCGCTGGGGGAATTGCGGTCCCGTCAGCGGCAAAGGATAAAGAACCAAGGCTATTGTAGCCTATCAGGAGGGAAAAGTCAAATGACTTGTTTGGAAAAAATCACCGCTGCCCAGAAGGGCCTGGAGGGGACCGACGCCTTCATGGCCGGGGAGCAGCTGAAGGAGATCTGCCGGGACGCCGCCTGCGCAGAGCTGGCGGCAAAGGACCTGGACGCGAAGGGCATGGGCCTGAAGGACTGCGCCGCCAAAATCAAAGCCTACGCCGATAAGCATCGGGTGAAGGGGAACAGCTGTGTCTGCGTCCCGCCGGACGTGGCGGAGGGGATCATCCGGGAGTTCTACGGCCTGCCGGCCAGAGGGCAGGAGGCGGCACCCCAGCCGGCACCCAGGAGCGGCTTTCTGGATTTGGAGGACTTTCTGTGATGGATCGGGAAGCTTTTGCGGAGCTGCTGCCGGAGGAGGCACCCGATGACCTGAAAGCCTGGGTCCGTGGAACCCAGGCAGGAGAGGTTGGGAGCAGCGCCTACACGGTATACCGCTGTGAGCGGGCAGCCGGAGAGGCATCTATGATGGACCTCTTTGAGAATCGGATCCGCGGCAAGAACATCTGGGCCACGGCCTGCACCTGTACGGAATGCGGGGAAGTCTGGCTCACCCGGAAGGGGGCCACGGCGGATTCCTTCTTCGTTATGGAAGGGGAGGACGGCGGCATCTACACGGCGGATCCGGAAATGAACCCGGCGGATGCCTACGCCTACATGGAGGTCACAGAGGGGGACGGCCTGTACTGTCCCATCTGCGGAGAAGAGACCATCGCCATGCGGGCGAAGACCATCGGAAGCGGAAAAACCAAGCGCTTGCAGATTGCGGAGCTGACCAACATCGATGGCTACACGACCATTCTCTACTGGCTGGCGGAGAACCACATCACCCAGTACGGCGCGTGGCTGGAGCTGGTGCCCCGGTACGCCTACGCGCTGGACGAAAAGGGGAAGATCAGGGCTTTCTCCCACCGGCAATCCGGCGGCTATGCTATGGACGCCCCCAGTCAGAAGTGGCGGCCTGTGAAAAATTCCACAGACAAGTGGGATGCCCTCTACTATGACTGGCAGAGCATCAACGGTCGGAAAAGGGGCTCTGTGGGCTGGCCCAAGGTACCGGAGGACATGGCCGGAACCACCGGCGAGAAAACCGGCCTGGTGGGGTACTGGACAGCAGCCCAAGGGGAGCTGCCCCTGCAATACCTGAAGCTCTGGCAGAAGTGTCCGGCGGTGGAAAATCTGGTATACGCCGGATTCTACAAGCTATTGGAAAATATAATCGAGACCGCCTTCAACTATGGCTATGATCTGGCCACGGAGGCAGGTAAGACGCTGGGCCTGACCAAGCGGAAGCCCCACGAGCTGCTGCGGCTTTCCAAGGAGGATTACAGAGCCGTTGACCACGACGTTAAACCCGGAGACTTGCAGTTGTTTCAGAGGCTCCGGAGGCTGGAGCCGAAAGCGGATGCCGGAAAGCTCTGGGCCAGGGTGCGGAGCGGCGGAGGGACAGCGCTGCTTGACCAGATCAAGCGCTACGGCGGCAGTCTGGACCGGTACGACAGGTATCTTGAAAAACAGGGTCTGAACATTCGGAATATCGGGCTGCTGGCTGATACCCGGAGGTTTGCCCAGGAGGCCTATCCCCGGCAGAAGCTGACGGAGGAGGAGCTTTGGCCCCGGCGTTTACAGCAGACCCATGACCGGCTCAGCGAGGCCCGGCTTCTCCGGCTGGATGCGGGCAAGTCCCAGAAGCTGCAAGCGGGCTTCGACGCGGTGCTTCAGACCTACGGCGGCCTTCAATGGACCGACGGGGACCTGGAGATTCTGCTGCCGAAAAGCAATCTGGAGCTTGTTCAGGAGGGGCAGGTCCTGCGGCACTGCGTAGGCGGCTATGGAGAGGAACACGCCAAGGGGGAGAAGATCATCCTCTTTGTCCGGCACCACAGGCGGCCGGAGCGCAGCTACTACACATTGAACATTTCTTTTGCTGGAGACCGGCTGTCTCTTATACACATCTGACGCTGCCGACGA